>Ga0307468_100000206_pt1 | contig 14054 bp, 10 predicted proteins | sample atmdna_FD_203085 | JGI IMG/M metagenome (GOLD analysis project Ga0307468, IMG submission 203085) | Hardwood forest soil microbial communities from Morgan-Monroe State Forest, Indiana, United States - atmos_gases AM2C_05 | ecosystem: Environmental > Terrestrial > Soil > Temperate forest > Bulk...
CCACCGCACTCCAAAATGGACCTACAGAAACATCCGCATCGCCGCTACAACCCGCTGATCAGAGAGTGGGTTCTGGTTTCGCCTCAGCGAACCGAGCGGCCGTGGCAGGGACAAGTGGAAACGGTCAGAGCGGAACAACTTCCGGAATATGACCCTAATTGCTATCTATGTCCGGGCAACGAACGCGCGGGTGGCGCGCGGAATCCTGTCTACGAGAGCACCTTCGTATTCGAAAACGATTTTGCGGCGCTGCAACCGGAAACGCCTGCCGAAGTATACGAACATGGTCTCCTGGTTGCTGAGGGCGAGCCGGGGATTTGTCGCGTTGTTTGCTTCTCGCCGCGCCACGACTTGGCCATTTCAGCGATGCCGCTCGCGGATTTGCGCCGGGTCGTAGATGTCTGGGTTGAACAGTTCCAGGAGCTGGGGGCGATGGCCTCCGTCAATTCAGTGCAGATCTTTGAGAATCGCGGGGCGATGATGGGCGCGAGCAATCCGCATCCGCACTGTCAGATCTGGGCAGACGCGAGTGTACCCAACGAGTCCCTGAAGGAACTAAGTTCGATGGGCGAGTATCATGCTCGTAATCAGGCTTGCTTGCTTTGCGACTATCTCTCGACGGAGATCGAAGAGAAAGAGCGACTGGTTTCTGAGAACGAGCATTTCGTGGCGCTGGTTCCGTTCTGGGCGTTATGGCCTTTTGAAATCCTGGTGATCGGCAAACGACACACCACTGGCATGGACGGGCTGGCGGAACGCGAGTGCGAAACACTCGCCGATATTTTGAAACAGGTGACACTTGGTTACGATCGACTCTTCAACGCGGCTTTTCCTTATACGATGGGTTTTCATCAGCGGCCGACCGATCGCAAGGAACATCCGGAATGTCACCTGCACGCGCATTTCTATCCGCCGCTGCTTCGCTCAGCGACAGTGCGCAAGTTTATGGTTGGCTATGAAATGCTGGCGATGCCGCAGCGCGATATCACTGCGGAGCAGGCAGCAGCGCGTTTGCGAGAGGTGAGTGGCAACGAATGAACGTCTTTGGGTATCGACTTTTCGGCGCGTAGCGCCCGTATGAGTTTAGCCAGGCCTTTCAAGGCCGGGGAAAGGTCCATCAGGTATCAGCGTCGCGTAGCGACGGATGAAATGAACGGGAATTCAATCGTCGCTACGCGACGAGACTTGCTAACCACGTGATCCCGGCGTTGAAACGCCGGGCTAAACTCATAGCGACGCTACGCGTCGAAGACACTCAATCTTTGATCGGACACGATTTATGACGATCACGATTACCGGAATGGAAACACACGACGTTCGCTTTCCTACGTCACGGTCGCTGGACGGCTCAGACGCGGTGAACGTCGATCCGGATTACTCTGCAGCCTACGTAATTTTGCGCACGGACCGTCCGGGGTTGGAAGGGCACGGGCTTACTTTTACCAACGGCCGCGGTAATGATGTCGTCTGCGTTGCCATTAAGGCCTTAGGCCGTCACGTTGCAGGCCGAACTCTCGACTGTCTTGCCTCAGATATGGCCCGCTTCTGGTACTCGGTCGCCGGTGACACACAACTACGCTGGCTGGGTCCGGAGAAAGGCGTAATTCATCTGGCGACCGGCGCGCTGATTAATGCCGTCTGGGACCTTTACGCGAAAGCTGAAGGCAAACCGTTATGGAAGCTTCTGGTTGACATGACGCCGGAGCAGATAGTCTCAGCGATTCCTTTCCGTTACATCACAGATGCATTGACTCGATCAGAAGCGTTAGCGATCCTGCGGCGGCATGAACCGACCAAATCCGAGCGCGAGGCGGAAATGCGCGAGCGCGGTTATCCCGCTTACACCACATCGGCGGGGTGGCTCGGTTACTCGGACGAAAAGATCCGCCGTCTGGTGCAGGAAGGTATTGCCAAAGGTTGGACGCACTTCAAAATGAAAGTTGGCGCCAACCTCGACGATGATGTGCGCCGCGCGCAACTGATTCGCGACGAAATTGGTCCGGCCGGGACGCTGATGATGGATGCGAACCAGGCTTGGGACGTCAGCCAGGCGATCGAATGGATGAAAGAGTTGGCTCGCTTCCAACCGTTGTGGATCGAAGAGCCAACCAGTCCCGACGATGTGCTCGGCCACGCCGCGATTTCGCGGGCCCTGGCCCCGATCGGTGTTGCGACCGGTGAAGCTTGCCACAACCGCGTGATGTTCAAGCAATTCCTGCAAGCGAAAGCTTTGGATTTTTGCCAGGTCGACAGTTGCAGGCTCGGAGGCGTCAACGAAGTACTTGCGGTTTTGTTAATGGCGGCGAAGTTTGGGGTGCCGGTCTGTCCGCACGCCGGCGGTGTCGGCCTTTGTGAGTACGTGCAGCATCTTTCGATTTTTGATTACATCGCGGTGAGCGGATCGCTCGAAAACCGCCGCGTCGAATTCGTCGATCACCTGCACGAACACTTTGTCTATCCCGTCGAGATTCGCGACGGAAATTATGTGGCGCCGCAAGCGCCCGGGTACAGCATCGAGCTGAAGCCCGAGTCGATTAAGGACTACGAGTTTCCGAGCGGAGTTGTTTGGAAGAGTTGATTTAATGTCCGACAAACTTCGGAAAGGTCTAATCAAATTTCAATCAGAGCGGGAAAATCGCCAAGTGGTTATCAAGCACAAGTCGGCAGTGCTCTTTCTCGGCTTTGCCGCTCTGATGCGCGGCAAGTCTCTGACTTGCCGAAAGCTGTCGGCACCTTTTGCCCGGTCTACGACCCTGCCTTCGAAAGGTCGGAGACCTTCAAGGATTTGGTAACCAAGCTTCCGGCAAGTCAAAGACTTGCCGCGCATCGATAGGCACAGCCATGGCGAAGAGTCACACGAAAATGCTAAGAAATCCAAAGCGCCGCCGTTGTCGGCGCACTCCAAATTTCAAGCTCGCGGCGTCCACCAGGACTTTTTCAGCAGCCTGCTAGAGTTTGTCGGGCCAATTTGCGGAATGAGCACTGAGCTTCAAATAGCATTAATTAGCGGTCCAGCCTATGACGACCTATACGACTCCCTGCCGCGATTCACGGCGGCGACAGGCGTCAAAGTTGAGGTGGCTTTTCGCGGCGATCATCCGACGCTGAATCATCACCTGGCCACGCTGCCTGAGGTTCATTACGACCTCGTCTCGACACACACTAAGTATGCGCCATCGCAGCTCGGGTTTCTGGCCCCACTGGACAATTTGATCGAATCTGCGATGCTTACAGACTTTGTGCCGTTGTTGTTGGAGCTGACGCGGTTTGATGATCGGGTCTACAGTATTCCGCGCAACATCGATGTGCGCCTGTTGCACTACCGGACTGACTTGATCGATTCACCGCCCGTGAGTTGGGACGAATTACTCGGAACTGCACGAAGGGTGAACTCACCGCCGGATTGTTATGGCTTCTTGTTTCCCGGACGCGAATCCGGATTGTTCGGCACCTTTTACGAACTGGCAGAGATGGCCGGGGCCCGGCTGTTTCCTGAAGATCTGGTTCCGGATATCGTAAATGAGGGCGGACGCTGGGCGCTTCGCTTTCTGCGCGCGTGCTACAGCGAAGCCTTAACGCCACGAGAACTGCCCGCATGTCATTACGACAAAGTCCACGAGTGTTTTCGCGGAGGACATGCGGCGATGGTGGGGGACTGGCCGGGCTATTACAGCCTGTACCGGGACGAAAAAATCTCAGCCGTCCATGATCGACTGGGCCTGAGTCCTTATCCCATTGGCCCGGCCGGGAAATCACTTTCGTATGGAGGCGGGCACACGTTTGCTTTGACAAAGAGCGGCGCGAAAAGGGCGGAGGCGTTGCAGTTGCTCCTTTACTTAACTGCGTTCAAGCAGCAACTCGGAGAAGCGCGGCGGGGGTGCGTGCCGGTGCGTCATTCGGTGATGAAGCAAATGCAACGCGAAGCCGATGAAGCAAATCATGCGCGGCTGGCAATGCTCGAGAAGGTAATTGCCGAACACATTTTGATTCCGCCGAAGTTTGCACGCTACCCTGAAATCGAGGAAATCCTGTGGCGCACGGTGCAGCGATCATTTCTGGGCGAGATCGAAATCGATGAGGCGCTGAAAAGCATGACGAACCAGGTAAGTGCGATTGTTGAGCAGAGGGCAATAGTGTAAGTGAGAACACTGTTATGCTGCTTCGCGGCTTTGCCGCCCTGATGCGCGGCAAGTCTCTGACTTGCCGAAAACCACCATCTACCTTTTGCAGGTCTGCGACCTGTTGTAGAAAGGTCGGAGACCTTCTTGGAAATTGTAATTAGCTTTACGGCAAGTCAAAGACTTGCCGCGCATCGGGTGGCATAGCCGCCGGAACGCTTCGCCCATCAACGGGCTGGGATTGCCTGGAGATTACGGTTGCTATAAATATCTCGTCCCTTCGTGACGAAAAGGCCCTGGTCGAAAATGGGGAACGAACGCAACAATCAAACCTTTCTGCTCACCGGCGCGCACGGTTTCATTGGCGCGTGGATCGTGAAGCGCTTGCTGCAACGCGGAACGCGAGTGGTGATCTTTGACCATAGCGTGGATGCGCAAAGACTTCGATTGATCATGAGCGAAGATGAAATCGCACCGGCGGAACTTGTAATCGGAGATGTCACGGAAGCCGGCAGCCTCTCGTCGGTCATCGATCATTTCAAAGTAACGAACCTGATTCACCTGGCTGGACTGCAGGTCCCCACCTGCCGAGCCGATCCAGGATTGGGGGCGCTGGTGAATGTGATTGGCACAATTAATGTATTCGAGGCCGCGCGTCAGGCCGGCGACCAAATCAATAACGTAACCTACGCCAGCTCGGCGGCAGTCTTCGGTCTAACAGCTGAAGAGCACGCCATGACGGAGCGCGACGAGCCAAGGCCAGCTACGCACTACGGCGTATTCAAACGCTGCAATGAAGGCAACGCCCGCGTCTATCATCTCGACCAGGGAGTAAACAGCATCGGGCTGCGGCCCCTGACCGTCTACGGAGTCGGCCGTGACTTTGGGCTGACCTCTGATCCTACGAAAGCAATGAAAGCCGCCGTGGTGGGCCGTCCGTTTCACATTCGTTTTGGGGGACGGACGGACTTTCAATACGTAGCCGATACTGCCGAGGCTTTCATTCGAGCGGCCACATCGAATGTAAAAGGCGCGCACGTTTTCAATTTGCACGGCGAGACGGTTCACCTCGATGAGGTGATCGCGGAAATTGAGCGCGCCCGGCCCAACGCCAGAGGAACGATTACCAGGGCGGACGAGCCTCTAGCGATACCGGCCAAAATGGATGATTCTGCGATCCGTGAGGCGCTGGGAGTTTTACCGTCTACGACGCTGACCGACGGCGTGAACTCAACGATCGCGCGATTTGCGGAGTTGCAGGCCGAAGGACGTTTGGACACAAGCGATCTGGATGGGTAAGCCGGAGTGATGAGGCAATTGGGTAAGGAGGTCAGTACCCGGAGCGGTAGCAACCGGGTGACGTTCCCGCGATCTCGCCCGTTACGAGGATTGAGACCCGGTCGCTACCGCTCCGGTACTGAGCTCAACGGCAACGCAGTTGCGTCCTCCTGGCGCAACCCGTTCCGGGTTGGTGGATCTAAATGCGCTGTCCCCCAGGGTTGAAGCAACCCTGGGCTTTGGGACGTAACCGCTTCGCGGTATCAGACGTCGGCAATGCCAGACCAACAAGAACGCGCAATGCCAGACCAATGAGAACGCGCAATGCCAGACCAATGAGAACCTATGGTCCATTTCGAGTAACTTCAAAAGGATATTAGACAACATGAAGAAGCTGATCGTCGCCTTCTCTCTTTTGCTCTCGGTGTTCTTTGCCCTGAGCTGTTCAAAAACCAGCCAGCAATCCGGGAAGAAGTTGACCATTGCTGTGATTCCCAAAGGTACTACTCATGAGTTTTGGAAGAGTATTCACGCCGGAGCCGATAAGGCTGCCGGTGAATACTCTGCGCAGGGGACGAACGTGGAAATAATCTGGAAGGGCCCACTGCGAGAGGACGAGCGCGAAGGCCAAATTCAGGTAGTGGAGGGCTTCATCAGTCAGGGGATTAGCGGGATCGTGCTGGCGCCGCTCGACGATCGGGCGCTGATTCGCCCGGTCGAAGAAGCCAAACGCGCCGGGGTTCCGACAGTCATCATTGATTCCGGCCTGCAGTCGGATCAGATCGTTAGTTTCGTGGCGACGGATAATTACAAAGGCGGAACGCTGGCGGCCGACCGCATGGGAGAGTTGTTGTCAGGCAAAGGCAAGATTCTTATGCTGCGCTATCAGGAAGGATCGGCCAGTACTGAGCAGCGTGAGGCGGGTTTCATGACGGAGATCAAGACGAAGTTTCCCGGGATTGAGGTGATTTCGTCGAATCAATACGCCGGCCCCACGCGCGACACGGCTAAGGCTGCCTCGGAAAACCTTCTTAACCGCTTCGGCAACGACATTCAAGGTATCTTCACGCCTAACGAGTCGTCGACCACCGGCATGTTGCTCGCCCTTCAGGACATGAAACTGGCGGGCAAGGTTGTGTTTGTGGGCTTTGATTCCAGTCCCAGCTTCATCGCGGCTATGCGCAGCAAACAAATGGACGGGACTGTGCTGCAGAGTCCTTTTAATATGGGCTATCTCGGCGTCAAGACGATGGTCGAACATCTTCAGGGTAAATCGGTTGCGAAGCGGATAGACACGGGAGTGGTGCTGGTTACCCCTGACAACCTCGACGACCCAAAGATTAAGGACTTGCTACAACCGCCGGTGAAATAGCGTGGCACAGGCGTCTCGTCCGTGAGCCAAATCACGCGCAAGATGCGCGTGCCACTTGATGCCATGACGGTTCTCGCATTATCTGACGTAACCAAACGATTCGGCCCGACAGTCGCCCTTGACGGCGTGAACCTCGAATTACGCCGAGGTGAAGTGCACGCGCTGATCGGCGAGAACGGCGCCGGCAAAAGTACGCTGATGAATATTCTCGCGGGGTCCATCAGGGCCGACCGGGGACAGATGAATGTTGACGGTCAAGTGTACTCGCCTACGTCACCGCTTGCAGCGCGCGAACGCGGCATCGCATTAATTCATCAGGAACTTTCATTAGCGCCTCACCTGACTGTTGCCGAGAATATCCTCATGGGCCTGGAGCCGGCGCGTTGGGGTTGGATTAATCGGGAAGCCGCGCGGCGCAGGTCCCTCGAAGTACTCGAGAGTTTTCATCACCCGGAGATACGCCCCGATCGTCGCGTCGCTGACCTGTCCATCGCGGCGCAGCAAGTAGTTGAGATCTGCCGCGCGATCGCCGCGCGGGCCAACATCATTCTGATGGATGAGCCAACCAGCAGTCTCCAGCGTGACGACGTGGCACATCTGTTTGCGCTCATCCACCGTTTACGTGGTGACGGGATAAGCATCATCTACATCAGCCACTTTCTGGAGGAAGTGCGGGAGATTGCAGATAGCTACACCGTACTTAGAGACGGCCAGAGCGTGAGCACTGGCGCCCTCTCTGCGGTAACCAACCAGGAATTGATCGTACAGATGGTCGGAAGACCGGTTGAGAATCTTTTCCCATCGCGCGAGCGATCGGCTGGAGATCAGTTGTTGCTTGAAGTGCGCGATCTTAGTGCTCCTCCTTATCTGAGGCACGCGAGCTTTGATCTGCACGCTGGTGAAATTCTCGGTGTCGCCGGACTGATGGGCTCTGGGCGAACAGAAATGGTGAGGGCTATCTTCGGCCTTGATCAGGCGCATTCCGGGACGTTTAGACTTCGCTCGAAGGCGATTGCCGCCCGCGGCGCTTCGCCAACGCTTCGCTTGTTGCAAGGTCTGGGCTATCTGAGTGAAGACCGCAAGGGCGAGGGACTTGCGCTTGCGCTTTCTATTGCCGACAACACCACTATGACGCGTTTTGCTTCCTGCTCTCGCTGGGGTTGGCTCGACCGCGCAGAGCAGCGTAAGCAAACTGAGGCCTGGATACGTCAGCTCGGCGTTAAGGCGCGCAATCCAATTCAAAGAGCCGGTACTCTCTCTGGCGGCAATCAGCAGAAGATCGCTCTGGCGCGTTTGCTTCATCAGAAAGCGGACGTGCTCTTGCTGGACGAACCTACGCGCGGAATAGATATCGGGAGCAAGGCACGGATTTACGACGTCATCGCCAACTGCGCCGGTGAAAAAAAAGCTGTGCTGATGGTCAGTTCTTATCTCCCTGAACTCTTTGGGATGTGCGACCGCATCGCGGTGATGAGTCGAGGTAAGCTAACGCCTGCGCGCGCAGTCAAAGACTGGACGCCTGAAACGGTCATGCTCGCGGCAATTGGCGGCCAGGAATTATCCGCGGAAGCGAGGGAATAACTCAGTGGTCGCAGAGGTCAAGGTCGAAACAACTTCAGCCCGGCCCGCACTGCTGAACCTATGGCTGGCGAGACTGGGTCCGTTCATCGGATTAATCCTGGTCATTGCCGTGTTCGCTCTTTTGACAGAATCGCCGGCGCGTTACCTCTCGCCATTTAACCTGCGCATCGTCCTGGCTCAGACCGTGATAGTAGCCCTGGGCGCGATCGGAATGACTCTGATCATTGTTGGCGGTGGCATAGATCTCTCGGTTGGTTCGGTGATCGCTCTCGCGAGCGTAGTCACGGCGCTGATGCTGCGTTCTGGTTATCCCCCAACGATGGCAGTCCTGGCCGGAGTGTTGGTGGGAGGTTTGATTGGATTAGTCAACGGACTTGTCATTACCGGATTACGTGTAGTGCCTTTCATCGCGACACTCGGCATGCTCGGCATAGCGAGGGGCGTGGCCAAGTGGATAGCCGGGCAGCAGACCGTCAATGTCCCGCAGACCTGGGTCAATGAATTGGCCGTCACCTTTCCGACTCCATGGTGGTTGCTGCTCGCGCCCGGGGTTTGGGTGGCGTTGCTGCTCTCGGTCCTGACTGCGGTGATCCTGCGAAACACTGTTTTTGGCCGGCGCGTTTTCGCACTTGGCTCAAATGAGGCAGCCGCGCGCGCGTGCGGCATTCCCGTTCAAAGACTCAAGCTTTGGATTTATTCACTGGCGGGATTGTATTTTGGACTTGCCGGCGTGATGCAGATGTCGCGCCTGCGGCAGGGCGATCCGACCGTGGCAGCCGGCGCCGAACTCGACATTATCGCCGCGGTGGTCATCGGCGGCGGGAGTCTGTCAGGCGGCGAGGGCAGTATCCTGGGTTCGATGATTGGCGCCTTGATAATGGCCTTTCTGCGGAACGGCTGTCAGCAGATGGGCTGGCCCAACTATATTCAGGAGATCATCATAGGCGGAATCATCGTCATCGCTGTTGCTATCGATCGTTTCCGTCACTCGCGTACTTACACTTAGGTAATTCTCTCGGAGAGAAGAATGAAACTAGCGCAATTCAAAACCAAAGGATCAGACGAGCAGCGACTAGGCGTGCCGTTGAGTGACGTGGTGTGCGATGTCGCGGAGCTTGCTCGCGCGGCGAAAGCATCCGGTGGCATCGTCGCAGATTGGCTGCTCGAAGTTAACCATAGTCTCGACGTAGTGAATCGCGGCGCGGCCGGCCTTCGCGATCTGGAGGCGCTTTTGGACGATCACGGATCTGCTTCCGGACGCGCCGGGGTGACCGGGTTTTCACTCGACTCGATAGAGTTTCTGCCCGCTATTTGTCCCGGCAAAATTCTGGCTATCGGCCGTAACTACGTTGACCACGCGATCGAAGGCGGTGCAGAACCGCCTAAGGCCCCGCTTCTCTTTAATAAACTTCTGAATTCATTAAGCGCCCACAACGCGCCAATCGTGCTGCCGGCAATCAGCCAACAAGTCGATTATGAAGCCGAGCTGGCTGTAGTTATCGGTCGCACAGCAAAGCGAGTCAGCGAAGCTGAGGCGCTCGATTATGTTTTTGGTTACTCGTTGATTGATGACGTGAGCGCGCGCGACCTGCAATTTGGTGATGGCCAATGGACACGGGGTAAGGGTCTCGACACGTTTGCCCCGCTCGGTCCGTTCATAACGACGCGAGACGAAATCGAAGACGTTCAAGCGCTGAAGATCGAAGGAATTCTGAACGGAGAGGTAATGCAATCGTCAAACACGGGCAAGATGATCTTCAAAATTGCTTATCTGATCTCCTATCTGTCACAGGGGATAACACTCGAGCCTGGTGATGTGATCGCTACTGGAACGCCTGACGGTGTTGGCATCTTTCGCAAGCCGCCGGTGCTGTTGAAACCGGGCGACGTTTTTGAAGTCAGGATCGAGAAACTTGGCGCCCTGCGTAATCCGGTCGTGGCGGCTGATGAATAAGCCGCGGATTTTCGCGGATACACGCGGATAAGAAATCTTAAAGATTGGTCTGCTTTCATCCGCGAATAGTGTCCTAATTTGAAATTCTCTGCGCCACCTTTGCGTTCTCTGCGTCTCCGCGGTGATTGTATTTGAACGCAATATTCACCGCAGAGACGCCGAGGTCGCAAGAGATCGCGCAGAGAAAACTTAAATTAATTTCGTGGATCGTATGCTTGGGATTCGTAGCCATAGGATCCACGAAATCACACTAAGCTACATGAAAGAACACGAAACCAGAGTTTTGGTGCAAGGCTAATCTGAATTTCAATGCGCGTCTCTCTATTTATCACCTGCCTCGTCGACCAGATGTTTCCCGATGTCGGCGAAGCAATGGTCGCTACGCTGCGGCGCCTGGGCGTTGATGTCAGTTTCAATCAGGCGCAGACATGTTGCGGGCAAGGCGCTTTCAACATCGGTTATCGACCCGAAGCGCGCTCGATGGCCGAGCACTTCCTGAAGGTGTTCGAAAACGACCCGGCGGATTTCATTGTCGCGCCCTCGGGTTCGTGCACGGCAATGGTGCGAAATTTCTACGGCGAATTATTCCCTGGGGCTGACGATCATGGGTGGCGCGACAGGCTTGGCCGCGTGAAGCCAAGATTGCGCGAGTTCTCAGAATTCATTGTCAACGGACTCGGCGTCGAAGACGTGGGCGCCTCCTTTGCTCACCGGGTTACTTATCACGATGCCTGTCACCTGCTGCGCGAACTGGGAATATCCGACCAGCCACGCCGCCTGATTCGCTCAGTGCGTAACCTTGATTTGATCGAGATGGAAGCCGCAGACACTTGCTGTGGATTTGGCGGGACGTTCTCGGTTAAGTACGGCGAGATCTCCAACGCGATCCTCCAGGACAAACTCGCGCGCATCGCAAACAGCGGCGCCGAGTACGTGATCGCAAACGACTCGAGCTGCCTGATGCAGATTGCGGGAGGATTGAGTCGCGCCGGCTCGTCAGTGAAGACAATGCATCTGGCGGAACTGTTGGCGAAACAGTAAACATGACTTTATTAAGCTCAACCAGATTAGGTTTTGGCGGCTCTGCCGCAGCACACTGCGGAAAGCCTGCGGCTTTCCGGCAACCGTCTTTTCTTGGTTTGAGGCTCTGCCTCAGTTGCTCGCAAGGCATAGCCTTGTGAGCAATAGTTCAGTCGATGACCCGGAAAGGCAGAGCCTTTCCGCACTGTGCTGCGGCAAAGCCGCTCACCTATTCGCATGACGCTTGCTAACCCAAATCTTACTCAACGTTCGCACGCCGCGCTCGAGAACGACGTTCTGCAGGGCGCGCTCAAGCGGGCCACCGACACCTTTATCGAACGGCGGCGCGAAGCGATTACCTCCGTCGCCGACTGGGAAGCCCTGCGTCAACGTGCCCGGCTGGTCAAAGAGCACACCATCAATCATCTCGACTACTATCTCGAACAACTCGTGACCAGGGTTGAAGCTCACGGCGGGAAAGTTTTCTGGGCCCGCACCGGCGAGGATGTGAGTAAGTACATCATCGATCTCGCCCGCGCCCGCGCTGTTAGATCAGTAGTCAAGAGCAAATCGATGGCGACTGAAGAGATTGAGTTGAACCACGCGCTCGAAGCCGCGGGTGTGCGGCCGGTCGAAACGGATCTTGGCGAATACATCATTCAGCTCGCTCATGAAAAACCCTCACACATCATCGTGCCCGCGATTCATAAGACGCGTGCACAGATCGCCGACCTGTTCGAGGAAAAATTGCGCGAAGGCCGGCCCAATGAAGTTGCCGAAATCACCGCGATGGCCCGCAAGCGCCTGCGAAATGAATTCCTTTCGGCTGAGATGGGGATCACCGGGGCAAACTTTGCAGTCGCCGAAACGGGATCCATCGTGCTCGTCGAAAATGAAGGCAATATTAGATTGAGCACTCAAGTGCCAAAGATTCAGGTTGCTGTGGTCGGGATCGAAAAGGTCATTCCGCGCTTCGACGACCTTTCTGTGTTTCTGCGTCTGCTCCCGCGCAGCGGCACCGGGCAAAAGCAGACCGCCTACGTTTCCTTTCTAAATGGTGCGCGCCAATCCAAACCGGAATCCGGGTTTGAGTTTCATCTGGTGCTGATGGACAACGGTCGGACGAGGATTCTCGCCGATGAGCAGATGAGAGAGTCGCTCTACTGCATTCGTTGCGGGGCTTGTCTCAACGTCTGTCCCGTCTATCAAAAGATCGGAGGCCAGGCTTACGGTTGGATTTATCCGGGACCAATCGGCGCGGTTATCTCTCCACAGCTTCAGAGCCTGAAGCAGTCGGGCGATCTGCCATTCGCATCGAGTTTGTGCGGCGCCTGTCGCGATGCCTGTCCCGTGGCGATTAACTTGCCGGACATGTTGCTCGCGCTGCGCGCCAAAGCCAAAGAATCCGACATTGGAAGGAAGCCGACCGAGCAAGCTGCAATGCGAGGAATTGCGTTTCTCGCCAGGCACCCGACGCTCTTCGCTTTGAGTGGAAAGTTGATGCGCGCCCTGGCCCGGCTGCTGGTCAGAGATGGAAGGATCCAGAGCGCGCCGCTGTCGCCGTTGAGAGATTGGACTGATTACCGTGATTTGCCGGCGCCGCGCGGTCCGTCATTTCGCCAGCGCTGGAAACAGAAAGACGTGAAATGAGCGCGATGACGGAAACGAATCAAGGTAGCGTACTCGATGATGTCCGGAAGGCGCTGGGACGGCAGAACACTTTGTCGCCGGCGCCGCTTGAGCCGTTCTTAGAACCGACGCTCGCGATTGATGCGCGCGAATTAGGCGAACGCTTTATTCAGGAAGCAACCGCGGTTCGGGCCCAGGTACATCGAGTTCCTGACAGACGTCAACTTGTCCAGAAGGTTGTTGAGATCTGCGTGAACCAGACCGGTGAAGTAGCGATATCGGGCGCCGAACTACTTCGTGAAATTAATTTGCCCGAAGAACTAACCGCCCGCGATCTCTCAACATTTATGGGCGACCGTGCTGGTCACGAGCAAATGGTTGCCAGGTTGGCGAACTGCGGTGTGGGTGTGACCGCTGCTGACTTCGCGATTGCCGAAACGGGAACGATCGTGCTGAGCAGCGATGAGCCAAACGCGCTGTTGGTTTCTTTGCTGCCGCCGGTCCATATCGCCGTGGTTAGATCAGAACAAATGATCGCGACCATCGACGAAGCGATACGCAGAACAGGCAGCGAACGAATGACGGGAACCAATCCTACTCGGTCGGTAACGATGATCACCGGTCCCAGCCGCACCAGCGATGTTGAACTGGTGTTGAGTATCGGAGTGCACGGACCGAAAGAATTGCACGTGATCATTCTTGAGTAGTAGCACAGACTTCAGTCTGTGGTTATCGAAACTCAATCACAGACTAAACTCTGTGTCACACAGGTGAGCCCGCCGGGAACGAGGGACGCTCGCCCATGTCACGGCTCTGCGGGCTGGCAGCCCGCAGTACGGCAGCCCGCAGTACGGCAGCCCGCAGTACGGCAGCCCGCAGTACGGCAGCCCGCAGTACGGCAGCCCGCAGTACGGCAGCCCGCAGTACGGCAGTCCGCAGTACGGCAGCCCGCAGTACGGCAGCCCGCAGTACGGCAGTCCGCAGTACGGCAGGCTGCCAGCCTGCCAACTGTCGGCGCCGCGTTATGCCCGAATAGATTAGAGTGAATACTTTTCTCTCCTGGACAACAAATGCGAATAATTTCAGTACTGCTAATCGTTTT
>Ga0307468_100000207_pt1 | contig 14037 bp, 5 predicted proteins | sample atmdna_FD_203085 | JGI IMG/M metagenome (GOLD analysis project Ga0307468, IMG submission 203085) | Hardwood forest soil microbial communities from Morgan-Monroe State Forest, Indiana, United States - atmos_gases AM2C_05 | ecosystem: Environmental > Terrestrial > Soil > Temperate forest > Bulk...
ACCGCGCACCTGGAGCACCTCCGGACCCCCACCCTGGTCGTCCAGGGGACCCGCGATCCGTTCGGCACGCCCGAGGAGGTCCAGGGCTATACGTTGTCGCCCGCCATCCGGCTGCTCTGGATCGAGGACGGCGACCACTCCCTGGTGCCGCGGGTCTCTTCGGGCCGCACGGAGGCGGAGAACCTCCGCGCCGCGGTGGCGGCGGTCGCCGGCTTCGTCCGCGGTCTCGCCTAGAGCCGGGTCCACGGTGTCCGCCCATCTCGGCCAGATCGCCGCGCTCTGTGCCGCCTTCTGCTGGGCGGTGACGGCGCTCGCCTCCGAGGCGGCGGGCCGGCGGGTCGGGTCGCTGCCGCTCAACCTGGTGCGCCTGCCGATCGCCTTCGCCTTCCTGGCGCTCGCCGGCTGGATCTCGCGCGGCGTGCCGCTGCCGGTCGACGCTTCGCCGCACGCCTGGCTCTGGCTGACGGTCTCGGGCCTGATCGGCTTCTCCTTCGGCGACCTCTGCCTCTACCGCGCCTACCTGCTGATCGGCCCCCGCCTCTCGACGCTGCTGATGTCGCTGGTGCCGCCGTTGACCGCCCTGATCGGCTGGGCGGTGCTCGGCGAGACGCTCTCCGGCCGCGACCTCCTGGGCATGGCGCTGACGATGTCCGGCATCGCCTGGGCGGTGCTGGACAGGAAGCCCGCGGCGCCTTCCGGGAGCCTGCCGGTGCACGCCTCTCCCGCCGGCCTGGCGCTCGGACTGGGCGGCGCATTGGGCCAGTCCTGCGGTCTCGTCCTCAGCAAATACGGGATGGGGGGCTACAGCCCGTTCCCGTCCAACCAGATCCGCGTAGTGGCCGGCTTCGTGGGGTTCTCGCTGATCGTCACCGCGCTGCGGATGTGGCCGCGGGTGGGGATGGCGCTGCGGGACGGCAAGGCCCTGGGTTTCGCCGCGCTCGCCGCTTTCTTCGGGCCGTTCATCGCCGTCTCGCTGGCGCTGGTCGCCATCCGCGCCACCGCGGCCGGGGTGGCGGCGAGCATCATGGCGACGACGCCGATCGTCATCATCCCGCTGGTCGTCCTGCTGCGCCGCGAGCGGGTCGGCCCGGGCGGCGTGGGCGGTGCGGTGCTCGCCGTCGCCGGGGTGGCGCTGCTGTTCCTATGAAGCAGGCATCTCCTTTGCTTCCTGAGTTACGCCATGGAAGCTCGTCAATCCGGGTGGCGCAGCCGAGACATCCTGCGCGCCGCGGCTCTGGTCCTCGGCCTCTATTACGCGTTGCGCCTGCTCTGGGTGGTGCAGCCGATCCTCATCGCCACGTTTTTCGGCGTCCTCTTCGGCCTCGCCGTGGCGCGCGGCGCCGACCGGCTCGAGCGGTGGCGCATCCCCCGTGGTCTTGCTTCGCTCCTGATCGTGCTCGCGTTCTACGGCCTGCTCGCGGGCATCGCCGCGATGGCGGCGCCGACGCTCCAGAAACAGTTCGGCGAGCTGCGGCAACGGCTGCCGGAGGCGACCGACCAGGTCGAGTCCTGGCTCGAGAAGCACCGGGGCGGTATGGCGGGACAGCTCTTGCTCGGCGGCGAGGCCGCCGTCGAGGCCCCGGCCGCCCAGCCTCCAGGAGCCCGGGTGCCGCAACCCGGAGGCCCGGGACAGGAGGGGGTACCCGGACCCGAGGGCGGCCCACCGTCGCCGTTGCGCAGCACGCTCACCGGCCAGCTCGGCGATGTCGGCCGCTATATGTTCCGCTTCGTCTCCTCGACCGTCGCCGTGCTCACCGGCCTGTTGCTGATCACGTTCATCGCCATCTTCATCGCCGCCAATCCCAAGCTCTACCACGCGGGGCTGCTGCACCTGGTGCCGCGCCCGAACCGGCCGCGGGCCGGGGAGGTGTTGAGCGCGATCGCGACGACGCTGCGGCGCTGGCTGTTGACCCAGGGGATCGCGATGGTCGTGATCGGCGTCGTCACGACCGTGACCCTGATGCTGCTCGGGGTCGAAGCCGCGGTGTCGCTCGGCATCATCGCCGGCCTCCTGGAGTTCATCCCCAACATCGGTCCGTTGCTCGCCGCCCTGCCCGCCGTCGCCATGGGCTTCCTCGACTCGCCGCAGAAGGCGCTGGCGGTGGTGATCGCCTATACCGCGATCCAGTTCCTGGAGAACCATCTGCTGATCCCGATGCTGATGAAGCGGGGGCTCGACCTGCCGCCGGTGCTCACCCTGGTGGGGCAGGCGTTGATGGCCGTCGTCTTCGGCTTCCTGGGGCTGCTGGTCGCGGTGCCGATCCTCGCCGCCGTGATGGTGGCGGTGAAGATGCTCTACGTCGAGGACGTGGTCGGCGACGAGGTCCAGGTCAACGGCGAGGGTGGCGGCGGAGATTGACCTTCGCGGTCCCGGCCGCTACCCTGCCGCGAAACTCGTTCCCGGGAGGCCGCCTTTTTGAAACAGATCGTCGCCATCCATGGCAGGGCCGCGGCGCCGGACCAGGCGCGGTGTGACGACGTCGTGGGGATGTTGCGCCGTGTCGCGCTCGCCCAGGGCGAGCCGGTCCCCGAGCCGCAAGCTCCGGACGCCGCCCCGGCCTTGCTCGCGCTGGCGGAGCGGGGGAGGCTCGCCTTCTCGGAGATGGACGGCGCGGTCGAGGTCTTCTACATCCCCTCGCGCGCCGCCAACCTTTCCGTGCTGGAGGGCACCGGCTTCCCCGAGGCGGTCCAGAAGAAGCAGGCCGACGCCTTCCGCACCAGCCAGGGGGCGCTGTTCCGCTTTCCCCCGGAGGAAGGGGAGGGGCATGGAGATCATGGGGCGCTGGAGGTCTTCATCACCGACTGGTCGCCGTCCCCCGCGGCGGCGGCGGTCGCCGTCCACCGCGGCCATCCGTTTATCGCGGACCTCGAAAAGCCGCGCGGCGCGTCCTTCACCGGCCGGTACGTACGCCACCCGTTGACCGGCGACCTGCTGCCGGTCTGGATCGCCGACTGGGTCAAGCCGGATTTCGGCACCGGCGCGGTGCTGGTCAACCCCGCCCACGACGCCACCGACCTCGCCTTCGGCCGGTCGGTCGGTCTCCCCGTCCGCTTCGGCCTGGTACCGGCCGGGTTCGACGGCCGGCCCGGGACCTGGCCGGTGCCGCCGGTGGTCAAGACCGGGCAGAGCATCAAGACCGGTTTCTGGGACGGTCTGCCGGCGCAGGAGGCGATGCAGCGCTATTTCGACGCCCTGGAGGCGGTCGGGTTCGCGGAGCGCCATCGCGACGTGCAGGCCGGTCGGTGGCGGATCGCGCGGCTGGTCGCGGATCCCACCGGCGGTCTGTTCTGGGACGGGGGGCGCGTCCGGCTCTCGGGATCCGCAGGGGAGGGCGTCCCGGTGCGGGCCGAAGACACCGCGCTCCTCGGCACGGTCTCAACCCTGGGGCACGGCGCCGCGCCGACGCTGGTCTGCCAGGCCGCCGAGCAGACCGAGGCGCTGCTCTTCCTGCGGCTCCTGGCCTTCGACCTCCACGGCGCGCCGCTCGCGCCCGAGCGCGTCCTGCTGGTGCAGAAGGTCCAGGAGGCCAAGCTGCCGGCGCCGCCCGAGGTTCTGCGCCTGGGCGTCCTGGTAGGGGCGCCGCTGCAGCAGGTCGCCGTGCTGAAGCAACAGGTGGTCGAGCAGGTGCAGCGCTTCCTGCGTGTCCATGGCGAGCTCGTCGAGGCGTGGCCCGCCAGGGCGGCGGATGCCGCCGCAGCCCCGCCCAAGGCGGTCCTGCAGGCCCGGGCCGCGCTGCTGGAAGGCGATCCGGCCAAGGCTTTCGCCGCCCTGGGGCCTCTCCAGAAACAGCTCGGCGGCCAACCCGCGGAGCAGCGCGGCGAGAGCGCGCTCGCCGGCTACTTCGCCGTCGCCCACGTGCTCGCCGGGCTGGACCTCCCTGCCGGGGTCGATCTGCGGCGCTCCTGGTCCCGGATCTGACCCCCCAGCCGGGCCCGGAGGCGGCCCGGCTTCGAGATGTAGACATCTCCGCTCACAATTCCCTGTCCCGCCTTGGCCGTAAACGGCACTACTAGGGGTAGACATACGAAGGAGGTGCGGCGTTTTGTCTCTTCTTGGTGGTGAATGGTCTGCAGAAAAGCATATGAGACATCAGCCGCGGAGTGTCATACCCTCTGCTGCTTCCGGGTTCAGACTGGTGCGAGACGTGACTCCGCAGTCCGAATTGTTGTGGTCTTTCAACGCCTCTCTGGATGGACAGGCCGTGCGGGTGGATCTGCGGCGGCTGACCCGGATCGAGGAGTTCCGGCAGTGCGAGCAGCTCCAGGACCGCATCTGGGGCCCTGACGACATCGGGAGGGTTTCGTCGCTGGTCCTGATCACCGCCGAGGACAATGGCGGCTCGGCCATCGGCGCCTTTGTGGACGAGGACCGCCTCGTCGGCTTCGTCTGCTCCTTCCTCGGCTTTGCCGACAACGGCACCCTCAAGCTCTGCTCGGTGCTGATGGCGGTCGATCCGGAGCTGCAGAAGGGAGGCATCGGCTATCACCTCAAGCTGGCGCAGCGCGAGGCGGCGCTCGCCCAGGGGGTGGAGCTGATCACCTGGACTTTCGATCCGCTGGCGAGCCTCAACGCGCACCTCAACATCCACAAGCTGGGGTGCGTCACGTCGCGGTATCTCGTGAACTGCTACGGCATCGCGCAAGGCGGCATCAATGCCGGTCTGCCGACCGACCGCTTCCTGGTGGAGTGGTGGGTGGGCAAGCCCTGGGTCGACAGCCGCCTGCGGGGTATGCCGGCCGAGCCCACGGCCGGGGCGCGGTGGGTCAACGAGGTGGCGCCGCATCCGCATACCGGTCTGCCGGTCTGCCAGGGCTGCGCCCTCGACCTCGACGATCCGGTGCTGCTGGTCGAGATCCCGGAGAACATCCGTACCCTCAAGATGGCTGATATCGACCTGGCGCGCAGCTGGCGTCTCGAGCTGCGCAGGGTCTTTCCGCACTACTTCGCCCAGGGCTATCAGGTCACGGGGTTTTCACGCCGCGAGCACGGCGGCGCGATGCGCCCCTGTTACATTCTGAGCAGGGGGGATGTTGTTTGACGCTGGACGAGCTGTTTGAAGAATCGGCGGAACGCCGCGGCGACGAGCCCTTCCTGCTGAGTGAGGAGGGCAGCGTCAGCTATGCCGAGGCCCTGACCCGGGCCCACCGGCTGGCCGGGCTGCTGTCCGCGCTGGGTGTCCGCTACGGCGACCGCGTGGCGGTCATCCTGCCCAACGTCCCCGAGATGGTCTACAGCTGGTTCGCGCTGGCGCGGCTGGGCGCGGCCATGGTGCCGGTCAACCCGCTGCTGGTGCCGGCCGAGGTGGAGCCGTTCCTGCGCCACGTCGGCGTCTGCGGCATCCTCGGCCGCGCCGAGGACGTCGCGCGTTACGGCATGGACCTGGGGTTACGCATACGGGTAGTGGTCGGGGAGGGCGAGGTGGCGGGCTCCGTGCCGATGTCGGCGGCCGACCTGGCGGCGCCAGTGCCGCGAGCCGCGGTCACCGGCCGCGACCTGGCGACCATCCTCCAGACCTCCGGCACCACTGGACGCGCCAAGGGCGCGGAGCTCACCCACGACGGCTACGTCCTGCCGGCGCGCGAGTTCGTGCGCTGGATGCGGGTGACGCCGGAGGACCGTTTCCTCGCCTGTCTGCCGCTGTTCCACATGGCCGGCGGCGCCTTCACCGCCAGCGCTGTGGCGGGCGGTGCGGCCCTGGCCCTGGTGCCGAAGTTCAGCGCCCACGGCTTCTGGTCCCAGGTCCGGAAGCACCGCGTCACGGTGGCCCGCCACCTTGGCGAGATGCTCGCCTGCCTCTGCCAGCTCCCCGAAAGCCCGGAGGAGCGCGGCCACTCGCTGCGCGCCGTCTACGGCGGCGGCGCCAAGGCCGAGGTGGCGGACGCCTTCGAGAGCCGGTTCGGCGCTACGGTCGTCGAAGGCTACGGCCTGACCGAGACCAACACCGTGTTGTGCAACGACCTGGCGGAGCGCCGGCGCGGCGCGATCGGCCGGCCGCTGCCCTACAACGAGGTGCGCATCGCCGACGCCGAGGGGCGGCCGCTGCCGACCGGCCAGGTGGGCGAGATCCAGGTGCGCAGGAACCCGGTGATGATGACCGGCTACACGGGCCTGCCCGACGTCACCGCATCCTGCTTCGTCGACGGCTGGTTCCGCACCGGCGACCTCGGGCGCTGCGACGAGGACGGCTGGTTCTACTTCGTCAGCCGCGACAAGGACATCATCCGGCGCCGCGGCGAGAACATCTTCGCCGGCAAGGTGGAAGAGGTGCTGAACCAGCATCCGGCCGTCGCCCTGTCGGCGGTCGTCGCGGTGACGGACGAGCTCGGAGGCGAGGAGGTCAAGGCTTATGTGATCCCCCGCTCCGGCTCCAGGCCCACACCCGAAGAGCTGATCGAGCTGTGTCACCTCTCCCTGGCCGACTTCGAGGTCCCGCGCTACTTCGAGCTGTGCGACGACCTGCCGAGGACGCCGACGAACAAGATCAGCAAGGGCGAGCTGCGGGCGGCGGGGACGATGGGGAAACCCTGTTTCGATCGCAAGGACAACCGCTGGAGACCGGAGGACGAGGCGCAACCGGCGTCCGGAGCCTCGCCGCTCTCCCAGCCTCTGCAGGAGCTCCAGACTCTGGCCTGAAGGTCAAGGATTCCAGTCTGAGGGTTTGAGAGCGCGCGAGGCTCCCTCCCTCCGCGGGGCTTCGCCGTCGGCGAAGCCTTTCCCTTTTCGATCCTCCCTGACGTTGCGATGGAAGAATCAGACTTGAACGCATCCTCTCTATCCACACTGCGCGACGTTCTGCGGGCCCGGGCGGCGGAGCACGCGGAGCGCCGGGTCTACACCTTCCTCTCCGACAGCGGGGTGGAAGAGGCCTGTCTGACCTATGCCGGGCTGGAGGCGCGGGCGCGGGCCATCGCCGCGCGGCTGCGCGACCTGGAGGTGGCCCCGGGAGAGCGTGCCTTGCTGCTCTTTCCGCCGGGTCTCGACTTCATCGCTGCCTTCTTCGGCTGCCTCTACGCCGGAGCGGTGGCGGTGCCGGCCTATCCGCCGCGCTCGCCGCGTACGCTGCCGCGCCTCGGCTCGATCGTCCGCGACGCCCGGCCGGCGGCCGTCCTCACCCTGTCCGGGCTGCGTCCCAAGCTGCAAGCGCTGACCGCCGCCCTGCCGGAGCTGCAGGCCGCCCGCTGGCTGGACGCGGACGAAGAGGCGGAGGTTGCCGGCGGCTGGGAGCCGCCCGCGATCGCCGGAGACGCCCCGGCCTTCCTGCAGTACACCTCGGGCTCCACCTCGGCGCCCAAGGGCGTGGTGGTGACCCACGCCAACCTGCTGCACAACGGGGAGATGATCCGGCAGGCGTTCGGCCAGTCGGAGGAGTCGGTCATCGTCGGCTGGCTGCCGCTCTACCACGACATGGGGCTGATCGGGAACGTGCTGCAGCCGCTCTACTGCGGCGCCCGCTGCGTCCTGATGTCTCCCATGGCGTTTCTGCAGCGGCCCCGTCTCTGGCTGGAGGCGGTCGGCCGCTACGGCGCCACCACCAGCGGCGGCCCGAACTTCGCCTACGAGCTGTGCGTGCGCAAGGTCGGCCCGGAGGAGCGCGAGGGGTTGGACCTGTCGAGCTGGCGGTTGGCCTTCAACGGCGCCGAGCCGGTGCGGGCCGAGACCATGGAGCGTTTCGCCGCGGCCTTCGCGCCCTGCGGCTTCCGCCGCGAGGCGTTCTACCCGTGCTATGGCCTGGCCGAAGCCACGCTGCTCGTCACCGGCGGCACGCCGGGGGCTCCATTCGTCGAGGCGAGCTTCGAGGCGGCGGCGCTGGAGCGGCACGAGGTGGAGGAGACCGCGGGCTCGGGCGCCCGCAGCCTGGTGGCGAGCGGCCGGCCCTGGTCTGGCCAGCGGGTGGCGGTCGCCGATCCGGAGACCGGGGCGGAGCTGCCGCCGGGACGGGTGGGCGAGATCTGGGTGCAGGGCCCGAGCGTGGCGCGCGGCTATTGGGGCAACCCCGAGCAGACGGCGCGGACGTTCGCGGCGCGGCTGGCCTCGGGCGAGGGGCCGTTCCTGCGCACGGGCGACCTCGGTTTCATGCGGGACACCGGGCTGTTCGTCACCGGCCGGCTCAAGGACCTGATCATCCTGCGCGGGCGCAACCACTACCCGCAGGACCTGGAGCTGGCGGCGGAGCGGGCGCACCCGGCGCTGCGTCCCGGTTGCGGCGCGGCGTTCTCCGTCGACGTGGACGGAGAGGAGAGCCTGGTCGTCGTCCACGAGGTGGAGCGGCACCCAGGGGCCGATCTGGACGAGATCGCCGGAGCGGTGCGGCGCGCGGTGGCCGAGGAGCACGAGGTGCAGGTCCGCGACGTGGTGCTGCTGCGCGCCGGGACGCTGCCCAAGACGTCGAGCGGCAAGGTACAGCGCCACGCCTGCCGCTCCAGTTATCTCAACGGCGGCCTGGCCGTGGTGGGCGCGAGCACGCTGGAGACGCCCGCGGCCGAGCCCCAGGAAGCGGTCCCTGCCCCCGACCGGGAATGGCTGTTGGGACTGGAGATCGGCGAGCGCCGGTCGGCGGTGCTGCGCTTCCTGGAGGACCGGTCGGCGGCGCTGCTCGGGCGCAGACCCCGTCCCGACGAGCCGCTGACGTTGCTCGGCCTCGACTCGCTCAAGGCCATCGAGCTCAAGGCCGGGGTCGAGGCGGCCCTGGGCGTGCCCTTGCCGCTCCCCGAGCTGCTTGAAGGCCGCGGCACGGGAGAGCTCGCGGAGCGGATCGCCGAGGGTCTCGCCACTCCTGCGTCCGACCTGCCGCGTCTGGAAGCGTCGGCTGCGGTGGGCGATCAGCCTCTCACGGCGGGCCAGAAAGCGCTCTGGTTCCTGCACCGGCTGGCGCCGGGAAGCCTGGCGTATGTCCTGGGCGGAGCCGCGCGGCTGCATGGCGAGATCGACGCCGAGGTCCTGCGCCGCGCGTTCGCGGCCCTGGTCGAGCGTCACGCGGCTTTGCGTACCACTTTCCCGGAGGGGCCGGAAGGGCCGGTGCAGCGGATCGGGGACAGCGTTCCTGCCTTCGTCCACGAAGACGCCGAAGGCTGGGACGACGCGCGGGTCCTGGAGCGGTTGCGCGCCGCGGTCTTCCAGCCTTTCGACCTCGAGACAGGGCCGCTGTTCCGGGTCACCCTGGTGAGCCGTGGCGGCGAGCGCTGGCTGGCCGTCTCGGTGCACCACATCGTGGCGGACTTCGGCTCGCTGGCGGTGCTGGCGCGCGAGCTCGGCCTGCTGGCCGCGGGCGGCGAGCTGGCGCCGGTGGGGCCGGGGCTCGGTGACTACGCCCGTTGGGAAGAGCGGCGGCTCGCCGGCCCCGAAGGAGAGCGGCTGTGGGCCTGGTGGGGGGAGCGGCTGGCCGGCGTGCCGCCGCTGGACCTGCCGCTCGACCGTCCCCGTCCGCCGGTTCAGACCTACACCGGCGTCTCGCGGACGGTGCGCCTGGAGCCCGGACCGGTGCTGTCGCTGGCGCGGGAGCACGGCTGCACGCCGTTCATGGTCCTGCTGGCGGCCTTTCAGGCGCTGCTCGGCCGCTACAGTGGACAGGAGGACTTCGCGGTCGGTACCCCGAGCTCGCTGCGCTCGGCCGAGCCGTTGCGCGACGTGGTCGGCTATCTGGTCAACCCGATCGCGCTGCGGGCCGACCTCTCAGGCGAGCCCACGGTTGGCGGCTGGCTGGACCGGGTGCGGCGCAACGCGCTGGAGACTTTCGAGCATCGCGAGCTGCCTTTCCAGCTGCTCGCCGAGCGGCTGCAGCCGGAGCGGGATCCGAGCCGGACGCCGGTGTTCCAGGCGATGCTGGTCTTCCACAAGCCGTCTCCGGAGCTGGAGGCGCTGGCCGCCTTCGCGCTGGGAGAGAGCGGCGCACGGCTGCCGCTGGGAGCGGTCGCTCTCGAGCCTGTCGCCCTGGAGCCGCCCGGGGCGCAGCTCGACCTGACGCTGACCGCGGCCGAGACCGGGCATGGCTTCCCGGTCTCGTTGCAGGTCGATGCCGCGCTGTTCGAGCCGGCGACCGCGGAGCGGATGTTGGGCCACTTCGCCAACCTCCTGAGCGCCATGGCGGCCAATCCGTCCCGCCCCCTGGCCGGACTGGACCTGCTGAGCGAGCCCGAGCGGCGCCAGCTCCTGGTGGATTGGAACGCCCCGGGAGAGCGGGTCTGGCCACACGATGCCTGTCTGCATGAGCTGGTCGCCGAGCAGGCGCGAAAGACTCCGGAGGCCGAGGCGCTGGTGGCCGGGGATCAGAGGCTGACCTATGCCGAGCTGTCCCGCCGGGCCGGAGATTTCGCCCGCCAGCTGCGCGCCCTGGGCGTAGGTCCCGAGGTGCGGGTGGGCGTCTCGATGAAGCGCTCGGCCGACCTGATCGTCTCGCTGCTCGCGGTGCTGGAGTCCGGTGGCGCCTACGTGCCGCTCGATCCGGCCTATCCGCAGGAGCGCCTGTCGTATCTCCTGGAGGATTCCGGGGCCGCGGTCCTGCTGACCGGTGAAGGTACCCCCGATTTCAGCTTCCAAGGTCCAAGGATCGACGTTCGGTCTCCGGTGAACGTAGGGGAGGGGCTTGCCCCCTCCCGTGCGGGGGCCGGCAACCTCGCCTATCTCATCTATACCTCGGGCTCGACCGGCCGTCCCAAGGCGGTGGCGATCGAGCACCGCAGCGCCGTGACGCTGGTGCGCTGGGCGCGCGAAGTCTTCTCTCCCGACGAGCTGTCCGGCGTCCTGGCTTCGACCTCGATCGGCTTCGACCTCTCCGTCTTCGAGATCTTCGTGCCGCTGTCGTGCGGCGGCCGGGTGATCCTGGCCGACAACGCCCTGGAGCTGCCGCGGCTGGCCGCGGCGGGCGAGGTGACGCTGGTCAACACGGTGCCATCGGCGATCGCCGAGCTGGTGCGGAGCGAAGGCCTTCCCAGTTCGGTGCGGACGGTCAATCTGGCGGGCGAGCCGCTGCCCGGCGAGTTGGCGCGGCGGATCTATGCCCAGCCGTCGGTCGAGAGGGTCTTCAACCTCTACGGCCCGTCGGAGGACACGACGTACTCGACCTGGGCGCAGGCGCCGGCGGACGGCTCGGCGCCGTCGATCGGCGCTCCGATTGCCGGGACCCGGGCCTACGTGCTGGACGCACGAGGCGGTCTGGCGCCGGTGGGTGTGCCGGGGGAGCTGTACCTCGGCGGCGAAGGCCTGGCGCGCGGCTACCTGGGGCGGCCGGAGCTGACGGGGGAGCGGTTCGTGCCCGATCCGTTCGGGTCCGGGGAACGGCTCTACCGCACGGGTGACCTGGTGCGGCGCCGTGCGGACGGCGCGCTCGACTTCCTGGGCCGCCTCGACCACCAGGTCAAGATCCGGGGGTTCCGGATCGAGCTGGGGGAGGTGGAGGCGGCGTTGCTGCGCCATCCCGGGGTGCGCGAGGCGGTGGCGGTGGCGCGCGAGGACACGCCCGGCGACAAGCGCCTGGTGGCCTACGTGGCACTGGAGCCTGGAGTGGAGCCGGGAGAGCTGCGCGGCTGGCTGGCGCGGACGCTGCCGGAGGCGATGCTGCCGTCCGCGTGGGTGGTCCTGCCGGCGCTGCCGCTGACCCCTAACGGCAAGGTGGACCGCAAGGCGCTGCCGGCGCCGGAGCGCTCGGAGGCTTCGGCCTTCACGGCGCCGCATTCCCCGACCGAGGAGCTGCTGGCCGGGATCTGGGCCGAGGTGCTGGGCGTCGAGCGGGTCGGGCTCCAGGACAACTTCTTCGAGCTCGGCGGGCATTCGCTGCTCGCGGCCCGGGTCGTGTCGCGAGTCCGGTCGGTATTGGGCGTGGAGCTGCCGCTGCGGGCGCTCTTCCAGCAGCCGACGCTCGGAGGCCTTGCCGGCTTGATCGGGCGGGAAGGCGTCTCCACGGAGGTTGCGCCGCTCGCGCCGGTGCCGCGCGAAGGCGACCTGCCGCTCTCTTTCTCCCAGGAACGGCTCTGGTTCCTGGAGCGGCTGGTGCCGGGCCAGGCGGTGTATCACATGCCGGCGGCCCTGTGGCTGCGCGGGGCGCTGGACACCGCGGCCCTGGAGCGCGCCTTGACGGAGGTGGTCCGCCGCCACGAGGCCTTGCGGACGACCTTCCCGGAGGTGGACGGCAGGCCGGTGCAACGCGTCCTGCCCGACGCCCGACCGGCCTTCGAGATCGTCAACCTCCCGGGTACGGCCCTGGACGTCGCGGCCGCGGCAGCCCGCCGGCCGTTTGACCTCGCGGCAGGCCCGCTGCTGCGTGTCCTGCTGATCCGGTGCTCTCCCGAGGAGCACCTGCTGGCCCTCTACCTCCACCACATCGTCTCGGACGGCTGGTCGATGCGTGTGCTGCTGCGCGAGGTCGAGGCTCTCTATACCGGCGCGTCCTTGCCGGAGCTGCCGGTGCAGTATCCGGATTACGCCGTCTGGCAGCGGCGCTGGCTGGCGGGCGAGGAGTTGGAGAGGCAGCTGGCCTTCTGGAGGCGGCATCTGGCGGGCGCGCCGGAGGCGCTCGACCTGCCGACCGATCATCCAAGACCTGCGATCCAGCTCTACGGGGGCGCGGCCGAGCCCCTCGCCTGGTCCGCGGATCTCGTGGCCGACGTCCGTGCCGCGGCGCACCGGGAGGGTGCGACGCTGTTCATGGCCGTGCTCGCCGGGTTCGCGGCGTTGCTGTCGCGCTACAGCGGCCAGGAGGACCTGGTGGTGGGCACGCCGGTGGCGAACCGGCGCCAGGCGGAGGTGGAGGGGCTGATCGGCTTCTTCGTCAACACCCTGCCGCTGCGAGTCGGCCTGGAAGGCGGCCCGTCGTCACGGGACCTGCTGGCGCGGGTGCGCGACGCGGCTCTAGAGGTGTACGCGCACCAGGACGTGCCGTTCGAGCGTCTGGTCGAGGAGCTGAGCCCGCGGCGGGACCTGTCCCGGAGTCCGCTGTTCCAGGTGATGTTGACGCTGGAGGACGGTACGCCGGAGGTGCTGAGGCTGCCGGGCATCGAGCCGTCCCTCGTACCGCAGGAGCGCCTCCATACCGGCACGTCCAAGTTCGATCTGAGCCTTCTGCTGGGGCCGGTGGAGTCCGGCGTCGGCGGCGTGCTGGAGCTCGACACCGCTCTGTTCGAGCCGGCGACCGCGCGGCGGCTGGCGGTCCACCTGGGCAACCTTCTCGGTGCCATGGCGGCCGATCCGTCCCGCCCCGTCGCCGAGCTGGACCTGTTGAGCGAGCCCGAGCGGCGCCAGCTGCTGGAGGAGTGGAACGCCCCGGGAGAGCGGGTCTGGCCGCACGATGCCTGTCTGCACGAGCTGGTCGCCGAGCAGGCGCGGAAGACGCCGGAGGCCGAGGCGCTGGTGACCGGGGACCAGCGGCTGACCTACGCCGAGCTTTCCCGCCGGGCCGGAGATCTCGCCCGCCGCCTGTATGCGCTGGGCGTAGGCCCCGAGGTGCGGGTGGGCGTCTCGATGAAGCGCTCGGCCGACCTGATCGTCTCGCTGCTCGCGGTGCTGGAGTCTGGCGGCGCCTACGTGCCGCTCGATCCGGCCTACCCGCAGGAGCGCCTCTCGTATCTCCTGGAGGACTCCGGGGCCGCGGTCCTACTGACCGGTGAGGGGGCTCCCGATTTCAGCTTCCAAGGTCCAAGGATCGACGTTCGCCTTCCTGGAGATGTAGGGGAGGGGCTTGCCCCCTCCCGGGCGGGGGCCGGCAACCTCGCCTACCTCATCTACACCTCCGGCTCGACCGGCCGCCCCAAGGCGGTGGCGATCGAGCATCGCAGCGCCGTGGCGCTGGTGCGCTGGGCGCGCGAGGTCTTCTCCCCCGAGGAGCTGTCCGGCGTCCTGGCCTCGACATCGATCGGCTTCGACCTGTCCGTCTTCGAGATCTTCGTGCCGCTGTCGTGCGGCGGCCGGGTGATCCTGGCCGACAACGCCCTGGAGCTGCCGCGGCTTCCTGCTGCCGGCGAGGTGACGCTGGTCAATACGGTGCCGTCGGCGATCGCCGAGCTGGTACGGGGCGAAGGCCTTCCCGGCTCGGTGCGGACGGTCAACCT
>Ga0307468_100000208_pt1 | contig 14035 bp, 15 predicted proteins | sample atmdna_FD_203085 | JGI IMG/M metagenome (GOLD analysis project Ga0307468, IMG submission 203085) | Hardwood forest soil microbial communities from Morgan-Monroe State Forest, Indiana, United States - atmos_gases AM2C_05 | ecosystem: Environmental > Terrestrial > Soil > Temperate forest > Bulk...
GGTGGGATCAAATCTTTGATAAGCTGCCACTGGCTGTCAGTCAGATCCGTCGGGTAGTTCTGGTTTGTCATACCTAAGACTAACCTGATAACCTTGGCTGGCAGTCAACTTCTCATACAGCTTCTCAACACCGATAACCCGCACCTGCACATCCTCATCAGCAAAGAGATCAAAGACCTCGTGACGGATAAGCCTCGCCGCGTGGGAAGAATCCCGAAAGAGTTGCTGCCCTACAGCGAGGCCCGCGCCGGGGGCGGCACGCGGCCAGTCGAGGGACGCATCGGTGGTCACTTCGTCGCGGCGCTGGATCGTCACATCGAACACGCCAGGGAAATAGTCGAAAGACAGATCGACCCTGAGCGCGGCCAGAAAGATGGGCGGGGGATACGCGAGTGGCTGCGTGATGAAGTCAGGGCGCGCGAGGTGAATGATTCATGGGAGGTGAGGGGGAAAGCAGCAGGCGAATCACAGGTGCGCCAGGACCGGGTTGCGCTCGGTGAAGCGTTGGAAAAGAGTCTGCGGCGTGAGTACGCGGCACTCGATTACGACAGGGCGCTGGGTCGCGGCGAGACCTTCCGCTTTAATGCGCGGGATGTGAGCACGGGCAATAAGCGGCAGATATCCGAGCCGGATGTGAGACGCCGCGCCGCGTGCGTCGGCGCGCGCGTCGCCGATGAACAGAGCTTGCGAACATCGGTCGAGCGCCGGCAAGTCCGCCAGGAGGTTTCGCGGCAGGATATTACGCGACACGCCGGGACAATTGGAGAGTTGCATAAGATCAGGGGCAGGCTCATAACCAGGCTGGAGAAGGAACTAGGCAGGGCTAAGAAGCTGTTTGAAAAATCATTAAGGTCTTAGCCTTCGCAGCATCAGACGTGTCATCGCAATGTAAATGAAAGCCTCACTGCTTTCGGGTAATACCTCATAGTCTTTGCTCAAGCGACGATGCAGATTCAACCACGCAAACGTCCGCTCGACTACCCATCGGCGCGCCAAGAGCACGAAGCCTTTAGCGGCTTCACTGCGCAGCACCACTTGCAACACGCAGCGAAAGCGTTTGGCTACCCAGTTGACCAGCGGGCCGCGATAGCCCCCGTCAACCCAGATTCGCCGCAGTTTTTTGCAACTGCCACTGAATCTCGCAAACAGCAAACGAGCGCCTTCGCGCTCTGGCAAACTGGCAGCCGTAACCGCAACTACGAGCAGGAGGCCCAGCCTATCAACGAGAATATGCCGCTTTCTGCCTTTGACGTTTTTGGCCGCGTCATAACCGCGAATGCCTGGCACCGCTGTCGTTTTGACGCTTTGACTGTCCAGACAGCCGGCAGTCGGATGCTTGTGGCGTCCAGCCTGTCGGCGGACTTGCGCGCGCAGCGTGTCGTGCAGGCGTTGCCAAACGCCATCCTTGCGCCAAAGCCGGAAGTAATAGTAAACGCTCTGCCAATTGGGGAACTCCTTTGGCAGCATACGCCACTGAATGCCACCGACGACGACATAGAGGATGGCATTGATAACTTGGCGCATATCAAGTTGGCGTGGACGACCCTTGGTTTTCGCCGCAGGTAGCAACTCTTTGATAAGATGCCATTGGCAGTCGGTCAGGTCAGAAGGATAGGTTTTTGATTTCACACCATAAACTTACCTGCTGACCTCCGCTGCTAGCTATTTTTCAAACAGCTTCTAACCTTGAGCACACGCAGGCGGAGAGCCGCGCGCAGGGCGTCAGACAGAAGTATGTGGGAAACAACCAGAAGATACCAACTCCGATCATCGCCCGCGACAGGTTGAATGAGTTGCAGGAACGCGCCGTCAGTCACGGCCTCGCCGATCACGTCGAGACGTTAGAGCAGCTTCGCGCCACGCTCGCCCATGAGCACGGTCAGCCTCCTCGCAATGACAAAGAAGCGGCACGCCTCAACGCGCAGCTTTTCACCGCGCAAACTGACCTTCGCGCCGGCAGCGAACGTGCCAGTAGCTTTGAGCAGATGCGTCACCTCCGGCGTTGGGAAGTGAATGGTGAAAGGTGGTCGCTGACAGATTTAGATCGTCAGATCGAATACCACAGCGATCAGGCGCGCGTCGTCGGCAGACACCACTATCACCTCGACCCTCGCGCTCGCAAGGAGGCTGCCCGTGAAGTCGCGCGGCTTGTGACGATCAGGGATGAGATCGTCGAACGGATTGATGGGCGGCGGAACGAACTCAAGCAGGAGACGGGCGGCGCGCGTCAGCTCGTCGAAGTCCTGACCCTGATTCACGAGAGCGAAGCGGCCAGTCGTTCGCAAGACGGTCGCGCCGACCGGCAGCCTGAGTTCACTCATGAGGAGTTCCGTCGCATCGAAGCCAACGCCGAAGTAACGCGCGATGCCCGGTTTCTCAGACAGCTTGATGAGTTTGAAAAACATAATCCTGAGCGCGATACCACATCCGAGCGCGTCACGTCCGAACAGAGACTTAGCCGCGCCGCAGCACGCGAGATCGTGGCGGAGGTCGCGTATCGTGAGAGCGCCGAACGCATCGCTTACTACAACGAGCGCGGCGACTCTCTGCCGCTTGCCATCGAAAGCATTGATGGCCGCCTCAGTGTCCACCGATTAAAAGACACGAAGCCGCACTCCCTCGTCGAGCGTGCGCTCCGTCCGCTCATTGAGAAGTCTGCCGCGCGTAAGATTCGACACGCCATCGAAGCGGCGTCAGCAACCTCTCAGGCGCGGCTCATACCGAGAATGAAAAGAGTCGAGCTTATCTTAAGGCGGCTCGTGAGATCGCCGGAAACCTCCGCGCTGAGGCCCGCGAACAAGGGATTGACATTTCCCGACTGGTTCCTGAGTTCACGCCGAAGGAGAGGATCAACCTGAAGATTTATGCGGAGCGGCAGACGGACCCGACGGAGCGTGAACGCTATCTGGGCTTGGCGCGTGGTGAAGTCGCCGGCGCGACGCCTCTGCCCGAAGCGCAGGTCGGTCGTTTCGCGCACGATCACGCGAGCCAATTCGGACACAGCCACACACCCGCTCAGTCACATGATGATGACTCACACGCCCGCTCGACGGGCCGAGCACGTTAAGGAGGGGGGAGATGATGAATGAGGCTAACAGCAAGCGCACGATAGCGTCGCAGCCGTTCTCTTTCAAAGCCTACGAGGACAACTACGGCTTCGTGATGGGGTTGTGTGAAGAGAGCGGACGTAAACCCGGCGAGGAGTTGCGCGACCTGCTTGACGAGGGCATCCGTGCCCGTATGAATCGCAATGGCGAAGGCTCTCACCAAGCACCCGCAGGAATCGAGCAACCGACTCCGGGTGAGATCAACCAACTCACCCAGGCGCTTCAGCAGTTGGTTCAGAAGACGACTCTGACTAACGACATGATGATGCGGATTGCGCTCCACTTTGTATTGCATGCCGTCACCTCTTCTTAGTCATCAGTAGCTTTATACCTAAAATCACTTTTGGTTCAAAGTCTAATAGCCGTTTTCCGGTGGCGCAAAGGCTTTGCACCAAAAGAACGAAAGGTAACACATTTTTAGTTCAAACGTGATTTTTGAACCAAAAGTCATTTTATGCTCTTTCAGGTTCTGAAAACAGGTTGTAGAATGAGCGCATGGAAACCATTGGAGAATACCTTACTCGCCTCATGCGCCAGAAGAATCTTTCGCCTAAAGAATTGGCCGAACGCTGCGGCCTCACGGATAGCTACATCGGCAGGCTGTGCAAGAGCACCTACGCCAATCTCACCATAGATACCATGAAGAAACTGGCGAAGGCTTTCGATGTGGATGTCCATGAGGTATTCACGGTGGCTTCAGGGGTGCCGCCGAGTGAAAAGCCGCAGACAGACTTGCTTGTGGTACTGGATCAGATGCAAAAACTTGGCACGGATAAGAATGGCCCTGAAGCGTTGCGACAGTTGCTCGGCTTCTCAGCAGACGAGCGCAAGGCGGTGCTGGACTACATAGCGTATTGCAAACAACCACCATCCAAAGGCAAACCCCGCAAGAAGTGACTAGGCCGAAGGGTTAGGCGGCTTAATCGGGGCTGACAGCAGATTGATGACAAAGATTAAAATGGTCCGCATCTGATACTCATCGGCCTGATTTGAAGTGATGAGTTCGAGCAGCTTAAAGCCCATCTCTTTCATACTCATTGCCGCAACCGATTTCTCAATCTGCTTATCCCTATTCTTCTTATTCATCTTCTTCTTCCCCTTGGCAAAGCTCAAGACCCGTACGGGCTTCGGCTGTGGTGAGATGGGTTCGCCATGCTCGCGCTCTGGCATGGTCAGCAGATTGTAGTTAATTGTGCCGACCGTGACCATTGACCGGCGAGCTTGCTTTAAGTCCTCTGCCGTCTCGCGCCATTCAGGATAAGCATGGGCTAAGGATGAAGCAAGGATAACACGCGAGACATTACGCGCTTCTTGTTTTCGGTTTGCCTCTCCGAGTTCTACAGCTAGCGAGTTTAGATAATTAAAGTAGATATGTGGCGGTGCGTAACGTGCCAGCGGCAAGATGTTTTCAAGGTCTGACAGGGCTTGTTTATGATAGCCTTCTCTCGCTTTATAAACCGCAATACCTCGGTAAGCAATCAGGCTGGTAGCTATGTCTTTGGAAGCCTTTAACGCCTCGGTAAAGTAATAGAGTTCTGCGTCGGGTTTCTTCAAGTGAGCCGATACCGCAGCCAATGACAACATAGCCTTTGCTCGGTAATGTAGCGGCGCAGTATCTACCACAGGCATAAGCAACTCTTTGGCTTTTTCAAGGTCGCCGCTACCGCAATTGTTATAGGATACCGCCAGATAGTAATAGCCGATTGCTTGATAAGATTTTATAGGAAAGTTGGAAAGAATCTGGCCGATCTCTTTTATTCTGTCAAACTGGCGAAACGCATGGGCCTGTTCTGCTAATTGAATAAGTCTATTGCCTAACTGGCCGTAGCTCGATATTCCCCTGAGTAAGTCCTGATAGAATCCGGTTTGTTTCAGTCCGAAAGGAGAAAGCATGAAAAGACTGTTTTCTATCTGTTTGCTCATCGTCTGTTTGTCCTTCCCTGTCTATGCTGGACATACGCAGGCAGGGGATAGTTACTGTAGCTGTGGCACGGCTGGATGCTCAGAGGATTATCCGGGCGAATGTCACAACACCAATAGGGCTTTGCCATCGGGTGATGCTCCGAATGATACATCAGATGAATGGGGAATCGTGCTAGTCGGGTTACTGCTCTGGCTTAGACTGAAAGCCTAGTGTGAATCAACAGCTTGGTTTCAATGCCACTCTGTGTGGCGGCTGAATATCTGTCTGCGTCATTGTAGCGAAAAGCACAGAGAATGCAAACGGCAAGTTACAAAAAAAGCAAAAGCGCCCGTAGGCGCTCATACTCATGGTGGCGATCTGTTACGAAGTTGGTCATTCATTGCCGTAGTTCCTTCTTGATTTGCTCTTTCAATGAGCCGTTTGTGTTGAGGCATGACACGCGCACCAGCCCATGCCCGTCGTGAAAGATGATTTGCGCCTCTGTAACGTCAAACACATCAAAGCTCTGCGCTGGCTCTAACTCGCTCACAACTTCCCATGCTAGGTTTGTCAGTTGATCTATGGTCATGGTTATTCTCCTTACAGAGCCGCTAGAAGCTCTCGGACACTCCACACATGGTTAGTCAGGCCAGCAGCCATCGCCGGAGTCTGTTTGTCAATGCCGCCATGCTTGCGGCAAAAGTTGTAGAAGGCGAAGAATAGCGCCAGCGCCGATTTCAGATTCTCCCACTTCTTAGAGAAAGCATTAGTCAAGCGCGTGAATCTTCGCATCTGCATCCGTATAGTGAGATTCTGTCTCTCAATTATGCTCGTGCAGATTCTTGCGGGGTCGGGGTTGCCAAAGATGATTTCCGATGTTGTATCCACCACAACGGGTGGCGAGTATCGCGCTTCGCCATCGCGGGGAGCCGCATAGATTTTAATCAGTTGCGCGAAATCAATCTCTTTATGCTCAAGCTCGCGCACGATTGCATACTTGTATTGCTTGAAGCCATCGGTGGTCACTTGAAACGAATCATTGAAAGTAGCGCGGCCAAGTTTTTTGGCAAACAGCAGCGTGTCATCATTCGTTCTGCGGCCCAAGTACCATGCCAACACGAGCTTGGTATTGCGCTCGATGCCAACGAACGTGTAAGCATCGCCAAGCTTATCAGCCATCTGAAAATCATCTTGAAACCGGCCTTCTTTGATTTTCTCTTTCAGCGCCTTTTCCTTGCAGTAAACAAACGACCAGATTTCATCGGCTTCCACATCTTTAACCGGAACACCAACGATGCGGCTTTCAAGAAACCGCTCGCACTTCTCGCCAACGATGGTAAGAAGATTCAACAGCGTATGAAGGCTAATGCCTGTGAGTCTTTCGACAGAGCGGAGAGACATACCCTCAACGAGCAGATTGATACAGACAGCGGCTTTTTCAATCGGCAGGTACATATTGCCGAGCGGTTTGTCTTGCGGTTCGATGAAGGATTTGAAGCAGGCGACGCAATAGAATCGCTGATTGCCTTTACGATCTTTGCCGCGCTTGCGGGTTTCAGTCTGACAGGTCGGACAGTTCATTGTGAGCCTTGCCTTTCGTTAGCGATTGGCTCACAATGTCTTTGCGGAAGGCTAATGTGAGCAATCGCGTTAGTTTTCAATTAGGCTCTAGTGATTACCAGTCATTAGAGCCTTTAATCTTTCAAGCTTTCAATCAATCTCAAACAAGGGCTATTGTATATACAAACAACATACAAGTCAAGAAGAAAATGCTTGATTTGTATGTTGTTTGTTGATACAATGAGAGTATGAAGAAAAAGGGAAAGGGGCGACCCCTAAAAGCGCAAGATCAACTGAAAAATGAAAACATATTGGTGCGTGTAGAACCGGACGAAAAAGAGGCTTTCAAGGACGCAGCTAGATTAGCGGGTATCTCTCTTTCGTCATGGATGCGGGAAAGACTTAGGCGTGTTGCAGTAAATGAACTGCAAGAGGCTTCACATCCGGTTGCTTTTCTAGAAAGACTAGCGCGTCAGTAAGGGAATCAAACCACGCTTTCTGATTCGAGCCATTCTTGTGAGAATGGCTTTATAGTGCCATAGTCAACGATGATCTGATAGCTACTAATGACCATGCTTCTCAAGCCATGTACAGACGTTCGGTTTTTCAATTCCCTTTTATAGTCAAAATAACCATCCTCATTGCGACGCTTGACCTCGTTATCGAGCAATCTAGCTAGGGCTGTGGCTGTCTTATCAACACAATAAACGAGACGCGACCTTCCGTTATTTTGATTGATGAAGTTAGACGGGTTTTCACAGAATAGCTTTCCTGTTTTATCAACTTCTAATGCCTCCCGGATTAAATACATCAAAAGAAAGCGCGTGAGTGAGTATTGCGCAAACGGCTGATTAGAAAACATACTGAGCCTTGTTTGAACGCAACTGTAAATATCTCGCATTGCGACGATGCGATCAGCATTGACTTGTGGGCGTCCGAAAATTTCCGAATGCAGGTCATCAAACAGCCTGAAATTCAAATGACAGGACTGCGGACGTTTTAGGTCAAAAGCTAAAAGAAGACGGGCCGCGTCTTCGTTTTCTATTACCCTTGTTTCGTCCCATTCAGGATGTTCGCCCCGCTTTATGCGATAGAAAAATTCGCCTGCATAATCATTGTGAATTTCCGTCTGTGACCGTTAGATTTCTACAAAGCACTATTAAGCCATTGTGGAAAGCGGGGAAGTATTTATGTTCGCTTGGCGTTTGAATGCTTTTTGCTATGTCTTTATTTACTTTTGTTTTTCTCAGCCATTGCCTTACATTCCACGCAAACAGTTCGCCATTTACAATGCCGTCCATCTTTATCAAGTCATGGGCAGATAGCGGGGCAATAACCATTTCCAACTCAGAACCAATCGAGTATGGCATATGAGGAACAGTGGAAATATCAAAACTAATTTCCGTTCCAATGGGATCGGTTTTGCTAATAGGCACATAAAGCCGCTGAAGTTCCAGCGCATCATAAAGAGTGATTGATGGCGCAATAGACAAAAAATCTATTGCGCTTTTATCTCTCTCCGCATTGGTTATGAAGATACCTCGCACCTCATAACCTTCTTCAACCTTTTTAGCAATCTCTAGTTCACGCAAACGGCCAGCTAGTTCCTTATTTTTTGTGCTTGCCTGAAGATTATTAACACTATCGCCACTATGAAGCTGCGACAAACTACCCGCAAATTCTTTTAATGCCGTATCGCCTAATGTCTTCGCAGACTTTACGATCATAGACTGAAAAATATCTATTTGTGCTAATTGTTCGTTTACGTACAAACCATCAATTCCCTTGTCATAGTTGCCGTCACAAATACAGTCATATACTTCTGTTTCATCCAGGCGGTAATAATTTTCAAGAAACCACGCTAGGAGCGCACGCGATTCCGTGTTCGCTCTCATGACGTGGCCTCCGAAAAGGTCGAGTATCGAGGGATAGGTAAGATTGATCTTGTGCATAGTCTGGCCTCCGTATAGGATACGCCAGATACTATGCTATCCCGGCTCAGGTTGTCGAGCTTTTCACTTGCTAGGCTGGAATGATATGCTCCACACAACTGCATCATTGCCAGCCGCCGAAGCGCCGTTCATATGGTTTCCCGCAACGCCGTTCGGCGGCCCGGTGATGTGCGGCGTTAGGCATCTTACCAGGGCGGAGGGTCAGAATGATCGGACAAACTATCTCCCATTACCTTATCCTCAACGAACTCGGCGCAGGCGCGATGGGTGTAGTCTATCTCGCCAAAGATACTGAGCTTGGACGGCGGGTAGCCTTAAAAGTCTTGCCTACTGGAGTTGCAAACGATCCAGAACGTATTCGCCGTTTCAAGCAGGAGGCAAAAGCGGCCTCTGCGCTCAATCACCAGAACATTCTTACGATTTATGAGATCCAACAATTTGAAGATTCGTATTTTATGGTCAGCGAATATATCAAAGGCGAGAATTTGCGCCAACGACAGAAGCGACAATTACTAGGCTTACACGAAACGCTGGAAATCGCAACGCAACTTGCCGCCGCTCTGAACACTGCACACGAAGCCGGAATCGTTCACCGCGACGTCAAACCGGAAAACATCATGCTGCGCGAAGACGGTTTAGTGAAAGTGCTGGATTTCGGGTTGGCGAAATTAACTGAGAAGGGAATGCAGGAGATTGATCACGATGCACCAACCCTATTCAAAACGGTTCCCGGTATGCTTATAGGGACAGTGGCTTATATGTCGCCGGAACAAGCTCGTGGGAAAGAGACTGATGCACGCTCAGACATATGGAGTTTGGGCGTTTGTTTGTATGAGATGTTAACCGGGCGACTACCATTTTTGGAAGAAACAAAGAGTGATACAATTGCCGCGATATTGAATGGCGATTTTCCGCCGCTTGATGAAAACACGCCCGACGAATTAAGTCGTATCGTTCGGAAGGCTTTGCAAAAGAGTCGCGACGAACGTTACCAAACAATGAAAGATTTTCTGCTTGACCTGAGAAGTCTTAAACACGATTTAGAATTTGCGGAAGACCTTGAACGCTCAAAGAGTCCAACTCGAAAAAAGGCAATTGCTCTCAGGGCGCCTAAACAAAACAAACGCGTTTTTGTGGTTGGCTTAATAGCTTTACTTGCAGCGACATTAGTTTTTTGGCTTTGGTATCGCCATCAAAGCGCAAAAAAAGAAGAAGCCCGGAAACATTACTCGGACGGGCGATTTTTATATGGCAAGCGAAATAAGGAGAGTCTACTAAAAGCAAAGGAGCAGTTTGAGCAAGCGATTTACAAAGATCCAAACTATGCTCTAGCTTATGTTGGTCTCGCCGATTATTACGTGGTGGAGGAAGAATATCTTGGTACCCCGTCAGCCGAAAATATACCAAAGGCGGAACAATATATTGATAAGGCACTCGCAATTGACAACTCGCTCGGAGAAGCTTATGCCACGCGGGGGTTTATTCGAGCAAAACAGTGGAAATGGGATGAGGCAGAAGATTTTTATAAGAAGGCAATTGAGTTTAACCGAAATTATGCGACAGGACGCCAATGGTACTCATGGTGCCTCCGCAACATTGGTGATTATGAGCAGTCGAGGGAACAAATCGAATTTGCTTATAGGCTCGCTTTTAATGATGATGATTTATTGCCTATCATTCACGCCAATGTAGTGATTGCTTATATATTAAAACCAGATATGACTAGGGCTATTGAGGAGGGCCATAAGCTCGTTGCCCGCTACCCGGATTTTTGGCAAGGATACTCGTGGTTAGGTAAGGCATATCAAGAACAAGGGAATAAAAGCGAGGCACTCAAAAATTTGAATGAAGCAGTTAAAATATCCAAAAGATCACATACAATACTTGCCAACCTTGGATATGCTTATGCCTCTTACGGTAATAAAGATGAGGCGAATAAAATTATAGAAGAGCTAAAAGATTTATATAGTAATAAGAAAGCAACGGGTCAAAGCATCGCTAAAGTTTATAATGGGCTTGGAGACAAAGAGAAAGTTTTTGAGTGGTTAGATAAAGATGTAAAAGCTGGAAGCGGCGATTTGCCAAACATCAGTTGGCATCCGGCATTCAAGTCTCTTCATGGCGACGCGAGATTCAATGCAATTTTGCTGCATATGGGTCTTCAGCCAATACCAAATAAAAGCCCGTAAGGAGCATATGCTACAGGCCGCCGATGTTGCTAAGCGAGATGCCTAACAAAACTATCTGAGGTAGTGCTGTCAAGCTTTTTCTTCAAAACCGCTCTCCCTGATAGCCTTCGCTGCGAAGGCCGTCAAGGGTAGATCGCCTGCGGCGACTCGCGCCTGCCGCGCTCGCCCTTGACGCCCTTCTCGCTCCGGCTGGAAATCAACTAACGGCTGCTGGCGCAGCCGCTGTGACCGACTCGCCTGATAACTTAGCCCATAGTGGTGAGCCCTGCTTGTGCAATGCCGCCAGGTAGGTCGCCTCCTCATATGGCGTTCGCGCCTGCCAGCATTTCCAGATGATCCTTATCCACTTAAAGGCCAGGGCCCGCACTGCCGCTTGATGGCTTTTGCCTTTGCCGCGTTGTTGCCGGTAATAGACCTTGGCCCACTCACAATGCACGATTGACTCGCCCGCATATTCCACAAATGACTGGCGCAGAAACTTCGGGCAGAAGTAGCGCCACCTCGTCCAGCAACTCTGCCCGCTGCGCTCAATGACTGGCGACACCCCAGCCAAACAGGCTACCTCATCGGCGCTCGCGGTCGCTGCCGAAGGCCGCCAGCAGCCGCGCCGCGTAAACCAGGCCAGCCCCCGGTAAGGCGCTGAACAGGTGAAAATCTTGGTGCTCGGCACAGAGTTGCGCGATGGCGTGGTCGAACTCTTTGATGGCCGAAAGCGTTGCTTGCATCTGCGCGGCCAGGGCTTGCACGAGCAGCTTAGAAGCGTTGATCACCGCCCGATCCGTCATCAGCGGCAGGCTTTCGCGAATGGCGGTGAGGCGCTGCTGGTTGGTTTGCTGGCGGGTTGAATGATGCGCCCGCAAGAACTGCGCCAGGGTAGCGGGGCGGGCGCGCTTGACCACCGCAAGTTCCGGCCAGCGTCGTAAAAACTCACAGACCAGACGCGTGCGGATATCTGGGAACCAGTCGAGGAGTTGTGGGAAGTAGGCTTTCAAGGCCGCCGTCAAGCGGTTGCTCAAGCGGGTGCGATCATTCACCAAGCGCCGGCGATATTCAACCAGGTATTGCAAGGTGCGGGTCTTCTCATCATCCGGTCGCCAAGGCTTGAGGCGGTCGCGGTGCTGCATGACGAGTTCCACCTGATACTCGGCGTCGGTCGGGTCATCTTTAGCGCGGCTGGGCGAGAAGGCTTCGCGATAGCTCGACAGGGTCTTGGGATGGACAGGAAAAAGCACGAGAAAATCATACTTCAAAAGGGCAAAGATGAGCGGGCCACGGGATTGTTCAAGACAGACGGCGAGCTTCTGGCCGGCAAAACGGCTGCGGAGTTGAAGGGCCCAATCATTGAGAGCCTGCGGGCTGTGTTTAATGATGGAGAATTCTTTACGGCCAGTGGCGGCTTCGACTAAATAGACATCGTGCTTCTTATCTGACCAGTCGATACCGATAAAAGCAGCAAACTCTGACATAGCGACCTCCTAGAAAGAGCGGAATGAGTCGAGGCGGGACAAGCTGGCCTTAGCCTGGCGAAAGATTTATAGTAGAGTCGTTTCGATAGACTGTATCTGAGGATTCGTCCTCAGGCTAAAGCCGTCGCGGGTGTGCGAAAGGTTGTTAGTAAGCGTCGCCACGCTTGACGTTGCAGATTCGTCACACCCGCGCTTGTTCCATTTCCTCGGGCCACCTTACGACACCTATCCTTCCCTTGTCGAAGCCAACCAGAGGAAATGGCCCTGAAGACCTATAAACACGTTCCAGCCGAGCGCGGGGGTAGTGCTGCATAGTTGTGGAGCACGAAAGGGTGTGCATTTGTTTACTTCGGTGACTCCGCTTGATTCAAATACGAGTTTGAACTAAAGGTCGTTTTCGCTCTTTCAGGTTAGAAAACGAAGATGTAGAATGGGCGCATGGAAACGATTGGAGAATACCTTACTCGCATGATGTGCCAGAAGAATCTTACCCCTGTAGACTTGGCCAGACGCTGCGGGCTTACCGATAGCTACATCGGCAGACTCTGCAAGGCTACATCGTCTAATCTCACCGTGGACACCATAACGAAATTGGCACAAGCGCTGGAGGTGAATGCCTACGAGATATTCGCAGCAGCTTCAGGCATTCCGGTAAGTGTAGCGCTTCAGATTGACCCGCTTTTGCTCCTAATTAGATCAGTTTTCACTTCCATGTACAGATCGACTAGGGCTGAATCATTGGAATTTTCCGGCCCGCATTCGTACATTCAATCGAATAACTGATCTGGCCGCCTGATGCCCGGCATCCATAGTAACTCTCAATCATCATAGTGCAGGCGGTTGATGGGATTCTTCTCCAGATTCTCCCTGCCGTGGTCATACTTCATCAGCGACCGGACATCTTTGTGTCCGCTCATCATCTGCACCTCGCGGAGGCTTTCGCCCAGATCGAGGGCGCGGGTGATGGCTGTCCTCCTCAGGTCGTGCGGTGAAAGATGGCCCAACCCGGCGTAGTCGGCATACTTCTTCACCATCTTGCCGATCATGCGTGTCGAGATCGGCTTGTTGTAGATGAGCGTGCGCGCGTTGGCGTGTGGCTGAAATAGCCAAGCATCCGCCCCACCCGTGTTCAACATTTTACGTCTCTGCCGGTCGAGTTTCAGGTAGTCATCAATCGCGCTTTTCACATCGGTCGGGAGTGGCAGGGTGCGTTCCCTTCCCCCTTTGACTTTGAACTTGATTATTGGCCGCCCGTGGCTCCAGGTGATCGAGGAGGTTTTCAGCGAGGCGACCTCACCCACCCTGAGCGACATCCTGCCCATGATCAGGATGATGGCATAATCCCTCGCCCCTCCAGGTTTGCTGCGGTCCGGACCCGCGAAGAGGTAGCGGGCCTCTTTGGCGACGAGCGCGCGGCCTGCCAGGTTATCCGAGACCGGCGGCGGCGGAACCAGTCTGGTCGAGGCCGGGTTGAGCGCAACCTGCCCATAGGCTTTGAGGTACTCGAAGAAGGAGCGGAGGACGGAAAGCTTCAGTGCGACGGTAGAAGCCTTGCGACCTTTCTCCATCAGGTCGTCGCGCCATCTGAGGATATCTTCGGCGTTGATGAGGGTTTCGTGTTTATAGCCAATAAAGGCGAAAAATTCCTTGATCACGCGATGGTAGAGCCGCCGGGTCTCAGTTGAGATAGACTTGTTGACGAAGGGCGAGGCGGTGCGCGGATTGAATGGGGCAAGCTGAGTGTCCGCGCCGATGTTCACCAGGCTATCAGAAGGCATCGTGAAAGGAAACTCCTGTGGAGCGAATTTGCTGGTCCTGCCGGCTTTATTTATAGAGCTTTCCGGGTATTCGAATCAAG
>Ga0307468_100000209_pt1 | contig 14016 bp, 7 predicted proteins | sample atmdna_FD_203085 | JGI IMG/M metagenome (GOLD analysis project Ga0307468, IMG submission 203085) | Hardwood forest soil microbial communities from Morgan-Monroe State Forest, Indiana, United States - atmos_gases AM2C_05 | ecosystem: Environmental > Terrestrial > Soil > Temperate forest > Bulk...
TGGAAGAGGTGACGGAGCGGGCCGATACCGACTGTACAACAGGCAAGCCGCCGTCCGTGTCTCCCACGGTGCGCCGCGACCTCAAGGGAGCGCGCGGCCGGGTCGCCATCATCGACGGCTGCCGCACGCCGTTCGTCAAGTCGGGGACCGACTTCCAGAACATGGACGTGGTCGACCTCGCCAGCGTGGCCGCGGCGGAGCTGGTCGTGCGCAGCGGGATCGATCCCACGACGATCGACCTGTCGGTCTTCGGCTGCGTCATCCCGGCGCTGCACGCTCCGAACCTCGGCCGCGAGGTGGTGCTGCGCAACTCGCTGCCGGCGCACATCCCGGGGGTGACGGTCAACCTCGCCTGCGCCTCGTCGACGCGGGCGATCACCTTTGGCGTCGGCGCCATCCTCTCCGGCGAGGCCGACGTGGTGCTCGCCGGCGGCGCCGAGTCGCTGACCAATGTTCCGATCCTGTTCTCGCGCAAGGCGTCGCGCGTCTTCATGGAGCTGAGCAAGGCCAAGACCCTGCCGCAGCGAATGAGCGCACTGGGAAGGCTGCGCCCCGCGGACCTCGCACCGGTCGCGCCGGCCATCGCCGAGTACACCACCGGCCTGACCATGGGCGAGTCGGCCGAGAAGATGGCCAAGGAGAACGACATCTCGCGCCGCGCCCAGGACGAGATCGCCCTGATGTCGCACCAGCGCGCCGCCGCGGCGGCCGCGGACGGCCGCCTCGCCGAGCAGACCGTCCCGGTCTTCCCGCCGCCCGGCTACGACAAGGCGTCCACCCGCGACAACGGCGTCCGCGCCGACTCCTCCATGGATGCGCTCGCCAAGCTCAAGCCGGTCTTCGACAAGCGTTACGGCAGCATCACCGCCGGCAACGCGAGCCCGCTGACCGACGGCGGCTCCGCCGTCCTCCTGATGAGCGAAGAGCGCGCGAAGTCGTTGGGCCTGACGCCGCTCGGCTACATTCGCTCCTACGCCTTCACCGCGTTGAACCCGGGCGACCAACTCCTCCAGGGGCCGGCCTACGCCGCTCCGGCGGCGCTCGACGCGGCGGGCGTCAAGCTCTCGGACCTCGACCTGGTCGAGATGCACGAGGCCTTCGCGGCGCAGATCCTCTCCAACATGAAGGCCTTTGCCTCGAAGAAGTTCGCCGAGCAGGAGCTGGGCAAGAGCGAGCCGATGGGCGTCGTCGACTTCGACCGCTTCAACGTCACCGGCGGCTCCATCTCGATCGGCCACCCCTTCGGCGCGACCGGCGCGCGCGTCGTCACTCAGCTCCTCTACGAGCTGCGCCGGCGCAACGGCAACCTCGGCCTCGTCACGGTCTGCGCCGCCGGCGGGGTGGGGTTCGCGATGGTTGTCGAGCGTGATTGAGCGCGATTGAGTGCCTCCCCCCTCTCCGGCCTCCTGGTAGTGGACCTCTCCCGCTACCTCCCCGGTCCGCTCGCGGCGCGGCTGCTGGCGGACCTGGGGGCCCGGGTGGTCAAAGTCGAAGAGCCCACCAAAGGCGACCCCGTCCGCGAGACGCCGCCGCAACGGAAGGGACAGGGAGCGCTCGGCGCGATCCTTCTCTCCGGCGTCGAGAGCCTCGCGCTGGATCTGAAACAGCCGGCCGCCGTCGCCGTGCTGGAGACGCTGCTCGCAAAAGCCGACGTGCTGCTCGACAGCTTCCGTCCCGGCACTCTGGCGCGGACCGGCCTCGCGCCGGAGGATCTGCGCGCCCGGTATCCCCGTCTCGTCCACTGCTCGCTGACCGGCTGGGGGCCGTCAGGACCCTATGCCGCGAGGGCGGGGCACGACCTCACCTACCAAGCCGTCGCCGGAGCGCTCGCGCCAACCACCGCCCTGCCGGCGATACCGGTCGCGGACCTCATCGGAGCCTGGAGCGCGGTCACCGCCATCCTCGCCGCCCTGCACGAACGGCAGCGCACCGGTCAGGGCAGCCACATCGACGCCGCGCTGCTCGACGCCGGAGTCCACGCCAATCTACTCTCCTGGTCGGCCGAAGCCGGAGGCCACAAAGGAGTAGGGGAGGCCCTGCCGCTCACCGGCGCGCTGCCTTGCTACAACCTCTACAAGACAGCAGACGGCGCCTGGATCGCGATCGGCGCGCTGGAGCCTCACTTCTGGTACCGCCTCTGCAACGCCGTGGGCCGGCTCGACCTAGTCCGCAAGCAGTACAGCTCCTCGTCCCGAGTCCGTCGCAAGGTGGAAGAGCTGGTCTGGAGCCGTACCCGTGACGAGTGGATGGAGGTCTTCACCCGCGAGGACATCCCCGCCGAGCCGGTGCTCTCGGCGAAAGAAGCCCGCGAGCACCCGCAGGTCCAGGGGCGGGGGCTGCTCGGAGAGGGGGAGGATGGGTTGCCGCGGCTGGGTTTCCCGGCGCGGCTGGATGGGGAACGGCCGCGGGGCGGAGAGAGGGTTCCGGGTCTAGGAGAGCACACCGAGGCGCTGCTGGCTGAATTGGGGATGGAACGGGAGCGGCGTCAGGAGGGGATCGGGGTGCGGCTCTCTTGGAAGCAGCGGGTGCTGCGTTGGTTCAGGCGGTAGTTTCGTCAGGTGGATGACGGTATATCCGGGGCCGGGTTTTGTCAGCCTTTCGAAGTACTGAACTCCCGATCCAGTTCTCCTACGAGGTCAGAGCGCTTGATGTTCGCCCAAGCCTCGCGTGCCGCCTTCACATGGCAGTCTCGGTCTTCCGGCGCAGAGGCGATCCGGGCAAGCCGGACGTGTGTCCAGCCAATAGAGTGGGGATCTTGAATCCGCTCATACAGCCCCAGCGCTTTGTCGAAGAAGTCTCGGGCGGTTTCTTGCTCAGCCCTTTCAAAGGCAATGTCACCAAGGCTCTGAACGCAGTTGGCTTCACCAATCACGTCACCGACTCGTCGAAAAAGAGATAAAGATTCTTGGTACAATGCATATGCGGCTTCATAGTTGGAAGACTTTAGAGAGAGTTCGCCGAGTTTCGCGATACAACTGGCCTCACCGAGCACATCTCCGATACCTTTGTAGAGAGGTCTAGCCTGTTCGTAGTAAGGAGCTGCAGCATCATAGTTGGCTTCTCCGTAAGCGATGTCGCCAAGTCTCCTGATACAGTTCGCCTCGCCGAGTACAGAGCCGATGCCTCTATAAAGAGAGCGAGTTTTCTCATAACAAGAACGGCCTGCTTTGAAGTCAGACATCCGGAGAGCTATGTCACCAAGTCGTTGTATGCAATTAGCCTCGCCAAGTACGTCTGCAGCATTTTGAAAAAGAGAGATAGCCTGCTGATAGAAGGAACGTGCCTCCTGATACTTGGATCTCCGTAAAGCAATATCACCAAGCTTCTTAACGCAGCTGGCCTCGCCGATTGCGTTGCCGGCATTCTGGTAAAGTGGCAGGGCATCGTTATAGAGAACAATGGCGGCGTCGTGATCAGATCTTCTGAGGGCGATGTCTCCGAGTTTCTTTATGCAGGCTGCCTGCCTTTGGGCCATTCCAGATGCTTCTGCTGCGTACCTTGCTTGCTCAAGGAGGCTGGCGGAGCCAAGGCCCGTGAAGCGGAAGAGCTCTCCCAGGCATAGCGTCGCTTTAATCCCAGGGCTCGGATCAGAGAGCCTAAGGGCCCGCAGAACTATGGTTTCCAAGTTACCCGCCTCCGGGGAGAGCCTCTGAATGGCTTCGGCGCCGCCTTCATCTCCTACTCGCTCTCCAAGTTCCGCAAGCTTCAGATAGTGATCCATGGCCCGATCTAGATCCTCAGGCTGTGGCGGATGTCGATACTGGACGTGTTCCCGCACCGGCGCCAAAACTCTCAAACGGACATCCTGAGGGATCGCCAGTCCCACTTTCCGGAGGATGGAGGCGGCTTCATCCCCTTCGTTAGGCAAGAGATGGAGCAAATCATCCCGTGCTACCCCATCAGGCAGCAACCCCAGAAGCGAGAGTAGCCGCTTGGCGGGTTTGGTCATCCGGGGGCCTTGAATCGAAAGCTCTAGGGAGAGCTCAAGGTTTGTCAGCCGCTCGCGGCCGCCTGCGCGCTGGAGCATTGCGGTCCGCTTGTCACGCCAGCGACGCCAGAGGTCCGCGAGGTCCGGCTCTCCTTCGGCTTGATAGGCGAGCAAAGTAATAGCAAGCGGCAACCGGTCCACGGCTTGTAGCAACGGGTCCAGATCGGGATTGGACCCATGTCGCTGTCCCGCGATCGCGAGAAAAGCATCACGGGCAGCGTTGAGGCTTAGCGGTCTGACCCGGATGGCTTCACGCCAGTTTGGCCCTACCGGGCGCTGCTCGCCACGGACGGAGGCGACGAGCGGCACGCCTTCGATGGCGCCGAGCAAGGCGAGAAGTTCCTCGACAGCAGTCGTATCCCTCTCCCAGGGAGTCTCCGTGTTGTCGAGCACGAGGAGTGCCGGGGCGCGTTCCAATTCCTGGAGAAGGCGGGCCTCGGTATTCGGCCCGGGCTCCAGCCCCAAGGTGATAGCGATTTCGCTAGCCAGGGCATCTCGGGTCGTTGCTCGCTCGCAACGTACAAAATAACGACGCTTTCCGAAGCGCTCGTTGACCGTGTGATCGTGGAGAGCCGCCTGAGTGAGAGTTGATTTCCCCATGCCTGGAGGGCCAAGGACTGGAACCGGAAGAGGTGGAGTCGAGAGGATGGAGTTGACTAACTCGCGCATCTCGTCGTCTCGTCCAAAGATGCGAGGGCGGGGCGGGAGGAGGTGCGCTCTCGGTGAGCTAGTTGGAAGAGAGGCCGATGAGCCCGCGGCACTTCCTGTTGACCGTGTCGGCTGCAGGCGTTGACTCAGGAATTGGGCGAGATCCTTGTGCTCGGGACCGTACGGCAAGACGCGGATGCGGTCTTCCGGTTGGTGCTGCCGTCGCAGTCCATCGGCCTCTGTTTCCCTACAGAGCCGGTAGTGCGCATGTCCGGTTCCGTCGAAGACCTTCCGCGCCCAGCGGAGAAGAGCGCCAAAGTTTGGGTCCGCGAGACCTTCCCCGCAGCCGATGAAGAGAAATGTCTGAATGGTGCGAAGCGTATGGAGGAAGTTCTGGGCGTGGACGTCTCCGAGGATCTCCTCGTAGGAGCGGATACCCAGGATGACGGACTCGGGTTCGTCCCAGAAGCCGTGCAGGTGGAGGATGCCGGGCTCCTCGCCTCGGATGACCCGCTCGATCCGCGCGCCGTCTCTCCAGGTGACGGGAGGTAGACCGGTCACCTTCTCCAGAAGGCCGTCGTAGTTGGTTGTCGCTATGGGGATGCCCAATTCGCGGAGAGCTTCCAGGACGGATGAATCCTTCAATGGTAGTGAGCCGACGGTTTCGCGCAACCAGTCTTGGTAGTCGGTCTTGGGCGCACCCAGCTTGCGGGAGATCTTCTCCGCGGCCGAGAGGAGGTCATCCATGTCGCCAGAGTGGATCTCGTCCCGGACGCGGATCTCCCAGCCAGAAGGGAGCGGCTGGGCAACGGTGACGCAACGCTCGACGCCGCTTTCGAGGAGACCGGTCCAGGAGGCATGAGGGTGGCCCTGGGTGGCACCCATCGATACACCGGCTCCGACGATTGCGAGTACGTGGCGGTTGTCGATCTCTTTCTGGAGATCGGAGGCCAGCGCGTCAGTGGGACTCGGAGACATGGGTGTTTCATCAATTATAAGGGAGCGTAGGGAATCCCTGGACGGCGTAGACGTCTGAAAAATCCGCCCCGCAGGGGCACAGGCATAAAGCCTGGCATTTCAATGCCAGGTACGCGACCCACCCCCCACCTCCTAGCCCCGGCAGGGGCGTAGGCAGACCGCCGCCTACGTCCCTTCGGGACTCTTGGGGGGTTTGGTGGACACCCTTTCCTGGCGCTGAAGCACCAGGCTTTACGCCTACGGCCCCTTCGGGCCTGAGCAGCATCCTCTCTTGGCGAGATGTGGATGGGAATCTCGGACGGGGCTCCGCCAATCTCTCGCGGCCTTGCAGGCCGCATGGTTTATGTGGGGCTCTGGACCCAGGGCATCGCCTGCGGCTCAGCCCTGGGCTGGGCTCTCCCGGCCCGTTGGGCCGGACGCCTGCGTACCGGGGGAGATGCTCCCCTTGGAGCGGTGAGCGCTGCGTTTCGAGGGCGACCGCTGCGTTCCGAGGGGCGGCTACCGCGTTTCGCGGGGCGACTGCTCCTGAACGAGGGGGAGGTCGTCCCCTTTGTTGGGGAGGTGATCCCCCTCTGAAGGGGGACGGCTGCCCAGCGTGGGGGAGGGGCTCCCCTCCGTTGGGCGGGGGCTGCCCAGGCTTGGGGACGGGGTGCCCTCTGATGGGGAGGCGGTCCCCATGGATGGGCGGCGGCTCCCCTTGGCGGGGCGAGGGTTCCCCAACGGTGGGGAGGTGCTGCCCTTCCGGGGGGAAGAGCCCCCCTCTGAAGGGGACGGGTTCCCCAAGAGTAGGCGGGTGTTCCCCTCGGTTCGGCGGGTCTTCCCCTCTGGCGGGGAGGCGGTGGAAGCGATGGGGGAGAGGGGGCGGAGCGGTGGGCTGCTCTCCCCCTCTCAGGGGGAAGAGGCTACGACGCCTCCTGCTCCTTGTTCTCCTTGTTCTCTTCCCAGGGCTTGTACTCCCCGAGGTTCTCGAGGTAGCCGGTGCCGTCCATGGTCGCCAGGTCGATGGTGCCGTGGAAGCGGACCTTCACGTAGTCGAGGATGAGGTTGCCCACGATCTTCACCTTGCCGGACTTGCCTTCCCAGTCGGCGCCCGAGAAGTCGCTGGCGTCGCGGTCGAGACGGATGCCCAGCTCCGTGCCGCCGCGGGTGTTCGGGAACTTGATGTGGACGTAGCCGCGGTCCACCGCGGCCTTGAAGTACTCGACCGTGGTTTCGGGCCGCATGCTCACCACGACCTCTTGCTCGGTTCCAAGGCGCTGCACGAGATCGCTCATCTGTATTCCTCCTGGAGATGGTATTGAAATTCTTGTACCTACTCGGGGGCGGATTGTACCCGAGGTTGCTCCGTTGTCTCCTGTGCTTGTCAGTACCGAGGACGGGACAGATCAACTCGCCCGCTGGGCACGCGGGCCTCGCAGGCGCGGCGACGCGGCCAGGGCGACGGCCTGGAGCGGGTCCTGCCGGCGGTTGTCGCGGACCAGGCGGCCGATCTCGCGGATGCTCTGCCGCAGGTCGTCGCCGGTGAAGGCGTAGAGGCGGTCGAACTCTCCCAGGCCGGTGCGGTAGATGCGCTGGGCGAGGATGACGGCGTTATTGAGCGGGCGGCGGCTCATGGCGCGGCCGGAGTAGACCTCGAGCTGGCGGTCGAGCGGGCCGGCCAGGGTGGCGCGGGCGCTGGCGAAGAGGGCGGCGCGGTGGGCTTCCAGCTCCCGCGGGGGGAGGTCGCGGCCGTAGAGCGCCTGGAGATCTTCCGCGAGACCGGTATAGAAGGCGCCCAGGCGTTTCTCGTCGCGCCAGATCGCGGCGCAGCGCTCGGCGGAGTCGGCGTCGCCGCGGGTGGCGAAGAAGATCTCGGCGCCGCGCAGGCCGACAAAGTTGGCATAGCTCTCGTTGAAGCGCGCCTCGCTCTGCACCCACAAGGTGTTGTGCGAGATCTCGTGGATCACCGTCGAGACCAGGTCGGCGTCGTCTCCCAGGGCGGTCGAGAGCAGCGGATCGCTGAACCACCCCAAGGTGGAGAAGGCCGAGGCCTCGCGCAGCCAGGTGTCGTAGCCGGCCTTTTCCAGCCGGCGCTGCTCGGCCAGGGCGTCCTCAAGCTCGAAGAAGCCCTTGTATGGGACGGCGCCGACGATCGGGTAGCGCCAGTGGTAGGCCTGCAGGCGGTCCTTGCGGCTCGCCGAGACGACGTGCAGCAACGGGCCGTCGCCGACGTCGGAGAAGGTGGTGTAGGTGTCGTCCGCGGCGAGGCCCAGCCGGCGGTCGGCGAAGGCGCGGGCGTCCAGGACCATCCGCAGCTGCTCGCGGCGCTCCGCGGTCGTGGCCGGGTCAGCGATCAGCTCGGCGATCGGCCGCCGGCCCCAGAGGATGCGCGCTTCCTGCCAGCCGGCGCGCAGCAGGAACCGGGCTTCGGTGCTGACGAGGACGATCAGGAGGAGCAGGGCCGCGGACGCGCCCCCGGTGAGCACCAGCTTTCTTCTAATAGAGCGCAACAGTCGTTCCATCGTCGAACCGGCCCGCGGGCTGGGGGGTGTGAATCGTTTTCCCCAACAGGCGAAGCTCCGCAGCACGAACCCCCCGGAGATCGCGCCACCTCACCTGAGGCTGCGGCTCCCGCGCCGGCCGGCTTTCGAGCCACGAGGAGAAGACGCACTCCCACGCCTCGTGCCGCTTCCCCCGCCGGACGTGCACGGGGTCGATCCCGTACCAGGAGGTCTCCGGCAGCACCAGCCGGGCGCCGCGCGCCAGACCCATCTCCCGGAGACGGCCGTCCAGATCCCGGGCACGCTCCAGGAGCGCGCTCCGCGAGACCCCCCGGCCAGGAAACAGGATCGATCTGGTGACATAGTAACCCAGCGGCGAAAGAAATTCGAGATTTTCTATCGGCAGCCGCGTCAGCACGATCTCCGCCCCTTGCCGCTCCAGGCGGTCCAGACAGGTCCCGACCCAGCCGGCGATCGTCTCCGGCATCTCGCCGTAGACCAGGTCGTTGCCGATGTCCGTGACCAGGGCGAGGGTCGGAAGCGGCTGCCGGCGTTCTATCTCTTGCCAGAGCCCGCACTGGGTGATCCCCGGCAGCCAGCGGACCCAGAGGACTCGGCTCCAGGCGCCGTAGGAGCGGCCATGGCCGAAGGCGCCCAGGACCTCCAGGGGCTCGCCGGTGAGCCGGCGCAGACAGCTCAGCGCCTTGGGGAAGCCGAGCCGGAGGTTGCTGGCACCCAGAAGGACGACCCGCAAGGCCGCGGACTGGGTCGGGCTCGGGACGGGGGTCTGCAATTCTTCAGCTCCGCGCCGATGTTACATCCCTTACGGTTTGTCACTCGGAGGTAACGCGAAAATTCTGATAAATCCCGTGTTTGCTTCGTACTTGTCACGAATGTCACGGCCTCGTGGCACTTGGCACTCTGAGGAAGTAGACCCCTCCTGTTCACCGGAGGGTTTCGCGGGGCGGATAGAGGACACAATCTTGTGAAGCTCAAGGAGCTCCCGACGCTGATCGATCTGCTCCGCCACAGGGCGGCGGAGGGAGGGAGGGCTCCGGCCTATACGTTCCTGGCGGACGGCGAGGTCGAGGCGGAACAGCTCACCTACGCGGAGCTGGACCGCCAGGCGCGTGCGCTCGGTGCGGCGCTGGCGGCGATGGGCGAACGCGGGCTTTACGGCGAGCGGGCGCTGCTGCTCTATCCGCCGGGGCTGGAGTTCATCGCCGCGTTCCTCGGCTGCCTCTATGGCGGCGTGGTGGCGGTCCCGGCCTATCCGCCACGCTCGCAGCGCGGTCTGCCGCGTCTCCTCTCGATCGTCCAGGACGCGAAGCCGAGCGTGGTGCTGACCACCGGCGCGCTGCTGCGCAAGGCCGAGGCTCTCCTCGGTCAGGTGCTCGGCGACAGCGGCGTCGCCTGTATCGCCACCGACCAGCTCTTGGAAGAGGATGCCGGCGCGCTGGCGTCCGCCTGGACGCCGCCGGCGATCGACGGCGCGACGCTCGCCTTCCTCCAGTACACCTCCGGCTCGACGTCGACGCCCAAGGGCGTCATGGTAAGCCACGGCAACCTGCTCCACAACGAGGAGATGATCCGCCAGGCGTTCGGGCAGTCGGCGGAATCGGTGATCCTGGGGTGGCTGCCGGTCTACCACGACATGGGGCTGATCGGGAATGTCCTGCAGCCGCTCTACGTCGGCGCGCCGTGCATCCTGATGTCGCCGGTCGCCTTCCTGCAGAAGCCGCTGCGCTGGCTGGAGGCGATCAGCCGCTACCGCGCCACGACCAGCGGCGGCCCCAACTTCGCCTACGCCCTGTGCGCGCAGAAGGTCACGGAGGAGCAGAAGGCGGGGCTCGACCTCTCGTCCTGGCGCGTCGCCTTCAACGGCGCCGAGCCGGTGCGCGCCGAGACCCTGGACCGCTTCGCCGCGGCATTCGCGCAGTGCGGGTTCCGCCGCGAGGCGTTCTATCCGTGCTTCGGCCTCGCCGAGGCCACGCTGTTCGTCACCGGCGGCGCGCTGGCCGAGCCGTTCGTGGCACGGCCGTTCGAGGCCGCGGCGCTGGAGCGCGACGAGGCGGTGCCGGCCGAGTCTGGAGAGAACAGGCCGGCGCGCGAGCTGGTCGGCTGCGGCCACGCCTGGGCCGGGCAGCGGGTCGAGATCGTCGATCCGTCGACGTTCACCGCCTGCGCGCCGGGGAGGGTGGGGGAGGTCTGGGTGGCCGGTCCGAGCGTCGCGCACGGCTACTGGGGCCGGCCCGACGCGACGGAGCGCGACTTCCACGCCCGTCTCGCCGACGAGCCCGAGGCCGGGCCGTTCCTGCGCACCGGCGACCTCGGCTTCTTCGCCGACGGCGAGCTCTATGTCACCGGCCGGTTGAAGGACTTGGTGATCCTGCGCGGGCGCAACCACTACCCGCAGGACCTGGAGCTGACGGCCGAGCGCGCCCACCCGGCGCTGCGTCCCGGCTGCGGTGCCGCCTTCGCGGTCGAGACCCCGGAGACCGGCGGCGAGGAGCGGCTGGTGATCGTCCAGGAGCTGGAGCGTCGCGGCGACGGGGCCGGCGCCGAAGAGGTCGCTTCGGCGATCCGCCAGGCGATCGCGGAGGAGCACGAGGTACAGGTCTGGGACGTGGTCCTGCTGCGCTCGGGCACCATCCCCAAGACTTCCAGCGGCAAGATCCAGCGCCACGCCTGCCGCGCCGGGTATCTGAAGGACGCCCTGGAGGTGGTCGGGCGGAGCGCTCTGGAGCCCCTGCAGACATCGGCCGAGACGCTTCCCATCGAAATCGAGCTGAGCCGTGAGGCGCTGCGGGCCGTGGAGACGGCCGAGCGTCCGGCCCTGCTCTCCGGCTGGCTGCGCGACCGCGCAGCGCGGCTGCTGCGCACGTCGCCGGCCCGGATCGACCCGGACAAGCCGCTGACCGCGCTCGGCCTCGATTCGCTCGCCGCGGTCGAGCTCAAGCAAACGGTCGAGTCCGCCCTCGGCGTCCAGGTCTCGCTCGCCGGATTGCTCGAAGGGCTGAGCATCTCCGAGCTGGCTGTAGAGATCGGTGCGGGGACACCTGCCGATACCGCCGCGATCGAGCCGTCCGGCGTCTGGAGCGAGTCACCGCTCTCCTACGGCCAGAAGGCGCTCTGGTTCCTGCAGCGGCTGGCGCCGGAGAGCGCCGCGTACCACATCACGGCGGCGGTGCGGGTGGCGGGCGACGTCGACGTACCGGCGCTGCACCGCGCCTTCCAGGGCCTGGTCGACCGCCACCCGGCGTTGCGCGCCACCTTCCCCATGGGACCGGGCGGCGAGCCGGTGCAGCGGGTGCGCGAGTCGGCGCCGGTGGGCTTCATCTATGAAGATGCCGAAGGGCTTGGCGAGGCGGCGCTCATGGCGCGGCTCGCCGCCGAGGCGTACCGGTCTTTCGACCTCGAAAACGGCCCGCTGCTGCGCGCCGCCCTGTTCCGGCGCGGCGACCGCGAGCATGCGCTGGTCCTCGCCGTCCATCACATCGCCGCGGACTTCTGGTCGCTGGCTGTAGCGTTTGCCGAGCTGGCGCGCCTCTATACAGGGGAGGACCGGCTCGCGCCGCTGCCGGTTTCCTTTGGCGACTTCATCCGCTGGGAGGCCGAGCGGCTCGCCGGCCCCGAAGGGGAGCGGCTCTGGAGCTATTGGCGCGAGGCGCTGGCCGGACCGCCGGCCGACCTCGACTTGCCGGCCGACCGGTCGCGTCCGCCGGTGCAGACCGACCACGGCTCTTCGGTCGCGCTGGCGCTGGGGCCGGAGCTGACGGCGCGGGTCTACGACATCGCACGGAATTCGGGATCTACCCTGTTCATGACGCTGCTCGCCGCCTTCCAGGCTCTCCTCCACCGCTGGTCGGGGCAAGAGGACTTCGCGGTCGGCTCGCCGGTCGCCGGCCGCAGCGCGCCCGAGCTGGCCGGGCTGGTCGGCTATTTCGTCGATCCGGTGGTGCTGCGCGCCGACCTGGCGGGCAACCCCGCCTTCGCCGAGCTGCTCGGCCGGGTGCGGCGGACGGCGCTCGGCGCCTTCGAGCACCAGGGTTTTCCGTTCCCGCTGCTCACCGAGCGGCTGCAGCCGGCGCGCGATCCCAGCCGCTCGCCGCTGTTCCAGGCGATGCTCATCCTTCAGAAGGCGCACCGGCCGGAGCAGGCGGCGCTGGCGCCGTTCGCGCTCGGCGAGGCCGGGGCTGAGGTGCCGCTGGGACCGCTCGCACTGTCCTCGATCCCGCTGCCGGACCGGCCGGCGCAGCTCGACCTTACCCTCATGCTGGCCGAAGGGGCGGACGGGCTCGGCGCCTCGTTCCAGCTCAACACCGACCTGTTCGACGTCGCGACGATCGAGCGCATGGCCGGCCACTTCCGGACGCTGCTCGCCGGCGCCGTGGCCGAGCCCGGCTCTCCGGTACGCGACCTGCCGCTGCTCACCCCGGAGGAGCGCGCCGAGTTGGTCTGCGAGTGGAACGCCACCGCGGCCGACTACCCGCGCGAGCGGCTAGTGCACGAGCTGTTCGAGGAGCAGGCGGACCGCACGCCCGAGCGGCCGGCGCTGGTTCATGACCACAGGTCGCTGACCTATCTGGAGCTGGAGCGCCGCGCCAACCAGCTCGCCCACCACTTGATGAAGATGGGCGTCGGGCCGGAGGTCGCGGTGGGGGTCCACCTCGACCGCTCGCCCGACATGGCGGTGAGCGTGCTCGGGGTGTTGAAGACCGGCGCCGGCTATCTGCCGCTCGACCCGGCCTATCCGGAGGACCGCGTCTCCTACATGCTGGAGGACGCGGGCGCGCCGGTGGTGCTCACCCAGGAGCGTCTGGAAGGCGCGCTCGCCGGCTATCCCGGCCGCCGGCTCCGTGTGGACGCGGACTGGGGCGCGGTGGCGGGCGAGCCCGAGTCGCGCCCGACACGTAGCGCGGACCCGGACAACTTCGCCTATCTCATCTATACGTCGGGCTCGACCGGCCGGCCCAAGGGGGTCCAGGTCCGCCACCGCGGCGTGGTCAACTTCCTCGCCTCCATGGGGCACCGCCCCGGGCTGGGGCCGGACGACGTGCTGGTCGCGGTCACCACGCTGTCGTTCGACATCGCCGGTCTGGAGCTCTACCTCCCGTGGATGAACGGCGCGCGCGTCGTGCTCGCCAGCCGCGAGGACGCTTCGGACGGCACGCGGCTGCTGGCGTTGCTGCGCTCGTCCGGCGCGACGGTGATGCAGGCGACGCCCTCCACCTGGCGGCTGCTGATCGCCGCCGGCTGGGAAGGCGAGCCGCGCATCAAGGCGCTCTGCGGCGGCGAGGCGCTGCCGCGCGATCTGGCGGAGGAGCTGCTCCTCCGCGCCGAGTCGGTCTGGAACCTCTACGGCCCGACCGAGACAACGATCTGGTCGGCGGTGCACCCAGTGCGCCAGGGCGAGACGACGCCCGCGGCCTCGATAGGCCGGCCGATCGCCAATACCGGCATCTTCCTCCTCGACTCCGCCTTCCGGCCGGTCCCGGTGGGCGTCCCCGGCGAGTTGCTGATCGGCGGCGACGGCCTGGCGCGCGGCTACTTCCGCCGGCCGGAGCTGACCGCCGACCGCTTCATCCCCGACGCGGTGAGCGGGGTGATCGGAGCCAGGGGGGAACGGCTGTACCGCACCGGCGACCTGGTGCGCTGGCGGGCGGACGGGAACCTGGAGTTCCTCGGCCGGCTCGATCACCAAGTGAAGATCCGCGGCCACCGCGTCGAGCTGGGGGAGATCGAGGCGGCGCTGTCGCGGCATCCGGCGGTCAAGCAGAGCGTGGTGGTGGCGCGGGGGGATGCGTCGGGCGGGCAGCGGCTGGTGGCGTATGTGGTGGCCGCCGATGAGGCTTCTCCCGAAGCGCCGCCCGGCGATGAATCGCCGGGCTACGAAGCGGCGCCCCCTGAAGGGGGCTTGAA
>Ga0307468_100000210_pt1 | contig 14008 bp, 11 predicted proteins | sample atmdna_FD_203085 | JGI IMG/M metagenome (GOLD analysis project Ga0307468, IMG submission 203085) | Hardwood forest soil microbial communities from Morgan-Monroe State Forest, Indiana, United States - atmos_gases AM2C_05 | ecosystem: Environmental > Terrestrial > Soil > Temperate forest > Bulk...
CCGGTCGTCTTCCGTGACTCGGGCGGTGAGCATGATGATCGGTACGTCCGATTCCTTCCGCAGGGCGCGCGTCACCTCCAGACCGTCGAGGCCGGGAAGCCCGAGGTCGAGCACCACGAGGTCGGGCCGGCGCCCGCGAGCCGCTTCCAGCGCGCGGACGCCGTCGCCGGCGACGATCACGTCGAAGCCGGCGAGCCGCAGGTAATCGCGCGCGATCTCGGCGATCTGCGGCTCGTCGTCGACGACTAGGACCGTCCTCACCGTTCGCCCGGGACTCCCGGCGCGGCCTCGCGGGCATCCCGCGCGTGCGCCTGCCGGTGCCACTCGTCGAAGTGGACGCGCGGTCCGCCGCCGCCGTACCAGGCACGGCGCCAGAACAGGCCGCGAACGGCCAGGACCCAGAAGACGATGAAGAACGGCACGAAGAGGAATCCGGAGCCCCAGGGCCTGTGCCAGCCGTAATAGGGATAGGGGTACGGGTACGGTCCCCCGGAGGGGGGAACGACGATCTTGCCGCTCTGCTCGATGCCGTGCGCCACGCCCGCTTGCCAGGCCGCGAAGCCGACCATGGCGGCGAGCAGCAGCGCGCCGACGAAAACGATCCAACGATGGTTGTTGCTCATGGGAGCATCCTCCTTTCCACCGACGAGGATGCGCTGCCATTGTGGAGCGATTATGGAGGCGCGGCAAGAGAGCCTCGGACGCGGACCGGCATCGCGAGGACGTCATCCCACCGCTTCGGCGCGCCATCCCATCTGGAGGGGACGCCGTCCTGCAGCGAGAAGACGCCGTCCTTTGCGAGGGGAGAGGTGTCCCGTCGTTTCGGCGTGCCGTCCCTGCGCTAGGGTCGATCGCCCACCGCCTTCCCTTCTTGCAGGGTTGTCTGGAACGTGCTTCAATCGCGCCCCTCAGCCAAATCCAAGAGGAGGTCGAGATGAAGAAGAACCTGAGGAAGCTCACACTGACCCGCGAAACCCTGCTCTCGATGGACGATTGGCGTCGTGTCACGGGAGGCATCAAGACCGTGGACGCCACGTACTGCATCTCCAACTGCCCGCCCTGCTATCACACCCAGCTCAGCAACTGCTGCTGAGGCCGGGATCTCGCGCGCCTGCGCCGGGCCGGGAGCTTCCCGGCCCGGCGGCTGTCTTCCAACTCTCCAAAAGCCCCTCTGATCCCAGAAGATCCCCGAGAGGTCTCGCCCCTTCCTGGCACTATCATCTAGGAAACGCCGCAACCCATCTGCCTTCCAGGGAGGGAGCATGCCCGAGAACGACGAGATCGTCCGCTGCGCCATCCATCCCGCCATCGGTATCGCCCGGGTGGGCAACGCCGACGCCGGGGACTACTACATCGGTCCCGAGGTGCCGGGACAGGCCGCCGAGCCCGGGCCTTCTGGGTACAAGACCCCGGACGGCAAGATCAAGCGCGAGGCGGCGCGGTTCCGCGTCTATGGCTACAACCAGGCCGGCGAGGTGGTGAAGGAGATCACCGCGGCCGACGCCGAGATCGCCTGGGAGGTCCACGTCGCCAACCGCAAGGCCGCCTGGTACAAGTTCCTCAACGCTCTCGACCTCAAGCAGTTCGCCATGACCCCCGACCACCGCAACGCGACCATTCCCGGGAGCCGGCGGCAGGACCTGGTCATCGATCCCGGACCGCGGCGGATCCGCGGCATCAACCAGAGCGGTCCCCAGTACGCCTTCGACCAGGGCTGGATCTCTTTCGAGGATGGCAGCGCCATCGAAGTCCTTCTGGGGGAGGTCCGCACGGATGAGAAGGGTAGGCTCCTGGTGATCGGCGGCGAGGGCCTCTCCGCCTCCGCCGACGGCGCCCAGGCCATAACGTTCGCCAACAATGACGGCTGGTATGACGACACGTCCGATGGCACCGTGCGCGCCACGGTCCGGATCGGCAACCGGGAGCTCGACGCCGCGCCGGCCATGGTGGCGGTCACGCCCCCCAACTATGGGCAGGGGCTCTACGGTCCGGTCACGATGTACGACGTGGTCTACGACCTCTACCGGCGGCAGGGATGGGCGCCGCAGCCGGCGAAGCCCGACTTCTGGAAGGACATCTATCCTCTCTTCGAGCGCCTGGCGGGCAACCAGTGGGTGAGCCAGGGCGTCTACTTCCTCTTCGGCGCCGGCTCGCCCAGCGAGCTCACCGATCCGGCCTATCTGGAGAAGCTCTCCAGCCCTGATCCGGCGCACAAGGCGACCCGCGAGGCCCTGTTCCACTGGTTCCGCCAGCCGCCTCCGCCGTGGGACGTACCCGGCAACCGCGCGGTGCTGCCGCCGGCCGAGCCGGCCGGCCTGCCGCCGTTCTACGGCGACGGCGTCGACTACGCCAATACGACGATCTACGACCTCGCCCTCACCGACACCCAGTACCACTGGCTGAGGCTCTGGGCGGCCGGCGACTTCGAGACCGGCGAGCGCCCGCAGCCGCCGCGCAAGCTGGAGGACATCCCTCTGGCCGAGCAGCCGGCGGCGCTCGACCGCGCTCCCCTCGAAGACTGCCTGGGCGGACCGTTCCATCCCGGCATCGAGCTGACCTGGCCGTTGCGGGTGCCGATCTTCTGGCAGACGCCGGGGACCCCGGGAAACGACGGGCTCCTCTTCCGGCCCAAGATCCTGGCGGAAGCGCCGAAGGACGATTACGGCAGATATCTCACTCCGGAGATCGCCCTCGGCCCCGGCGGACCGCTGGACGGCAGCGGTCCCGGCAGCCTCACCCGCTGGATGGGCATCCCGTGGCAGACCGACGAGGCGAGCTGCCTCTCGGGCTACAACACGTCGAACTATCTGCCGCTGCCTTCGTTCTGGGCCGCCCGGGTGCCGAACCAGGTGCTGGCGTTGCAATCCTATGAGCGCCTGGGGGACACCAGTCTGCCGGAGCAGCAGAAAATGAAGCACTTCTCCTACCGCCAGTTCTGGCTGCGCGACCTCAACTCCAGCGGCGCCTACCAGGACCGCATCAACAAAATGGTCAAGAACTGGCACGCCATCGGGATCATCTCCGAGCAGCCGGCCCCGGCCGGCGGCACCGGGGAGGGCTGGCCGGAGCGCTATTGGGTGGAGACGGGCCGGGCCGAGAAGTTCGTCGAGCCGGACCCGAGCTTCGAGCAGGTGAAGCGGGCCGAGCGGCCGGCCGACTTCGAGGTGCTCCCCGCGCCCAGGGTTCTGGGCGAAGCCCTGCCGGCCCGTACCGACGCCGAGCGGGCCGCCCAGCCGAGGCCGCGCCGGCACATCGTCCGCCGCGACCGGTAGGGATGGTGCCCGAGGTCGTGATCGCAGGGGGCGGCCCCGCCGGCGCAGTGGCCGCCCTCGTCCTGGCCCGGCGCGGGGTCTCCGTGACCGTCCTGGAGTCCCGCATCGCGCCGGAGCGCAAGGTGGGGGAGTGCCTGCCTCCCAACCTCTCGCCCCTGCTGCGCCATCTCGGGCTGGAGGACCTGCTGCTCCGCGACGGCCATCTGCGCTCGCTGGGGAACCGCTTCGTCTGGGGATCGCCCCAACCCGGCGAGCGTCCCTTCCTGACCGGTACCCAGGGGGACGGCTGGCACGTCGACCGTCTCGTCTTCGAGTCGCGGCTGGCGGAGCGCGCCCGGGAGGCCGGGGCGGAGTGGCGCTGGGACTGCCGCTTCGCCCGGTGCGACCGGTTGGGGGACGGTTGGAGTCTGGAGCTGGAGGATGGCGAAACTCTGAGGGCGGGCTTCGTCGCCGACGCCACCGGCAGGACCGCCCGGCTGGCCCGGCGCCTCGGGGCTCGCAGGGTGCGCTATGACCGCCTCGTCGGTGTCACTGCCCTGCTGGGGAGCCGCACGCCGGACGCCGACACCTACACGCTGGTGGAGGCCGTGCCCGACGGCTGGTGGTACTCGGCCCTCCTCGCCGACGGTCGGCTGGCCGTGGCCTTCATGACCGACGGCGACCTCCTGGACCCGGAGCTGCGCGAGGGGGACGGCTGGCGCCGGGCGCTGGGATCGACGGAGACGACGCGCGCCCGGGTCGAAGAGCATCGCTATACCCTGGGAGAGCCGCCGCGCGTCCTCCCCGCCGAGACCTCCCGTCTCGACACGATCTCTGGGGACGGCTGGCTCGCCCTGGGAGACGCCGCCGCGGCCTACGACCCCCTTTCCTCCCACGGCATCGGCTCGGCCATGGGCTCCGGCTTTTACGCCGGCAACGCCATCGCCGACCTCCTGGCCGGGAATCCCGAAGCGAAGCTTGCCTATCTGGAGGTGATGCAACGTTCCTACGGCGCCTGTCTGGACCTGCAACGGCACCACTATGCCCAGGAGCGGCGCTGGCTCGATACTCCCTTCTGGAGCCGCCGCCAGTGTGAGAGCTACTGTTTCGAGCCTCTGGATCAGGCGAGCCAGTTCACGAAGTGATGGGTGCGGCCGATGAGGAGCAGCTCGGTGAAGTCGGGGAGATTCGGGTAGAACTTCTGCCGCAGGATCTCGAAATGCTCGCGGGCCTCCTGGTGGTCGCCCTTGCGGGCGAAGACCTCCCCCAGGAGGTAGTGGGTGTGCTTGACGTCCCGGCGGATCGGGCTGCCCTGGTGTAGCGCCAGCCGGCCGTGGTGGAGGGCGGCGTCGAAGTTGCCCAACTCGAGCCAGCCGAAGCCGAGGTTCAGGTGAACCGCGGGCTGGTAGAGCGGGCAGGGGAGCCGCTCCAGGTCCCGGTCCGTCCGCTCCAGCAGCCGCGCGGCCTCGCCGGACGCGTCTCCCAGGCTCAGGCAGTAGCCGAGCGTGCTCGCCGCCACCAGCATCTGGGCCGGAACGTCCTCGCGAAAGCCGAGGTCGAGCGCCTCCTCCAGATAGGGCTGGGCACTCTGTAGACGGCTTTCGGCGAGCAGGAGCAGACCGACGAAGTGGCTGCTCACCGCCCGGCTGTTCCTCTCGCCCAACTCCGTCGCCAGGCGGAGAGACATCTCGGCAAAGAAGCGGCCCACCCGGGTCCGCCCCTCGGTGCGGTACAGCGCCGCGAGGTGATAGGCGGCGAGCTGGCGCGCTTTGAGGTCCGGGCTCCCGCCCAGGACCGCCGAAAGCCCTACCTCGATGCCTGCGGTCTCTCCCCGCTCGACCTGTACCGCGGCCCAGTTGCAGTAGGCGCGGCCGGTCAGCGTCAGCAGCCCATGCCGCTCCGCCTGCACATACGCCTGGCGGAACAGAGCCTCCGACTCCTCGAGCCTGGCGGCGAGGAGCGCTTCGATGCCCCGATGGCAGAGGTCCCAATAGACGCTCTCCTCCGCTCTGGAGTGGCTCATGTGCTTCAGATTACCCCACGAAAGGTCCATGGATCAGCTCTTGTCTGCAATCGGTAAACCGCTTCCACTCTGTGTATACGGATGACCGGCCGGCCGCGTTTATTTCACCGGCGACCGGATCGCGGCGGGTCTGGCATAGGATTCCGCCCCAGGAGGACGGGCATGGACCGCAGGCTGCTGCTGATCAGCAACTCGACAAACCACGGGCAGGGCTACCTCGACCACGTCGAAGCCGAGTTCCAGGACTTCCTGGGAGAGGTCCGCAATCTGGTCTTCATCCCCTTCGCCCTTTTCGACCGGGAGAAGTACGGCGAGACGGCACGGCGCCGGCTGGCCCGGATCGGCATCGAGGTCGCCACCTTGACGGCCGATGCGGCCGGCGAGCGGCTCCTGCGCGACGCCCAGGCGGTCTTCACCGGCGGCGGCAACACCTTCCGTCTTCTGGCGACGCTCCAGCGCACCGACTTGCTGGAGGTGCTGCGCGAGCGGGCGCACGCAGGCATGCCCTATATCGGCAGCAGCGCCGGCATCAATCTCGCGGCGCCGACCATCCGCACCACCAACGACATGCCGATCGTCGAGCCTGCCTCCTTCGACGCCCTCGGCCTGGTCCCCTTCCAGATCAACCCCCACTACCTGGACCCCGATCCGGGCTCGACCCACATGGGCGAGACCCGCGAGGAACGCCTGATGCAGTTCCACGAGGAGAACGAGACCCCGGTGGTAGGTCTCCGGGAGGGGGCCTGGATCCGCGTCGAAGGCGACCACGGCCACCTCGGCGGCGCGCTAGGGGCGCGGATCTTCCGGAAGGGACAGACGCCGGAGGAGCGGGAGGCGGGGACGTCGCTGGACGACCTGCTTTAGCGATAGGATATTCCGCACGGACGACACCTGCGGGACTCTTGAGGGCGTGCTACCATCGAGCCGAAGGGATACGTAATGGCTCTCCACGATCCGACCGTCCGCCTGACCTACGAGGACTACGTCCTCATTCCGGAAGACGGACGGAGACACGAGGTCCTTGATGGAGAGCACTACGTGAGCGCGGCGCCGTTCGTGAAGCACCAGTCGATCTCGGGACGACTCAACCAGCACCTGTCGAACTTTCTGGATGAGCACGACCTGGGTAGCGTCTACGCCGCTCCCATTGATGTGCTGCTCTCACCCCACGACATCGTCCAGCCCGATCTGGTCTTCGTCTCGAACGAACGAGCCGGCATCCTCAAGACAAAGAACATCGAGGGCGCCCCGGACCTCCTGATCGAGATCCTCTCGGACAGCACGCGCAGGATCGACGAGGGGATCAAGCTGCAGCGGTACGAGCACTTCGGGGTCCGGGAGTACTGGCTCGTCGATCCCAGGCGCGAGACCGTCCGGATCTACCGGCTCACCGAGTCCGGCTTTGAGCTCGCGGCCGGTCTCTCCAAGGACGAGACCCTCTCCACGCCGCTGATGCCGGGCCTGGCACTCCCCCTCGTCAAGATCTTCCGCTAGCTTCTCCAGAAGCGGTAGGATATTCCGCACGGACGACACCTGCGGGACTCTTGAGGGCGTGCTACCATCGAGGCGAAGGGATACGTCATGGCTCTCCACGATCCGACCGTCCGCCTGACCTACGAGGACTACGTCCTCATCCCGGAAGACGGACGGAGGCACGAGATCCTCGATGGAGAGCACTACGTGAGCGCGGCGCCGTTCGTGCGGCACCAGCAGATTTCGCACCGGCTCACTCTGAGGCTGGGAAACTTTATCGAGGAGCACGACCTCGGCGAGTTCCTCTCGGCGCCCATTGACGTGCGGCTCTCACCGCACGACATCGTCCAGCCCGATCATGTCTTCGTTTCCAAAGCCCGCGCCGGTATCGTCAAGGAGAAGAACATTCAGGGGGCTCCAGACCTCCTGATCGAGATCCTCTCGGACAGCACACGGAGGGTCGACGAAGGAATCAAGATGCGGCGCTACGAGCACTTTGGGGTCTGGGAGTACTGGCTCGTGGATCCCCGGCGCGAGACCATCAGGATCTACCGGCTCACGGAATCCGGCTTCGAGCTCGCGGCCGACCTCGCTAAAGGCGACACCCTATCTACGCCGCTGCTACCGGGGTTGTCAGTCCCAGTCCCCGACATCTTCCGCTGATCCTGGTCCAGCTTCTCCAGAAGCGATAGGATATTCCGCACGGACGACACCTGCGGGACTCTTGAGGGCGTGCTACCATCGAGCCGAAGGGATACGTAAATGGCTCTCCACGATCCGACCGTCCGCCTGACCTACGAGGACTACGTCCTCATCCCGGAAGACGGACGGAGGCACGAGATCCTCGATGGAGAGCACTACGTGAGCGCGGCGCCCTTCGTTCCGCACCAGGACCTTGTGCTCTGGCTGGGCGCGGAGATCATGTTCTTCCTCAGGAGCAACAAGCTCGGCAAGGTCTATATAAGTCCCCTGGACGTGCTGCTCTCGCCACACGACATCGTCCAGCCCGATGTGATCTTCGTCTCAAAAGAAAACCCTGCCTCCGTTACGAGGAACAACATCCAGGGTGCCCTGGACCTTGTCGTCGAGATCCTTTCGGACAGCACCCGCAAGATCGACGAGGGGATCAAGCTGCGGCGGTACGAGCGCTTCGGGGTCCGGGAGTACTGGCTCATCGATCCCCGGAGCGAGTCCGTAAGGATCTACCGGCTCACGGAATCCGGTTTCCATCTGGCGGCCCGTCTCGCCAAGGGCGGCGTCCTCTCCACACCTCTGCTGCCGGGGTTGGCGATCTCGGTGGCGGACATGTTCGACTACTCCTCGCCCACGACCTAGTAGGACCCTGCCGCCGGGGTCCCGGCGGGCATAGAATCCCCTCCTGGACGCGCGTTCCGACCCGGAGGAGACCGACCGCATGATCCCTGTCAAGCCTCACGTCGCCGAGAGAGCCTACGTCAAGAGCATGGAGCAGTACCGGGAGATGTACCGCCGCTCGATCGCGGAGCCGGGGGCGTTCTGGGGCGAGCAGGCGGGGATGATCGACTGGTTCCACCCGCCGCGCTCCATCCTCGACATCGACAGCCAGGAGGTCGATTTCTCCTGGTACTCCGGCGGCCGGCTGAACGCCTCGTACAACTGCGTTGACCGCCACCTCGCCACCCAGCCCGAGAAGACCGCTCTGCTCTGGGCCGGCGACGAGCCCGGCGAGTACCGCGCCGTCTCCTACCGCGAGCTCAAGCACAACGTCGCCCGCGTCGCCAACGTCCTGCTCGCGCACGGCGTCCGCAAGGGCGACCGGGTCTGTATCTACCTGCCGATGACCCCCGAGATCGTCTATTGCATGCTGGCCTGCGCCCGCATCGGCGCCGTCCACTCGGTGGTTTTCGCCGGCTTCTCCGCGGAGTCGCTGCGCGGCCGTATCCTCGACGCCGGATGCAAGGTCGTCATCACCGCCAACGAGGGGCTGCGCGGCGGCCGGGGCATCCCGCTCAAGGCGACCACCGACCAGGCGGTCGAAGGGCTCGACCTCGTCGAGCGCGTGCTGGTCGTGCGCCGCACCGACAAGGACGTGCCGATGCGCGCCGGCCGCGACCTCTGGCTGGAGGAGGAGACCGCCAAGCAGCGCTCCACCTGCCCGGTCGAGTGGATGGCCGCGGAGGACCCGCTGTTCATCCTCTATACCTCGGGCTCGACCGGCCGCCCCAAGGGCGTCCTCCACACCACCGGCGGCTACATGGTCTACGCCGCCATGACGCACAAGTACGTCTTCGACTACCACCCGGACGACATCTACATGTGCGCCGCCGACGCCGGCTGGATCACCGGCCACAGCTACATCGTCTACGGACCGCTCGCCAACGGCGCCACGACCGTGATGTTCGAGTCGATCCCCACCTACCCGGACGCCGGGCGCTACTGGCGGATCGTCGACGACCTGAAGGTCAACATCTTCTATACGGCGCCGACCGCGATCCGCGCCATCGCCCGCGCCGGCGACGAGTGGGTCAGGCGCTACAAGCGCGACTCGCTGCGCCTCCTGGGCTCGGTGGGTGAGCCGATCAACCCGGAGGTCTGGCTCTGGTACCACGACGTGGTGGGGGAGAAGCGCTGCGCCGTGGTCGATACCTGGTGGCAGACCGAGACCGGTGGCATCCTGATCACTCCCTTGCCCGGCGCCACGCCCTGCAAACCCGGCTCCGCCACCCTGCCGTTTTTCGGCGTCCAGCCGGTGATCGTCGACGACCAGGGGCAGGAGCTGCAGGGCAACGACGTCTCGGGCAACCTCTGTCTGCGCGGCACCTGGCCCGGCCAGGCGCGCACCCTCTACGGCGACCACCGGCGCTTCCGCGAGACCTACTTCTCGCAGTTCCCCGGCCTCTACTTCACCGGCGACGGCTGCCGGCGCGACCAGGACGGCTACTACTGGATCACCGGCCGCGTCGACGACGTGCTCAACGTCTCCGGCCACCGGCTCGGGACGGCCGAGATCGAGAGCGCCCTGGTATCGCACGCAGGGGTCGCCGAGGCCGCGGTGGTCGGCTTTCCGCACGACATCAAGGGGACCGGCATCTTCGCCTATGTCCACCCGACGCCAGAGTACGAGAGCTGGGACGAGGAGGAACTGGTCGGCGCGTTGAAGGAGCAGGTGCGCCACGCCATCGGCGCGATCGCCACCCCGGACCGCATCCAGGTGGTCTCCGGGCTGCCCAAGACCCGGTCCGGCAAGATCATGCGCCGTATCCTGAGGAAGATCGCCGCGGGGGAGTACGAGGAGCTGGGGGATATCACGACCCTTGCAGATCCTGGAGTTGTTTCCAAGCTGGTCGAGGACCACAGGACGCGATTTTGAAAAAGATTCCCTATTCCCACCGGCGGAAAGCCGTGGTAGATTGAAGATCTACAAAGCAATGCGAGGCCCCATCTCTCCGGTTGGCTTGACGGCCAGTGTGGTAGGGGCTGCCTTTTCAGGCTGCTCAGGTCTCTGAGCAAGATCCCTGCCCATGGAATGCTTGCTCGTGATCGTGATCGCCGTGGCCGTGGTGCTGGCCATCACCGGCTCCGTCCGGATCCGCGAGCTCGGCCGCCGGATCGATGAGCTGAGCGCGCGGCTGCAACGGCTGGAGGCCCCGCCGGCCACGCCTGTCGAAGCCGCGCCGCCTCTTCCGGTCCAGCCCGTGCCGGAGCCTGTTCCCGTACCGGAACCCGTTGCCGCGCCGGTGATTCCGCCGCCACTCCCTCTCTCCGCCGCCGCGCCGGCTCCAGGGCTCGGTGCCCGGCTCCGCTCCCTGGCGGGCGGGGAGGAGACCGCCGGCCGGCCGGCCGCCAGCCTCGAAGAGCGCTTGGGAGCACGGCTGCCGGTCTGGATCGGCTCCATCGCGCTTGCCCTCGCCGGCGCCTTCCTGGTCAAATACTCGTTCGACCAGGGGCTGCTCTCGCCGCCGATCCGGGTGGCGCTGGGCGTGGTCTTCGGCGTCGTCCTATTGGCCGCCGGGGAGTGGATCCGCAAGCCTTCGCCGACGATCTCCCAGGGGCTTTCCGCGGCCGGCATCGCCGACCTCTTCGCCTGCTTTCTCGCCGCCGTCCACCTCTATCACCTGATCTCGCCCGCCGTGGGCTTCGCCTTCATGGCGCTGACCGCAATCGTGGCGGTGCTGCTGTCACTCCGCCAGGGCGTCATGGTGGCGCTGATCGGGCTGGCCGGCGGGTTCCTGACGCCGGCGCTGATCCGGACGGGGGAGCCGGACGCGCGCAACCTGTTCGGCTATCTCCTGGTGCTGGTGATCGCCGTGGCCGCCGTCTCCTGGTCGCGCGGCTGGCGGATGATCACCGCGTTCGCCTGGGTCGGCGGCCTGCTCTGGGTGCTGGTCTGGCTGGCGGGGCCGTTCCGGCCGGGGGATGGGCTCTGGCTCAGCCTCTTCCTGATCGCCTCGGCGGTGGCCGCGGTGGTGGCCGACCTCTCGCGCGCCAGGGAGCCGGCGACGACCTCCTGGAGCCTGTGGCTCGCCTGGGGGACGCTGGCGGCGGCAATCTCGGCGCTCGCCCTGGTGACCGGCGCGAGCGGCTACACGCCGGTCGAGTGGGGGTTCGTCGCCCTGCTCGCGGCCAGCATCCTGGTGCTGGCGCGGCTCCGCCCCGGGTTCGCAGGGCTCGCCTGGGTGGCCGCGGCGGTGCCGGCGGTGCTTCTCGCCGCCTGGGGGTACGACCTCGAACCGGCCGAGACCGGACGGTTCCTCTGGACCACGCTCGGCTTCGGCGTCCTGCTCGCCGGCGGCGCTTATCTCGCGCACCGTGGCGCACCCAATCCTGGACGCTGGGCGTCGCTCTCGGCCGCCTCCGGCCTCGTCCTCTTCCTCCTCGCCTGGGCGTCGACCCGCGACGAAGCCGGCCTCACCTGGGGATGGCTGGCTCTGGGGCTCGCCGCGGTCTACCTGATCGCCGCCCTGCCGGTGGTCCGCCACCGGGAGCTGCCCGGGACCGACGCCGTCCTGGCGGCGCTGGCGGTCGCGACGACGACGTTCATCAGCCTCGCCGTGCCGCTGGAGCTGGAGAACCAGTGGCTGACGGTCGCCTGGGCGCTGGAGGTCGCGGCCCTCACCTGGCTGAGCGGCCGGCTGCGGCTGCCGGCGCTGCTGGTCATGGCGCGCCTGCTGGCGCTCCTCACCGCGGTCCGGCTGCTGCTGAACCCCGAGGTCTTCAACTACCCGATCGGCGAGCATCCGCTGTTCAACTGGCTGCTCTACGGCTACGGCGTGCCGCTGCTCGCCTTCGCGGCCGCGGCCTGGCTCGCCCGGCGCCAGGACCAGGAGAGCTGGGCGCGGCAGCTCGAATGGGCCGCCATGGCCTTCGGCACCGCGCTGGTGACGCTGGAGGTCCGCCAGGTCTTCCATCCCGGCGAGCCCGGGACGCTGGAGACCGGGTTCCTGGAGACCGGCACGATCGCCGCCGCCTGGCTTCTGCTGGGTTGGGGGCTGCTCGCCGATAATCGCCGGCGTCGCGCGCGTTGCCTCGCCACCCTGGAGCTGGGAGGGCGGCTCCTGCTCGCCGCCGGCGCGGCCCTGGAGATCGTCTGGCCCGTGCTGCTCGCCAACCCGCTCTGGGACCGCCAGGAGGTCGGCGCGGTCCCGGTCTTCAACCTCCTGCTCTGGGCCTACGGGCTGCCGGCGGCGCTGGCCGTGCTCGGCGCGCGCGAGCTGCGGCCGCGCGGCGCGCGCAAGCTCCCGGCGCTGCTCGCCGTCACGGCCCTGGCCCTCACCTTCGTCCTGGTGTCGCTGGAGGTCCGCCAGGCGTTCCATGGCACCTACCTCCTGGGGCCGACGTCGGTCGCCGAGCAGTACTCGTATTCGGCGGCGTGGGTGCTGTTCGGGATCCTGCTCCTGGTCCTGGGCGCCATCTCCCACGGACAGGTGTTGCGCCGTGCCTCGCTGGTGGTGATGATGCTCGCCGTGGGCAAGGTCTTCCTCTACGACACGGCCAACCTTTCGGACCTCTACCGCGTCTTCTCCTTCCTCGGTCTCGGCCTGTCGCTGCTGCTCCTCGCCTGGGTCTATCAGCGGTTCGTCTTCGTCAAGGAGCCCGCTTGAGGCCGGCCGCGAGGCGGGCCGCCGCGGCCCTGGCCCTGTTTCTGGCGGCGCCTGCGGCGGGGATCGAAGGCTTCCAATACACCCGCGTGGTGCAGGTGCCTGCCGCCGGTCCGGTCCGCGTACCGCTCGACCTGACGGCGTTGCGTCACCTCGCCCCCGGAGCGGCGGACCTCCACGTCTTCGCGCCCGGCGGCGGCCAGGTGCCGGCCCGGGTCGAGCCCTGGACTCCCCGGATCGGCCGGCGCGAGGTCGTGGTGGTCGACGTCAAAGAGGGGGCAGACGGCTGGACGCTTCTCCTGGACACCGGCACCGAGCCGACGCCGCACGAGCGGTTGATCTTCGATTTCGCCCGGCCCGCGACCGTCCCCTCGGTGCATCTCGAAGGGAGCGCGGACGGCAAGACCTGGCGGACGCTCACCCTCGGCGACCTGTTCCGGGTGGGCAGCGAGCGCGGGCTGCGCCAGACGTCGCTCTCCTATCCCGAGACGACCGACCGCTACTTGCGGCTCGGGTGGCCGCGGGCGGCCGGCTTCCCCAAGGTCTCCGCGGTCGAGGTCGAGACGGTCTCCGGGCCGTCGCTGGCGTTTTCGACCGGCGACGTCGCGTGCGACCGCGGCCGTCTCGGCGTGGCGGTCTGTGAGCTGATCCTGCCCACTTCGGGCCAGGTGCTGCGGCGGTTGACGCTGGAGCTCGCCGGTCCGGGGAATGCCGGATACCGGCTCTACGAGCCGCAGCAGGCGCGCTGGCTGCTCCTGGCCGAAGGGGTCTGGCAGCGCGGCGCGGAGACCACCCGGCAGGTGCTTGCCGGCCAGGCGGAGCCGATCCGGGCGGACCGGCTCCGTCTCGAGCTCTACGGCCAGGCCGCGGCGCCCAAGCTGGTCAGCTACGGCATCGACCTCGCGGTCCCGACGGTGCTGTTCGAAGCGGGGGAGCCGGGGAGCTACGTCCTGGCCTACGGCGGCAGTATTCGCGGGGAGCGCGGAGGGCGCGGGGCGCGCGGCAGGGGCTTCGAGGACGGTGTGAGCTGGATCGAGGCGGGGCCGGAGCGGGAGCAGCCGCGGCCGTCGCTGCCGGTCCAGACGACCGCGCCGGGGTCCCGCCTGCCGAAAGAACGGTTCGCGGCCACGTGGACGGTGATCGCGCCTTCCGCCCGGCCCGGCGACCTGGTCCGCCTGGAGGTC
>Ga0307468_100000211_pt1 | contig 13991 bp, 14 predicted proteins | sample atmdna_FD_203085 | JGI IMG/M metagenome (GOLD analysis project Ga0307468, IMG submission 203085) | Hardwood forest soil microbial communities from Morgan-Monroe State Forest, Indiana, United States - atmos_gases AM2C_05 | ecosystem: Environmental > Terrestrial > Soil > Temperate forest > Bulk...
TAGGTCTCTTGTTGCGGGCATTCCTCCTATCATTAGAGCTGCGTCAAACCCAGGAAACGTCGGACATCTGTGGGTCAGACAGCGATTCGTAGAGCATGATCCTGAGGGATCTGGACGGAGTCTACAATACGATAATGACACTGAAACATACAGAGCCTTCGTTAAGGCGACTCTAAAAGATAATCCATATCTACTCAAGAAAGACCCCGGTTACTTCAAGCGTCTCCGTATCCTATCTGAGGCTGACTATCGTGCTAAGGTTCTCGGCGACTGGTGGGTATTCGCTGGTCAGGTCTTTACTGAATGGCGAGACCCATACTTTGGAGCTAAATTCCCTGACGAACCAGCAAATGCTTGTCACGTTGTTGATGATATTACTCCTCCTCTTTATCTACCTCGTATCGTCGCCTGTGATTGGGGTCATAGTCCAGGCCAAACTTGGGTAGGTTGGGGAGCGGTTCTGCCTAATAAGCAGGCGCTTTTATACCGTGAAAAAGTCTGGCAAAAAACTCTTATCTCTGTTTGGGGAGCCGAAGTCGCTAGGATCTGCCAGCCCGAAAGGGAAAGCATCGTCGCTGCCGTCCTTGATCCCTCGGCGTGGTCCAAGAGGGGTGAAAAGCAAACCATAGCTGAGCAGATCATAGAAGCTACTGGACTTCCCTTTGATAAAGCAGACAACGACCGAATCGGTGGTAAGGAGCTCATGCACGAGTTCCTCAGGTGGAAGCCGAGGCCAGCTTCGTTTACTCCCGAAGGGCCATTTGACGAAGCGTTGGCTTTTAGAATTTTACGTAATAATGGAGTGGAAGCATACAAAGATTACGTGGACCTTTTCACTCCAGAGGAACCTGAGGCCAACCTTCCACGTCTACAGGTCTGTAAGTCTTGTGAGGAATTCCGCAAAGTTATACCTGCGTGTGTCTATCCTGAGGATGATGGCAAGGGGAACATCAATAAGGAAGACGTCGCAGAGTTTACTGGAGATGACGCTTACGACGGTGGACGTTACTTCATAAAAGCTGTAGATGATTATGTTTCAAACGCTCAGAAAGCTCATGAGAAATTTACTGACTTGGCTCAAATCGTTAATCGACTGGAAGCAACTCAGGACTGGAACACCTACTACCGAGAAATGGCCTTATACGAGCAGAGACATACAAGAAAACCTAGATCCCTACATCGGCATAGTCCAAGACGAAGCAGATATCGTTCTCTCGTTCACTAAGAAGCAATTGAGGGCTGAGGTTTTCAGACTTCGAGCTGAGAACCGTTCACTTCGCGAACAGTTTAGACATGAACAAGAGCGATTTGAGGAAATCTTGGCTCTCTATCATCAAGTGGTTGGGAGAGAGGCGAGTAGACTTGATGTCTTTGTCGATGGACTCAGGCCGAAACCTGTTGAGGTTAGAGAATCTGGAGAGCGAAACAGGCCTGTTAGAACAATCAGAGAGCCTTGGGCTAAGGTGGCAGCGCGGCAAGAGGCTAAACATACACTCGAATATTGGGAAAACAAGCAGGCGACGCTCGAAAAGGAAGTAGCGGACTTAGAGGCAAACATCGATGCTAGACGAACTGGATCAAAGTCAGGGTCAGGTAGCGGAACAGAGTCCAATTGAGCCTGTCGGGAAGATAGCTCCACAGGATTCTATTACTCCACCTGTACCTGCTGTAACTGATAGACTTAAGGATACACCTCTTGGCAAGGGAATTCTCCGCATTGTTGAGGAGTTCGAGCGTAACGATGAAGCTGTACGTCACAGAAACGTAATGAAGTGGCGTAAGCATCTATACTACTGGAATTCGATACAGTATCTCTTCGAGTCCGAAGTTTCCCATGACTGGATGACTGTCAATGACCTACGCGACGACCCAGAGTCTGACATCAATCCAGCTCTTTACGCTAAGATTATCAATGTCTATAAGGCTAATGGTGAGATTATCATTGGTGCTCTAACCCCTAATACTCCTAAAGTTCGCTACTTTCCTAAAGATGCTGACGATCCAGATGATGTGACTACATCTAAGGCCTTCACAAAGATATCTGAATTGATCCAAAGGCATAATAAAGCTCAAATGCTCTTAATGAAGGCAGTTTTTATACTTTATAATCAAGGTTTAGTTGCATGCTATAATGAAAATAAAGCTGACTACAGATTCGGCCAAATTGATGAGGATATTTATGAAGACATCACAGTTTTGGATCGGGATCACTACTGTCCTAATTGTGGAACTCCTCTTGGCGGCGATAGTTATCAGATGGGTCAGGCTGCTCCTCCAATAAATCCGACTCAATGTCCTAGATGCGGCTTTCAGGGTCCACCTGAGGCTGAGGAAATACCTCGACAAGATCAGCAGTTCAAGGCGACTAAGACTAAGCCCAAGACTAGAGAGTGTCTGGAAGTCTATGGCCCTCTTAATGTTAAGATTCCTATGTGGGCTAAGGACCAGCAAGCTGTTCATATCCTAAATCTGGAGACTGAGGAGAGTATTTACACCCTTAGAGCTATCTATCCAGAGTTCGAGAAGGAAATTCAGGGTTTTAGCTCCTCAGAGACATGGGAACAATCAGCAAGAGTCCCATCAAACTACGGCGGCGACTTTCCCAGAGATCTTTGTACTACTAAGAGAGTCTGGATTAAACCAAAAGCTTACTATCTCTGGGAATCGACGACTGACGAGTTCAAAGCCCTCAGTAAATATCAAGACGGTCTCTACTGTGTTATCATAAATGGCGATCTAATCGTCGAAGTGATCAAAGACAAGCTTGACGACCACTGGACTCTTTCTGAATATCCGATGTCGGAGAGTTTACATGCTGAACCACTGGGATCTCCTATGGTTCCGCTGCAAGATATGACTAATGAGGTGTCTAATCTTAGTCTTGAGACTATAGAGTATGGCATCTCTGAGGTCTTCGCAGACAAAGGAGTTCTAGATTTCGATGAGTATGAGCAGCAGGAGGTTAAACCTGGCCAGATAACACCGGCTAAGGCTCCTGCTGGTCAGAATCTCTCATCTGGATTCCATGAGCTTAAGCCAGCGACGATGCCTGAGGGTATCGAGATGTTCGCTGAACGACTTGAGAACGTTACTCAGTTCGTCATGGGGACCTACCCATCGGTGTTTGGCGGCGCTATGTCAGAGGGTGGTGGGACTGCTCGAGAGTATGAGATGAGCAAATCTAGTGCTCTTCAAAGACTTTCGACGGTTTGGAATGTTCTGCAGTTTTGGTGGGCAGACTTGATGGGAAAGTCAGTCAAGAGCTTCGCCAAACATATGATAGGAGACGAGAACTATGTAAAGGCTCAGGGTTCAAACTTCATGAACGTCTGGATCAAAAAGGTTGAGCTGACTGGGAACATAGGCGATATCGTTCCTGAAGTCTCTGAGACTCTTCCTGTCTCCTGGACGCAGAAGAGAGACATTCTTTTAAACCTCATGAACATGAAAGACCCAAATATTGCTACGGTTCTGACGCATCCTGAGAATGCTTCCCTTGTTGCATCTCTCTTAGGAGTTCCAGAGCTATACATTCCCGGTGACGACGATAGAAATAAGCAACTTAGAGAGATAGCTGAGATGTTACAGGCTCAGCCGATACCTCAACCGATACCTATGGGTGGTCCACCCGCTCCACCTATGGGTGGTGGGCCTCCTGGTCCAATGAGTGGATCTCCTCCCCAAATGGGTGGACCACCTCAACCTTTAGGACCAGAAGGTCCACCTCCTCCCCCTATGGATCAATCTATGGGAGGAAACCAAGGCGGGATGCCTTCAGGGCAAATGGGTGGACCTATGGGAGGTCCTATGGGTCCAGAGCCCCCCATGATGTCATCTGTACCGATCACTCCAGAACTCGACAATCACGAGGTGGAAGCAGAAGTCTGCAAAGCTTGGCTTAAGTCAGAAGTGGGTCAAGACTTGAAAGGCACGCCAGGTTACGCTAACGTTCTCGCCCATCTCAAGGAGCACCTTATGCAAATTATGATGAGTGCTCCCCCACCAGAAGAGGAGGGAGGGGGCGCAAGTCCTAAGCCTAAGTCACTCCCTCCTCCCGATCACCTTGGCGACGTTGACAACAAAGGAGTAGCACATGCATAAATTTCTCTATCCTTTACTCGAGTCAGCTGGTTCAGGCGGAGGTGGTGGTTCTGCTGTTGACGACGACGAAGGTGAGCTGGAACAAGACCTCCGAGAGCTAGAGGCCTCTGATGAAGATACAGAGCCTGGAGAAAAGAAAGAAAAGAAAAAAGACGAATCATACATTGGCGACGTTGAGGAGGATGCTGAAGAGCCTGAAGACGACGAAGAAGAAATCCGAGCAAAGGGGGAAGAAGGAGACGAGGAAGAGGAAGAAGAAACAACTGAGGAACAGCCTGATCGGGACGAAAATGGTCGTCCGACGGTAAAGGCTATCAAAACCAAATATCCTGAGCTTTTCAAGGAGTTTCCTGAACTCAAACGTGCCTTTTTCATGCTGCCACGCTTCGAGGAGGTCTTCGCAGATCCCCAACAAGCTGTAGAGGCAGCTGAGAAGTCTCGTGAGTTCGACGAACTTGAGTCTGATTTAGTCCAGAAGGGTAGTGCATCCCTCCTAGTCAAGACTCTAGCTGAAAATAATCCAAAAGCACTCAAAAAGCTTCTATCTAACTTCGCTCAGACGGTCAAGACTGACTTCGACGATGGCTATCTTGAGCTTGCCAACCCGATTCTTGAAGAGCTTGTCTACATGGCCTTCAAGCATGGGGAAAAGACAGGAAATAAGAACTTAGTCCTGTCAGCGAGACATATAGCCAACTTCGTCTGGTCGAATGCTGGCGAGATACCTGATGTATCTAAGCGTCAGCCTGCTGCGCCGACTGAAGCTGAGCGTGAATTGGCCCGAGAACGAAGCAAAAATGCTCAAAAAGACTTTAATAATGCTGTCGGATCAATCATGCCGATGGCAGAAGCAGGTCTAAGAGCTGTAATCAACCAAGATTTGAGAGCACTAACGTCTTTTGAGCGTAAGTCTGTAATCCGAGATACATTCAGAGAAGTCGACGCCAAAATCAGTGGTGATAAGGCGTTTCAGCTATCTATCGGTCGGCTCTGGGAAAGAGCTAAGTCCGAAGATTATAGCGATGCCGCAAAAGAGAGAGTAAAAAATGCGTGGCTCTCGCGCGCTCGGCAACTTGCTATCCCAATACGTAATCGACTCCGCAAGGAGGCTCTCGACGCTAGAAGCTCAGTCGGGAGAGCTAAAGATCAAGGCGAAGAACAGCAAAAGCGTACGTTTCCGTCTCATGGTGGACGTGATGTAAGTTCAAAGCGCCGTGCGGTTCTCGATCCGTCTAAAATCGATTGGCGCAAGACTTCAGACATGGACATCCTGAATTCGAAATGAGCTGAGCAAGCTGTCTAAGGCTAATAATGGCTCAAACTGAGAGTCAGTTAGTCGCTGCCGAGCTGGAGCGGGTGGACCCGAAGATTCCACTCCTGTTCGAGAGGGATGCTCTTTTCTACGCTAACGTCGAGAAGCGAGAGGTCGATAAGGTCTCAGCGCGCGACATGCGTATTCCCCTTGAGATCAGGCCTGGTGGTCTGTTCGGCTACTTCGACACAGCTGGCGGTGACATGGGTCGTGGCGAAGGTCCGACCTTTGAGAAAGCCACCATCTCCACAGTCAACTTCAAGTATGCTGTGGAATGGCACAAAAAGACTCAGTGGGCAACCGACGACGCTCGCAAGTCTCTTGTCAACAACGTCAAGCATCTGCTCGCTAACTCCATGAAGGAGTTCAGGCGGATGGTCGACGCCAATCTGATGACTGGTGGAGATGGCGTTATCGGCGTCGTCTCTGTGGTCTCTGGTACTGGTCCATATACGTTGACGCTGGGAACTGACGGATTCGGAACGAGGTTACTCCGAATTGGCCAAAAGCTCAATGTCTACAACTCGACGCTCTCGACATCCAGAACGGCTGGAGATGAGAGACAAGTCACTGGACTCGACCACGACAACAAAACAGTCACAATCTCAGGCGGAGCAATTACAGGTATTACTGCAGGAGATAAGTTACTCTCTTCAGGTCTCACTGGACCAAACCCAGTTGGGATCTACGGTGTGCCTTATCATCACAGCAACGCCTCGACTGGCTCATGGCTTGGATTGGACCGTGGTACCTATCCTGAAGTCAGAGCGAACCGCATTACAGCGGCTGGTGCTCTCGCTCTATCCTTTCCTCGACGTGCGCTGAATAAAATCGGCGAGCGCCTTGGTATGGAGAATGGTATCAAGTGCGAGGCCTGGATGAATCCTTGTCAGGTGCAAGCCTATGAGGAGATGGGCCAGCTCGTCACAGTCATCAATAAGGGTTCATCTGCTAACGATAAGATGGACCTGTTCTACGACGTGCAGCAAATCGCTGGCGTTCGTATCAGGAAGAACTACAACTGGGACAAGACTCGTATGGACTTCATCGTCAATGAGGTCTGGGGACGTGCAGAAATGCACCCTGCAGGCTTCTATGAGGAGGAAGGCCGACGATTGTTCGAGGTTCGTGGTCCTTCGGGTGGTGTCGCGGCTGCGACGTTGTTCTATCTCGTCGCGAGCTTCAACACTTTCATCAACAACCCTCCGGGATGCTCATATATCTCGGACCTTTCAGTCCCGACGGGCTATTAGGGGGGTCAGATGTCTGAGGCTCTCCATCAACGTTGGACGATTGGAAGTGACCACAATCAAGTCTGGGGACCAGATTTAGTGTCGGGTGCGACGGTTGGTATCACACATAGATATCACGTCGTATCAGGTGCTGGTGCAATCGCCAACATGACACTTCCCTATCCTACATTTTCTGGTGAGATTACACTTCTCTTCCTCGCTGCTGCTACGACTGTCTTGACCGGTAACATCGGTATCGCTATTACTGCTGTTCCCAATCAAGGTGTCAACTTCATCTACAATCCTGCTTTAGCTAAGTGGTATCCCGTTAAGTTCTGAGAGAGACCTTTTCCGTCAGGTCATCTCAGATAGGTCTCTTTTGGACGTTTTCTGGACCTACCTGCCTTGGGAGAGGGAGGGAAAATCAGAAAATGTCCACCATAGGAGCTAACATGACACCTGGACGATGGATTGCAGCGTTGGCTATTGTGATTGCTGTTTTCTCTCTTGTTCTCCCTGCCTATCCGTTGCTGACAATCGCTGTGATTCTTATCGGTATCTGCATGTTTGTGCCTTAACATGATTACCGATAAAAACATCATCGATTCGATTAATCGGTCGCTTCTCGAGCGGTTCATGAATCTCGATAGGCGACCAATGTATCGAATCATATGGTCAGACGATCAATATGAAAAGCGCTTTTCCGACAAATGGACCGATTGGTACGGTCACATCATGATTCGACAGGAGTATAATGCTGTCAGAACTATCAAAAAATACTGGTATCTGAGAAAGCCATGTTGGGTCTTAGAGAAACTTGTCTTCATACGTGGTCAGTGGCATCTTAAAGAGCTCATGAAGGAGCTTGTCGAAGCTCAAAATGGGACTTATGAGCCAGCTTTCACATTTCTCGACGACAAGAAGCTCATAAATCTCCCAGTTGATGAGGAGATTATCAATAATATCATCTACTGCCTTCAAAATCCTACTCAGAGGACTCCTTTGGACTGGAAGAAGATCCAAGAAGTTGAGGAAAAGGAAGAAGTTGATTACTTCTATAACAAAATCTCTGAAGATGAGCGACCCCCTCTCTTTGTCTGGAATAACTCTGCCTTTGTTTCTACCAATCAGCTGAAATTCAAAGAAGAATACAAAGAGCAAACTGGCCCAATCGTTTTAGCTGGAGAATAAGATGCCTGAGAGACCAAAGTTTGAAGATATCTCAACCGTTTTCTCTATCCTTCCGATAATCATAAGGGAGAGCAAGTATGGCTTGAATCTGGCCGAATACTTCATCCCTGCTGTCAAAGATCCGACGACTGAACTCAATTCCTTACTGGTGATGCGGACAAGTTTTACTGTCTATATCGATGAGACTCGTCCAGCCTTGATCATCCCTGAGCCGTCTGATCGAGTTGCTGAGGCTATCTGTCGAGACTACCGAGTTTCGATGGCTCACACACAAAAGGACGTCTCAGAGCCTGGTCTATTTTGGCTTAGAGACGCTCGGAACACAAAGGACGTTCTGTCAGGTAAGGATGCTGAGGGTCACGAAATGCTGGAGCTCTACAAACAGCTTCAGATGACATGGTTCGAACGAATCGTCGAGGAAGCTGATGAATATTGGGCTCGCATTCGCTCAAGACGAGTTATCTCTGACCTGCAGCGTGCCGCCTGTAACATTCTGGGCCTCAAGCGCGAGTGGAACCTCAAGATGGAGATATACGAGTCTCTTTCTAAATGCAAATTCTGCTTCGAGCAGGTTCATCCCAACGCTATCATCTGTGGACACTGCAATGGTGTCCTCGACATGGATAGATACAAGAAGGAATTCGTCAAGGCCGACACTGTTTCCCCTAAGTAGGTAGGAACTGTTCAGAAGGCGAACACTTTATGGCTTCTACAGCAGGGCAGGTCATGACGCTAGCCAAGACTGCCCTTTTAAACGACCCAGCAGGAGCTATCTATCCTGATGCAGCTATGTATCCAGTAATGGATTTGGCTTATCAGGAGCTTCAGACGAAGCTGACGAGACTTGGAATTCCAGTCACGAAGGAAGTCTCAGCTCCAATCATAGTCGCAAAAGGAACAAAGGTCTTGTCTGAGGGAGCAGGACTTCCTATAGACCTTATCTCACCAGTTTGGCTAGGTGAGAGATCTGTGGGGTCAACGCTCGACTATATTGACATGACTGAGCGAAGCTGGGAGCCTACGGTAACACCAAGCACAAGTCTAATCTACTGGACTTGGCGTGAGGATCAACTTAAATTTGTAGGCTCTACGGTCGATAGGGATGTTCTGATCAAATATAAGAAGTCTCTAGGACATCTTAGTGATGAAAACTCTGTGATCTTAATCTTAAATTGTGACAATTGGCTTGCTCATAGGACGGCGATGAAAGCTGCGGCGACGATAGGTAGTAATCCGACAAGGGCACAACAGATCGGCGTCGACTTAGGAATCATCTGGGATGACTTCTCAGGGACTCTCATCCATAAAGATCAATCACGTCCTGTCAGACGAAAGAGAACACGTTATCGCGTTCCATAGGAGGACACATGGTAGGCATGCCGTTCAATCAGAATCTAGCAGCTAAGAATCTTCAGGCGGCGCACAACACGCTGGCATTCCATAAGCTGCTTCCGTTAGTTACTCAAGGTGCTCCGACGAATGGAGTTACTGGTGCTGGCACTCAGGATAAGGGTGCTATCTGTATCGACATGACCAATGGAACTCTCTATCAGAACACTGGAACTCTAGCTTCTCCGGTTTGGACTGCTCGATAGGATAAAGATGCGCGACCACAAACCTATCATAGTCAACGATTTCAGGGGAATCTTTGATAGGGGGGAGGATGAATCTGTCCCCTCTGGCTACTTCATCGACTCTAAGAACAATCGGTTCCTTAGACGTGGTGTGAAGACGCGAGAGGGGAGCAGCTTAAGATATAATATCACTGGCAAGATTCGTAGAATGAAGGTCTTTAAGAAGACTGGAGAGGCTTCAAGGCTAATCATTCTCGACGACGCTGGGAATCTCTACGACTTCATCAACTCTAATTTTCCAATCCTTCACGTCGATAACATGATAGATTTCTCGATGGTGACTGTCTATAATAGAGCCTATATAACTCCACATAATGGCAAGACTGGACTGCCAGGTGGAGTAGTCTATACATATAATGGCTCAGGCTCGGCTAGACCTGCTGCTGGGGGTAAACCCTATATTGGTGGAGGAGCTATTTTACCAGCAGTTTCTACAACGTCTGGTCATGTAGAGAAAGGGACGCATGCTGTAGGTGTTGCATATCTAACTGATACTGGCTTTATCAGTGGTATCGGGATGTTTGCTAAGGTTGATTGTCCTGGGGATAGGAAGCTAGATGTATCTGGCTTACCTATTGGACCTAGTGGAACTGTTGGGCGTGTTCTAGTCTCTACTCGAGTAATTAAGGACTTTAACGACGACTATGATAACCAGACTTATTACTTTATTCCCGATGGCCTGATAAATGACAATACTGCTACATCTCTCTTGAATAAGCTGGACTTTTATGATGCTGATCTCTTTGACGACGCCAGCTACTTACTAGATCAACTGGAGTTTATTCCTGCTGGTGTAGGTATTGGCATGTATAACTCTCGTCTTATAGTTTGGGGAGAGGACGCAAACTCATCAATCGTTAGAGTCAGTAAGCAGGCAGAACCAGAGGCGATGAATGGAGCTGACGGGTTTGCTACAATCAATCCAGGAGATGCAGATACAGGCTTAAGAAACTGCTTTGACTACAATGGTATGCTCATCTGTCAGAAGTCTAACAGGAGCTACTATACTAATGATAATAGCTTACCAGCTGCTACATGGGCAGTTCCTAAAGCTTTCGACGCAGGCATAGGCTCAGAACCTCATGCCGTTGCACAAGTGATGGATTACGGACACGAACTAGAGGGGATCGTCGTTACAGCACATCATACAGGTATTAGAGTCTTCAATGGCACTCTTACACAAACTCCTCTCACATATAACATTGATGATCTATGGTCTCGGATAAATAAAAACTATTTCTATAAGGTAGAGTTGAATATAAACTCTGTAGACTATGAATTATTCGTGGTAGTTCCTATAGATGGGGCTACTGATCCAAACTGCATCTTCTATGCTGATTTTAATGAGGGTTTAGACTTTGAAAATATAAAGTGGGATGTTTGGTACTTTGGGGTCGATACTTGGACTATGGCTATTGAACGTGACACTAATGAGGGAGATGCTATAGTCGAGTTTGCTGGACTCTCTGGAGGTATACAAAAGCTTGATAAAACTAAAAAGAGTGATATGACTGGTCTTATCTTTAATTTCGTTCAATTTCCTCTACATCCCTTAGATAAAGATGATCAAGTCTATCACTTTACTGGTGCCCAGATTAGAGCTATGGGTGCTGGAGATATGACAGTCGAAGTTACTGGACTTGATAATGTTGATTTCGCAGATGGGGAAATTCTGACTCTAGCTCCTGCTCCTGGCAAGCCTTATTTCTCTGGCTTTAATTTCAACTCTGAACATGCATCTGTGAAGCTTCAGGTGCATAATACAAATGAGTGGTATAAAATTCTTAAACTGGCGCTTTATCTGACTCCTGTGGCCGAGAAGAAGAATGGCTGATAAGCCTGCTCCTGACTTCTCTGACCAAATTCAGAGTTTAATTGAGCCGATTAGGAAAGATGATCCTAATTTATTTCAGGCTCTTGAGTTTCTGAATAATTCTTTAAGCGACCTAAATAAGCAGATCAATCCTATAACCCCCAAACGTGGGTTTAAGATTGGAGATAGCACTATAGATTTAGGGCCTCCAGTTACATTCTTCTATACCTTACCTGGTAGAACTATAAAGATGGAGTGGGTAGCTATATCTGGAACTGCCCAATATGAGATTAGAAGAGGTGCAAGTTGGGATACCGCACTTTTTCAAACTAAAACTAGCTCTACACAAATCAACTTAGAGCCTATACCGACTGGAACTTATACATATCTACTTAAGACTATAACACTGGGCGGAACCTATAGTGATGATGCGACTCCACTTGTAGTGATCATAGAGTCTGTTGCTCCTGTATCCATAAGTGCTCAAGTCATAGATAATAATGTTCTACTACGCTGGACTGAGCCTCATGCCTCTTTTGATATTGATTACTATGAGCTCTTTAAGAACGGAGTATCTATAGGCTATAATGATGGTAACTTCTCAGCTATATTTGAGACAGCTGCTGGTAGTTTTAATTATGGTGTTGTCGCCTATGACATGGCAGGAAATGCTAGTCCTATATCTACGATTTTAGTAGCTGTTAATCAACCACCAGACTTTGAGCTCTTTAATACTTTTATCAGTTCTTTAAATGGGACTCGTGTAAATGCTTATCGTGAGGCTGCGACACCACCTAGATTAGTAGCTCCTGTAGATGTAGCTCAGACTTGGGATCAACATTTCTCTTCTCATTCATGGACTACTATACAAAATCAAATCGATGCTGGCTATCCTGTTTATGCACAGCCCGCTATAATAACTGGTAGTTATGAAGAGATTATTGATTTTGGCGTTTTAATCAATAATATCATAGCTAACATAACTTATAATTTTGCATATAACGATCCAAATCATCAGGTCTCTATAATCATAAAGCAGTCAGTTTCAACAGATGGGATAAGTTATTCTACTCCTGTAGCTGGTGCAGTCCAATTCTTTAGTACTCTTAGATATCTTAAAGTACGGCTGGAATTCACAGGAGTTGATGATAAAGCTTTCGTATCAATATATAATCTGACAGTAAAACTTGACGTTAAACGTGACCTCGATAGTGGTGAAGTAAATGCTTAAGCTACAGATGTTAATGGAACTCAGGTCAATTTTAATAAGGCTTTTAAAGATATAGACTCGATTACGCTATCAACTCAATCTGTCAAGCAACCAATAGTCGCAATTTATAACTTCGTCGACGTTCCTAATCCAGTTGGTTTTAAAGTCTTTGCCTTTGACAGCACTGGAAATAGAGTTTCGTATTTAGTCTCATGGAAGGCTAGAGGGATCATCTAATGTGGCAACGCTGGAACCAGAGCACTCATATATTTGAAAATTCTAGTGATGAGGGTGCTAATTGGACACCTACACCACTTAATGCATCTATCATAAATGAGGGAACTATAAACTCAGCTAGATTACCTGCTATGCCAGCAGCTGCTCACCATGCAACACATGAGACTGGTGGGACTGATGCTATAGTAGCTCTAAGTGGCTCTGTGATAACATCAGGAACTGTAGCAGATGCTAGACTTTCATCTAATATTCCTCTGAAGAATGCTAGCAATGTCTTTACTGGACAATCTCAAGAAATTACAGCCAATTCTCCTGCATTCTTACTTAGGGATTCAGTTCAAGGAACTGATCTTAAAGTATTTCGTGTTGTAAATGCTGGACAATTACTTTATTTACAAACATTAAATGATGGACTAGCTAATGTCTCATACATGGCGATGAATCGAGCTGGCTTCGTATCGGCTCCCTATCAACCACGTACATATGTCACAGCTAATGCGACTGTTAGTCTTCCAAATACTGCATTTACACCCATTGCATTTAATACCGAACAGTATGATATGGGTAACTGCTGGACTGCTGGTAATCCAACAGCAATTTTTTGTCCTCCAGCTGGAGATGGATTTTATTTTGTGATCGCATCTGTAGCTTTTTCAACTAATTCATCTGGTGCTCGATTCGCACGTATCTCAAAAAATACCAATAGTCAATATCAGCAATATTATCCTACAACATCTGGTGACCAAACATTGTTTCAGATGGTATGGGCAATGCCGATGGTTGCTGGAGATTATATTCAGCTGATTTTATATCATAACTCAGGTGCAACACTTGATGGTATTGGCTCTGGATTGATGATGTTTAAGATATGGTGAGCTATGGAAGAATTAGTGCTGACTACTCCAGAAGTTATTCCAGAGAAAGTTACAGCCAAATATAAGGTGACGACTCTAACATTAAACTGGGAGTACCTTCAATTCCCTGAAACTGTTCCTGGACTCGTTGCTATCAGTCTTAGAAACGAGCATGAAGAGCCATTCTATTATCAATATACTGGACAGGTAGCTAAGGACTATATCAAATTTCTTAACACTGGAAATTTCACAGTTAAAAGTGTCCACAAAAGAATTTTAGAGAAGCTATCATCCGATGGTATTCTGCCTGGAACGGTGACTGGAACTCCTGATCCATAGAGGATAGCTAATGGCTGACTGGAATAAGCCGACGAACTCTAGCCTTTATCAGACTGAAGTTTTGCCAA
>Ga0307468_100000212_pt1 | contig 13930 bp, 9 predicted proteins | sample atmdna_FD_203085 | JGI IMG/M metagenome (GOLD analysis project Ga0307468, IMG submission 203085) | Hardwood forest soil microbial communities from Morgan-Monroe State Forest, Indiana, United States - atmos_gases AM2C_05 | ecosystem: Environmental > Terrestrial > Soil > Temperate forest > Bulk...
CCATCGTCGCCGCCGTCCGCCCCGCGGACCTCGAGCTCGAGGAACTTGCGGTTGGCCCGCCGCTCCTCTTCGAGGTTGCAGTAGACCGCCACCTCGCCGCCCTTGAGCACCAGCACCTCTTCACAGCACTCCTCGACGTCGCGCAGCAGGTGGGACGACAGGATTACCCGCACCTCGCCGGCGTCGCGGATGTCGCGGATCAGTCCCAGCATCCGGTCGCGCGCCACCGGGTCGAGCCCGTTGGTCGGCTCGTCGAGGAATAGCAGCCTGGGGCCGTGGACCAGCGACTGGGCGAGCTTGGCGAGCTGCTTCATACCCAGCGAGTAGCTGTCCACGGGACGGTAGCGGGCCTCCCCCAGGCCGACGTAGAACAGCGATTCGTGCGCCCGCTCCAGGGCCTGCTCCGGGGGAAGCCCCGACAGCTCGGCCATCAGGCGCACGAACCGGACACCGGTCATCCCGGCGATGAATGCGTCGTTCTCCGGCATGTACCCCATCAGGGCGCGGATCTCACGCATCTGGGTCCGGATGTCCAGACCGAAGATGCGGGCGGTCCCCGCCGAAGGGGGGTGGAACCCGAGGAGAGAGTGGAGCAGCGTCGTCTTGCCCGCGCCGTTCGGTCCCAGGAGCCCGATACAGCGGCCCGAGAGCGAGGCGTTCAACCCTTTGAGGATCGGGCGCCCGCCGAGTTGGACGGCCAGGCTGTCCAACTCGATGACCGACCCGTTGTTCATATCCGTCATGACGCTGCTCCACAACCCGGCTTACCGGGCCTCCTCCATCTGCACGGCCTCGCCGTGCGCGTTATCGATCATCCCCAGGATCCCGCCGAGACCGGCGAGGTTCTGGAGGTTGAGACCGAGCGGGCTCTCGCTGCTGCTGCCGAAGAGGATACGGTCCTGCTCGGCGTAGGCGTAGCCGACCATCGGGCCGTGCCCGAGGATCAGGCTGCGGACGTCCGGCCCGCCATGCCCCTCACCCCGGACGCCCGGCGGCAGCAACCGTTCCGCCGACTCCAGCACCGGAGCGAGGTTCTGATACAAGAGGGCCGAGACGTTCACCTGGCCGTCCTCGCCGAGCAGGTCGCGCAGCCGGGCGTGCCCGGCGAGCGTGGTGCCCGAAGACCGCTGCTGGAGCGTCCGCTCGAGCAGCGCCCGGCTCGGCGCGGCAACGATGTACCCGTCCTCGAAGAGATAGTGGATCTCGATCTTGGGATCGGTCCCCACCAGGGAGTACCAGGTGCGGCCGCCGCGCCGCTCCTCCCGCACCTCGATCGCCGGCTTGCCCTGCTCCCGCAACTCGGCCGAGAGCTTGGCAGCGGCCTGCTCGAACGTCCGCTGCAGGCGCGCCGGGTCGTAGACCTCGGCCACCAGCTTCCACGACGGCGATGGCACCAGCGGCCCGTCCACTCCGAAGGCGAACTCGCCGCCGAGCGCCGCGGCCAGGTCGTTGCGCAGGTCGAAACCGTGCTCGGCCTGGACGCGGGCGAGGTCGTCGGCCAGCTCGGGTTGGATGCTCATCAGCTCGTCGAAGATCGTCACAGGGTTCTTTACGACAAAAGCGGCCACCAGGTTTGCGTCCGGCGAAAAGAAGTTGAGAGTTCCCATCGGCGCCGGAGCGGCAAGCCAGGAGGCGACACCGCGCCGCGGCTGGTCGAACGTCAGCGCCGCTCGCGTCTCCACCTTGCCCTCGATCTCGCGGCGGTCGACGATGACGCTCTCCATATCGAGGATGCCCAGCGCCTCGGCCTCGGCATCCTGCGCGGAGTCATCCTCGGTCATCAGGCTGTGCAGGTCGGCCGCGAACAGCCAGCCGGCACCGTCCTCATAGGACCGGGCGATCCGGTTGCGGAACCCCGACTGGACGAACGGGTTGGCCTCCACCCCTTCGAGGTTGGCGGCCACACGGGACAGGCCCGCGGGGCTCGGACTCGCGACGAACAGGCCGTCGCCCACCCACAGCAGCATGCCGTCGCCGACGGCACCGGCCGCCGCCGGGTCTTCGACGAGACGCAGCACCTGCCGGCTCTCGCGGCTGTTGACCCGGGCGATCTCCTGCTCCAGCACCGACCGGAACGCCGCCTCGTTGGCCACCTCGGCCAGGAAGACGGGCTCGTCCGCGCCGATCGCCACCGCCACCTCCTCACCCAGGTTGCGGCCCAGGTCGCCGATCCTCTCGATCACCTCGCGGAACTTCGCGTCGTTCCCGGAGGAGCCCAGGCTGTCTCTCCACCAGTTGCGGAGCACCTGGTTGCCGGCGATCCGCTGGTCGAGGATGCGCTGCGTCTCCGCCAGGTTGGTGGACAGGTTCGGCAGCGCCACCCAGATCCGCGTTCCCTGGGGCGCGAGGTCCAGGAGCCGGGTCGAATAGCGCAGCCCCGGCCGCTCCACCTGGGAGTCGATGTCCCTGCCCAGCGCGGTCAGCTCGGCGAGGAGCTGCTCGTAGCGGGCGGAGTTCTTGCTCCAGGCGATCTCGCGCCGGATCGGCACGGCGGCGACGCTGACGTGCGTCGTCACCTGGTTGCCCGGATGCAGGATGTCGTCGCGGCTCGACTGCTTGACGCGGACCTCGCCCTCGATGACCGACACGCGCGAGCCCTTGGTGCCGTGGTTGACCGAGAAGATGGTCCCGGTGACCGACACCAGCGCGTCGCGGGTGGCGACGAAGAGATGGCGCGGCCGCTGCTTGGCGGCCTGGACGATGATGCGGCCGCGGTCCAGGTGAATGGTATTGCCCTTGCGGCCGGCATCGAGCGACAGCGCCGCCCGCTCGTTCATCTCGATGAGCGAGCCGTCGACCATGCGCACCATGGCGAGCGAAGACTTGGCGGTGCGGATCTCCTCCCCCTCGTCCAGCGTGTCGCCGGCGCCGAGCGGCCGGCTGGTCTCGCCGTCCACCAGGTAAAGGCCGCCTTCGATCGACTCGATACGGGCCATGTTGGAGCCGCCGGCGAGCATCTCCTGGAACATGAAGACCAGACCCACGCCGAGCGCCATGACCAGGGCGGCGGCGAGGCCGAGCCAGACGGCGCGGCTGCGCGGCGACGCCTTGGCGGCGGCCGGACGGACCTCCGGGGTCCTGCCCTCGCGAGCTTCCCGCAACGCGCGGCGGCAGGGGACGCAGCCGCGGGCATGGTCTTCGAGCAGCATGGCGCGGGCGGGCGACAGCTCGCCCTGGACGTACGCGGGGATCAGCGACTGGAAGTCGTCGCAACCCCGCAAGCTCACGGGCTCGGCGGCAACGGCGGCAGCGGCGGCAGCCATGGCAGGGGCCGCGGCGGCCGGGGCGCCCTGGGACAGCCGCTCCCACACACGGGAGGCGGCGAGCTCGACCTGCGCCGGGTCGATCGGCTCATGGACGATCTGGTCGACAGCCCGGTCGAGAAGGGAATCGTCGTTCTTGGGGCGGCTCATGACAGTTCTCCTTGCAGCGGCTGGAGCTCCTTCTGGAGCCGGTGCCGCGCGCGATGCAGAATGACGGCGATGGCGGTCTGGGAGCTGCCCAGCATGCGGGCGATCTCGTGGTTCCCCAGACCTTCCAGATAGCGAAGGGCGAAGATCTCAGCCTGACGGGGTGAGAGCTGGCCGAGAGCGTTGCGTAGGAGGACGGCGATCTCGCGGCTCCCCTGGCGGCGCTCCGGTCCGGCGCTCGCGTCCTGGAGCAGCTCGTCGTGGACCTCGTCGAGGTCGACGGCGCGCGTCCTCTTCTTCCTGCGCATGATGTCGAGCGCGGCATTGACTGCCGCGCGGTGCAGATAGGAGCCGGCTCCCGCCGCGGGATCGAGCTGCTCGTCCCGGCGGAGGAGCCTGGTGAATACGGTCTGCAGCACGTCTTCCGCGTCCATGGCGTTGCCGGTGATCCGGTACGCGGTGCGGTAGACAGTGCCGTGATGCTCCCGGAACAGAGCTTCCAGCTCGTCCGGGGGTCTGCTCAGCGGTTTTTCGTAGGCTGCGGCTTGCACGGCCCGCTCCCTCCTTTCGTCTCTGTCCATGGAAACGATGGAGCGGGCCAAATGTTACGGAGGTTTCCTGGGTAAGGGGACGGGACGGGCCTGCGGCGATTCTACCCGTCTCCGGGAGGATCCTCCGCATCATCGTCCCGAGACTTGTACTTGTAGCCGTCCGGGATCTCAGCAACGCACAGCCTCCGGAGCTCGGGCCAGAGCGCCGCGGCTCCCCAGGTGAAAAGCCGCCGGGGTAGAGACGCTTTCGCCTGGTCGTGGATCCCGTACCTCCGGCACAGGGCTCCGGCTTCAGCGATTTGCCGTGCGCTCTCGTGGAAGCTTCCCCGCCGGACCAGGAACTCGGCCAACTTCCACTTGGCCCGGATGGCGAACCGGGCCTCGTGGCTCCGCTCCAGCGTATCGACTCCCGAGCGCAGGAGCGCTTCGGCCTCCCGGGTACGTCCCGCGCGGCTGAAGGCGTAGCCGAGGTCCGACCGCGCCTCGGCGATGGAGGCCGGCCCCTCTCCATATTCCAGGCGCAGCCGCAGACTGCGCTCGAAGTGGGTCACGGCGCCGTCCGTGTCGGCGAGCCGCAGGCGGATATGACCGTGGATTGCCGCGGACCCGGCCTCCCGCACCGGATCCGGCTCGATCTCCGACGCCCGCTCCGCAACCCGGAGCCAGTCTTCCGCGCGGCCCAGGTAGTATCTGCGGGCCGCCGGCGCGGAGAGCGACTTGCCGATCGAATAGTAAGCGTTCGCAATCGCCCCACTCGAGGAGTAGAGACGGAGCCACTCCTCCTTAACACCGATGCGCGACGCCCGATGTGCAAGCAGCTCCTCAAGTCCCATCTGCTCCCCCTGCGCGGCGAGCAACGAACGTACCGCGAGCAGCGTTCGGTCCGCAGCCAACTTGCCGAGGAAGATCGGGCCGTGAAGACCGGCCCAGGCCGAGGCTCCGTCCCAGAGCTGGAGCGCCTCATCCCACAGCGGCAGGTGCTCGCGGTAGCGCGCCTCCCGCCATGGCACCTCGAACAGTCCCTGGAAGACCTCCCACGTTGTCGCCAAAGTCGCCGTGGAGCTCTCCTTCTTCCGTTCCGCGATGTGGCCCAGCCTCTCCTGGACCCACTCGCGGTCGAAGGACCGGCCAGCCGGCCGGGGATAGCCCTCGGCGAGGAAGCGCACCCCCTTCCACTCATCCAAGGGCCGCCGCCGGATTCCGAGGACGTCGAGGAAGCGGCGGAACGAGGGAAGACCTCGCTCCTGCCGGATTCGTCGCGGGACGTCGCGCGCGAGCCTCTCGACCAGGTCTTCCTTACGGCAGGGGACGACCGCCCCCGGCGCCAGGGCGGAGACGATCGCCAAGAGCGACCGCAGCTCCGGGGCGGGTTCGAACGGTTCCAAGACATAGATCCGGATCGGCTTGCCCAGCCGGAACGCCTCGAACAGCTCCAGGTCGACGAGCGAAACATTGGCCAGGTGGAAGCCCGCGCTCGATCCGTACCCTTGGTGGAAGAGACCGACGTAGAGGTCCGAGGCCGCAACCTCGTCCAGGCAGACTTTCTGGATGAGAGGAGGCGGCGCCCCTTCGAGCCCGAGATCTAGCTTCTCGAAGATCCAGGCCTCGTGGCCGGCGCCGGCGGCCCAGGCCCAGATCCGTTCCCGGAGGTCTTCCAGGCCCCAATAGACCGAGCTGATGAAAATCCTCAAGGCGTAGGCCTCCGTCCGGAGTCGACCTCACCTCTTTTCGGTCACGAGCCGGTTCACGGGATCAATATGGACTACCTTCCTGCCCAGGGACAGCGCATACTCAACGACATCGCCGGTCCCTCCGAGCCCCTTCGCCTTCTGCCCGTCCCAGACTGCGAACAGCAGCTCGGACCGCTCCACGACCTCCCGGCCGGCCGCGAAGTACGCGGCCTCGCCAGGAGCTTCGAAGGGTAGGGAGACCACCCCGGCGGCCGAGGCCAGCAACGACCGATAACGCTCGACCTCGTCCTCCTCGAAGGTCCCCTCGTAGCCCTGGGACGGGATCACCACCAGATAGGAGATCCCTCTCTCCCGGAGAAGCTCGGTGAAGATCTGGTCGGCTCCGACGGCGAGAGAGGCCAAGCCCTGGGTGACCCGATAGCGGACCACTGCGTCTTCCAGGGCGGCGCCGACCCAGGCCGCATCCTTGGCGCTGCCGAGGTCGCGGTGCCCCGTAATCCCGGTCTTCACAGCCGTTTCCTGGCTGCGAGGTGCCAGTAGAACTTCCCGAGCGGGGTCAAGCGACAGGCCTTGGAATTCTTAGCCGCGTAGTACAGATGCTCTTCGCCGACCGGATGCACCAGATCCGCCGACCGGAGCTTCTGGAGGTGCGAGAAGATCCGTTCGTGCTCCTCATGGCTAGGCAACTCGGTGGGCTCGTACGACGGATCCAGAGGAAGCTCAGCGTCCGGGGCAGAGAAATACTCCGGCAACAGCCGGAGGATCTTGAGATCGACCCTGGGAGCGCACTTGCGGAGCGGAGTCAGCGTCGAGATATGCGACTTGAAAAGCGGCCGCTGATCCCAGGCACCTAGGACTTGGTCGGCGTAGGAATAGACGGACCCCATCGTCACATGGCCCAGGATGTCCGCCGCCCCTCCCCGCAGGGCTTCATAGACTAGCGAAGTGAAGACCCCGCCGGCGGTCGTCTCACTAGCGAATTGGTCGGAACGGCTGGCGGTCACCACGGTCAGCCCCTCCCGCAACACCGCGAGATCACTGGCGATCGCGGGTACCCCGCCCATGCCGCCGGCGTAACAGCAGTCGAGGAGGATCACCACCTCGCGGATCGGCGCATGCTGAGCCAGCGTGAGGACTCTCTCCATGGGGAGGCCTTCGTCATTGCGGGCGTAGTCATGCGTCACCAGGTACCGGGTCTCCTTGTCAGCCGCGCCATGCCCCGAGAAGTAGAAGAGGGCGATGTCAGCAGGGACCGAAAAGAGCGTCTTGAGATTTAGGGCCAGGGCAGCCCGGGTGACCGGTTCAGGCAGCCCGGTGAGCACTTTGCACTCGAAGTTCGGCGTCTCATCGTCGTGCTGGGAGAGCGCTTCGGTGATCCGCTGTGCATCCTTGACGCAGCCGACGAGCGGCCGCTTAGGGTAGTCGTCGATCCCAACGATCAGGGCTTTTCTCATGGCTGACTCTTTTGACACCCTGGCCGCAGGATTGTTGAGCTGGCCGTCCACTCTTCCATCCCCAGCTGCCAGGCCAGGAACGCCATTTCCAGAGAAAGGTCGTCGATGAGCTTGCCGAGCGGCCTGCCGCCGGCGTGGCCGGCCTTGGTGTCGTAGCGGAGGAGGACCGGCCGGTCCGAGGCGGTCGAGGTCTGGAGGCGGGCCGTCATCTTGCGCGCCTGGAGCGGCGGCACGCGGGTGTCCGCGTCGCCGGTCGTCAAGAGCACCGCCGGGTACTTCACCCCCGGCTTCACCTTGTGGTACGGCGAGTAGGCCTGGAGGAACTTGAAGTGCTCCGGCTTCGAGGCGTCGCCGTACTCCAGGAGTGCCGGCGGGTTGTTGTTCTTGAACCGGTAGTAGCCGAGCATGTCGAGGTCCGGGAACTGGCAGAGCACTGCCTGGAACAGGTCCGGCCGCTGAGTCAGCGCCGCCCCCACCAGCAGACCGCCGTTGCTCCCGCCCTGGATCGCCAGCTTGGACGGATTCGTGTAGCCGTTGGCGATCAGCCACTCGGCCGCGGCGAGGAAGTCGTCGAAGACGTTCTGCTTCTTCTCCAGCATCCCCGCCCGGTGCCAATCCTCGCCGAGCTCGCTGCCGCCACGCAGGTTCGCCAGAGCATAGACACCGCCCTGCTCGATCCACCAGGCGACCTGAGAGCTGAAGCTCGGCCTCTGGCTGACCCGGAACCCTCCATACCCGTAGAGCAGCGTCGGCGTCTTGCCGTCCGGTTTGAGACCCTTCTTGTGGACCAGGAACATCGGCACCCGGGTGCCGTCCTTGGAGGTGTACCAGACCTGCTTCGTCTCGAAGCCCTCCGGCTGGAACGGTACCTCGTCCCGGCCCCAGAGCTCGGCTTTGCCGGTCTCCAGGTCGTACCGGAATGTGCTCCGGGGCGTCGTGTACGACTGGAAGTCGAAGAAGGCCTGCTTGCCTTCCCAGCGTCCCCAAGGGCCGCTTACCGAGCCGAGGCCGGGCACGGGCAATTCGCCCGCCGGCTTGCCGTCCGGCGTAAAGATACGGATCTGCGAGGCGACATCGTGCAGGTAATGGACGAAGATTTTGCCGCCGATCAGCGCATACCCCAGAATGGCGTCGGAGCCGGCGGGGACGACCTCCTTCCACTGGTCGCGGCCAGGGTTCTCGGGGTCCACCAACAGGATGCGCTTGTTGGAGGCTTGCCAGTCGGTCATCAGGACGAGCCGGTTGCCCGCGAAGGACGGCGAGAAGTGGGCGTCGAGGTCGTTCACCACGGGACGGATCGGACCGCCGGACTTGAGGTCTTGCAGGTAGACCTCCTGGCGGGCCCAGCCGTGGGTGACCACGAAAAGGAGCCAGCGCCCGTCGTCCGAGATCTCTTGCGCCCCGAGCCATTTGTCCGGCCCATAGCCTTCGCCGAAGACCTCGACGTCCTTCGCCGGATCGGTCCCCAAAGCGTGGTAGTAGGCCCGAATCCCCTTCTTCCGATCCTGCAGGTTGTAGTAGAAGCCGCTCTTGTCCGGCTTGAACACGACGCCCCGGTAGAGGAAGCGCGGGAACCGCTCGGGCAGCTCCTTGCGCGTCATCACGTCCAGGACGCGCATCTCCACCTCGTCCTCGCCGCCGCGGCGGATGCCGTAGGCCATCAGCTTGCCGTCCGGAGAGACGTCCAGGACGTCGACGTCCGTCGTATGGTCCTCGCTCAGGGTATGGGGATCGAGGAGAACCTCGTCCTGGCCGCGAAGCCCGCGGCGCAGGTAGACGGTCCAGAGATCGTCCTCGGCGCGCTTCTTATTGAGGAAATAGATGTCCTCTTTGTACTCGGTCGGCGCCCTGGAGAGGTCGACACGCATCAACTCCGTGAGGCGCTCCCGGACCTTGGCGCGCACCGGCAGGCTGCCGAGGAGCGACTGCGTGTACTGGTTCTGCGTCTCGATCCACTGCCGGGTCTCCGGGCTCTCCTGATCTTCGAGCCAGCGATACGGATCGACGATCTCGACGCCGTGCAGGACCTCCTTGAAGTTGTCCTGCCGCGTAGTGGGCGGCTTCTGGGTAGCCGGAGCGGCGGCGAGGGCGAAGACGCAGACGGCGCCCCAGGCCAGGGCGCTGTGGACTCGGGAAAACCAGGACATGTCGACTCCTATCGTCCTTCCACCTCGTCGAGGAACTCGTCGAGGATCTGGTTGAACTGCTCCGGCCGGTCCATCATCAACCAGTGGCCGGTGCCGGGCATGAAGCGGGTGGGCAGGTCCGGCACCACCTTGTGGAGACTGTAGGGGAGGTTGTTGAGACCGCTGATGACCGAGAGCTTCGGGCCTTGGTAGCGCTCAAGCGCCGGCAGCGGCGCATAGGTCGAGGCGCTCTCCAGGGCGCCGACGATCGCGTTCTCGTCGGTCAGCCGCAGGTCTTCCAGGACCCAGCGGGCAGCGTCGGTGTCGCCGCCCGTCACGAGCTGGCGGAAGTACCACTCCAGCTCCTTGAGGGGGTCCTGCCGCAACGGCGCGAGGAACGACTCGATCTGCTCGCGCGGCACCCGGCTCTGGTCGCCGTTGGGATCGACCAGCAGCAGCGCCGCCACCCGTTCGGGGTGCCTGGAGGCGTACTCGATCGCCACCAGCGCACCCAGGCTGTGCCCGGCGAGGACGAAGCGACGCAGGCCGAGCTGGTCGGCGGCGGCGGCCACGTCCGCGGCCAGGGCTGTAATCGAGTAGTCGCCGTCGTCGGCCGGGTCGGACTCGCCATGGCCACGGAGGTCGAGCGCCACCGCCCGCCGTTGCCGGCGAAGGTGGTCGAGTTGTAGGGCCCACTGGCCGCCGTTGCCCGCCAGGCTGTGGATGAAGAGGATCGGCAGGTCGCCCTCGCCGCCGTCGCGGATGTAGAGGTTGCCGTCCGGGCCGGCGATCCAGAGCGCCTCGCCGTCCGGCGCCGCCTCCAGGTCGTCGGGCGGCTCCGGCGGTCCGGACGGACGCTTGGGCTCCCAGTCCTCGAAGAGCGGGTGCCGGCGCGCGGAGAGCACCGCCGCGGCCGCGCCGATCCCGACGAGCCCCAGAAGCAGCCAGAGCAGGCTCTTCGAACGGCGCTTCTGTCGGACCTTGTACTGCCGCCGTTTCACCGTCATCGCCTCACCTCCCGCCAGTCCCGGCCAACCTAGCACGATCAACAAAAATTTTTGAGCGATTTTTCCACCGTTTTCCGTCTTTCTTCCGGCGCAGGGGCGGCCCATTTCCGGACCGTGCCCATCCGAGGAGAGACCGTGACCCCCGACCTCCAGCCGTTGCGTGACCTTCTGCAGGGCTTCTTCGCCGACTTCCTCGACCTCGTCGAGCCGGGCCTCCGGGAGCGGGAGCGCCTGGAAACCGTCGCCTTCCTGGATCCTTGCTGCCTGGCCGACTGGCCGGAGCACGAGCGGCGCCGGCTCGGGCTCGTAGCCGACATGCGGGCCTCCGGCGGCCGGCGTCTCACCTTCCTGGTGCAGATCGAGCCCCAGGCGGGACACCGGCGGGCGTTGGAGAAACGGCTGCTGCGCTACTACCTCTGGCTGCTGGTCGGCCGACGCAAGCCGGTGCGGATGGTCGTCGTCTTCCTGGAAGGCGGCCGGCCGGGAGTCCGTGCCGAAGCGATCGTGGAGCGCCAGGGCGACCGCGAGGTGATGCGCGTCCCCTACACCACCTTCGGCCTCCAGGGCTGCCTCGCCGAAGACTACCTGCGCCGCCCCGAGCCCCCCGCCTGGGCCCTCGCCGCCTTCATGCGTCCTGGCCGCATGAGCCCGGTCGAGCTCAAGCTCGCCTGTCTGCGGCGCATCGCGGAGGCGCGGCGATGTCCCTCTACCGCCGGTTGAACTTCTGCATCAGGTCTTGAACCGTCGGTCCCTTCTGGGGCGGCTTGCCTCCGGGTCCGGAAGGCCGGTCGGGGCGCGGTCCCCGGCCGGCGCTTCCCGTCGCCGGCCGGCCGGTGTTCTCCGGCGCCTGCAGAGCCTTGATCGACAGGCCGATGCGCTCGCGCTCGCGGTCCACCTCCAGCACCTTGACCTTGACGATCTGACCCACCTGGACGGCCTCTCGCGGATCGGCGACCCAGCGGTGCGTCAGCTCCGAGACGTGCACCAGCCCATCGCGGTGGACGCCGATGTCGACGAAGGCGCCGAAGTTGGTGACGTTCGACACCCGGCCTTCGAGCACCATCCCCGGCTCCAGGTCCTTGACGCTGGTCACGTCAGCCCGCCACTCCGGGGTCTTGAACTCCGGACGGGGGTCACGTCCCGGACGGAGCAATTCGGTGCGGATGTCTTCCAGAGTGAAGCGCCCGAGGCCGGCCTGGGCGTCGGCGAAACGCGCGAAATCGAGTCGTGAGACGAGCTGCGGGTTGCCCACCAGGTCCCCCACCGGCACGCCGAGATCCTCCGCCATCTTCTTCACGACCGGATAGCGCTCCGGGTGGACCGCCGTCGTGTCGAGCGGGTTCTCGGCACCGCGGATGCGGAAGAACCCGGCCGACAGCTCGAACGTCTTGGGACCGAAGCCGGCCACCGCCAGGATCGCCTGGCGCGAACGGAACGGCCCGTGATGGTCACGATGCTCGACGACCGCGCGGGCCAGCCGCTCGGAGAGGCCAGAGATCCGCCGGAGCAGAGGCGCCGAGGCGGTGTTGAGCTCCACCCCGACATGGTTGACCGCCCCCTCGACCGCCGTGTCCAGCTCGCGGCCGAGCGATTTCTGGTCGACATCGTGCTGGTACTGGCCCACCCCTAGGGAGCGCGGCTCGATCTTGACCAACTCGGCGAGAGGGTCCTGGAGACGCCGGGCGATCGACACCGCGCCGCGCAGCGACACGTCGAGCTGCGGCAGCTCCTCGCGCGCCACGGCCGAAGCCGAGTAGACCGACGCGCCGGTCTCCGGAACGATGGCGACGACGACCTTGTCGAGCCCGGCCTCCGCGACCGTCTTGCGCGCGAAGGCCTCGGTCTCGCGGCTCGCCGTGCCGTTGCCCACCGCCACGGCATGGACGCCGTGCTTACGGATCAGCTCCAGGACCGTCCGCGCCGCTCCGGCCTCATCGGCGTGCGGCTGGATCGCATGGATGACATCGGTCGCCACCACCCGCCCGGTACCGTCGACCACGGCCAGCTTGCAGCCGGTGCGGTAGCCGGGGTCGAGCCCCATGACCGGCACCTGGCCGAGCGGCGCCTGGAGGAGCAAGGCTTCGAGGTTCGCCCGGAACACGGCGATCGCCTGCCCCTCCGCCCGCTCGCGCAACTCGCTCCGCACCTCGTTGGTGATCGACGGCCGGAGCAGCCGCTTATAGCCGTCGGTGGTCGCCGCCGCGACCTCACGCCCACAGGGGGTCTCGAGCGGTACGCCCCAGGAGACGCCGAGGCGCGCCGTCTCGCGCTCGTCGTCGATCCGCAGGTCGGAGAGCAGATACCCCTCGCGCTCGCCGCGCAGGATGGCGAGCAGGCGGTGCGACGGGATGTCTCGCCCCGGCTCCTCGTGCTCGAAATAGTCGCGGTAGACCTGCGCCTCCTGGTCCTTCTCCTTACCCGGCAGCACGGTTACTTTGAGCACGCCCTCGGCGGCGAGCACCTTGCGCAGCTCGGCGCGCTGCTCGGCGTTCTCCGACAGGCGCTCGGCCAGGATGTCGCGCGCACCCGCGAGGGCCGCGGCGGCGTCCTCGACACCCTTCTCGGCATCGACGAACGGCTGCGCCAACTCGTCGGGCCGCTCACGGCCGGCCGCGGCGGCGAGCAGGGCATCGGCCAGCGGCTCGAGCCCCTTCTCGCGGGCGATCTGGGCGCGGGTGCGACGCTTGGGCTTGTAGGGGAGGTAGAGGTCCTCCAGCTCCTGCTTGGTGACGGCGGCGCGGATCGCGATCTCGAGTTCGTCGGTGAGCTTGCCCTGCTCGCGGATGCTCTCCAGGATGGCGTCGCGGCGCTCGGTCAGCTCCAGGAAGTATTCACGGCGCTTGAAGACGTTTTCGAGCTGCAAGTCTTCGAGGCCACCCGTGGCCTCTTTGCGGTAGCGGGCGACAAACGGGACGGTGGCGCCCTCGGCGAACAGCGCCGAAGCGGCCTCGACCTGCTGCGGCCGGCAGCCGACTTCGGATGCGATGATGTCGATGAAGCGGGGTTCCAGAACGGCGGTCTTGCTCATCAGCTCCTCCCAGGGGACAGCGTATCCTCCAGGAACCGGAGCCCGCCCGCAAGGGGTTTACCGCCTACCGCGTGATCTGGCCTTCCAAGACGCTGACGCGACGGTCCAGCTCTGAAAAGTTCAGGCTCTGCGTAGCCCGTACTTCCTTGAACTCTTTCGCCACCTCTGCCCGGAAGGCTTCCAGCGCCTCCTGGTTGCCGACAACACCTTCGGCGACCAGCTGGATATCGTGCCGCAGGCCTTCGACGGAGATCTGGGTGTGGCGAATCGACTCCTCCACGCGTTCGAAGCGGCCGTCGATCTGCTCGAAGCGGCCGTCGATCTGCTCGAAGCGGCCGTCGATCTGCTCGAAGCGGCCGTCGATCTGCTCGAAGCGGCCGTCGATCTGCTCGAAGCGCTGGTTGGTCTCTCCGCGAAAAGCAGTAAGCTCTCCGCGGAGAGACGTAATTTGCTGCGTGGTCTCCTCACGCAAGCCCTGCAGCTGCTGCGTGGTCTCCTCGCGCAGGCCCTGCAGCTGCTGTGTGGTTTCCTCACGCAGGCCCTGCAGCTGCTGCGTGGTCTCCTCACGCAAGCCCTGCAGCTGCTGCGTGGTCTCCTCACGCAGGCCCTGCAGCTGCTGCGTGGTCTCCTCACGCAAGCCCTGCAGCTGCTGCGTGGTCTCCT
>Ga0307468_100000214_pt1 | contig 13923 bp, 14 predicted proteins | sample atmdna_FD_203085 | JGI IMG/M metagenome (GOLD analysis project Ga0307468, IMG submission 203085) | Hardwood forest soil microbial communities from Morgan-Monroe State Forest, Indiana, United States - atmos_gases AM2C_05 | ecosystem: Environmental > Terrestrial > Soil > Temperate forest > Bulk...
CGATCTCGTTGCCGTCGAATTCACCAACGCCCGCCTCGTTCACTACGGCCTCGAGTTTGTCGCACGCGGCGAAGAGAGGGTCGAGGTCTCCTTTTCCGTACTCAAACCTGACGATCACCGCCTGCTCTGACACCAATTGCCTACTCGTGCTCGTGCGACCGCCGCTCCCAATCCTCGCGGAGCGCCTGTCCGGGCGAACGATTCTGCAATCGCGGCTTTTCGAGGACCGATGCGAACAAGTCCGCGACGCCCCAGGCGAGGAGCGTCGTTGCGGCGACGGTGAACAGCGCGGTCCAGCTGTGGAGCTCGAGCAGGAAGAAGAGTGTGACGGGGACGGCGATGCCCATCACGAAGACTCCGATCGCGAGGCGGATGCCGGACACGCGGTCATTGTATGCGTGCGGGTAGGGAAACCGCGCGCGTTACACCCAGTCGTTGATCTTCTTCAACAGCTGATCGATCGTCATCAGCGTCTCGCTGCCGTCGGAGTCGCAGCGCAGGATGGCGTGGTACCAGCCTTTCATGCCGATGGGCGTGTAGAGCTGGGTGCCGACGCGCAGGTGTCCGCCGGAGACGAGTTTGAGGAAGACCTGTTCGTACGCGGATCGCGTGAGGCGGCGATCGGGAAACGGAATCGCGTACTGCATCCGGCGACGATCTCGCCTTCTTCGCTCGCGGCGCGGTTGCGGCTCGAGCAGCGAGATCGCGCGGCGCTCGACGTAGATCGGCGGAATCGGTCGCGGTTTCGGTGCGACGAGCGGGCGGCGCGTTTTCGCAACAGTCTCCGCTGCTTGCGCCGCGGCGAGTTTTCGCTCGATCACGAATTCCTGCAGCGTCCGCGGACTCGTCGAGGGCACGTCTTCGTGCTTCAGCTCATCGATCACCATGCCCCACCTGCACAGCCGCCCGACGTCTTCGTATGCAGCCGGACGATCCGCAAGCTCCAGCATCGACCGCGCGCGGCCGTCCATGATCGCGAACAGCAAGCGGAAGCTGAACGGATCCGAGTGCTCGCGAATCGATTTTCGGAAATACCAGGCGACGTTTTTTGCAATCTGCCGCAGCGACCTGCGATCGCCGAATTGCGTGGTCCAGAGCGGCTCGTCGATGTCCGAGGTGAACGGACTCTGCGGATAGTGCAGGTCTTTCGTGAGCCAGCCCTTGCGCGTCGTGTGTTTTCCCGGAACGACGCCGGCGATGATCGGGATCGGCCGCTTCTGGAGCTGCGAGAGATTGTACGAACGCCACGTCATTACTTCGCGCACGATGCCGACGATCAGCGTCGCGGTCGCGATCATCAGTCCCGGATCGGGCGTGAAGTCGCACGTGATCTCGATGCGATTGCCGCGCGGACGCACGCCGACGCCGGTCGAGCGCCGGTTCGCAGCGGTGAGCATCACCGGCACCGGCAGGATGTACGCGAGCAACAGCGCGAGTTTCTTGATATTGCGATGCCGCGTCTGCTTCGAGCGCGGAATCTCGTACGAGACGTTGTAGTGGCTGCTGTACGCCTTGAGACGCACGGTGTGTCCGTTCGCAGTCTCCCAACGCGTCAGTTGATCGCGCACGAAGCCGATCTGCTCCCAGAGGTTGCGGACCATCCGAGCCGTGCAGTGCGGCGCGAGCTCGATCACCGGCGTCACGACTTCGATCACGCCGCGATCGAAATAAACCGCGCCGCCGGTCGGCAGTTGCAGCGAAGATTTTTCGCGCGGCAGCAGCGGCTGGTCGATGAACGCGCTCGGGTGTTTCCAGAACGGCTCAGGATTGATCTCGACTTCGTCGAGATAGACGTTGAACTCCGACTCCATGCCGATGACCGACATGTTGAGCCAGGTACGCCGGCTGCGGCGAACCTCGCTGTCGAGCTCGTGTTTCCAGATTGGAGCAAGCATGGTTGAAGTGCCGAACTGCGGAGACTGATGGTGCAAACGGTGGGCCGGAGGGCGGGTGCTCGGTGATCAGTGATCAGTAATCGATGCGGCTTGCGAAGAGCCTAACCGATCACTGATCACCATCCACGACGCCCTCCGCCGCCCGCCGCTCCCGCTTCCTCCGCTCTTCGAACGCAAACCTCGGCTTGTTTTCCTGCGGCTGCTCCATGCGGTCTTCGCTGATCTCGCGCGGGATCAGCGTGATGTATCCGAGGTCGAGGTGGACGTGATCGTCGGCAGTCTTGTCGGTGACGTGGCCGTAGGGCAGAACGTGCACGTCGTCGCTCACGTCTTCGGCAATTTCGTTGTACTTCTCGATCGATTCCTTCGACTTGAGGATCGTCGATCCGATGCGGTAGATGTCGGCCGCCGTGCCCCACATGTGCGTCGACGCGCTCACGCCCATCTTGTGCGACGGCGAGCGATAACCGCCGTTGACGGCGATGTGCACGGACGCGCCGGCGGCTGCGCGAAACTGCTCGAGAAACATCGCCAGCACGCGCACCGCGCACGGAACGTATTTCGGATAGCCGTGCATCCGCTGCGCTTCTTTGAGATCGGCGACGATGAATTCGTTCAGCCGGAAGTGCGGCGTGAGCTGGGTCTCCATCGCCGTGTCGTGATCCGGGACTTCGTAGAAATAGCGCGGCAGGCGATGGCGCCGTCCTGCGTCGTCGCGCACCATGTCGCCCGGCTTGAGGATCGCGCGCAGCTCGTCATCGAGGTCGAACGCGTCGACGACTTTCAACCCTTGCACTGCGTCACGACTCATCCATGTGTCCTGCGAGCGTCGTGAAGATATCGCGAGAAACGTCGGCGACGGCACTCCCGCGGCCGGTTGCGGCCGCGAATTGCGTGAGGATCACGAGCACGTACGGCTTGCGGCCGTCGAGATAGACGATCCCCGCGTCGTGATGCACGGTGGAGATGTTGCCCGTTTTGTGGGCGACGCGTGCGGTCTTCGGCAATCCCGCGGGGATGCCGCTGCGGAACTGCTGATCGAGCATGATCTCGAGCATCTCGTCGCACACGCGCTGCGAGTACGCCTTGCCATCCGCGATGAGGCGAAGAAGTTTGAGCAATCCGTTCGCGGTCACTTCGTTGTTGAGGTTTGCTTCGAACGCCAGTTGATCTTCGACGCCACGCAGGATTTTCATCCCGTCGATCTCGAGCTCGTCGAGCGCGCTCTGAATGGTCGGGATGCCGATGACGTCGACGAGCAGGTTCGTCGCGAGGTTGCTCGATTTCGTGATCATCCAGTACGCGAGCTCGCGCACCTTGAGCGTCTTGCCGAGGTGGCCGTAAACGTCGGGATCGGCATCGCGGGCGAGATCGAGCATGAACGGCTGCTGATTCACGATCGACGTGAAGCGGTTGCGCACGTGTACCGGCGCGTCCAACGATAGCGCGCCGCGATCGACCTCGCGCATCACGCCGAGGAGCACCGCGAGCTTCATCGTCGATGCGGCGTGGAAGTAGTGATCGGCATTGAACGACCACTGGATCGTGGTCTCCCCGTCGAAGAACGAGATGCCGAGATTTTCGAGGCCGTGCTCTTTCTTGATCTGCAGCACGTTGCGGTACAGCGAAACTTCGGAAGCAGCGACCGATTCCTTCAACTCTTCGACGGGCATTGCGCAAGTTTAAGCAAGTTGAGTTCCGGGGGGAGGCGGTAGGCAGTTGGCAGTAGGCAGTTGGCAGTGGCGGAGGGCAGCAGCGGCGACAATGTGGGACAGGCTTCAGCCTGTCCCGGACGGGCTAAAGCCCGTCCTACATCTTTCTCTGCTTACTGCTCACTGCTCACTGCTTACTGCTCACTGCCCACTGCGTCACCGCTTCCAATCATTCAGCGCCCAGTCGTAATCGTCGTAGTCGAAATCGACGTCGCCTTTCGCGGCGTCGATCTGGCGTTGCTTGTCGGGTGTGAGGAAGCGGCGGATGAAGGTCACGCGGCCGCCGCCCCATTTTTCGAAATCGTCCTTGAACCAGTCGGTGATTTTCGTGACGTGCAGTTCGATGCCGTCGCCGTCTTTCTCGATGCGCACGCCGAGCGGGCCGTTGAGGAAGCGCCGCGCCTGGTCGTCGAGCTGCGCGTCGAGCTTCTCGCCAACGTAGGCTTCGGTGCGAATGGGCGGACAGCTCTTCGCTGCGCAGTTGATCGCGAAGTGGATGCGCGGGTCGTGAAAGCCTTCGCGGATTTTTCCGTTCTCGATGTCGTCGAGCGAGAGCAGCACCTTGCCGACCGGCACGCGTTCTTTTTTGAACACGTTCAGGCGAATGATCGGATCGGTGGAGATGTCGCGGATCGAGTCGACCGGATAGTTCTCGACGATCGTGGCGACGGTGTTGATGTTGTAGACGTTGATCCAGTACGCGAGCTGCTGTTTCTTGTCGAGCGTGGCCGTGTTCACGCGCGCGAGCTGCTGCCGCAGGTTCTGCAGCGCGGCAGCGTCCTTCGCTTTGAGCGCGCGATAGTCCATGCCGTGCGCGGGGTTGTAGTACGCGCCGAGAATGCGGTTCCACTGCGAGTAATCGGGGTTGGCGGCCGCACATGCGGTTGCGATGGCTAGCGTGATGAGAACGGAGGCGATGCGTTTCATGCGTGCGAGTTGCAAAGTTCCAGAGTTGCAGAGAGCCGATCCCCTCTGCAACTCTGCAACTCTGGAACTGCCTTTCAACTCTCTTTCGCCCGCAACCAGCGTCCGATGCGCTCGATTCCGGTGCCGATCTGCTCGGTCGATGCGGCATACGAGATGCGCACGAAGCCTTCGCCGCGCGTGCCGAAGGCGACGCCAGGAATCACGAGCACCGCGGCATCCGTCGCGAGTGTTTTTGCGAACGTGACGGTGTCGCACGCGGGGACGGGCACGAACGCGTAGAACGCGCCGGCGGGCGGATCGAGCTCGGCATCGAGCTCGTGACGGATCGAGTAAAGCGCGGCTTCGCGCTGCTCGCGAAATTGCGCGCGGACTCGCTCGAGCCATGACGCGTTCCACTCCGGCGTGGAGAAGATCGATTCCGCGAGCGCCTGCGAGAACACCGAGGCGCATGTCGCGATGTACTGATGCGCGGTGAGGATCGGCGTCATGAGCTCCGCGCGGGCGTGAATCCATCCGAGGCGCAGTCCGGTCATGGCGTGGCTCTTCGAGAGTCCGCTGACCGCAATGACATTCGGCGACATCGCGAGCATCGAGAACGGCGGCGCGTCGTAGTAGATCTCGCGATACACCTCGTCGCTGATGACGAGCGGGCCCGCGTTCGCGATGCGCTCCAGTGTCGCGCGATCGAGCACCGCGCCGAGCGGGTTCGACGGCGAGTTGACGATGATGAGCTTCGTACGCGGCGTGATTTTTTTCACGAGCGCATCGACGTCGATCGTCCAGACGAACGGCTCGAGGTCGTACGTGACCGGCGTCGCGCCGCAGATGCGCGCGAGCGTCGCGTACGAAAGGAATCCGGGATTCGGGACGAGCACTTCGTCGCCCGGATTCACGTACGCGCTATAGATCGAGAAGAGCGCCTCCTGCGTCCCCGCAGTCACGCAAACCTCGGATTTCGGATCGAACGGCGTCTCTTCGCAGAGCTTCTTGCGCAGCGAGAGCGTGCCGGCGTTTGCGGAGTAATGCCACGACGTCGTCGCCGCGCGCTGCGCCATCTCGCGCAGCGTTTCGTCGGGCTCGACATTCGGCTCGCCGATGCCGAGGTTGACGGAGAAGGGCGTGGCGAGCGCGTTGATCTGGCGGATCAGCGAGAGCTCGATGTTCGCGAGGCGATCAGCGGTGGTGGTCATTCGGAATTGAAAATTGAAAATTGAAAGATATGACGTGGCACAGACACTCTTGTCTGTGCTGCTCGTGCGGTCTAGTCAATGGCACAGACAGGAGTGTCTGTGCCACATGTAGCCTGCCGATTTTTCAATTTTCAATTCCGTATCACCGCAGCGCTTCTTCCAACGCCGTCGACGAATCCGTTTTCTCGTCGCGATACTTCACGATGAGCGGTGTCGCGATCTGCAAGCCGTTCTGTTCCGCGAACGCGCCTTTGAGCGGACGCACGCCGGGGACGACGACGGCGCCGTACGGAATCTCGAGCGGACGATCGGCGGTGCGGCGGTAGATCTGTCCGCGTACGACGTCGTACACGGGCGTCGAGCCGGTAAGCACGACGCCTGCGCCGATGACGGCGCGCGTGCGGACGATCGTGCCTTCGTAGATGCCGCAGTTGCCGCCGACGACGACGTCGTCTTCGATCACGACGGGCACGTTGCCGATCGGCTCGAGCACGCCGCCGATCTGCGCGGCCGCGGAGAGATGCACGCGCTTGCCGATCTGCGCGCACGAGCCGACGAGCGCGTGCGAATCGATCATCGTTTCTTCATCGACGTACGCGCCGATGTTCACGAACGCGGGCGGCATCATCACGACGCCTTTGCCGATGAACGCGCCGCGGCGGATCGACGAGCCGCCCGGCACGATGCGCACGCCGTCCTGTACTTTGAAGCGCCGCGCGGGGATGGTGTCTTTGTCGATGAACGAGAGCGAGCCCGACGCGAACTCGGCGAGTACGCCGAATTTGAACGCGGCGAGGATTCCTTCCTTGACCCACGTCAGCGGCTTCCACACGCCCATGTCGTCGCGCTGTGCGGCGCGGACGGCGCCCTTCTCGAGCTCCGCGAGAAAGAGTCCGACCGTCTTCACAGCCTCGGTGCGGTCGGCGTTGGCGAGGGCTTTGACGCGATCTTCGATGGTGAGCATGTTTTATTGTGATCGGTGATCGGTGATCGAGGAGGTGATTCGTCAGAGGGCGCCGCCTCGATCACCGATCACAGATCACCATCTACTTTATCAATCCGCACTCCCGCAGAATCCCCTCGAGCCTTACACGATTCGCATCCGTGATCGGCGCGAGCGGTGAGCGAACCGTATCAGATTCGAGAATGCCCATCATCTTCAACGCTGCCTTCACGGGGATCGGGCTCGACTCGAGGAAGTTGCCGGTGAGCAGCGGCAGGAGGCGATTGTGAATGGCGAGATCGCGATTCGCGACCATGTCGTGGATCAGCCGCGGCACTTCGTTGCTCGCGACGGAGACGAGTCCGTCCGCGCCGGCGCCGAGGAGCGGCATCGTCCATGCGTCGTCACCGCTGAGGACGAGGAAGCCTTCGCGGCGGTCGCGCAGGATCGAGAGGATCTGCTCCATGTTTCCCGACGCTTCCTTCACGCCGATGATGTTCGGGATCTCGTGCGCCATGCGCAGCGTCGTCTCCGCGGTCATGTTCACGCCGGTGCGGCCGGGGACGTTGTACATGATCATCGGGAAGCCGGATTTCTTCTTCTCGATCGCTTCCGCCTGCGCGCCGAAATGGCGCAGCAGCCCGTCGGGCGTGGGTTTGTTGTAGTACGGCGTGATCGTGAGGATGCCGTCGGCGCCGAGGTCGACGGCTTGCTCCGCGAGCTCGACCGCGCGTGGAGTGTTGTTGTTGCCCGCGCCTGCGAGCACGGGCACGCGGCCATTCGACGTCTTGACTGTGAGCTCGACGACGCGGCGATGCTCGTCGGGCGTCAGCGCCGGATTCTCGCCGGTCGTCCCACACGGGACGAGGAAGTCGATGCCTTCGTCAATTTGCCAATCGACGAAGCGCGCGAACGCGCCTTCATCGAACGATCCGTCCGCGCGAAACGGGGTGACGAGTGCTGTGCCGGCTCCGCGAAACTGACTCACAAAATCTCCTCGAACGTGAAGAATCCCTTCCGCCCGCGCACGCGTTCCGCCGCAAAGACCGCTCCGCGTGCGAATCCGTCGCGGCCGCGCGCGCGATGCACGATCTCGACGACGTCGTCGGGCGAGTCGAAGAAGAGCGTATGCAATCCGAACTCCGCCCCGACACGCGACGAGGCAATCGGCGGATGGGTCCCCACCTCGGCCGCGATGCGCAAAGCCGTTCCGCTCGGCGCGTCTTTCTTCTGCGCGTGGTGCCGCTCTTCGATGCCGGCTGCGTATTGCGGGAAGCGCGCGAACAGCTCCGCCGCGCGCCGCGCGAGTGCGAACATCACATTCGCGCCGGGAGAAAAGTTCGACGCGTAGACGCAGCCAATGCCGCCGTCGATTACGCGCTGGCGCACGTCGTCGACGCGATCGTTCCAGCCGGTCGTGCCGATGACGAGATCGAGTTTGTTGTCGATCGCCAGCGCAAGCGCATGATCGAGCGCGCCCGCGTTCGAAAAATCGATGAGCACTTCCGCAGCGGACGCCTCGACGATCTCGTGCCCCGCATCGCGCGCAACGCGCTCGACGGCGTGTCCCATTTTTCCGTAGCCGTGCAGCGCGATCTTCAACGCGCACCCGCACGTGGGGCCGGCTCTCCAGCCGGCCCGGACCGGCTGAGAGCCGGTCCTACGTTCTCGAACAACGCGTGATGAATCGCCTGCACTGCGCGATCGGCGTTCGCGTCGTCGACGACGAGGCTGAGATTGAGCCCCGAGCGGCCGAGGGAGATCATTTTTACGGGGATGCCGTGCAGCGCTTCGAGCACGCGGGCGCCGGCGCGCGAGTCCGCCATCAAATTCTGTCCGACGATCGCGAGGATGCATTGGTTGTCGGTGATCTCGACGTCGTCCGCGATGTCGCGCAGGCGCGTCACGAGCAGATCGAGATCATGTTTCTCGTCCACCGTCACCGAAACCGAAACCTCGGATGTCGCGATGAGATCGACGCTGATGGCCAGCGTTTCGAAGACGGTAAAGAGCTTCGCGAGGAATCCGTGCGCGCCGAGCATTTTGTTCGAGCGCACGTGCACCATCGTGATGCCCTTCTTGCGCGCGATCGAGCGCGGACCCGACGCGCCTTCTTCGCCGGCGCGCGTGATGAGCGTGCCGGCCGATGACGGGTTGTGCGTGTTGAGCACGCGCACGGGGATGTTCGCGGCGACCGCGGGCTCGAGCGTGCGCGGATGCAGCTTCGCGCCGAATTGCGCGAGCTCCGCGGCTTCGTCGAACGAGATGCGATCGATCACGCGCGCGCCGGGCACGAGGCGCGGATCGCATGTGAGCAGGCCGTCGACGTCGGTCCAGATCTGCACTTCCTCCGCGGCAATCGCGGCGCCGACGATTGCGGCGCTGTAGTCGGAGCCGTTGCGTCCGAGGGTCGTCGTGGCGCCGGTGATCGTGCGGCCGATGAAGCCGCCCATCACCGGAATGCGATTACGCTCGATCAGCGGCAGCAGCGTTTTCTGCGCTGCTTCGCGTGTGCGATCCATCAGCGGCGCGGCGCCGCCGAAGTTGTCGTTCGTCCAGATCACGTCTTCCGACTCGACCGGCTCGCCGGGCAGCGCGCGCATCATCATCGTGTACGCGAACAGCACCGACGAGAGCTTCTCGCCGATCGACATGACTTTGTCGCGCGCTCGGAGCGTGATCTCGCCGAGGAGTGCGATGCCATCGAGAATCGTGCGGATCTGCTCGATCTGCTTGTCGAGCTTCCTGAGGAACGCTTCGAGAAAATCGGACTTGTGCTGCACGAGGCGAAGCGCGACGTCTTCGTGACGCTGGCGCACGGCCGCGATGATCTCGTTCGCACGTTGTGCGTTCTGTTGCCGCGCCGCTTCGCTGGCCGCGACGAGATCGTTCGTCACGCCCGCGAGCGCGGAGACGACGACGATCGGATTGCGGTGCTGGCGTTCGGCGACGATGTCGATCGCGTTCGCAACGCGATCCGCGTCGCCGACCGAGGTGCCGCCGAACTTGATGACGATCATGACGCGAGGAGTCCGCGTGCCTCGAGCAATTCCGCATTCAAGATCGCCGCGCCTGCTGCGCCGCGCACGGTGTTGTGTACGAGCGAGACCATACGGAGGTCGAGGATCGAGCACGGGCGCAGGCGCCCGACGGAGACGCTCATGCCGCGCTCGCGGTCGCGATCAAGGCGCGGCTGCGGGCGATCGGCTGCGTCGATGTAGTGCAGCGCGCGTTTCGGCGCGAACGGAAGCCCGAGTCGCTGCGGCTCGCCTTCGAAGGCTTCGATCGCAGCGCGGACGTCGTCGAGCGTGAAGTCGCGGCTCTTCATCTTCAGCGAGATCGTCATCAGATGCCCGTCGATCGTCGGCACGCGATTCACCTGTGCGGAGATGCGAAAGTCCGCGTTCGTGTACTGACGGCCGTCCCACTTGCCGAGGATCTTGCGCGGCTCGGATTCGATCTTTTCTTCTTCGCCGCCGCCGATGAACGGGATGACGTTGTCGAGGATCGCGTATGACGCGACACCTGCGTAGCCCGCACCGGAGATCGCCTGCATGGTCGTGACGTGCAGCGCGTCGATGCCCCACACGCGCTCGATCGGCGCGATGGCCATCGCCAGTCCGATGACGGAGCAGTTCGGATTCGTGACGACGTAACCGCTCGAGCCGCGGCGCTTGCGCTGATGCTCGATCGCGTCGAGGTGATCTGCGTTGATCTCCGGGATCAGCAGCGGCACGTCGGGATCCATGCGGTGATTGCGCGAGTTCGAGATCACGGCGCAGCCGCGATTCGCGTAGTCGTCTTCCGCTTCGCCGGCCACGGAGGAGTCGAGTCCGGAGAACAGCAGGCGCGACTCGAGCTCCGCGCCGAGCGATTTCACCGTGAGCGCGGATGCGTCATCCGGCAGTTGCGTGTCGAGGCGCCAGTCCGCGGCATCGCCGTAGCGTTTGCCTGCACTGCGATCGGAGGCGACGACTTCGTGGAGCCGGAACCACGGATGGTTCTCGAGGAGCTGCACGAAGCGCTGGCCGACGGATCCCGTCGCGCCGAGGACGGCGACGGGGATGCGGTCGGTGCGTTTTGCGTGGGCGGGTGAGGCGACTGCGAGTGTTTCGGTCATGGAAGAGCTTCCTTTTGCAAGAAGCGATTCTATCGGCAAAAAAAACGCCGCCGCGCGTTTCGAGCGTGCGGCGGCGAAAGACATGAACTGCGCGCCGTCTCAATCCGGCATGCCGTCGTCGATCCATTGCGCGATGTAGTCGGTCTGCGCAGCCGTCATGAACGGGCCGCCGGCCGGCATGCGTGGATACGGAGTCACGCCGGTCGTCAGCGCTTTGTAGAGATTCGAGTCTTTGCCTTTGACGCCCGGCGCGATGAGCTGTTTTTTGTACGGCGTCGAGTTGGCGAGTTGCTCCTTGGTCCCCCAACCCATCTTGGGATCGTGGTGGACTCCGGGGAGATCGGGCGGATCTCCGCCGTTCTCCTTCGTCCACGCGTCGATGATGTCGTTGAGATATTGCTGCACGGTCACAAATGAGGTGGCCATCGTTGTTCTCCTTTCGCGCTACTCGTTGCCCGGCGGATGTTCTTTGAAGAACTTCTGCAGCGATTCGACGACTTTGTCCTGACCGTCGGGGGCTGCCGCCTCCGGTCCCTTCGCCATCGGAATCGGCTTCTGCGCTTTCGTGAATGCGCTCACGGCCTTGCACGGATCGTCCGGCTGCGGGTAGGCGCCGAGCGGGAGGAAGAAGACGAAATCGTCTCCCTGCGCCTGCGAGATCGCGTGACAGGCCATGCACGTCGTCAGGCTCGACTTCTGGTACCACGTCTCCGCGACCGTGTTCGCGGTGTTCGTCGGCGGAGCCGGCGTCGTCGCGTTCGGGAACGTGTCCGTCCCGTTGTTGATCGGCCATTGCGTCAGTGTGAGCTGGTAGTTCTCCCACACCGTTCCCTTCACGCCGGCGAGATTGCGATAGGCGTTGTTGGTGTTCTGCGTCGACTTGTTGATCGGCTGCAGGCGAATGACTTGCGTCGGCGTCGGATTCGCAACCGGCGGATTGCACTTGTCGATCGGCTGGCCGACCTTCGAGAGCTTCTGCGGCTGCGACGGATCGTTGTATCCGTACGGTCCGCTCGACACGGGCGTCTCGCCGGCGATCGCCGGAACGTTGTCGACCTGCTCGAACGTCGACCACACCCAGTTCGGGAACTTCGCGGTCTTGTTGACGATGTGCAGGCCGGCGAGTCCGACGTCGGTCGCGGTGCACCTGCCGGTGACCGGATCGAGCAGTTGTGCCGAGGTCACGTAGTAACGCGCGCGCTGCGCCGCCGGCACATTCGTCAGCACGCGCCACGCGGCCTTGATCTCGATCGAGCCCGTGGTGAATTTGAGAGGCGGGTTCGTGCCCGTTCCCGGCAAGTTCTTGACGAGATAAAGCGGACCCGGATAGGGCGAGCCGGGATTGATGATGAAGTTGTATTGCGGCTCGTTCATCGCCGTTTGGTAGCGGGTGTACTGCTTGTTCTGACTGATCAGCGGACCGGTGTCGACGCCGAACGCAGCCTCGTTGAAGCCGTGGTACTTGTTGAACGATCCGAGGATCACCGGGTACGGCTGCAGACTGCCGCCGCACGGTGACGGAGACGCATAACTGTTCCACGGCGCGGGCGGATCGCCGTTCGGGAGGAAGAGCTCGTAGTCGTTCTTCCACGTCGCGAACACCAGCGGCCCCGACACATCGCCGTATGGTTTCGTCGTGTTGGGCACGCCGCGCGTGTAGCTCGGTCCGCCGCTCGTCTGCGCGGGCCACGTGAGCGCGATGAACTCGCGCCACGAGAAATCATCGAACCACGGCAGATTCTCCTCGACTCCGGGAAGCGGCGGGTTGACGTCGGGCAGCATCGTTGGACTGACGGTGGGAACCGGCGGCGTCGGTGCGGACTTCGCGAGAGACTCCGGCGCCGCGGTGGATGGCGTCGTCGTCTCCTCCTGTTTGCAGCCGCCGATCGAGAGGGAGAGAGCGAGAACGGAACACAACAAAGGGAAGGATTTCCTGATCATGACTCTCCTTTCACACACAGTTGGAACAGCGCGTTGGTGGATGTCAGAGCGAGGGACTTGCTGAAGTAACGCCGTAAAAGATAAGTCGCTTTGAGGGGACATGCCAGGGGTTCAGTAGGCAGTGGGCAGTGGGCAGTAGGCAGGCAGAGCAATCAGGTGGGTTCTCTTCTGCCCACTGCCAACTGCCTACTGCCAACCTTACAATCGCGTGTGCCCTCCACGATCGAGCTGCGCAACGTCTCCGTCCTTTCGGCGGCGGGCGACGCGATTCTGCGCGATGTTTCTCTGCGCATCGATGCGGGCGAGAACGTCGCGTTCATCGGACGCAGCGGCGCGGGAAAGACGACGACGCTGCGCCTCATCAATGGACTCGCGAAACCGTCGAGCGGTGAAGTGCTCGTCGACGACACGCCGCTCGCGCGCACCGATCTCATCGCGCTGCGCCGTCGCGCCGGCTACATCATCCAGGGCTCCGGACTCTTCCCGCACCGCACGGTCCTCGAGAACGTAGCCACCGTCCCCCGCCTCCTCGGATGGCGTGCAGCGGAGATCACCGAAGCGGTGAACGCAGTGCTTGATCAGGTCGGTTTGCCGCACGACAAATTCGCTTCGCGCCGTCCGCGATCGCTGTCCGGCGGCGAACAACAACGCGTCGGCATCGCGCGCGCGATCGTGTCGAAGCCGGGACTGCTGTTGTGTGACGAGCCGTTCGGCGCGCTCGATCCGATCGTGCGCCGCGAACTGCAGGATGCGTTCGTCGCGCTCGAGCGCGACGTGACGATCGTGTTCGTCACCCACGATCTCGCCGAAGCGCTGCGCCTCGCGGAGCGCATCGTGTTGTTCGACGGCGGCTGCATCGTCGCCGACGCGCCCGCGCCCGCGTTCACCGCGCTGCCGCATCCGCTCGTGCAGCAGTTCGTCGCGAGCGCCACGCTTCCGGCAGGTGCGGCGTGACGAATGAAATTCTTCGCACGACGCTCGAGCACGTGATGATCGTCGGCATCGCTGTCGGCATCGCGATCGTCGTCGGGATTCCGCTCGGCATCGTCTGCACGCGCAGCGCGAACACCTCGCGCATCGCGCTGCGGCTGATCGATGCGATTCAGACGATCCCGTCGCTCGCGCTGTTCGGCTTTCTGATTCCGGTGCCGCTGATCGGCGGCATCGGGATGCGCACCGCGATCGTCGCGTTGAT
>Ga0307468_100000215_pt1 | contig 13846 bp, 12 predicted proteins | sample atmdna_FD_203085 | JGI IMG/M metagenome (GOLD analysis project Ga0307468, IMG submission 203085) | Hardwood forest soil microbial communities from Morgan-Monroe State Forest, Indiana, United States - atmos_gases AM2C_05 | ecosystem: Environmental > Terrestrial > Soil > Temperate forest > Bulk...
GAGGGAGTCTCCCGGACGCACGCGGAGACTATCGCGAAGATGATGGAGCAGGTCGCCGGTTATGTGGATTGAAGGGGGAGTGATGGCGCCAGGGTCGACGAAGAACGTGGACATAGTGCGGGAACCGCCGGCGCTATTCGAAGAAAGTCTTCATCTTGTCGAAGAAGCCGTCGCTGTCCTCTTCCATCGACATACCGCTCTCTTTGGCAAATTCTCTGAGCAATTCCTTTTGTCGAGCGGTCAGTTTGGTGGGGATCTGAACCTTGATGACAAATAATTGGTCGCCGGTACCGTTGTTCTTAAGGCTGGGAATACCCAGGCCTTTGATGCGCAGGATCTTATCATGCTGCGTGCCGGCAGGAATCTTGATGACTGTATTGCCTTTCAGGGTGGGGACTTCAATCTTTCCTCCGAGGACGGCTGTGACGAATTGAATCGGGACGTCACAGAGGATATCGTGCCCTTGGCGCTGGAAAATCGCGTGTGGCTTGACGGTAATCGCTACATAGAGATCGCCTGGCGGACCTCCATTGAGGCCGTGCTCCCCTTCGTTCGAGAGGCGCAGGCGCATACCTGACTCGATACCGGCCGGGATGTGTACGGCGATGGTCCGCTCTCGATAGGTGCGTTGACGGCCCTGACAGGCAGGACAGGGTTCTGTGACGATTCGTCCCGTCCCTTCGCATTGGCCGCAGGGGCGCGTGATGCTGAAGAACCCTTGCTGGAACCGCATCTGGCCGGCCCCTTTGCAGCTGGGGCAGGATACGACCGATGCCGCGCTCTTAGCGCCGCTTCCTTTACAGTCGCCGCACACTTCCCATCGTGGGATTTTGAGTTTGGCCTCTTTTCCGTAGACGGCCTCTTCGAAGGTTAGATCGAGATTGTATTGGAGGTCGTTGCCGCGCTCCGCCCGAGTGCCGCCTCGCTGGCCCCCGAAGAAATCCTCGAAGATGTCGTTGAAAGCGTCGCCGAAGCCGCTTCCGCCAAATCCAAAGCCATCCGGACCACCACCCTGCTGGGTCCCTGCGTGGCCGAACATGTCGTAGCGTTTGCGTTTGTCTTGATCGCTCAGCGTCTCGTAGGCTTCATTGACTTCTTTGAATTTTTCTTCTGATGCTTTCTTCTGAGCCTCTCCCGTCTGGAGGTCGGGATGGTGCTGGCGGGCCATCTTTCGATAGGCCTTCTTGAGATCGTCGTCGGACGCGGTTCGATCGACGCCTAAGGTTTCGTAGTAGTCGCGTTTGGACACGGACGCCATTTCTCAGGGTGAAAGAGCAGCAAGACCGAGCCCCGTATATCGGCGAAGCTCGGTCTACTGACGATATTCTAACTTACTTCTTGTCTTTGTCTACTTCTTCGAATTCTGCATCGACGACCTTTTCGTCTGTCTTGGTCTCGCCGGTTCCGGCTCCGCCTGTTGTGTCGGCGCCATTACTGGATGCAGTCGACGCCGACGCCTTCTTATACATTTCCTCGGCCAATTTGTGAGACGCAGTCGTCAACGTTTGGGTGGCGGACTCGATCGCTTCGGGGTCCGTTCCCTCCATTGCTTTCTTCAGCGAGGCCACAGCTTCCTCGATCTTGGTCTTATCTTCCGCAGCGATCTTGTCGCCATGTTCGCTCAGGTTTTTTTCCGTCTGGTAGATCAGGCTGTCGGCCTGGTTTTTGGCTTCGGCGGTCTTTCGCCGCTTCTTATCTTCGTCGGTATGGGCCTGTGCATCCTTCACCAGCTTTTCGACTTCTTCCTTGCTCAAGCCGCTGGAGGCCGTGATTTTGATGGACTGTTCCTTTTGTGTCGCCAAGTCTTTGGCCGAGACATGGACGATGCCGTTGGCGTCGATGTCGAACGTCACTTCGACTTGCGGCATCCCGCGTGGCGCTGGAGGAATTCCGACCAAGTCGAACTGGCCGAGGAGCTTGTTGTCGTTTGCCATCTCGCGTTCGCCCTGGAAGACTCGAATGGTCACCGCCGTTTGATTGTCGGCAGCCGTCGAGAAGACCTGGCTCTTTTTCGTCGGGACCGTCGTGTTCCGCTCGATCAATTTTGTAAACACACCGCCGAGGGTTTCGATGCCCAGAGACAGCGGCGTCACGTCGAGGAGCAGCACGTCCTTCACTTCGCCTTTGAGCACGCCGCCTTGAATGGCGGCGCCGATGGCGACGACTTCGTCCGGATTCACACCACGGTGCGGTTCTTTGCCGAAGAAATCTTTAACGGCCTGAATGACTTTCGGCATGCGGGTCATGCCGCCGACGAGGACGACTTCCTTGATGTCACCGGAGGAGACGCCGGCGTCAGCGAGCGCCTTCTTGCAGGGCTCGATCGATCGTTTAATCAGGTCGTCGACCAACTGTTCAAGTTTCGCGCGGGTCAATTTCACAACCAGGTGTTTCGGTCCGTTGGCGTCTGCGGTGATGAAGGGCAGATTGATCTCGGTTTCCTGTGACGATGAGAGTTCGATCTTGGCGCGTTCCGCCGCCTCTTTCAGGCGTTGGAGGGCCATGCGATCCTTTCGAAGATCGATGCCTTGATCCTTCTTGAACTCATCGACCAACCAGTCCATGACGCGCTGATCGAAGTCGTCGCCGCCGAGATACGTGTCGCCGTTGGTCGACTTGACCTCGAAGACACCGTCGCCGATCTCAAGGATGGAGACGTCGAACGTACCGCCGCCCAAGTCATAGACGACGATCCGTTCGTCTTTTTTCTTATCCAGACCGTAGGCGAGAGACGCGGCGGTCGGCTCGTTGATGATCCGGAGGACGTTCAAGCCCGCGATCTGGCCAGCATCTTTGGTGGCTTGGCGCTGGCTGTCGTCAAAGTATGCCGGAACGGTGATGACCGCTTCAGTCACTTTCTCGCCGAGATAGTCCTCTGCGGTCTGCCGCATCTTTTGCAGAATCATGGCGGAGATTTCCGGCGGGCTGTAGCGCTTGCCGCGTAACTCGACGTACGCATCGCCGTTGTCTCCCTCGGTCACCTTATAAGGCAGCCGCTTGGCGGCGTCGGTCACTTGTTGGCTACGGAATTTGCGGCCCATGAGGCGCTTCACTGAGAAAATCGTGTTCTCCGGATTCGTAATCGCCTGGCGCTTCGCAATCTGTCCGACGAGACGCTCGCCCTTTTCTGTGATGGCGACGACGGACGGTGTCGTACGGGCCCCTTCTGCATTGGCGATCACAACCGGTTCGCCGCCGCTCATGATAGAAACGCAAGAATTCGTGGTTCCAAGGTCGATGCCGATCACTTTGCCCATGTGCCTACTCCTTCCTCACTAGGTCTGACTTTGATAATGTTGTTACGACGAGCTGATCGGGTCATCTGTTCCTCGCGCGCCGTCGGCTCGCCCCGTCGATACACTCACCATGGCCGCCCGTAAGATACGGTCATGCAAGAGATATCCTCGCTGAAACTCCTCCACGACGTGTTGCTCCGGAACCTTCTTGGACGCGACAGAGGTGACGGAATGATGCGTGGCGGGATTGAACAGCTGGCCGATCGTCTGGATGGGTGTGACATGAAACCTCGTCAAGGCTCCCGTCAATTGTTTGAGCGTGAGCTCTACGCCCTGGATGAGGGCTTCATTGCTCCCCCCCTCTTGTGAGGCCATAATGGCCCGTTCAAGATTATCGACGACTGGTAAGAGCTCCTTCAGCAATGGCTCATTGCCGAATCGGATCTGGTCTCGCTGGTCCCTCTGAACCAATCGCTTATAATTATCAAACTCGGCGGCAAGCCGAAGATATTTGTCGTTCAAGCCCTTAACCTCTTCCGCCTTTGCCGCGAGGGCCTGCCGAAGCTCTCCAACGAGGCTCGCTTCCTCTGTGGTCGAGGTTGTGTCCTGCGATAAAGCATCCAAGTTCTCGATTGTATTCGCGTTCTGGTGTTCCTCAGCCATCAAAGACTCCTTTGTTCGTCTGGAGATAGCCACAGGGCCCATAAAGTCAACCGGGCCAGAAAAATTAATTACTTGTGTAGGGACCACGGGGTGGCGCGCGACATGCGCGAGGAGCGAGACTTGCGGGACGTCTGGGCCAGAAGACGGTTCGAGGTCAAAAGTTCCAGGTCCCGGAACTTTGACCCCAGAACTTCGAACTTCGTGTCGCGCTTCTCCCGCCAGTCTCGCCCGTCTCGCTTGGTCAGGCATCGGCCGGTACCGAAGAAGCCTTCGTGAATGCTGCGGGTTAGACCTGCATGGTGGGAGGGGGAGAACCCTGGGCTCGGCGGTAGAGAAGCTCAAGACCTTCTAATGTCAGAAACGGTTCAATTTTTTGAATGGAAGTGGTTTCGGCTGCCAGAATGGAACTAAGTCCTCCGGTGCCGATGACGTAAGTCGAGCGTCCGAGTTCCTGCTCCATTCGTCGGACGACGGTGTCGACCATTCCTGCATACCCGAATAACAGGCCGGCTTGAATACTGCCGGCCGTGTCGGTTCCAATCACCGTCTTAGGACGGATCAATTCCACCTTGGCCAGTTTGGCGGCGCGTGCAAAGAGGGCTTCCGCTGAGATTCCGAGGCCGGGGCAGATGACGCCTCCGAGGTAGTGGCCCTCTGCCGTAATGGCACAAAAGGTTGTGGCGGTACCGAAATCAACGACAATGAGATCCCGGCGATATTTATGATACGCGGCGGCGGCGTTCACCAGCCGGTCGCTGCCGATTTCCTTTGGGTTGGCGTAACAGAGTGTGAGCCCTGTGTCCGTATCCGAGGTGACGATCAGGGGATGCTGATGAAAATATTGGTTGATCATGTTCTCGATGGTCTCAGTCAGTGCAGGCACGACGCTGGAGATGATAGCGCCCGAGAGGCGTTGAGACGGAATTCCTGCTGCCGCGAGAAGATTGGCAAAGAGGATGCCATACTCGTCCGAGGTTTTTTTCACATCCGTAGCCAACCGCCAATGGGCTGCCAGGGTGTGGCCGTCATAGACGCCCCAGACAATGTTGGTGTTGCCGATATCAACGACGAGGAGCATGGGACCTATTGTACGTTTTACCGGGTGATTTGGCTAATAGCCTGCGGAAAAAGTTGGCCCGCGAGACTTGCGAGATGAGCGGGAGAGGCGAGACGAGCTAATCAAGGTGGGATTTCGCTCTATCCACGTCGCGCCTTTCTCGCCTGTCTCGCGATTCACGCGCCACGTTCTCTGTCGCTGGCGGACTTTTTCAGCATCCTGCTAGGTTCTTACGTGGATGATGTCGGCCACGCGCAAGTGGACCATTTCCGGCGTTCCCGATTCAGGTTGGGCCGTCTGCGGCCGGACGCGCAAGGATCCATCCTGGCCGATTCCCTCGGCAAGTCCCAGGACCACATCTCCATTGGCCAACGTCGCCTGCACCGTGATGCCGATGGTCGAGCATCGTTGGTGATAGGCCAACGCAAGCCGGTTCGTTCCGTGAACGACCAATTCATCGAGACACTGTTCGAGTTCGAGGAGTAACTGAGCGAGCAATCTGTTGCGGTCGACGACGATTTTTCTTTCCTGCCATATCGATGTAGCTGAGTCGCGAAGTTCAGTGGGCCAGTCGTCGTGGTCCACGTTGACGTTGATGCCGATTCCGATGATCTGAAAAGAGTCTGATCGTATTCCTGTGCCGCTTTCACAGAGGATTCCGCCGACTTTCCGCTCAGAAATCAGGAGATCATTGGGCCACTTCACGGAGACGTGGAGGGACGAGACCTGTTCGATCGCCTCGGCTGCGGCCAGTGCGGAGATCAGCGGCAGCCAGGAGAGCCATTCTGTCAGGCGTTCGGATGGGCGTGCTGTTCTGAGAATGATGGAACAGTAGAGATTAGCGCCGGGAGGAGAAAACCAGATTCTGGAGAGACGCCCGCGGCCGGCAGTCTGGCTATCCGCAACGACGACGGTCCCATGCTCTACTTCTGCTTGCGCAAGCTGAGCAGCCTCCCGGTTGGTTGAGGGAAGAGAGTCGAATAGTTCGATGCGACGTCCCAGCCATATGGTCGACAGGGTGCTGTGGATTGTGTCTCTGGTGAGTGGTGGCGAAAGTTGCACGACTTATGAAGGCCTGCGGCGTGGTTCGAGGACTAGGCTGAGTGACACGGCGGGAGCTGAATGGGTAAGGGCTCCGATAGAGATGCGGTCTGGGCCGGCCGCTGCCATCGCTCGTACGTTCTTCAGAGTGATGCCTCCCGAGACTTCCACCAGCGCACGGCCGTCGACGAGCTTCACCGCTTGCTTGACTGTGGCGGGAGTCATATTGTCCAAGAGAATGATGTCGGCCTTTCCACGAAGGGCGGCCTGCACTTCCGCTAGCGATTCCACTTCGACAATGACAGGCTTGTCTTTGGAAGGCATTGCCCGCGCTTTCCGGCAGGCTACAAGGACAGCCGGTTTCTTGTTCTTCATCAGGGTCAAATGATTGTCCTTGATCAAGATGCCATCGCAAAGCGAAACACGGTGATTCGTTCCCCCGCCAAGTGATACGGCCCATTTCTGAATCGCCCTCCAGCCAGGAAGCGTCTTTCTTGTATCCATAATCTCGACCGGATAGCCATGAACGGCATGGCAGAAACGACTGGTCAGGGTGGCGATCCCGGAGAGATATTGAAGGAAGTTCAAGGCGACTCGTTCAGCCATTAGGATGGATCGTCCATCGCCTTCGATCTGCAGGAGGACATCTCCATTTTTGGCATGCGCTCCATCTCGTCGCGATGGAGTCAACTTGAGTGAGGCATCCACTGCGATGAATGTTTGAATTGCCGCTGCCATCCCTGCGACCACGAGAGGTTGCTGGGCAATGATTTTGGCGCGGGAGGGAATAGGTTTGGGAAATAGCGCCGCTGTCGTGATGTCGCCTTGGCCGATGTCTTCTTCGAGCCCCATGCGGACTGCACGTCGGATGTCAACAGCCGGCAGCGCCACCATGCTTAGGCTCCCAGCATCGCGCGCAGCTGCTGTTCGCTGCTGGTCAACATGGCGCGGTCACGATAGAGTGAACGGAGGCGGTCCTGATGGTCGGTGATGACTTCTGGCGGTGCTTTTGAGACAAAGTCCGTATTGTTCAGCTTGCCGTCGAGCCGCTGGGATTCCTTGTCGGTTTCTTCAGTCTGTTTCACGAGGCGGTCGAGCGCTTTTTTGAGATCGACGTCACCCTCGACGGCCACGCCCACCGTGACGCCGCCCGAGACGAGGCGGAGTATGTTCGATGCCGGCCACTGGGAGATAGGAATGGGCGAGATCCGTCCTCGTCCGAGATGCGCGAGGTCCTGTTCTAGCGTACCCAGTGTTGTGTTCGCTGCCGGCTCCTCATGGGCCACAAAGACGCGCACCTCTTTTCCCGGTGGATAATTGAGGAGCACGCGAGTGATCCGGATCAAGCTGATACTCTGCTCAAAAAGATGAAATGTTTCTTCTGCGGACGGATCATGCCAGTGCGTCTGGGGGACCGGATAGGATTGGGTGACAATACTTTCACCCTCATGAGGTAAGGTCTGCCATATTTCTTCAGAAATAAAAGGCATGAAAGGATGAAGTAGTCGCAAAAACACTTCGAGCGTATTCTGGAGCGTTCGTCGGGTTGCAGAACCTTGAGGATGCAGAGGATCCTGGAGGACAGGTTTAATCAATTCAAGGTACCAATCGCAGTACTCGTGCCAGAAGAATTGGTAGAGAGCATTGGTTGCTCGATCAAACCGATAGGCTTCCAGCTCCATGGTCACAATCCGGATGGTGTTGTTCAGCCGGCTGCGTATCCAGAGACCGGGAAAGGACCGATCGGGTGGAGGCTGTGATTCCTGAATGCCGGCAAGGTGCATGTGGGCGAAACGGGCGGCATTCCAGATCTTGTTCGCAAAATTGCGATAGCCTTCAATCCGTTCCTCCGCGAGTTTGATGTCGCGCCCCGGTGAGGCCATTGAGGCGAGCGTGAAGCGGAGCGCATCGGTGCCGAACTGCTCCATGACATACAGCGGATCGATGACGTTGCCTTTCGACTTGCTCATTTTCTGCCCTTCGGCATCACGCACGAGGGCGTGGATATAGACGTCACGGAATGGGACATCGCCCATGAATTTCAGACCCATCATGATCATACGAGCGACCCAGAAAAACAGAATGTCGAGGCCTGTGACAAGCACCGACGTTGGGTAATAGGTCTTCAACTCAGGTGTTTGTTCCGGCCAACCCAAAGTAGAGAAAGGCCAGAGGGCGGAAGAAAACCAGGTATCGAGGACGTCTGGGTCCCGCAAAAAGTCCTGTCCACCACAAGTGGGACATCGCGTTGGAGCAGACCGTGACACGATGGGTTGCGCCTCTTGTGTAAACGTGTAATTCCGTTTTGTAACTTCCGGAAGGTTTCCACCTTCCCCTGTTGCTCCAACGGAGTGTCTGCTCTCTAATATGTGGTCGTGATTGCATTTTGTGCAGTACCAAGCCGGAATTTGGTGTCCCCACCAAATTTGGCGAGAGATACACCAATCCTTAATCTCCCGCATCCAGCCTAGATAGTTATTAGTCCAACCTTCCGGGATGATGCGAATCTTTCCGGTTTCGACAGCTTCGATCGCTGGTGTGGCCAGCGGCTTGATCTTCACGAACCACTGTGGCGACAAGTAAGGCTCGACCACGGTCTTGCAGCGATAACATTTTCCGAGCGCCATCTTGTGGTCTTCGACCTTCTCAAGATTGCCTCGTTCTGTTAGCGCGGCTACTACAATTGAGCGTGCTTTTTGGACTGGCTTGAGCGCAAGATTCAACGACGGATCAACTTGGGCTTCGTGGAGTCCAATCCCATCCATCTCAGCGCGTGCAGTGAAAATAGATATTCGTGGTAGCTTGTGGCGCTCACCAGCCTCAAAGTCGTTAAAGTCGTGCGCGGGGGTTATTTTCACGGCACCGGTGCCGAATTCGAGGTCCACCAGGATCGAATCACCCACGATTGGGATTTCACGCGTGGTCAGAGGCAAGCGGACCTTCTTCCTGATGAGATGACGATAACGCGGGTCGTCGGGATGGACTGCGACTGCTGTGTCGCCCAGCATCGTTTCTGGTCGTGTTGTCGCCACGACAAGTGAAATGTTGGGATCGTCCACAAGAGGGTAGCGGATATGGTACAGCTTCCCTTTCACGTCTTCGTGTTCGACTTCGATGTCTGACAGGGCGGTCAGGCAGCGGGGGCACCAATTGATCAGCCGCTCCCCTCGATAAATCAGTCCGTCGTCATAGAGCCGCACGAAAACTTCTATGACGGCCTTCGAAAGCCCCTCATCCATAGTGAATCGCAGACGGTCCCAGTCGCAGGATTCTCCGAGTTGTTTCTGTTGGTTGACGATCGTGTTTCCAGAGGTGGCTTTCCATTGCCAGACACGTTCAATGAAACGCTCGCGTCCAAGGGACTCCCGAGACGTGCCTTCGGTCATGAGCTGTTTTTCCACGACGTTTTGCGTGGCAATCCCGGCATGATCGGTGCCGGGCAGCCAGAGCACATTGCGGCCTTGCATGCGCCGCCAGCGTATCAGAATATCTTGTAACGAATGGTTCAGCGCGTGTCCGACATGGAGCGAACCTGTGACATTTGGGGGAGGAATGACGATGCAATAGGGCTGGCCGGGAAGACTTGGGGAGGCATGGAAATATCCGCGCTTGTTCCATGTTTGGTACCAGCGTCCTTCTACCGCCTTAGGATCGTAGGTTTTGTCAAGTTGGGGCGCGCTCATTTAGTTTTCGTATCCTAGCAGGCTACGAGAAAACCATGGTGAAACCAAAACTAAACGGTCCGTATGTGTGGCACAACACGGATATAGTCCCAGCAGGATGCTCAAAAAGTTTGTCCAGCAAGGCCGCAGGCGAGTCGAAACCGGAGGCGTACCCTCCGGGGTACGTTGAGGATTTCGATGAGCCGAGAACGACGCTGGCAGACTTTTTCAGCATTCTGCCAGAAGTGGGATGCATCTTAGCATGCAGATGCATGCCTCTCAAGGCGAAGTGGTGGACGCACATAACTTGAGGGGGAGCAGAGGCGTGTGTTATACAGACGCGCACAAGGCGAGGGCGAGAGGTTCATTCCGCTTCCACTTTTTACAATTTGGAGAGACTATGGCCACAGGGCGTGAAAAAGACCGCAAGACGAGAAAGAAGCATCGGAAGAATGTTGCGCGGGTAAAAGCGCTGGCGATAGCCAGACGGAGTAAGGCTAAGAAGAGCAAGAAGGGATAAGTCGGAACAGAGGCGTGGATTTTACGCGGCTTGTGTGAGGCGTGTGATTTCCGCTCTGATCTGTTCTTCGACCAGATTCGGCACGAGACGCAGAACAGCCTGTTCGACTTGCTCTCGGGCTGTTGCCTGGACAAGTGCTTCAGCCATTCCAGCAGTCTGTTTGGCCGCAGCTTGGTGGATCTCATCCTTGATGAGTCCCTCAAGCGATCCGAGTTCTTCCCGAACCATATCGGATAGTGCGGTACGCACGGCATTGATTTCTTCGCGTACGAATTGATCAATGCGCTCTTTGATCAGGGGGCTCGCGGTTTCGAACACGCTGTGTCGAATGATGGGTTCGAGGAGGGACATCTCACGGGAGAGGACTTTTGGGAGTGCCGTCATGAGCAACGGCTCAAGTATCTGAACCAGACGCTCTTCTGAAAGAGATGCACGCATGTGTGTGCTCACCTCTGCTTCCACGGCTTTTGCCACGAGGGTTGCCAGTTCTTTCCCCACCATTTTGGGGAGCAGATCCGCAATCTTTTTTTCCGTCCGTTCCGACATGGAGTGAAGGAGTTGGCCGAAGAGGCCCTTGATTGCTTCTTCAGGTTCAGCTGCCGAGGCCCGCGGTGTTGCTGTGGAGGTCACAGGGGAGGGTTTCGGTTGGGCGTGTGGCTCCATCGCCTGTTCCTCTTCTTCCTCGGTCAGGCTGCCGTCGTTCAGGTTATCCTCGTCGGAGTCTGTCGCACTTGAAACCGGAGGCCATGAGCGAGATTTTCTTTTCGCTCCATTCGACATGGATGTCTGCTGGGCTTCCAGATCCTTGATCACATCGATGAGGCTCTCCGACTGAAAGGGTTTGTTGAGGAAGGCCTTCACGCCTAGCGAACGCAAGTGGGCTTCGTCCACGCGATCCGAAGGGCTGGTCAGCGAAACAATGTAGGTTTCTGCGAGGTTATCAAGCTTGTGGACTTCTTTACAGAACCCTGAAAAGGTCATGTTCTCCAAATGATAATCTGCGATGATGAGATTCGGGCTCATCCGGCGAGCTGCTTCCAACGCTGCCGGACCATCCTGGAATCCTACGACCTCACACCCTTCCGGCTTCGAGATCTGCTCGACCAGCCGGCGGACGGCGGGACTACTATCGACGACAAAGATGGTTGACGCCACCTAACCCTCCAATGTTATTGAACTATATCGAAGCTAGCAGTGAGGGTATCCTTTGTCAAGAAATCGCACAATAGGTGCGTATTTTGACTTCGGATTTTTGACCTGTCTACAATTTGATACTCGTAGGATTTGTACGACCAATGAAAACCCCTATCCACGTCATTTTTTTTGATGCAGCCGAGACGTTGTTTCATATTAATGGTTCCGTGGCGGACATCTACCTGACCCATGCAGTTCAGCACGGATTTCGACAGACTCCCGACTCGCGAACATTGATTACACAAGCCTTTCAGCGCGCCTTTCACGACGCGTCGCCGCCGGTCTTTGCCGTAACGGATCCTATGGAGTTAAAGCAATGTGAACGGCTCTGGTGGTTCGACATCGTGCACAACGTGTTTTATCGCGTCGGGATGTTCGAGCGGTTTGACGAATTCTTTGAGCGGGTTTTCCAGGTGTTTGAAGACCCTCGCTCCTGGGTGCTCTTTCCCGAAACCCATGCTGTGCTGACGAGGCTGCGTGAAGAAGGATTCGAGCTGGGGATTGTGTCCAACTTCGATTCCCGGCTCTTTCCTGTGATGCGGGGACTCGGCATCGACCGGCTCTTCGATTCTGTGACGATCTCAAGCCTCGCCAGGGCTGCCAAGCCGTCCCCCAAGATATTCGAGATTGCTCTGGAGAAACACGCAGCCGATCCGGATGAAGCAATGCATGTGGGGGATAGTGTGCGGGACGATGTGGAGGGTGCGACAAAGGCCGGGCTGACCGGCGTCTTACTGGATCGGGCAGGGCGCGTTCAGGCGTCGGGCGGAGTTGTGATTCGGACGTTAGAAGAAATTCTTCCCTTGGCGTTGGCCTCAAATAAGTAGTGGAACCAGATCTTTCGCGCGGCCCTGCAGCGAGAGATCAACCAGCTCCGACTCCGGGGTGCTCTCGAGATTGATCTCGATGACAAGCGCGCCGACATCTTTTGCAACAGACGCAAATCCTGCTGCGGGGTAGACGACCCCCGATGTGCCGATGACCAGAAGGAGGTCGCAGGCGCGCAGGGCCTCATCACAGCGGCGGAGGTCTTCCTCCCAGAGGGATTCCCCAAACCAGACAATGTGAGGCCGGAGCAGTCCATGGCACAAGCGGCATTCCGGCAGAATGGAGAGAGGGACATCCCGGTTTTCGGAGATAACACCACAGCTCGTACAGCGAACCTTCCAGATGTTACCGTGAATTTCAGAGAGCCGTTGCGAGCCGGCGGTTCGATGGAGCCCATCGACATTTTGCGTGATCAGCCAGAAGGCGTCGTGCGTGCGACGTTCAAGTTCTACAAGGGCGATGTGGGCAGGATTCGGCTGCTTCGTGGCAATCAATTCGCGCCGCCAGTTGTACCATTCCCAGACCAGTCGTGGGTCCCGCTCAAAGGCTTCTGGTGTCGCGAGGTCTTCCGCGCGAAAGTTTCGCCATAACCCGTCCGTCCCGCGAAAGGTCGGTACGCCACTATCCGCAGAAATTCCTGCTCCCGTGAGGATGGTGACGTGTCGTGCAGAAGCGAGGTGTGTGCGGGCGCGGAGGATCTGGTTGTCGGTCGCCATAGAATGTCCGAATTGTATCGCATTTTGGCCAGCTGAATCAGCGTGATATAGTACGCGTCCGCCATCATTGTGAGGTGCATCATGAAACAGATTCTCATAGTGGGAGCCGGATCAGTAGGCGGCTTCTTCGGCGCACATTTCGCAAAAGCGAAGCTCTCTGTGTCGTTCCTGCTGCGGCCCAAGACACTCGCAGCTGTGAAGCAAAACGGCCTTACAATCCGCAGCGGCCAGGGGTCATTCACGGTGCACCCGCTGGCCGCGTCCGATCCGCGAGATCTCCCGAAGCCGGACCTGATTATTCTCTCCATGAAAGCTTACGATCTGGATGAGGTATTGACCCAGATCGAGCCGGTCCTGACCGATCGGACCGTCATCCTGACCCTGCAGAATGGAGTCGATACGGAAGATCGCATCCTGGCGCGGGTTCAACGGGACTGTGTCATCGGCGGTATCGCGTACATCTATACCAAGATCGCGGAACCCGGCGTCATCGACCATTATAAGAAAGGGGCCGTGGCGATCGGAGAGCTGATGGGAAATCAGAGCGCCCGCTTGCTGGCCATCGCGGATCTGTTCAAGCAGGCGGGGATTCCTTGTCAGCTGGCCGACGATATCCGGCGCAGCAAGTGGGAGAAGATGTGCTGGAATTGTGTCTTCAATCCCTTGACCGTGATGATCGACGACAAGGTCGCCAAGGCGCTCGATCATCCCGAGATGCTGGGAGTCATCCACCAGATCGTGGGTGAAATCGTGGCGGTGGCGGCCAGCGCAAAAGTGCCGTTAGCCTCCGATATGGCGGAGAAGGTGGTCCGCTGGACACAAGAGATTCGGGATATCCATACCTCGATGTACGACGATTGGAAGGCCGGGCGGCCGACCGAGATCGATTTTCTGAATGGCTATGTCGCGAAGCTTGGGCGGAAGTTCGG
>Ga0307468_100000216_pt1 | contig 13727 bp, 6 predicted proteins | sample atmdna_FD_203085 | JGI IMG/M metagenome (GOLD analysis project Ga0307468, IMG submission 203085) | Hardwood forest soil microbial communities from Morgan-Monroe State Forest, Indiana, United States - atmos_gases AM2C_05 | ecosystem: Environmental > Terrestrial > Soil > Temperate forest > Bulk...
GCGTTCCGAGAGATCAGAGGTGAGGATGTCACGGATGAAGACCTTGAGGAGTTGATCGAAGCCTGTGATCCGGTGATGAATCTGCTCCTGCGCATCCAACGTCGTAAGCAGCAACCGACACGCAAACTTATGACTTTTTAATCTGCCGAATTCATAATCCACCTATTTCCCTACCATATATTGTGTGATTTATGAATCTCCTACTATATAAGCCAGTAGTTCCTCTTTTTTGGTTGACAAAGTACGGGGAAAAAAGATAATACCGTTTTGTGACATTTTGCTCCATATTGAGACTTAATAATGCATAATAGACCTAGAAAAGAGCCTAAGATTCCTGAAGGAAAACTCTCGCTGATCGGGGCCGCCGAATTTCTGGAAGTATCACGGCACAAGGTATCACGACTTTTCAAGAAAGGCATTTTGAAAGGCAAGCGGTTTGAGCTTGATGAGCGCGTGATTTTATTCGATATCAATGATCTAAAGCACTTGAAGGAGGGGACGAATGGACGCAGTAATCGTCGTAGCTAATCAGAAAGGCGGCGTCGGTAAAAGTGCGACAGCAACGGCGCTTGCTACAGAATTGGCCCAGAGAGGTTATCAGACATTGCTTATTGATGCCGATCCCCAAGCGAATGCGACAGCTCATTTTCTCCCCTACGAAAAAGTGAATATTTCAATCGGAGATGTGTTGGTTGAGTTAGGATCATCAGAGACAACAACGCTTGAACAGGCCGTGGTTGAAACTGAACTAGAGCATTTGGATCTAGTTCCCTCTTCTATTAAATTTTCGAATTTTGAAAAGGAACCCTCTATTGCTATCAGTCGCCTGCGAACTCATCTTGATAGGTTAAACAATGAATATAAATACGTTATTATTGATACGCCACCGACACTGGGCCAGATTTTGACGACTGCACTACTCGCATCTACTCATATGTTGATCCCGGTTTCAGCCCACCCCTTGGCACAAGACGGGTTGCAGTACTTGATGCACACTTTCAAGCAAGTTCGTGGGCTCAATCAGCGATTGGAGCTTCTGGGTATTGTTTCAACGATGTTTGACACGCGAACAACAGTCTCTGCTGCCTCTCATGGGATGCTGAAGGAAAAATGGGGGGAGCTTGTTTTTGACACACTCATCCACAATAACGTCAAGATTGCTGAATCTCCTTCTTATAATAAACCTGTGCAACTTTATGCGCCTAACTCGCGCGGCGCTCTCGTATATGCCGAGCTAACCGATGAGATCCTTGAGCGGCTGAAAGCCCATTCGGCTGGAAAAAACGTGCTTCCAATCAAAGATAAAGGAAATCAATCCGTTTCTCGGTAGCATACTTCTCTAAATGGCAAATACGAAACGAAAACCTGAAGAGACGCCAAAAAGGAGCCCTGGCAAATCCAAATTCGTGTTCCCTAAGAGAGAGGCGCTCCCTGTCGATAATACCTATTTTGATAGGCTCTTCAGCGAATTACAGCAAGAGAAACCCGATTCGGATGCCCTAACTCAAGTTGGTGAAATATCTATTCTTGCAGAGACGAACCGAATTCCAGGAGATGAAGAATTATCTGATCAGGTGGCTTCCGCTGCTAATCAAAGCACTTCCCTTTCCCACATTTCCGAAATACCTAAGGCAAATCACTTTGACAATGAAGATGCTCGTTTCAACGAATTGCCCGGGAATGAGCCTCTCAATCGGGATTTGGCTAGTGAGCCAAGTGGGCCTGAATTTGCACCGGAAAGCGTTGTATCCAAACAGCTTGCCTCTTCAGTCACTAGCCCTGAGAATAAACCGCTATGGGCGGCTCCTGAGGAAGCCCTCAACGCTTTTTGCAAGCCTGAAACGTCGAGCCATGTTGATCGGCTGAAGCTCAAATACCGCCTCAGCAAAGGCGAGGCTACTGTTTTTCGATACTTGCTCGGTGCAACTCACGATAAAGGCCAGGGCGAGTGCTACATAACTATTCCCAAGCTCGCGGAGGCTGCAAGCCTGACGACGAGGGGGTGCCAGCTCGCACTTAAGAGCCTTCAAATGCGTGGTTTTGTTGTGAGAGCCGAAGAGTACGATCCTACCAATAGATTGGGCATCAAGATACAAGTGAATTTTATTTCTCTCTAGGAGAGAATTTCTTGTCCCCTCAGATTCCAATCCAACCTAATTGCAACTCTCTTAGCGAAGATCAAATCGAGCATATTTTCCGCCATTATCCCTGAAGCTATTTCTTCACCCTGAATTAAATAGTTCAGGGTGTAATAATTTCTTCACCCTGAAATTATTTCTTCACCCTGAATTAAATAGTTCAGGGTGCAATAATTTCTTCACCCTGAAATTATTTCTTCACCCTGAATTAAATAGTTCAGGGTGCAATAATTCCTTCACCCTGAAATTATTTCTTCACCCTGAATTAAATAGTTCAGGGTGCAATAATTCCTTCACCCTGAACTAAAAAATTCAGACTGAAGAAATTTTTGCAGGCTTCTCAAGAGAACAATTTTGGTGTAATACATGAAAGATTTATTGGGCTGGGACAGAAATAGTGTCCCAAAAAACAAAGACCTGAAGCGATGCGTTTGGCGACCAGCGCTTCAGGCCAATGGTTTAACTCGCTTGATGGCGAGTCGATCTTTGTGTACCTAGATACGGTCCACATCTTAATTGCATCGGCCATCGCTGTCAAGAAGGGGAACTAACAGGATACTGACTATGGCCATGCAAGCTCTTCCTAGCCAGCGATTTATTCGAAAGACCGAACTCGGTCCGAATGAGTACCGCAAGCGATTTCGTCAGATCGATGACGACATTATTGCCGCCATCACCTCGCCTGAAGCGGACAAGGTGACCCCGCTGATGAGCAAAATTTATCTGCGCCTGACCAACGCTCCAGACAATTACTGGGAGCGGCAAGGTGTTCTGCGGTTCGAGGCGCAGGTCAGGGAAGGGAAGCACCTGAAAGCCTGGGCCGTGCTTTGCGAGGTGTTAAGCGTTTCAAGTGCCACAGCAAATAAGGCATTGACCTGGATGCACAAGGAGGGAATTATTGGCTATTTCTCAGGAAAGAATGGCGTCGGGATGAGGATATTCCTGAACCGGGCGATCTCCTCAATTGGCATCAGACCAGTTCCGGGTGGCAAAAAAATTTTGGACTTTTCCCGTGCTTCATCTGGTGAGGCTCGTGCTTCACAGAATGAAACAGCCTTTAATGATACCTTCGGTAATCTAGAGAATTTAGACCTTAATAAAAATACCGGCGCGCCGAAAGACGGCGCGGACAACAACCATCGGGATAAAATATCTTCGAATGAAAGCTCCGCCCGTGCTCAAGACAAACCCGTTCCTACCACGGCACCTAAGGTTGAATACTCACCTATGCAAGAACATGCCTTGCCCTCCGTAGATGAAATCATCAGGCGATTAAAAGTTGAGCTTGAGCCTGTACTGCGCACTGCCGCAGTTCAAGCAGCGGCGCGCGAACACGAGCGAACACGCGAATGGCTAGAAAATCGGGGGCTACCGAAAGCCGCACGGGTTGCGCAACGTGAAGCCTTCAATGTGCTCAGGCAGCATGGCGTGATTAAAGATTCGGGACGACGCGCGCGCACGGAGTTGATGGTAGGTCAGCACAACCATGCTCCATACAAGCCGAGACCGCTCACACCTGATGAAATCAAAGAAGTAGCCGAGATTTGTGTTGCGATGCTCGAAGGACGGGGCCAGGCAATTGATGTGACTCTGGCTGAGATGAGTGCCGGGGCAGGAGGATATGTCTTAGCGGAAGATGCTCCAAAGGCTCGCGAACTGGCCGAATCTCTTGCTCGCCAAAGGAGTCGGAAGGAATAAAGGGAAGAATAGATGGCGACAAGCAATCACGAACGAATTGGCAAAGCCTTCGAACTCTTGAACGCCGGGCTGTTGCCCTTTTTTGAGCGCGAGCTAAAGGCTCGTTACGGTGATAAGTGGCAAGATGAAGTCCGCGCCGCAATGCCTGAGGAACAATTATTCAACAGCCGCCGCCAGGCCGAGCTTACGCATTGGGACACGCAAAAGATTCTCGCCGTGATGTGGGGCCAATGGAATAACGTCTTCGGCAGGACGCTCGGCCATGCCGAAAGAAGCCTGGTTAGCGAACTGCGCGAAGTACGCAATCGCTGGGCGCGTCAGAAATCATTCAGCGCCGATGACGCATACCGTGCGCTTGATAGCATCGAGCGATTACTGACCGCCATTTCCGCTCCCGAAGCAGAAGAGATAGAGCGGCAAAAGCAACAAGTCTTGCGCCAGCGATTTGACGAGCAGGCGCGCAAAGAAACCAAACGCGCCGCAGAAACAGCAATCGAAGGCAAGCCCGCCGGCGGACTCAAGCCCTGGCGCGAAGTCATCACGCCGCATCCAGATGTGGCATCTGGCCGTTATCAACAAGCGGAGTTCGCCGCCGACCTCAGCCAGGTCCATCGCGGCGAAGGCAGTGATGAATACCTCGACCCTGTGGAGTTTTTCCGGCGCACGTTTCTCACTGAAGGCTTGCGCCATTTGCTAACGAACGCCGTTCAGCGTCTATCGGGCAATAGCGGCGATCCCGTCGTCGAACTGCAAACTAATTTCGGCGGTGGCAAAACGCACTCGATGCTTGCTCTCTATCACCTTTTCTCAGGAACGCCACCCGGCGAGTTAGCAGGCGTTGAGCAGGTGCTGCAAGCGGCTGGTGTCGACCATCTGCCGAATGCCCGCCGCGCTGTGCTGGTCGGGCAAGCGTTATCTCCCGGTCAAACTCGCCACAAGCCTGACGGTACAGAGATCCACACATTCTGGGGCGAACTAGCATGGCAAATCGGTCGCCGCGAAGGATACGCGCTCGTCGCTGATGCGGATGTTACCGGAGTCAGCCCTGGCTCAGAGAATCTGCGAGAGTTATTCGTCCGCTTCGGCCCGTGCCTCATTCTGATCGATGAGTGGATCGTTTTCGTCAGACAACTCTATGGTAAAGATGGCCTCCCGGCAGGCTCTTTCGACGCGAACATCTCGTTTGCTCAATCTCTGACAGAGGCAGCGCGCCAAGCGCCTCAGACTTTAGTTGTGGCGAGCCTTCCGTCATCAGGTATTGAGATCGGCGGCGAAGGTGGTCGCGCTGCCTTGGATAGATTGCGAAATACTTTTGGCAGGCTTGAATCGTCGTGGAGACCTGCGAGCAATGAAGAAGGATTTGAGATTGTACGTCGTCGGCTCTTTCAACCGATGACAGAGCCGGAAAGTTTCACGGCGCGTGATGCGGTGGTGCGCACCTACTCGGAGATGTATAGGAAGGAGGCGGGAGAGTTCCCGGCTAAATGCCGCGAAGCCGAGTATGAGCGACAGCTAAAGGCGACCTATCCAATTCACCCTGAACTCTTCAACCGGCTGTACAGCGATTGGGCCAGCTTGGATAAATTCCAGCGAACGCGCGGCGTGCTGCGATTGATGGCCGCAGTCATCCACACGCTCTGGGAACGCCAGGATGGAAGCTTGCTGATCATGCCATCAAATGTTCCGATTGATGCGCAAAGCGTGCGGTCGGAATTTCTCCGCTATGTGGAACCGACCTGGGCGCTGGTGATTGAAAACGATGTTGATGGCCCGAACTCTTTGCCGTTGACGCTCGACCGAGCGAATCCGAATCTTGGCCGTTACTCTTCTTGTCGCCGTGTGTCGCGAACTCTGTTCATCGGCTCGGCGGCGACTTTGAATACGAGCCATCGCGGCCTTGAAGATAATCGGATTAAATTGGGCTGCGTTCAGCCCGGTGAAGCCGTCGGCACATTCGGGGATGCGCTTCGCCGCCTGACGGATCAGGCTACACATTTGTATGTTGATGGCTCACGTTACTGGTTCTCGACTCAGCCGAGCGTGACGCGGCTGGCTCAAGACCGCGCCGTCCAGCAGAACGAAGATACGGTCATCGAAGAAATCCGCCGGCGATTGCGGGCCGATTATGGCCCAAGAGGCGATTTTGTGCGCGTGCATCCTTGCCCCGCATCGGGCGCGGAGATTCCCGATGACCGCGAAGCCCGCCTGATGATTCTTGATCCAGAGTATCCGCATTCGGCGCGAACACCTGATAGCCCGGCGCGCAAGCAGGCGCAGGCGATGCTTGATCAGCGCGGCCAAAGTCCTCGCTTATACCGCAATGCGCTTGTCTTTCTTGCTCCCGATAAGACTCGGCTTGGCGAGCTTAATGATGCAGTGCGCCAGTACCTTGCGTGGAAATCAATCTTTGAGGAACGCGCGACTTTGAACCTGGATGAGTTTCAGAAGAACCAGGCTCAAAGTAAATCGAAAGAGGCCGAAGATACAATCAAGAGGAGAATACCAGAGACGTTTCAGTGGCTGCTGGTTCCGACTCAGCCTGATCCGCAGCGACCACTAGAGTGGGAAGAGTACCGACTGCCGGGTGATGATGCACTGGCGGTGCGAGCCAGTAAGAAGCTCAAGAACGAGATGCTTCTTCTGACGGAATATGCTCCGACGCTCTTGCGTGCACAACTCGATAGCATCCCGCTCTGGCGCGGCGATCATGTCGGCGTAAAGCAACTCTGCGAAGACTTCGCTCAATATCTTTACCTGCCGCGCCTGCAAGATAGCAATGTACTTGTCGCTGCAATCAGCAATGGGCTTTCGTTGCTGACCTGGGAGCAAGAGACTTTCGCTTATGCCGAAGGATGGGACGAAAAGAAAGAGCTTTATCGAGGCTTGCGGGCCGGCAGCACCGGGGCGGTAACGCTCGATAACAGCAGCCTGGTTGTGAGACCGGAGGCCGCGATCCGTCAGCAGCGTGCCCAGCAGGAAACCGTTCAACCTGCTACGCCACCGTCAACTGGAACGGAAGCGGCCTCTGGGGTAGGCAGCGGTGCTGGTCATACAGGCCCCACAACCGGTACTACTCAACCGGTCTCTCCTGCTGCTGCTGCGAAGGCCAGGCGCTTCCACGGAGTTGTGCAACTGGACGCAACCCGCCTGGGCCGCGACGCAGGCTCGATAGCAGAGGCAGTTGTTCAACAGCTCTCCGGGCTTATGGATGCCGACGTTGAAATCACCCTTGAGATTCATGCGGAGATTCCCGAAGGCGCTCCAGACAATGTCGTGCGAACAGTAACGGAGAACTGCCGGACGCTTCGCTTCAAGAGCTATGGCTTTGAAGATGTGTAAGCAAAGTGCTCGGCCCAAAAACCGAAGCGTGCTTTATCAGGTCTGTCAGACGGTCGTTATTGAGGGTGAAGATTTCAGAAAAAGTTTCGACGTGCGACAGAAATGAAAATGAAAATGAAGGGATTATCTGGGAGCGATAATGTGTAAATAATGAGTGGGCCTGAGGCTGCATGCAAAAATACAAAGCTTGCTCGACGATTTGCGCGAACTGATTCCCCTCACACGTCAGGAAATGGCGAGTAGGGGGTAACTCAGTTCCTGACCTATCGGAATGTTGTGCGGCGAATCCGCTAGGATATTTTCAAAAAGAAGAGTAGATGAGTGGATAAAAGGTTCTTTAATGAGCCAGTCTGGACGGCAGCCCACGATCAACTCTGGGAAGCCCTCAAGCGGCGCTTCGAATATCAAGCGACATTGATTCCCGATCACCAGTATTTTTTTCAATAATTTACACCCTACTGTATAGTCTGATGAATCTACTATGTTTACGCAAAATCTTTACTTGACAAAGTTATAAATATCACTAAAATGGGTTCTGACAAAATCAGGTCATATCCGTGGGGAATCTCAGTAGGGTTGAAAAATCTGACCTTTGTCCATCATGTTTTCCAAACTACCAAATTTGGAGGAAAGGATGGAATCCAGACCAGAGCAGGCTTAAGAAGGCCGCACGATCTGGATGATGAGCAGGTGATCAAGCGTCACCAGCAAGGTCAAGCAAAGCGGTGGAAATCCGCCCAATATTTGGCAAATGCAAGTGCCGACATATTTGACAATGAAACTGTTGGGTCTATGTCCGGTCAGGCTGGAATTATCTCAGCCCACGACCTAAAACCGGGCTTGAACTAAGAAATGAATTTGGCGATGTGGGAATCACCTAAGCCCGTTGCTAAACACTCAAGCGCCGCAAGGTGCTTAAACTGTCGACTTCAAAAAGCATCTCTTGTCTAAAATTAAGAACATATCTCCAGGCTTTTCCAGAATGTCTGTCTTATAACTAAAAAAACTTTAGGCAAAGCCTATCTACGTAAAACCGAAAGTTCTTTGGCAATAGTCTAATGAAGCCATCCACATCCAATTCTCAAATATTGGAAAGATCGGTCTTGATTAGCAAGTTTCGAAGCTAAGTTGGAGACCCAAAGAACTTCGAGGTGTAAATGGAAACATAACTTTTGCCAAAATAAAGAACGAGACAGATACAAGTTTGGTAGACCCTGGTCTGCCTCGTCCTTACAGAACTTCTTAGAAAGGAGCCTGTTGTGCCTAATTTAAATCACCCTAGAGCTTATAGGCAAGCTCTATCAGCAAAACCTGCCTCGAAAAAAGCTGTCACAATAGAAGACATCTACCTGCAATACATAGAGAAACTCAAAAAATCTGGACCCTGATGCTCCACCTCATGTGAAGAAGTAGAAAAGCATCGGTTGAGGCGATCACTTGATCCTAAGAAACGTCTTAACTGAATGTTGTTAGGAGTCATGCAGTTGGTCAAAAAGCGCAGAGTGGTTTGGCCAAATAAGCCCACGGCGTCTCTCTGAAGAGAAAACTCTCTGCTTCAAACCAATTGCCCCTTTGCTTATCGCAAGGGTCGTGCGCAGGTGTGGCTTGCTCATCTCATTGCGGCCATGCTGCTTCTGTGCAGCTATAAATTTTCGGAGTCGCAATCAGTTGATGTAATCGTATTCGCTATATTTTGGGGCGGTCGTCGCTCATTTTGCAAGGCTGCACTCCAACTGCGTAGCTCCTAACTGCACTACATTTCTTTAAACCTACATTCCTGAGCGCTGCAAAGCAGCTTCCTTTAAGGTAAATGATTCTAGCCATGCTTTGTTCAAATACAATCAGCCGCACATTGAGAACCATCGCATGATGATCGGCTACACCGGCAGAAGCTCAAGAACATCAATCCTTTTGGATTCGGCACGTCACTATTTATGAGCAATAGTGTTTGTGCAAGGCATTAAATGAAGGACTATGAAGAAGGAGGATGGATTATGTCTAATAGAGTTTTAGACTGCATCATCATTGGCTATAACGACGTTGATGTCCAGCTTACTGCGGAAAATGTAGAATCCGCGAAGAACGTTTCTGGTGCCTATAAGGAAATAACTTACAACACCGTGCTCGTGCGGGGGAAGCGGTTGAATTACATGAATCTTCTCAACACTACACTTAGAGAAGCCGTGAACAAGGATTACCGCCTTCACGTTATGGAACTGCCCAATCTCGCCGTGTCCTACCTGAATTCATTTCTAATAAAGCGGGGCCTGGATGTCGAATTTATCAATTTTTATAATGAAGAGAAAGAACGCCTCTTAGAGTTGCTGCGTCAGCGCCCGCGCGCGGTTGCCATAACCACGACATTTTACGTCGAGCCCTCACCGATCATCGAAATCGTCCGCTTCGTTCAACAACATAGCCCGGAAACCATCGTGATTGTAGGCGGGCCATACGTTTTCAACGTATGTAGTGAGCAAGATTATGAAACGCAAACGTATATATTCAAATCCATTGGTGCAAACATCTACATATACGATTCTCAAGGGGAGGCGACGCTGGCTAAGTTGCTTCAAGAATTGCGTAAAGGAGATGATCGAAATCTCAGCAGCATTACAAACTTAATCTATCACAAGAAACTTGATGAACCCAGTTCGATACAACCACCAGCAACCAGGGCTCGAAGAAATTTGAATGTCGTCAAAACCGGATCCCTCATTCGAACTCAAAAAGAGGTGGAAGAGAATATCCTTGACGAGAACATTATTGATTGGGCGAAGTTCTCAAAAGATTATTACACGCCGACGGTGCAGATGAGAACAGCCCGAAGCTGCGCCTTCAAATGCGCCTTTTGTAGTTACCCAGTAATGGCTGGCCCTTTGACCCTGACGAGCTTGGAGATGGTCGAGAAGGAGATGCGGCAGCTTCAAGAAGACGGCGCTCGCTACCTGGTTTTCATTGATGATACTTTCAATGTTCCTTTGCCGAGATTCAAAAAACTACTGAAGATGATGATCAAGAACAGCTTTGATTTTAACTGGGTTTCTTACTTCAGGTGCTCGAACTCGGATGATGAGGCTATCGATCTAATGGCGGAAAGCAATTGTAAAGGGGTCTTCCTCGGCATTGAGTCGGGAGATAATGATATGTTGGTCAAAATGAATAAGCATGCAGCCGTCGAAAAATATGAGTATGGCATTAAGCGCCTTAATGAACGCGGGGTTATTACTTTCGCGTCTCTCATTGTCGGGTTCCCCGGAGAAACGCCTGAAACTGTCCGAAATACGATGGATTTTATTGAAAGAGCCCAGCCTACATTCTATCGAGCAGAGATGTATTATCACAGGACGAACCTACCCATTCATCAACAAGCAGATACGTACGGCTTGCGCGGCGGAGGTTATAGCTGGAGCCATAATACGATGACCTGGCAGGAAGCCTGCGACCAGATAGAAATGATGTACCGCAATATCAAGGGGTCTACCGTGCTGCCAGAATCTATGTTTGACTTCTGGTCAATCCCTTATTTGCTTGGCAAGGGAATATCGAAGGAGCATATCATCGAATTTATGAAAAGGGCCCAGAAGCTACTCTTTACCAGTTTGTATGGCGTGAGCATGGATGATCAGGATGAAGATCAACGCAGCTATCAGGACTTGGTCGCTTTAAGTAAAGAAATCAGCCATGACCTTGATGCGTGTTCGCGTCCTGCTCTGTGACCAAAGGCGATGAACTGATCAGCATCATCGCCCGCAACTCATGATTCCCCTTCGTCAAAGCAGTCACACTCTCCTCAAGAAAACTGATATACACACGTAGAGCTAATCAATGAGTGACTCAGGGACTCAATCCGCAGGCTCCTTATCAGGGAGGCTTGAACTTCTTAATCGTGCTCTGAAAGAAAAAGGCATAGATGTAACTAAAGGGCAAGCCATATCTCTTCGTGCGAATGCGGGCCCGTGCCTTCTATCATTTGCACAGCAGCGCTTGTGGTTCTTGTACAAACTCGACCCGACCAGTACAGCTTATAACCTGGCTAATGTGATACGCCTCGTCGGCGGGCTGAACCTGTCCGCCCTTGAGAGGTCGCTAAGCGAGATAGTCAGGCGACACGAGTCGTTGCGGACTACCTTCACTGTAATCGATGGCAGCCCGTTTCAGATTATCTCTCCTCCTTATCGGATCAAGCTGGAAATCATAGATCTTAGCGAGATGGACGAACAGGAGCGAGAGACGCTTGCTATGCAGCTTGTAGCAGAAGAAACACGCCGGCCATTCGACCTGGAACGAGAGCCGCTGGTGAGAACCAAATTAATCAAAATGTCGGCAGAGGATCATATCTCTATCCTCACCATTCACCACATAACAAGTGACGGTTGGTCGTCAGGAATAATGGTGCGGGAGCTCGCAGCGTTATATGAGGCATACCTTGACGGGAGAGAATCGCCTCTGGAAGATTTGCCGATACAATACGCTGATTACGCGGTGTGGCAGAGAGAAGGGCTACAGGGAGAAGGGTTCGAGAAACGACTGTCATATTGGAAAGAAAAGCTGGCGGGCTTAGAGCCGTTGTGTCTACCGACTATTAAACCGAGGCCGCCGGTCAGGAGCTTTCGAGGAAACTCAGAGGCATTCTTTCTAAAAGAAGAGTTAGGTACAGATCTGAAAAGATTGAGCCAGGCCGAGTCAGCGACAATGTTTATGACATTGCTGGCCGGGTTCAAAGTGCTGCTTTCCAGATACACGAATCAGCAAGATATAGCGGTTGGGACACCAATAGCCGGCAGAAATAGGAGAGAGATCGAAGGGCTGATTGGCTTTTTTGTGAATTCACTCGTAATGAGGACTGATTTAAGCGGAAGTCTCACATTCACCGAGTTGCTAAGCAGAGTAAAAGAGACGGCTTTGGGGGCTTACACACATGAGGACATGCCTTTTGAGAAACTGGTCGAAGAACTGCAACCCAAGCGCGATCTACATACCATGCCGCTCTTTCAAGTCATGTTTGTAATGCAGAGTGCTCCGCATGAGTTGTTACAACTCAAAGGATTGCAAACGAAGCCAGTGAATGTAGAACTTGGGAAAGTTGATTTTGACTTGATCCTGGTCATTCAGGAGTTCCAGGAAAGGCTGTTGGTAGTTCTGCAATATCAGACAGACCTGTTTGACCCGGAAACAATCGAGCGAATGGCGGGACATTTCGAGGTGCTGCTGGAAAGCATCGTTGCCAACCCTGAACAGAACATCAACGACCTGGCGCTGCTGACACCAGGCGAACGCCAACAGATCCTCATCACCTGGAATCAGACGGCTCACCCCTTCCCCCGACAAGCCTGCATCCACGAGTTGTTCGAAGCCCAGGCCGAGATCAGCGCCGAGGCGATTGCCGTCCAAAGCGGCGAGCAAGCCCTGAGCTACCGACAACTCAACGAGCGTGCCAATCAGTTGGGGCATTATCTGCGTAGCCGAGGGGTGGGGGCCGAGGTGCGGGTCGGCATCTGTCTGAGCCGCCGCATCGAGATGGTGGTGGCGGTGCTGGGGGTGCTCAAAGCCGGCGGCGCTTATGTGCCGCTCGACCCGGAGTACCCGGCAGAGCGGCTGGCGTTTATGGTCGAAGACAGCGGCGCGTGGCTGGTCATCAGTGAGCGGCAATGGTCAGCCAGAGTGCGAGAGTGGTGCCCGGAGGTGGTGGAGATCGAGGAGCAGGAGGAGGAGATCGGCAGGCAGAGTCGCAGCAAGCCGGAGACTGGCCTGAGCAGTGGCAATCTGGCTTATGTAATCTATACCTCAGGATCAACAGGACGGCCCAAGGGAGTGGCCATCGAGCATCGCAATACGGTGGCGCTGCTGGCCTGGGCGAAGGCCAGCTACGGCCAGGAAGAGTTGCGCAGCGTGGTGGCGGCGACCTCGATCTGTTTCGACCTGTCGGTCTACGAGATGCTGGTGCCGCTGGTGGTGGGAGGCAAGGTGGAGGTGGTGAGCAGCCTTCTGGAAGTGGGAGAAGGGGAGAGCGGCAGGCAAGGGAGTCTGATCAATACGGTGCCGTCGGGGATGGAGGAGCTGGTGAGGAGGAGGCGAGTGCCTGAGAGCGTGGAGACGGTGAACCTGGCAGGGGAGGCGTTGGAGGAGAGGCTGGTGAAGGCAGTCTACGAGGAGACCAGGGTGAAGCGAGTGGTGAACCTGTATGGGCCGACGGAGTGTACGACCTACAGCACATATGAGGAGGAGAAGGAGGGAGAGAAGGTGAGCATCGGGAGGCCGATCTGGAACACGAGGGTGTATGTGAGAGACAGGCGGCAGGGAGTAGTGCCGGTGGGAGTCGAAGGAGAGCTCTACATAGGAGGAGAAGGGGTGGCGAGAGGATACATGGGGAGAGCGGAGCAGACAGCAGAGCGGTTTATGCCGGAGGAGAGCGGTGGCGGAGGGGAAGAAGGAGGAGGAAGGATGTATCGGACGGGAGATCGAGGAAGGTACAGGAGAGATGGGAAGATCGAGTATCGGGGTCGAGGAGATGAGCAGGTGAAGGTGAGAGGGTATCGGATCGAGTTGGGAGAG
>Ga0307468_100000218_pt1 | contig 13680 bp, 11 predicted proteins | sample atmdna_FD_203085 | JGI IMG/M metagenome (GOLD analysis project Ga0307468, IMG submission 203085) | Hardwood forest soil microbial communities from Morgan-Monroe State Forest, Indiana, United States - atmos_gases AM2C_05 | ecosystem: Environmental > Terrestrial > Soil > Temperate forest > Bulk...
GTATTGCTGGCGCAGGTCATGAATCGACGTCCGCCCCAGGAATCCTTTCTGCGTTATTACGTCAGTTGGATCTTGGCAAATTTGCCATGGTCGGTGTTTTTGTACTTCACAGTGCTCGGTTGCATATTCGCCGTCTCCTATTATCGTGAGGCACGCGAGCGCGAGTCACAGCAGGTCCGGCTCGCGGCCCAACTCGCCGAAGCGAGGTTGGGCGCGCTGCGGATGCAGCTCAATCCTCACTTCCTTTTCAACAGCCTCAATGCGATTACTGTGCTGGTGCGAGATGAGAACACTCGTGACGCGTCGCAAATGCTCGAACTGCTCAGCGAGATCCTGCGCCAGGTGTTACAGAGCGGAAAGCGGCAGCAGGTCACGCTGGACGAGGAGCTTCGGTTTATCGAAAAATACCTGGCCATCGAGCAAGTCCGTTTTTCCGACCGGCTCTCTGTCCGTTGGTCGATCGAGCCCGCGGTTCGCAATGCCCTGGTGCCTGAATTCATCCTGCAACCGCTGGTGGAAAACGCCATTCGTCACGGCCTCGCGAAACGCAGCGAAGCGGGGTTGATTGAAATCACCGGGCGCGCGGCCGATGGCGAAGTCGTGCTGAGCGTGCGGGACGACGGCCCGGGGTTTCATCCAACTTCGAACACCGGAGTTGGCCATGCCAACACGCGCGTGCGGCTCGAAACCTTGTATGGCGAGGCCGGGCAACTTCAGGTTCTTGACGCCGCAGGCGGCGGCACGGTCGCCACCGTGCGCTTTCCGTTAAGAAGAGAAAACGATGGATAGCATTCGCGCCATCATCGCCGACGACGAGCCCCTTGCGCGTCGCGGAATCCGCCAACTGCTTGGCCCGCACAGTGACATTGTTGTCGTCGCTGAAGCTCGGAACGGACGCGAAACTGTACGGGCCTTGCGCGAGGTTAAGCCGGACCTCTTGTTTCTGGATGTGCAGATGCCTGACCTGGATGGCTTCGAGGTGCTGCGTGAGATGGGAGCGAAGCAGATGCCCGCCGTGATCTTCGTGACTGCGTACGATGAATTCGCTGTGCGTGCTTTTGAGGCACATGCCCTCGACTATCTGGTCAAGCCGCTGGGAAAAGAAAGGTTTGGGCAAGCAATGGCCCGGGTCCGCGAACAGTTGCAATCGGCCAAAGCTGCGGACTTGTCACGCAAGTTGGCGGCGTTGTTGGCGACCCGCGAACAAGAACGGTCCCGGCAGCGCATTGTGGTGCCGACGGCGAGAGGCGACCTGGTGATTGACGCGGATGAGATCGATTGGATCGAAGCCGATGATTATTACGCGGCAATTCACGCCCGGCAGGGACGTCATCTTATTCGCGAATCGCTCTCGTCCCTTGAGCGACGGCTCGATGCCACTCGGTTCATGCGCACTCATCGCTCGGCAATCGTCAACCTCGATCGGATCTGCGAACTGCGCAGAGAAGCTGGAGAGATATTGCTCGTCCTGCAAAATGGTAATCGCATTCCAGTCAGCAGACGCCGGCGCGCACGCGTAATCAGGATGCTGCGGGCAGAGTAGCCCGCGCGTAAGCAAGGGCGGCGCGCCTTGTGGCCGATGAATTCGATCAAACGCAGAGGTCGCTGAGGCACTCGCAGAGCAAGGCAAAGGTTTTCCTCCGCGGCCTTTGCGAAATCCTCGGCGTTCCTCTGCGTTTTAAAGAACTTCACGCAACACCACTCAACTCAATCAAGTAATTGAGCCAGCCAGACCATACACGCTCCCTCACGGTCGCGTTACTGCCCCGCTTACCTGTCCACTCCCTGCTAGTCTTCTACCGGTGGCTGATTAATTGTTGTCAGGCCCGTTCCCGAAGACCAGAATCCCTCACATGAAGAACACGCGGCTTTGTGCAAAAACTCGATCCGATTTGGAACGAGCTCGTTTTTGCTGGGAGCCCGGACGTCTCGTCCGCACTGAGCGCGAAGCGCGAACGGACTCGTTGCCCGAACTTGATCGAGATACTGGACGACTGCGCGCCTCCGGCGCGGTGCGGGCGCCCGCGCTCGCAGTATCAAGTATGAAAGGCAAGCCATGAATGCTCAGAGAATAATCATGCACCTGACCTTGCTCGCGGCGCTCCTCACCGGAAGGTGCTTCGGGCCGAGGACGTACTCACAACAGGCCGTCAGCGTCGGCCCAGCGGCCCGGGTTTGGACAGTCCTCACATTTGACGGCAAAGGCGATGGCCGCGATCCATCGTTGGCCGACGCTGCACAACTGTCCTATCGCTTCGACAAAGAGCAGGACTTCTTATGGTTCCGCCTAAGCCTGTACGGCAAGCCAAACGAGCAGGCATTTGGCGTCAACATCGTGTTCGACACTGGCGTTGACGATTCAAACAAAACAAATTGGTGGGGAGGAAACAAGAACTTCAAGTTCGACAGGCTGCTCACTGCCTGGGTCACCCGCAGTGACAAAGGTTATGAAGGGACGATTGGAATTGGTGACGCGGCCGGCGTCAATGCGAAGCAATTAAATAATCTGCGCCAGCGCAATCTGCAAATTCGAGTTGAGGGCGATTCGATCGTGATCGGGGTGAAGCGCACAGACGTGACCGACAAGATGAAGATGAATCTGGTCGCGGCCGTCGGGTCAAACGAGCAATGGAACGATGATCTTCCCAATGCGGGATTTGCCACCATCGATCTCTTAACGGCCAAGCCAGGTGTGCGCGAGATTGATATCGGCCGCAACAACCTCATCCTTCCCGCGGGCTACCAGGTGCTTCCGGATGATCGGCCGCCTCTCATCAAAAAAAATGGGCGTGGCAAACAAACTTTGATTCTCATTCCCGGCATGTACTCGGGAACAAAATCCTTTGCGGGCTTCGTCACTCGCAATCAATCGCAATACCAACTCTTCCTGGTTACCCCGCCGGGAATTAATGGGACGCCGGCGCGCGCCATGCCCGCCGGCGGCGCCAGCTTCGGTGAAATGACCTGGACGCGCAGACTTGAGCGCGACATTCTCGACCTGATTCGCCGGGAAAAACTGAAGCGGCCGGTGATCGTGGCGGAACGCCAACCGGCAGCCCAGGCGGCAATCGAGTTGGCCATTGAACATCCGGATCAAATCGGTGCCGTAGTCCTCGTGGGCACAAACCTCGTCCAGTTCTTCTCTGCTCCGAAAGATCCGACGAGAAAGACGCCGATTACCTTTTCTGACCGCGTGGTGCTGGTTGATGAGAGCTGGGTAGGAAGATGGTTCCGTTATGTAACTCCGGAAACATGGAAGAACGGTGATCTGCGGCGAGAGTTGTTGAGCGTCGAGCCTTCGAGGGCCGCGACCGCGTGGGACGAGCTCGAAGCGGCGCCGGTTGAGGTCAAGATTCGCTATCTCTGTGAGTTCTGGGCTTCGGATGTCACGCGCGGTTTCGATAAGCTACAGGTCCCGGTATTGGCCCTGGTGCCTGGCTTCGACGAGAAATTTCTTGCCGATCCGGCGAACGGTTTCGCAAAGCCGGCTTTCATCGATTCATGGGAAACGCTGGTTCCCAAACATCCGCAGCTTGAGGTCTTAAAGATTCCGGATGCTCGAATGCTGGTGCTCGACGATCAGCCAAGACTCGCCGATGAGGCGATTGGAAGATTTATCGATCAGGTTAAGCAAGTGAAGCGTAAGGGGGAGGATTAGTTGCAAGCGCACCCGAACTGAAGCGGAAGAGTCAACGAGCAATTGAAACGAGCCGGCAACTGCTGGGAGCGCGGACGTCCTCGTCCGCATCAACGTGCGCAGCACGCTTGAGTTTTTCAAAGGAAAGCCGACTCCAACGGGTTTCGCGCTTCGCGCTAATTGCGGACGCGGAAGTCCGCGCTCCCAGCAGCCGCTAGCTCGTTTTAGAAGTATCGACTCTTAGGGAAAGACGGCTGCAGAATCAGCATTACATTTTTCAGACTGCAAGAAAAAGGAGCACACATCCATGGCGATCACACCTTATCTCTTGTACGAAGATGTTGGCGCGATCCTGAAGTTTTTAGCCAAGGCCTTCGGATTCCGCAGGTACGGCGCGCAGATGCGGAGTAAGAACGGCAAGGTCAATCACGCCGCGATGCAAGTTGGTCCAGACGTGATAATGATGGGATGTCCCGGGTCGAATTACCGCAATCCCAAACGGCTCGGCCAGGCGACCCAGAGCCTCTACGTCAATGTCGAGAATGTCGACAAACATTTTGAGCGCGCCAGGAAAGCCGGGGCTAAGATCCTCGAAGTGCCCGCCGATACGGAGTATGGTCATCGCCGCTATGGCGCCGAAGATCCGGAAGGCCATCAGTGGTACTTTGCCCAGGAGATTCGAAAGCCCAAGTCGAAACGGAAAACCAGTGTGAAGAAAGTCTGACGGACTCTTTTGCGCAACTGAATGTTTCGGTTGCTTAATGCCTTGATTCTGAAATTCTCTGCGCAACCTCTGCGTTCTCTGCGTCTCGGCGGTGAGTGTATTTGAAACAATTATTCACCGCAGAGACGCCGAGGTCTGGGAAAGACGCAGAGAAAAGCTGAAATTGGCCATACGTTGACCTTTGCCGGTGCTTGGGCACGAAATCCGGATCAGGACAGACCTTAACTCGTAAGAAAGTCTTCGCGGATTGGGGAGAAGATGTCGATGAGCACAACTTCTTCATCCATCATGGTTGCGCCATGAAGGCAATTCGGCGGGAAATGAAGGACGTCGCCGGCGGATACGATGCGTTCTTCGCCTTCGATGAAGAACCGCACGCGGCCGCTGACAACCAGAGACATCTGTTCGTGTGGGTGAGTGTGCTCGGGCGTCACCAGAAACGGTTTGAAGCGAAAGCGCACGATCATGATTCTTTCGCCCACCACCATTTGCCGTTCAATGCCTTCGGCTGGATGCTCAACAGGAATGTCGGCCCAGTTCAAATGCTGTGCGGCACTCACGACCGCGGTAGCGGCTTGATTCGATTCTAATGACATAGCAGACATAGTGGACTCTTAATGTTACTTACCTGCAGCAGCTTCCAATCCTGATCCGCCGGCCGAAAACTCCGGCTGCACATTAACGACACCGTACTTTCTATCTTCACCTTCGCGGATAGCGGCCATCATCCAAAGGAAATTGATTTGGGTCCCGGGCGCGGCTACGTTCGGGTGATAACCTTGCGGCATTAGAACACAATCGCCTTCGCGCACCACCTGGACTAACTCAGGCTTCGCCGGATCGGTGTAGACGAACTGCACGCCGAACGCGGGCGCGGGCATGTCAACAAAAAGATACGCCTCTTCCAACATCCGCGCGTGTTCGTGGGGCGGCCATGAAGTCCAGTTGCCGGGCGTGGAAAAAGTGACTCCCGCCATGATCCTCCCGGCATCGACGTTGGCGCCAATCAAGACGTTCAGATCGCGTTCCGCCGGGGGCTTACCGGCAATAATGTGGAGCTTGGGATTAGCGCGGACATCTGCGTAAGAGACAAATCGGACCGGATACTTTCCGGAAACAGGCGCCGAGATTTCAGCCAGATCGCAGCCCGCACCGCCGGGCTTCACTTCAATTCGAGAGTCCCGCGTAATGTAAACCGAGTCGTAACGGCTGAGTTGATAAGTCTCTCCTCCGGCGGTAACCAGCGCTTCGCCATTCAAGCATATGAGGCCGGTCTCGTGTTCGTCGTTCTCAAACTCAATCGGCGCGTCACCCGCGTCGAGGGTGATGCGACCGTAATGTAAATAGCGCGCAGCCGTGCGGCCGGGAACGACCGCCGCTCGCCGACCTTTGCCCCGGTTAGTGCCCGAAACGAAACAGGTTTCCGGCGAAATCGGATTCAGCTTAAGCTTTTCGTCCATAAGATCTCTCACGAAAGATTCCGGGGGTTACAAGGAAACAGTCTGCTCGGCCCAGAACTGAAACTCGCGATGCTTGTGCTCTTCGGCCTTGGCTAAAATCTCGCCGCTGGCCACGCGGCGCATATGCTCAAAGACGCGGGCGCCTACCTGCTCGATCGTTTCGGTGCCCTCGACAATGCCGCCCGCTGAAAGATCAAGATCGCGGGACATTCGTTCGAAGCTGCTCGTGTTTGAGGCAAGTTTTATTACCGGCGCGATCGCGTTTCCAATCGTCGTACCGCGTCCGGTGGTGAAGACAATCAGGGTGGCACCCGCACCGACAAGTCCGGGCGTCGACTCCTGATCGTAACCAGGGCCCTGCATCAAGTTCAGGCCCCGCTGCTTTGGTGTTTCGGCATACTCGACCACGCCCTCAATCCGGGTAGTGCCGGCTTTGGCGATAGCGCCGAGCGATTTGATCGTGATGTTCAAAAGCCCGCCGGTCTTATTTCCCGGACTTGGATTCTGATTGAGGACGGCGCCGAATTTTGATGCGTACTCCTTATACCAATCAACCAGCCGATAAATCTCGCGCGCCGTCGCGGCATCTTTGGCCCGAGATGCCAGCACGTGTTCAGCTCCGCAAAACTCGGGCACTTCCGTAATCAGGACGGTGCCGCCCGAGCGCACCAGCGAATCGGCAGCCTGGCCCAGCGAAGGATTTGCCGAGATGCCTGAGAATCCGTCAGAACTGCCGCACTTCACTCCCAGAACCAACTCGCCGATCGAGCATTCCTCGCGCGTCGCCTCGTTTACCTGGGGCAGCATCCACTCGACTTCCTTCAGGCCCCGGGCAATCGCTGCTTCGGTGCCGCCAATATCCTGAATGCCGATTTTGGCGACTGGCTTGTCAAATTTCTTTTCGCGCTTGAGCAGGTATTGCTCGACCTTTGCCAGATTTGTTTTTTCACAACCCAGATCCATCAGGATCACGCCGCCAACATTTGGATGGTCAGCATAGTTCGAGAGTGTTCGCAGCATCACGTCGATGGTTGAGCCGTCCTGACAGCCACAACCCTTGTTATGCGGTATGGCCACCACGCCGTCCACGTTTTTGTACTTCTCCCTGCTGTATAACGTGAACTCAGCGATCATCGAAATCTGTTGCGCCTCGTGGCTGGCGCACATGCTGGTGGGCACGATCAAAACATAGTTGCGGGTGCCCACGCGTCCGTCGCGACGCCGAAATCCCATAAATGTCGCGCGTTGTGCTTCCGGAATATACGCCGGTGGAGGCGTCAAAAGATCTTCGCAGAGATCACGCACGACCGGGACGGCATCGGCCATGTTGTCGTGCGAGACACGATCGCCTTCTTGCATGCCCAGCGAAGTGCCGATCGGCTGCCCATACTGACGCACGAACTCGCCCGCGGGAATGTCGCGGATCGCGAAGCGATGTCCCGGCGGAACGGTGGCCCTGATGCAGAGATTGCGTCCATCCGGCAGAGTCACCTCCAGGCCGGACGACGTTTGCTTCTTCACCACCGCTACATTGTCATTGGGATTAACAATGATCGCGTAATCACTGATTCGTGAAGCAGCCTCTGAAAAGACAGTTGACATGTTTTCTCTCTGAATTCGTTTCGGGCTAAACCGCCATCACATCAGGCAGCACCAGCGACCTCAGATTGGTGTGGAGCCGCAACCAAAGACCGGGATTTGCATCAAGCTGGGCTGCGCGCCTGGCGCTGTCTTCGCTGAGTTCGGTATCGAGTACGCGCCGATAGCTTTCGCGCTTGGCCGGGGCCGTGTCGGCATCAACGATCGAGTGAACAATCCTTCTGGCGCCCAGAATGGCCGCCGGTCCTAAAGTCATGATATGTGTTGCCGCACGACACTCTGCCTCGTCTGCTTCGGTAACCGTGGAGCCGCCCACCTTAAACTTCTTGATGTGATGCTCGAGAATACTGGGAGAGATCGGAATAACTCCCGCGATATCTCTGGACGTCGCGCCCGAACCGGGTTTGATATAGGCGAGATGCGAAGCCCCTCCGGATTCTGGTCCCAGACCCAGAAAAAACAGATCGATGCCGCCGAGCGATTCCAACTTTTCAGTATATCGAATCAACTCGGCTTCCAGATTATCAGTGTCCGTGCGAATCGGGGTGAAGCTCTTGACTTTGCGGAAGAACGCATCGCCCAGTAGCCTTTCGAAATCACGGACGAAACTCAATCCATTGCTCATGCGCAGCGGGGCCAATGCGTCCTGAGTAAAAACATGGAGCCGGCCCAGCAAAGTATCAAGGCCCGGGGTCTCTGCCATCTGACCAATTAGCCGATACATGGCCTGGGCGCCGCGGCCACCTAAAAGAATGATCACCAGGTCACCGGACTTGCTTGAGGCGGCTCGCTGAATCTCCTCGAGTTGCGCTCGACCAACCTCTGCTTCACTTTCAAATATTTCCGGGTTTATCTGGTTTGCCTGGAGTCTCGACGGGTCACTCTCCGCACCGGGTGTGCTGCTGCGGACCCAAAATCCAGCGCCGACTGTGTGAAGGTTCGTTGTCTGCTGAACTGGGGTCGACATCTGGGCTGTTGCTCCCAACCGCTTCCGTTAAGTCAGTCTCTGCCCGACGGTAACGTAACTGGTTTTACCATTCGAGGACCAAGGTTAAGATTTTTACCACAGAGTCTTTCATAATACAAGAACTCGTTTCTTCTCGCCGACTCCCATTTCCCCGCTTCATTCCCACTCGAACTGGAGATTTTCGGTCTTGACTTACTTGAGAGGGCAATGTTACACAAAAGCCCTTTAGTCGCTAGTGGTATGACCTTTGGGCGTGTAGTCGACAGCTGCTCTGGCCAAAGGGGCTTTGCACAAAAGTCATCGGCCGGTTCGAAGCCAACCACTGAGAGCGTCTAAAAATCAGCATTGGTTCGTCTTCCGTCGTGAGATTTCGTGTAATTTCGTGGCTCGTGTGCTCAGGATTCGAGCAATGCGATCGACGAAATCACACTAAGCTCCAGATAGCGAACATCCGAACCTGATACACTACGCCGCGAAAAATGTCAGCCGGCCTGAACATCAAGACGAAAGACCAATGTCGCTGGGACCTGGTTAGTCTCGGCGAGGTAATGTTGCGTCTCGATCCCGGCCCGGCGCGCATTCACGCCGCCCGCACGTTTCAAGTTTGGGAGGGCGGCGGTGAATACAATGTCGCGCGCGGATTGAAGCGTTGTTTTGGAATGGAGACGGCGATTGTCACCGCGCTGGCTGATAATCCCGTCGGACGACTGGTGCAGGATCTGATCTACCAGGGCGGCGTCGATCAATCTCATCTTCGCTGGGTCAAGTACGATGGAGTCGGCCGCGAAACGCGAAACGGTTTGAATTTCACCGAACGAGGCTTTGGCGTGCGCGCGGCCCTCGGTTGCTCAGATCGCGGGCACACGGCCATCTCGCAACTGCAACCCGGCGACATTGATTGGGAGTTGATCTTTGGACGGGAAGGCGCGCGTTGGTTCCACACCGGCGGTATTTTCAGTGCCCTTGCTGCCAACACACCCGCGGTCGCCAAAGAAGCCATGGAAGTTGCGCGGCGCCAGGGCACGATCATCTCGTATGATCTGAATTACCGCGACTCACTGTGGAAATCGATCGGCGGAAAAGCCCGGGCCCGCGAGGTCAACCGGGATTTGGCGCCGTTGGTCGACGTTATGATCGGAAATGAAGAAGACTTCACTGCTTGCCTGGGATTGGAAGTGGAAGGATTGGACGAGCTGCATTCGCAGCTCGAGGTCGAGAGTTTTCGCCGCATGATGGAACGCGCCACGGGCGAGTTTCCAAACTTGAAAGTAGTTGCGACCACTCTCAGGAGCGCCAGGACGGCAACGAGAAATGATTGGGGCGCGGTCTGCTATGCGGACGGCGAGCTACACCAGGCGCCGGTGCGCGAGGATCTCGAAATCTTTGATCGAGTGGGCGGCGGTGATTCGTTCGCCTCCGGCTTGATTTATGGCTTCCTGATGGACAAGGGCGCGCAATGGGCGGTCGAGTGCGGCGCCGCGCATGGCGCGCTGGCGATGACAACTCCCGGCGATACTACTATGGCGACTCTGGCTGAAGTCGAACGGGCGATGAAAGGTGGCGGCGCGCGCATCGCCAGATAAAAAATGGATCGGACCCAGGTTCTAAATCAAATCAAGTCGATTGGCATCATACCCGTCGTCCGCGCCTCATCAAGTGATGAAGCGTTGCAGGCAGTAGAAGCAATCAGGGCCGGCGGCCTGACGATCCTGGAGATTACGATGACCGTGCCGGGCGCGGTCCAGGTCATCAAAAGAATCGCTGACCACTACGGCGACGAAGTGCTGGTCGGCGCCGGCACGGTGCTTGACGCCGAGACTGCTCGTAATTGCATCCGCGCCGGCGCGCAGTTTGTCGTCAGCCCCGCACTCAATCTGGAAACCATTGCCTGCTGTCGCGAGGCAGGCACCGCGATAATTCCGGGAGCACTCACCCCGACGGAGATCGTTCAGGCGTGGTCGGCCGGAGCGGATCTGGTTAAGGTTTTTCCCTGCGGCCCGATGGGTGGAGCCAGCTATATCAAATCGTTGCGAGCTCCACTGCCCCAAATTGAATTGGTCCCTACCGGCGGTGTTTCGCTGGCAACGGCAGCAAGTTTTATCGAAGCCGGAGCGGCGGCGCTGGGCGTGGGAGCAGACTTAGTTGATATCAAGGCGATTCAGGCGGGCAACTCTGAAAAGGTTACTGCGAGCACCAGGGCTTACATCGAAGCAGTCAAAACAGCTCGTGCCGGCATGAGCATAAAAGCCGCCTGAGGTCCTAAGCAGCTTCTTCGCCGGCGCCCTTATTCGAGACACGCTCCTCAGCACCCAGCGCTTCTTCCGCTTCCTGCGCCTTCTGCGCAAGTAACAGATGGTCCTTCATCGTTTCGCGCGCCGCTTCCGGGTTGCGATCGCGAATGGCACGGTAAATCTCGCGATGCATCTCTGCCGACTCTTTTAGATCGTGAGCGCGTCTCACCGTCTTGCGCCGCACGTCAAAAAGCACGGCGGCCACCATATTCATCAGCGCCGTCAGAATTCGATTGCCGGAAGCAGCCGCCACCATCTGGTGAAAGCGCATGTCGTGCACCAGGTAGTCCTCCGGCTCCTCAAGCGAGGCGTACATTCCAGCCATCTCTTCCGCCAGCGACGCCAACTGCTCTCCGGTAGCTCGTTCAGCCGCCAGACCGGCAATCGCCATTTCCAGCGCCCGCCGCGCCTCAAACATCTCCTTGGAAGTAAAACCATGTAAGGATGCCATCAGGCTAAGCGAACTGCTGTCGAGCACCGGCGATTCTTCCGCCTTGACGACGAACGTGCCTGCGCCCTGTCTGGATTCGAGTACGCCAACCGCCGCCAACGAGCGGATGCCGGCACGCAGCGTGGGGCGACTCACACCCAGCAACTTTGCCAAATCTCGTTCGGGAGGAAGGCGGTCGCCGGGCCGCAACTCGCCACGATGGATCATCCCACGCAGTTGGGTAACCACCTCTTCCGAGGTCAGCCCGCGGCGCTCCGGCTCGACGGTTTTGAACTTCATCCTATCTGAATCGGTCATACCAGTGAGATGCTCCTGCGACCATCGATTACCAATTTGCGTCTGAAACTGACGGCCAGATTAATCAAACCCCAAGTCTACGCCCTCGCATTCTAGCCGAATAAGGGTTTCTTGTGAATGCCGTGCTTAAAGTCGGTCAAGAGGTATGACCACGAGCGGAGCAAGCAGAACGCGATGCCCGCGAGCCATTGGCTCTCCAAAAGGTCGCGGTTAGGGAGAACAGACTCGTCTGCAAGGCGCTGCCCTGTGTCCTAATTTCAGGTTTTCTCCGCGAGTTCTCAGCGATCTCGGCGTCTCCTGCGGTGAATAATTAGTCAAATACACTCACCGCAGAGACGCAGAGAACGCAAAGGCTGCGCAGAGGATTTCAAATTAGGGCACTAACTCCCCGATCAAAACGCTTGATTTGTCCGACATGTGTGCTTGCCTCCTTAGCCACCAGTGACCAGCTTGCCGTTGATGCGCACATTTCGCAGTTTGAGATCGTCCACGTACTTAACAATATTTTCGTCGCTTACGTTATCAAAGGTGCAGTTGGTAAGCCGCACGTCGGTCACGTGCGCTTTCGCCAGGCCCTGGAGGTCAAGCGCGTGCTTGCTTTTTCCGCTCCTCAAATTGTCGACGACCAGATGCTTCAGCCTGGGTGTGTGCGGACCGTTCGCCCCTTCCTCATAGTTGAAGTCAACGGTAATCGTGGAGTCGGAAACCTGACCCACCTCAATGTTCCGAAAATAGAAGTTCTCCAGTTGGCCTCCGCGCAGGGCGTTATTCTTAAAGCGAATCGCGATGTTGAGATTAGGGCTATCTAGTTTGCAGTTTTCAGCGAAAACATTCCGCACGCCGCCGGAGATCTCACTGCCGATGGTAATACCCCCATGTCCGTCGCGCATTCGGCAACCCTGAATGACGATGTTTTCAGAGGGCACGCCCACGCGACGGCCATCGTTGTTGCGGCCGGCCTTGATCGCTATGCAGTCATCGCCGGTCGCGAAAGTGCAGTCTTTGATCAAAACATCCCGGCACGATTCAGGATCACAACCGTCTGCGTTTGGTCCTGTCCGGTCCGTCGCGCCGGCCTCTCTTTCAACCCGGACGTCGCGGATAGTCACGTTGGTGCAAAGGACTGGATGAAGCTGCCACATGGGTGAGTGCCTGAGCGTCACGCCTTCAATCAAAATGTTCTGGCACCGATACGGCTGGATAAACATCGGCCGCAGGTAACTTCCTTCCCCGAAGAGCCTCTGGTTAACGGGAGCTCCCTTTTCAACCATTTCATAAAGCAGCTTGCGAGCTTTGCTTTGTTCGGGTTCGCCTTTTCGCCAACCGCATTCCGGACGACCTTTCCAGGGCCACCAATGATCACAGTCGGCTTGTCCATCGATGACCCCCTGGCCGGTGATGGCTACATTTCGCTGGGCAAAGGCATAGATGAACGGTGAGTAGTTCATCAGCTCCATGCCTTCCCAGCGCGTAAAAACCAAGGGCAAATATTTCTTCGGATCACGATCAAATCTTATGGTCGCATTTTTGGTCACGTGAAGATTGACGTTGCTCCTCAGTTGAATCGCTCCGGTAACAAACTCTCCCTCGGGCACGACCACTCGCCCGCCACCTGCTCTGTTGCAGGCGGCAATTGCCTTGGCAAAAGCCTCAGTGCAGTCGGTTCGGCCATCGCCCCTCGCTCCAAATCTGGTGACCGGGAAATTACGCCTGGGAAATACCGGAGCCTTGATGCGGGCCAGAATTCTCGTAACCTGGGACCACGCGGCATCATCAACGCCCCGCTGCCGGCCGAGTTCGAATTCGCGGGCGACAGAATTAATCGGTAGTCCGGAAACGGTGATTCCGGCCCCTGCAATCAGCAGTCCTCTTATGAACTCACGACGATCATTCATGCTTCACCTATCAAGTCAGTGTCCTGTTGGCCTTACCCAAAAGTCGATCTGATCTGGAATGAGCTTGCTAGTACTGGGAGCGCGGGCGCCCTCGCCCTCTTGAGCGCGAAGCGCGAAACAGTTCAGCGTCAAGAAATTGGAGCGTGCTGCGTACGCTGAGCGGGCGAGGACGCCCGCGCTCTCAGTATTCGCTTGTCCCTTCCTGCCATAACACTTTTTAGGCAAGAACTGTCCTGTTAGTACGTTGCCAGTGCACTAGCCCTACCGTCAGGCTGAATTGGGATTCGGGCGAGAGCCCTCCCTGACGGTCGGGCTAGTGCACCGCCTGTACGAGCTACCCACGGCGTCGCATTTTGCAC
>Ga0307468_100000219_pt1 | contig 13612 bp, 2 predicted proteins | sample atmdna_FD_203085 | JGI IMG/M metagenome (GOLD analysis project Ga0307468, IMG submission 203085) | Hardwood forest soil microbial communities from Morgan-Monroe State Forest, Indiana, United States - atmos_gases AM2C_05 | ecosystem: Environmental > Terrestrial > Soil > Temperate forest > Bulk...
CGTGCCGGGCGAGCTGTGGGTCGGCGGTGCGGGGGTGACCCGCGGCTACCACGGCCGGCCCGACCTGACAGCCGGGAAGTTCATCCCCGACCCGTTCGCCCCGTTCTCCGAAGCCCCGGGGGCGCGCCTCTATCGCACCGGCGACCTCGTGCGCTGGCTGGCGGACGGCGAGCTGCAGTTCCTCGGCCGCATCGACCAGCAGGTCAAGGTGCGCGGCTTCCGTATCGAGCTGGAGGAGATCGAGGCCGTGCTGCGCACTCACCGGGCGGTCCACGACGCCGTGGTCGTGCCGCTGGAAGGGCGGCGCCGCCAGCCGAGCGAGACCGCCGACGGCACTCCGCAATACCAGCGGCTGGCCGCCTACATCGTGGTGCGGCAGGGCGAGCCCGAGCCGCAGGCGGCGGCGCTGCGCGCCTATCTCAAGGAGCGGCTGCCCGAGTACATGGTACCAACCGGCTTCCTCACCCTCCCGGCCCTGCCGCTGACGCCGAACGGCAAGGTGGACCGCCGGGCTCTCGCCGCGGCCGGCGGCGACCGTTTCGCGCCCGAGGTCGCCTACGTGGCACCGCGCACGCCGGTCGAGCGCAAGGTGGCCGAGATCTGGACCGAGCTGCTGGAGGCCGAGAGGGTCGGCGCCAACGACAACTTCTTCGACCTGGGCGGGCATTCGCTGCTGACCACGCGTCTGGTCTCGCGCATCCGCGACGCCTTCCAGCTCGAGGTACCGCTGCAGACCTTTTTCGAGGAGCCGACGGTCTCCGGCCTGGCGCAGAGCATCGAGCTGGCGCGCTGGGCCGAGGAGGTGGCGCAGACCGCGCCCGCCGCAACCGTGGCCGAAGGCTTCGAGGAGGGCGAGCTGTGATCGCCGCCGTGAACCGTTCCGTCGTCCAGCTCCTGGCGCAGCTGCGCGGCCTGGAGGTCAAGCTCTGGGCCGAGGGCGAGCGCCTGCGCTTCACCGCTCCCGAAGGAGCGCTCACCCCCGAGCTCAAGGCGGAGCTCGCCGAGCGTAAGGCCGAGGTCCTGGGCTTCCTGCGCCAGGGCCAGGCCGGGTCGCTCCCCGCCGGGCCGGCGCGCATGCCGCCCGCGGCCGCGGCCTCGGGACAGCTGCCGCTCTCCTTCGCCCAGCAGCGGCTCTGGTTCCTCAACCAGCTCGACCCGGAGAGCAGCGAATACAACATCGCGCGCGCCATGCGCCTCTCCGGACCGGTGCGGGTCGACCTCCTGGAGCGCAGCCTCGCCGAGGTGGTGCGCCGCCACGACGTGCTGCGCACCACGTTCTTCGCCGCCGACGGCCAGCCGTTCCAGCGTGTCGTTCCGGAGATCGACTGGCGGTTGCCGCTGGTCGACCTCCAGGGGCTGCCTGCGGAGGCGCGCTGGGAGGAGGCGCAGCGCCGCGCCGCCGAGCTGGCGCGCCAGCTCTTCGACCTGCGGCGCGGGCCGCTGCTGCGCGTCGCCCTGCTGCGTCTCCGCCCCGACGAGCACATCGCCGCGGCCACCATGCACCACATCGCCGGCGACGGCTGGTCGACCAACGTGCTGTTCCGCGAGATGGGGCTGCTCTATGAGTCGCTCGTCTCCCGCCGGCCGTCGCCGCTGCCGGAGCTGCCGTTCCAGTACGCCGACTTCGCCTGGTGGCAGCGCCAGTACCTGCAGGGCGAGGTGCTCGACCGGCAGCTCGCCTACTGGACGGAGCAGCTGCGGGGCGCTCCCGAGGTCCTCGACCTGCCCGCCGACCGGCCGCGCTCGGCGGTGCTGTCGGACCGTGGCGCGCGCCACACCTCGCTGATCCCGAAGCGGCTCGCCGACGCGCTCAAGACGCTCGGCCAGGGCGAAGGGGGCGCGACCCTCTTCATGACGCTGTTCGCCGGCTTCAACGCGCTGCTCCACCGCTGCTCGGGACAGGAGGACGTCGTCGTCGGCTTCCCGGTGGCCAACCGCAACTGGACCGAGATCGAGGGACTGATCGGCTTCTTCGTCAACAGCCTGGTGCTGCGCACGCGGATGGCGGGCGATCCCACGGTACGCGAGCTGCTGGCGCAGGTGCGCCAGACGACGCTCGGCGCCTACGCCCACCAGGACCTGCCGTTCGAGCGGCTGGTCGAGGAGCTGCAGCCCGAGCGGCGGCTGAGCGAGACGCCGGTCTTCCAGGTGACGATCGCCCTCGCCAACACGCCCGGCTCGGACCAAGTCTCCTCGTCGTTCCGCATGAGCCTGCTGTCACCGGTGGAGCAGCACTCGCAGCTCGACCTCTCCTGCGCCATGAAGGAGACGCCGGAGGGGATCCAGGTCTCCTGGCGCTACCGCCGCGACCTGTTCGACCCGTCGACGGTCGCCCGTCTGGCGGATCGCTACCGCCTGCTGCTCGAAGGGATCGTCGCCGATCCTGGGCAGCGGCTGTCGGAGCTGCCCCTGCTGCTGCCTGCCGAGTCCTTCCAGCTGCTCAACGAGTGGAACGGCACGCCGCAGGGCCCGTCGCTGCGCTGCCTGTACTACCAGCTCTCGGCGCAGGCGGAGCGTACGCCGGAGGCGCCGGCGGTGCTGTGCGAGGACGGCACGCGGCTCACCTACCGCGAGCTCCACGCGCGGGCGCGCCGCCTGGCCCGGCACCTGCGCCGGCTGGGCGTCGGCCCCGACGTCGCCGTCGGCGTCTGCCTGGAGCGCTCGCCGGAGCTGATCGTCAGCCTGCTCGCCGTGGTAGAGGCCGGCGGCGCCTACCTGCCGCTCGACCCGGCCTACCCGATGGAGCGGCTGGCCTACATGCTGGAGGACTCCGGCGCGGCCATCGTGCTGACAACGCTGACGGTTGCAGGCCTGGCGTCGCGGCTGCCGGAAGGCGTGCGGCTCGTCGACGTCGCCGACGTGCCGGACGAGCCGCCCTCGGGCGGCCCGATGCGCTACTCGGAGGCGCTGGCCTGGATCATCTACACGTCCGGCTCGACCGGCCGTCCCAAGGGGGTCGGGGTGGAGCAGCGCGCGGCGGCGGCGCACTGCAAGACCGTCGCGGCGCTCTGGCGGCTGGAGCCGGGCGACCGCGTGCCGCTGCTCGCCTCACCGAGCTTCGACGCCTCGCTGGAAGACATCCTGGTGCCGTTGACCTCCGGCGCGACGGTGGTGATCCTCGGCTCCGGGCCGTGGACTCCCGCGGACCTCCTCCTGCGCGCGGTGGAGCTCGACCTGACGATGCTCCCCCTGTCCACCGCCTACTGGCACGTCTGGGTGCAGGAGAACCGGGACGCCGCGGTGCCGCCGCGGCTGCGGCTGGTCACCGTCGGCGGCGAGGCGATGTCGCCGCAGGCGGTCCGGCTCTGGCACCGTTCGCCGTTCGCCGGCGTCCGGCTGCTCAACGAATACGGGCCGACCGAGGCCGTCATCACTCCGACCGTGGCCGAGGTGGACGAGTCGGTCGCGGAGCTGCCCGGCCAGGTGTCGGTCGGCCGGCCGCTCGGCGGCCGCTTCGCCTACGTGCTCGACCGCTACGGCAACCTGTTGCCGCCGGGGAGCCCGGGAGAGCTGTACCTCGGCGGCCGGATCCTGGCGCGCGGCTACGTCGGCCGCCCGGACCTCACCGCCGAGCGGTTCGTCCCCGATCCGTTCGGCGAGCCCGGCGGGAGGTTGTACCGCACCGGCGACCTCGCGCGCTGGCGCCCCGACAGCGGCCACCTGGAGTTCCTCGGCCGCCTCGACCAGCAGGTCAAGGTGCGCGGCTACCGCGTCGAGCCGGAGGAGATCGAGGAGGTCCTCGCCGGCCATCCCGCCGTCGCCCAGGTCGTCGTCGTGCCGCGCCCGGACGCCGCCGGCAACCACCTGGTGGCCTACGTGGTCGCCAGGGACGGCGCGTCGCCCGACCTGCGCTCCTATCTCTTCGCGCGCCTGCCCGACTATATGGTGCCGGCCGCGGTCGTGGCCCTCGACGCCCTGCCGCTGACGCCCAACGGCAAGGTCGACCGCAAGGTCCTGCCGGCGCCGGCGCCCGAGGCGGCCTGGGTGGCGCCGCGCGGCCCGGTGGAGGAGACGCTGGCGCGGATCTGGAGCGAGGTCCTGAACCGCGGGCCGGTGAGCGTCCACGCCAACTTTTTCGACCTGGGCGGCCATTCGCTGCTCGCCACCCAGGTGATCTCGCGCGTCCGCGACGTGCTGCGGGTGGACCTGCCGCTACGCGTCCTGTTCGAGGCGCCGACGGTGGCGGCGCTTGCCGAGCGTGTTACCGAGCGTATTGCCGAACGCCGGCCCGCGGAGCCCGCGCCGGAGGCGGACGGCCTGGCCGCCACCCTGGCCGAGCTGGAAAGGCTGCCGGAAGAGGAGCTGCTGGCGATGTTCGAAGGGAGAGACCGTTGATCGACAAGAATGCGGAGCTGGACCGCGACGCCGAGCGGGCGAGGGCCCGCGAGATCGCGGCCGCAGCGCTGGCCGCCTACGACCTGCGCGAGCCCCAGATCACCCTGCTCGACCAGAAGAAGAACGTGACCTTCCGCGTCGAGACGCAGGCGCCCGGCGGCGGCACGGAGCGCTTCCTCCTCCGCCTCTGCCATCTCGGCGGCTACAACCGCGAGGAGATCCTCTCCGAGCTCACCTGGCTGACCTACCTCCGCCACCGCGAGGGGCTGCTCGTCCCCGAGCCGGTGGCGGCGCGCGACGGCTCGCTGGTCACATGGTCAGAGGACGCGGCCGGTGAGGCCGGTGAAGATGCCGGTGAGGCCGCAGAAAATGCCGAGCCGCGCTGGTGCGCGCTGTTCCGCTGGGTGCCGGGCGAGGTCCTCCAAGGGGTTCTCACCCCGGCCAACATCGAGCGCGTCGGCGCGCTGCTGGCGAAGCTCCACCGCTGCTCCGAGCGCTTCGTGCCGCCGCCCGGCTTCGCGCGCCCGCGCTGGGACTGCGACCGCCTGTTCGGCACCGGTGAGGTGATCCCTTCCGAGATCGACGAGCCGCTGATCACGAAGCGCGGGCGCGAGATCCTCGACGAGGCCGCCGCCGCCGTGCGCGAGACCGTGCGCCGGCTCGGCGAGGGCCCCGCGGTCTTCGGCATCATCCACAAGGACCTAGAGCCGGACAACACCGTGGTCTGGCAGGGCGAGCTGCACGCCATCGACTTCGCCGACGCCGGCTGGGGCTGGTACCTCTACGACATGGCGGCGTCGCTGTTGCCGCTGCGCGAGAAGAAGGGCTTCCCCGAGATGCGCGCCGCCTTCCTGCGCGGCTACCGCAGCGTCCGCCCGGTGTCCGCCGAGCACGAAGAGCTGCTCGAGACCTTCACCATCGCCCGCAGCCTCTTCGCCATCCGCCTGATGGTGCTGGAGACCATGCACATCCCCAAGGTACGGGAGTACGCGCAGGTCGCGATCCCGCACATCCTGGGCGAGATGCGCCGTTTCCTCGACCGGCGGGCGAGTGCCGGAGCGGTGGCGCGGCTGGCGGCCACGGCGGCAGTCACTGAGCCGGGCCGCATGACCACCGTCCAGTTCCTGTCGCGCCTGCGCGAGCTGGAGATCAAGGTTTGGGCCGAAGGCGAGAAGCTGCGCTTCACCGCTCCCCAGGGAGCGCTCACCCCCGAGCTCAAGGCCGAGCTGGCCGACCGCAAACAGGAGGTGCTCGCCTTCCTGCGCCAGGGCCAGGCCGCCGGCCGCGCCGCCGGCCCGGCGCGCATGCCGGTCGCCGTCGCCGAGTCGAACCGCATCCCGCTCTCCTTCGGCCAGCAGCGGCTGTGGTTCCTGAACCAGCTCGACCCGGACGGGCGGGCCTACAACATCGCCCGCGCCGTGCGCCTCTCCGGACCGGTGCGGGTCGACCTGCTGGAGCGCAGCCTGGGCGAGGTGATCCGCCGCCACGCCGCGCTGCGCACCACGTTCTCCGCGGTGGACGGCGAGCCGTTCCAGCGCGTCCAGCCTCATATCGCATGGCAGCTGCCGCTGGTCGACCTGCGCGCTCTCCCCGAGGAGACGCTGCGCGCCGAGGCCCAGCGGCTGTCTACGGACCTGGCGCACCAGACCTTCGACCTGGCGCGCGGGCCGCTGCTGCGCGTCACCCTGCTGCGGCTGGGCGCGGAGGAGCACATCGCCGCCGCCACCATGCATCACATCGTCGGCGACGGCTGGTCCACCGGCCTGCTGTTCCGCGAGATGGGAATCCTCTACGAGTCGCTGGCCTCGGGCCGGCCTTCGCCGCTGGCCGAGCTGCCGCTCCAGTACGCCGACTTCTCCTGGTGGCAGCGCCAGCACCTCCAGGGCGAGGTGCTGGCTGAGCAGATCGCCTACTGGAAGGCGCAGCTCGAAGGCGCTCCCGAGGTGCTCGACTTGCCGACCGACCGGCCGCGCTCCGCGGCGCGCACGAATGACGGCGCCCGCCACGCCTCGCTGATCCCGCGCGACGTGGTCGACCCGCTCAAGGCGCTCGGCCAGGCCGAAGGCGCGGCGACCCTGTTCATGGTGCTCTTCGCCGCCTTCAACGCAGTGCTCCACCGCGCCTCGGCGCAGGACGACGTGGTCGTCGGCTTCCCGGTGGCCAACCGCAACTGGACCGAGATCGAAGGGCTGATCGGCTTCTTCCTCAACACCCTGGTGCTGCGCACCCGCATGGGCGGCGACCCGACCTACCGCGAGCTGCTCGTCGGCGTGCGGCAGACGACGCTCGGCGCCTACGCGCACCAGGACCTCCCCTTCGAGAAGCTGGTCGAGGAGCTGCGGCCGGAGCGCCGGCTGAGCGAGACGCCGGTCTTCCAGGTGACGTTCAGCCTGCAGAACGTGCCGCACCCCGACTCGCAGGTGGCGTCGTTCCGTATGAGCCTGATGCCGCCGATCGCGCAGACCGCGCAGTTCGACCTGTCGTGCGACATGAAGGAGATGCCGGAGGGCGTGCGCGTCTCCTGGCGCTACAAGCGGGACCTGTTTGACGACACCACCATCGCGCGGCTCGCCGCGCACTATGAAACGACGTTGCGCGGCATCGCCGCCGACCCCGACCTGCGCCTCTCCGCGCTGCCGCTGCTCGGGGAGGGCGAGCGCGCCCAGCTGCTCGTCGAGTGGAGCGACACCGAGAAGGCCTGCCCGCAGCGGCCCATGGTCCACGAGCTGGTGGCGCTGCACGCGGCGGAACGGCCCAAGGCCACGGCGGTCGCCGGCCCGCAGGGGCGGCTGACCTACGGCGAGCTGGACGCCCGCGCCAACCGCCTCGCCTGGCACCTGCGGTCGCTCGGCGTCGGCCCCGAGGTGCGGGTGGCGGTCTGCACTGACCGCTCGCTCGACCGCGTGGCCGGCATCCTCGGCGCGGTCAAGGCCGGCGCCGCCTACGTCTCGCTCGACCCGGAGTACCCGCGCGAGCGTCTGGCTTATCTGCTCGACGACGCCGGCGCGCCAGTCCTGCTGACCGAGCGCCGCTTCCTCGACCGTCTGCCCGAGACCGCGGCGCGCGTGCTCTGCCTCGACGACCTGGGAGACCTCCAGGGAGATGAGAGCGCACCGCCGCCGAGCGGCGTGACGCCGGACAATCTCGCCTACGTGGTCTATACCTCGGGCTCGACCGGCAAGCCCAAGGGGGTGGAGATCCCGCACGCCGGGTTGATGAACCTGGTGCGCTGGCACCAGAGCCTCTACGGCGTGACCGCGGAGGACCGCGGCACGCAGATCGCGAGCCCGGCCTTCGACGCCTCGATCTGGGAGCTCTGGCCCTACCTGACTGCGGGTGCGAGCCTGCACATCCCCGACGAGGAGACCCGCCTGTCGCCGGAGAAGATGGTGCGCTGGTGGGCGGACGAGAGCATCACCCTGGCTTACCTGATGACGCCGCTCGCCGAGGGGGTGCTGGAGGCCGGCATCCCGGAAGGGGTCGACCTGCCGACGCGGGCGCTGATCATCGGCGGCGACCGCCTGCGCCGCCGCCCGGCGCCGGGCACGCCGTTCCGGCTGATGAACCACTACGGCCCGGCCGAGTACACGGTCACCTCGACGGTGATCGAGGTGCCGCCGTCGGCCGAGCGCGACGGCGAGATCCTGCCGACCATCGGCCGCGCCGTCGACAACACGCGCATCCACGTGCTCGACAGGCACCTCGAGCCGGTGCCGGCCGGCGTGCCGGGCGAGCTGTTCGTCGGCGGCGTCGGCCTGGCGCGCGGCTATGCCGGCCGGCCGGAGCTGACGGCGGAGAAGTTCGTCCCCGACCCGTTCGCCGGGCTGTGCGGCGAGCCCGGGGCGCGCCTCTACCGCACCGCCGACCTGGTGCGCTGGCTGCCGGACGGCGACCTCGACTTCCTCGGCCGTCTCGACAACCAGGTGAAGCTGCGCGGCCTGCGCATCGAGCTGGGGGAGATCGAGACCGTGCTCGCGCAGCACCCGGCGGTGCGCGAGGCGGTCGTGCTGGTGCGCGAGGACACGCCCGGCGACAAGCAGCTGGTCGCCTATGCCGTGCCCGCCCAGGGCACCTTCTTGGCGCCGGCGGCGCTGCGCGAGTTCCTGCGCGAGCGGCTCCCGGCCTACATGGTGCCGGCCTTCTTCGTGTTCCTCGACGGGCTGCCGATGACGCCCAACGGCAAGGTCGACCGCCGCGCCCTGCCGGCGCCGGACCGCGCCGAGATGGAGGAGGAAGCGGCGGAACCGCGCAACGCCGCCGAGGACCTGCTGGCCGGAATCTGGGCCGAGGTGCTCGGCCGCGACCGCGTCGGGATGCATGAAAACTTCTTCGAGATCGGCGGCCACTCGCTGCTGGCGACGCAGGTGGTCTCCCGCATTCGCGAGCTGTTCGGGCTCGAGCTGCCGCTGCAGCGGCTGTTCGAGGCGCCGACCGTGGCCGACCTGGCGGCGGCTGTCGAAGCGGCCCGCCGCAGCGCGCGCGGCCTGGAGGCGCCGCCCCTGGTGAGGATGCCGCGGGAGGCGAGGGAGGAGGGCGGCCTGCCGCTCTCGTTCGCGCAGCAGCGGCTCTGGTTCCTCGACCAGTTCGCGCCCGGGAGTCCGGTCTACAACATCCCCGCCGCGGTACGGCTGACCGGCGAGGTGGACCCGGCGCTGCTGGCGCGGGCGCTCGACGAGCTGGTGCGGCGGCACGAGTCGCTGCGCACCACCTTCACCGCGCGGCACGGGCAGCCGGTGCAGGTGATCCACGACGGGATGCGCCTGCCGCTGCCGCTGGTCGACCTGGCGGGGCTGCCGGAGGCGGCGCGCGGACCCGAGGCCCGGCGTCTCGCCGCCGTCGAGGCGGCGCGCCCCTTCGACCTCGCGGCGGGACCGCTGGCGCGCCTGACCCTGGTGCGTCTGGGGCCGGCGGACCACGCCGCGCTGGTGACCCTGCACCACGTCATCTCCGACGGCTGGTCGATGGGCGTCTTCCTGCGCGAGCTGGCGGCGCTCGTCGACGCCTTCTCGCGGCGCGAGCCTTCGCCGCTCCCCGAGCTGCCGGTGCAGTACGCCGACTTCGCGGTCTGGCAGCGGCAGTGGCTGGCCGTCGACGTCCTGGAGACCGGGATCGCGTACTGGCGCTGGCAGCTCGGCGACGCGCCGCGCAGCCTCGACCTGCCGACCGACCGGCCGCGGCCGGCGGTGCAGACCCACAACGGCGCGGCCTGCCACTTCACCGTGCCAGCCGCCGTCGCCGAGCCGCTGGCGGCGCTCTCCCGGCGCGAGGGGGTGACGCTGTTCATGACCCTGCTCGCCGCCTTCCAGGTGCTGCTGGGCCGCTACTCCGGCCAGCGCGACCTCGTCGTCGGCTCGCCGATCGCCGGCCGCAACCGCCGCGAGCTCGAAGGCGTGATCGGCTTCTTCGTCAACACCCTGGTGCTGCGGACCAACCTCTCCGGCGACCCGGCGCTCCGCCAGCTGCTGGCCGGCGTCCGCACCGCCGCGCTGGACGCCTACGCTCACCAGGACATGCCGTTCGAGCGTCTGGTCGAAGAGCTGCAGCCGGCGCGCGACCTCTCCCGGTCGCCACTCTTCCAGGTGGCGTTCGCGCTGCAGAACGCGCCGATGGCGCCGCTCGCCCTGCCCGGGCTGACCCTGACGCCGTGGGCGAGCGAGGCCCGCACCGCCAAGTTCGACCTGAGCCTCGCCTTCGGCCAGGGCCCGGAGAACGGCCTGGCCGGATCGCTGGAGTACAACACCGACCTGTTCGACGGCGCCACGGTCGAGCGCATGATCGGCCACCTGCTGACGCTGCTCGCGGCGGCGGCGGACCCGGAGCGGCGGATCTCCGACCTGCCGCTGCTGACCGCGGACGAGCGGACGCAGATCCTGGAGCAGTGGAACGACACCGCGAAGCCCTGCCCGCAGCATCCGATGGTGCACGAGCTAGTGGCCGGACAGGCCCGCCGCCGGCCGGGGGCGACCGCGGTGGCCGCGCCGCAGGGCACGCTCACCTACGGCGACCTCGACGCCCGGGCCAACCGCCTGGCCTGGCACCTGCGCGCCCTGGGCGTCGGCCCGGAGGTGCTGGTGGCCGCCTGCACCGACCGCACGCCCGAAAGGGTGATCGGGCTGCTCGCCGTGCTCAAGGCCGGCGGCGCCTACGTGTCGATCGATCCGACCTATCCGCGCGAGCGGCTGGCTTTCCTGCTGGAGGACGCGCGGGCGCCGGTGCTGCTGACCGAGACCCGTCTCCTGACGCAGCTCCCGGAGTCCGGAGCGGCGGTGATCTGCCTCGACGATCTCGGGGAGGTGCGGGGCGACGAGGGCGCGCCGCCGGCCAGCGGCGTGACGCCGGACAACCTCGCCTATGTGGTCTATACGTCGGGCTCGACGGGCAGGCCCAAGGGGGTCGAGATCCCGCACGCCGGCCTGATGAACCTGGTGCGCTGGCACCAGGATCTCTACGGCGTGACCGCGGAGGACCGCGGCACGCAGGTGGCGAGCCCGGCCTTCGACGCCGCGGTCTGGGAGCTCTGGCCGTATCTGGCCGCGGGCGCCAGCCTGCACATCCCGGACGAAGAGACCCGGCTTTCGGCGCGCGCCATGGTCCGCTGGTGGGAGTCCGAGAGGATCACCCTCGCCTACCTGATGACGCCGCTCGCCGAAGGGGTGCTCGAGACCGGGGTCCCGCCCGCGGCGGACCTCGCGGTGCGGGCGCTGATCATCGGCGGCGACCGGCTGCACCATCGCCCCGCGCCGGGCACGCCGTTCCGGCTGATGAACCACTACGGCCCGGCGGAGTACACCGTCACCTCGACCGTCGTCGAGGTCGCGCCGGCGCCCCCGGGCGCTGCCATGGGGAGCGTGGGCCTGCCCACCATCGGCCGGGCCATCGACAACACCCGCATCTACGTGCTCGACCGCGACCTGCGGCCGGCGCCGGTGGGGGTGCCGGGCGAGCTGTACGTCACCGGCCTGGGACTGGCGCGCGGCTATCTGCGGCGGCCGGACATGACCGCCGAGAAGTTCATCCCCGATCCCTATGCCGGCGAGCCCGGCGGCCGGCTCTACCGCACCGGCGACCTCGTGCGCTGGCTGCCGGACGGCGACCTCGACTTCCTCGGGCGCCTCGACAACCAGGTCAAGCTGCGCGGTCTGCGCATCGAGCTCGGGGAGATCGAGGCGGTGCTCGTCCAGCACCCGGGGGTGCTGGAGGCGGCGGTCGACGTGCGCGAGGACCGGCCGGGCGAGAAGCGCCTGGCCGGCTACGTTGTCCCGGTGCCGGACCGCGGCGTCGCCGTCGAGGAGCTGCGCGCCTTCCTGCGCGAGCGGCTGCCCGAGTACATGGTGCCCGCGGCCTTCGTCTACCTGCCGGCCCTGCCGCTGACCCCCAACGGCAAGGTCGACCACAAGGCGCTGCCCGCCCCCGAGTGGGCCCCCGAGCACGCCTTCGTGGCGCCGCGCACCGCCACCGAGCAGACGCTGGCCCGTATCTGGGGCCGGGTGCTCCAGGCCGAGCGCGTCGGCGTCCACGACAACTTCTTCGAGATCGGCGGGCACTCGCTGCTCGCCACCCAGGTGATGTCGCAGATCCGCGAGGAGCTGTTCGTCGACCTGCCGATCCGCGCCCTGTTCGCGAGCCCGACGGTGGCGGCGCTGGCCGAGATTATCGAGACCCAGGGACCGGACGGCTCGGAAGACCTGCAGAAGATCGCCGAGACGCTGGCGCAGCTCGACGGGCTCGGCGACGAGGAGCTCCAGGCCCTGCTGGGCGAAGACGTGGATGAGTGACCTCTCGAAGAGCATTGCGGGGCTGACGCCGGAGAAGCGCCGCCTCCTCGAGCGCCTGCTGCGCCAACAGGGCGTCGACCTGTCGCGCTCGGTCATCCTGCCGCAGCCGCGCGACCCGGCGGGCAGCCCGTTGTCGTTCGCCCAGCAGCGGCTCTGGTTCCTCGACCAGCTGGCGCCCGGCGGCGTCTCCTACAACGTCCCCGGCCTCTTCCTTCTGCGTGGCGATCTCGACGTGGCGGCGCTGGCCGCCGGCATCGCGGCGATCGTCGAGCGGCACGAGATCCTGCGCACCACGTTCGGCCTGGCCGGCGGCGGCGGCGAGCCGGTGCAGCTGGTCAACCCGCCGGAGCCGTTCCCCTTGCCGGTCGTCGACCTCGGAGGGCTGCCGGAGCCGGCGCGCCTGCCGGAGGTCCGCCGGCTGGCCTTCGAGCAGGTGCGGCGCCCCTTCGACCTGGCGCGCGGGCCGCTGCTGCGCGGCATCCTGGCGGCGCTCGACGGCCGCGAGCGGGCGATCCTCCTCACCACCCATCACATCGTCACCGACGGCTGGTCGATGGTGCTGCTGATGAAGGAGCTGGGCGCCCTGTACGAGGCCTTCGCGCAGGGCCGTCCCTCGCCGCTGCCGCCCCTCCCGCTCCAGTACGCCGACTTCGCCGTCTGGCAGCGCCGCTGGCTGACCGGCGAGGTGCTGGAGTCGGAGCTCGCCTACTGGCGCTCGCGGCTGGGCGATCTGCCGTCCGCCCTGGAGCTGCCGGTCGACCATCCGCGGCCGGCGGTGCAGACGTTCGACGGCGCCATCCGCTCGCTGCCGCTGCCCGCCGACCTCCTGGACCGGCTGCAGGAGCTCTCCCAGCGCCGCGGTACGACGCTGTTCATGACCCTCCTCGCGGCCTTCAAGACGCTGCTCTGGCGCTACACCGGCCAGGCCGACTTCGCGGTCGGCACGCCGACCGCCGGCCGCAACCGCAAGGAGGTCGAGGGGCTGATCGGGTTCTTCGTCAACACCCTGGTGCTGCGCACCGACCTCGCCGGCGATCCGCCGTTCCTGGAGCTGCTCGACCGGGTGCGCGAGGTCACGCTGTCGGCCTACTCGCACCAGGACCTGCCGCTCGAGAAGCTGGTGCAGGAGCTGCAGCCCGAGCGCGACCTGTCGCGCACGCCGCTGTTCCAGGTCGTCTTCGCGCTCCAGAACACGCCGCCCGGCGCCGCGGAGACGCCGGGGTTCGAGCTGGTGCCGCTGATGACCGACAGCGGCGTCGCCAACTACGACCTGACGCTCACCGTGCTCGCCGCCGAGGTGCAAGTCCAGTACAACCGCGACCTGTTCAACGCCACGACGGTGCAGCGGCTGGCCGGGCACTTCGCGGTCCTGCTGCGGGCGGCCGCCGACGGTACGGAGCGCCGGCTGTCGGACCTGCCGCTGCTCACCGAGGCGGAGCGGACGCAGGCGCTGGTGCAGTGGAACGACACGGACAGGCCTTGCCCGCAGGTGCCGCTGGTGC
>Ga0307468_100000220_pt1 | contig 13577 bp, 15 predicted proteins | sample atmdna_FD_203085 | JGI IMG/M metagenome (GOLD analysis project Ga0307468, IMG submission 203085) | Hardwood forest soil microbial communities from Morgan-Monroe State Forest, Indiana, United States - atmos_gases AM2C_05 | ecosystem: Environmental > Terrestrial > Soil > Temperate forest > Bulk...
ACCACGCGCGTCGGTTGAGCAAAGACTATGAAGTGCTGACGAGCAGCAGCGAAGTCATGATTTATATTGCCATGTCGCGCTTAATGCTGCGGCGTTTAGCTTCTGGCTAACTTTTCAAACAGCTTCTGAGATGAATCCTAGCGACCCACCGCATCTCTCTGGCACGAAGCTCAGTTTTCATCTCACTCATCGCTTCGCGCGCCACGTCGCGGAGTTGCGCTTTGCGCCCCGCTTCGGTCGGCCCCAACCGCTCGTAATCCTCTTGACGGAAGCTGACGGCGATGTGGATGAGATCATCCTTGTCAGGCGTGCCCGCGCCGCCTTTCAAGAGATGGTCCGCGCCGCGATAGGTCAGCGTGTCCTCTCTATCAGAGAAAAGAGGTCGGGGTTTTGTGCCTTCACGCTCCGGGTCGCGGTCGCGTTCCGATATGTAGCGAGTGGCGCGAGACGCGCCGCTGCCGCCCGTTGATTTGATCGCGATCACGGCGCGCATAAAACTCTACTGCTTCTTGTTGAGGTCAATGGACGGCTGCTCGGTCATCCCCAACAGCGCCATCTCCCGGTACTGCGGGACGGCAGAGGGGAGCTTCTTCACTTCGTCGAGCGTCAGCGGCGCTCCCTTCCATCGCCTGAGACCATTCGGCGTGAGCAGGAGAAAATGCGTTGACCCCTCTTCGCGGCGCGGCCCAACGGGTACGATCCAGACCGTGCAGGTGTTCGCGTCCACCGGATAGTAGATGTAATCGTAATTGGCGACCGTGAGGCTGCGACCATCCACGCCGAAATCGGGGGACTGCTGATGCTTCCACACTCGCGCTTCAAGGTCGCGGAGGGTGGCGGGGAAGCTCGCGGTTTGTTGGTGATAGATGCGAAGTGCTTTAACCAGGCTATCCGCCGCGAGGCGCGGCATCTGTTCCCGCGCTCGCCAGGCGGCGGCAATCGTCACCGAGGCGTAGGTCACGACCAGCGCGACGAGACTGATACCCACCATCACGAACGAGATTCGCAGTCTGGATTTACCTGTGCCTTCGCTCATCACTTCCTCGCAGGAAGACGCGCCCCGCTAATGAGTTTGTCAGGGCTGCCTTGGTTGATTAAGGTTCGTTTCCCAAGTTGATTCTACAAGCCCATTCTTAGCGACCCTGCTTAAGATGGCGCTCGCATCCGTGTTCATTGATGACGTATGGACATTTGCCACAGGCTGAGAGCTGACCGTCGCGCTCGATACGTTCGTCTCAGGAGCGTCTCTTTCATCCGTGAGCAAAACGTCCGAATCGGCAACCCGTGAATCCTCAAGGTGTGGGACTTCACAAGAGTGTGAGTCTTTACGCGCGGCTTGCTCCGCCTGTTGTAAGGCGAACGCGGCTTCCGCATCCCTGAGAGGAACGGCGCGGGCCACTTCACGCGGCAGCGGGTGAGCGACAGGGCCACTCTTGCTCAGTGGCGGGAAACCGAAGACCACAGGCGGTGCAGTCCCCATGATGGCAACGGCCTGGCTGTGCTCGACCATCTGCCGGAGTTCCGCCGCGTCGAGAAGGTCGCGGCCCGCCTCGGAATCACGCTCGTTGTCGAACGTCGAGCCGGGCGCGTCAACGCTCGTGTGCTGCAAGACGGTCGTTCGCCCGATCCGCTTGGCCGCGTACTGCGCTGTTTCGCTATCTAAGCCCGGCAAGAAGACCATCGTGCCGACCGAGCCGAGGATGGCGTTCGCGCCGTCGTGACCGTGCTGCTTATAAACTTGACCGATGTTTTGGTAGCCAAGCACGATCCCGCAGCGCCGCCCGCGCCCAACTCCGAGTTGCTCACTGAGGTTATGAATGGGAATATTGCCCGCCTCGTCTAAGGCGATCAGCACCGGCGCGGCCTGGCGGTCATCGCTCGTCTTTCTGACGATACTTGCCACCAACCCGAAAAGGATGCTGAGTACAATGCGGTAGCGTGTCGCGTCGCCTTCAGGCACGATCACGTAGATGGCCGTACCCGGTTCTCTCAAATGACTCAGATCAATCTCACGCACCCCGCGCATTCGTTCCTCTTCGGAAACTGATTGCATGACGGCCATCGCGTGCGGTGAGCGCAGCGGCGCGAGCTTGGTGCCGAGTCCGACGAAGATGCCACCCTGCGTCTTCTCACGATCCGCCTTCTTGAAGATGCCCCACTGGATGCGCGCCTCCGCGTCCGGCGATTGGGTCATCTCGGCATCGAGCCGCTTGAGTTCTCGCGTGGCGAGAAACTCGGCGAGCATCGCCGGCGTTGGCCGGTCGGCGATCTGTGGCAGGTGAAGCAGCACGCCGGTCGCCAGCGCCGTTTCAGCCTGCGGCCAGAACGGGTCGCCGTTGTAAACCTTGTTGGCGTCGAAGCCGACGATGATCGAAGCGACTTCGTGCGCCAGTTCCGCATCATTTTTACAGTCAGGGACGAAGTTCCAGCGGTCGGAGAGCCAGGGCTTGGCGAGGTCGAGACGGTAAGCCCTGCGGAAGTGACGGGCTGTATATTTGAACAACTCTCCCTTGGGGTCGAGGAAGATGGCAAATCCCGAGCGACACAACTTCTACGCCGAAAGGCGCGGCGCGGTAGCGCACAAATAGACTGGCGTGAGCCGAAGCAATCGCGCCATCACCATCGGTGAGACTGAGGCCCGGAGGCAACAGGCTCTCGGCGGCAACGCCCGCGAGAAGATCATTAGCCGTGAGAGGAGTCCGCCCTTTGAGTTGCTCAGTGGCCGCGTAGAGACTTGTCGTGAGCGCCAACGCTTCCGCCTCGCCGACCCGATCAGTCGTGCGCGCCACCTCACCGTCTGTCGCGGTGACGACGACTCTGCGGCGAACCTCCGTTTCTTTTAACGCCTGCTCGCCCGCCCCACTCCTGATTTCCATCCTGACACGCGGGTCAATCGTGCGGACGCTATGACCCACAAAAAGGTTGGCCGCCATGTATGCGACGACAAGCATCACCAGTGAACAAACAACCATGTACGGTGGAATCTTCCAGTTACGACTCATGCATTGCCTCCACATCACCATCCCTAATTGGCTGCCAAAATCCTCCCGCAAGCGTTTAGCAATGTTGTATAATCAAGTCACTATGATGACACTGGAACTCGCACAGACCGTCCCTTTGACGCAATGGGAAGACGGTTCAATTCGCATCACTGGTTCCCGCGTAACGCTGGATTCCATCGTCCATCATTTCAAACTCGGCGCGACTGCCGAGAGCATTCAGGCTAGCTTCCCCTCACTCACGCTGCGGGACATCTACGGCGCGCTCTTCTACTATCTTGAGAACACCGAAGCCGTTGAAGATTATCTCAGCCAGCAAGACGAAGCTGCCGAAGAAGGGCAGCACTTCATCGAGCAGCATTTCGACACAACGCCTCTGCGCGAGCGCATCCTCGCGCGGCGTGCGCAGCAAGCGAGGCGAGCCTGAATAAGTTAATAAAGATGCGCTTGCTGACCGACGAGAATTTTAATCATCACATCCTGCGCGGCTTAAAACTGCAAGCGCCCGGTCTGGATTGCGTAATCGCGCAGGAGGCGGGAATGAAGGGGGCCCAAGACCCTCAGTTGCTCGCTTGGGCAGCCGAGCAGAATCGGATTCTTGTCACCCACGACATCCGCACTATTCCAAAGTACGCTTACGAGCGTGTTGCTCAAGGGCTGCCGATGCCCGGCGTGATCGTTGTCCCGGAGGACCTCCCAATCGGACAGGCGATTGCAGAAATGGTGACGATCATTCAATGTTCTGATCACAGCGAATATGTGAACCAGGTTCTGTTTATTCCCTTGTGATTGGTCCTAGCTCGCGCCGACGGCGACGGCTTCGCAGCCGCTTTCATCAATCGCCTCCTGTACGCCACAGGCCCACTCGACCCATTCATCAATCTCACGGTCAGCGGTGTGTACGGCGAATTCCAATCGGGCGATGCCTTGCCGAAGATTCATCAACTCTTTTTGCCGTTTGCCCAGGAAACAGAGGTATTCGTCAATGACTTCGGCTCTCAGTGTTTGAACGCCGTCTCTGGCCAGCCCTTCGAGCAGATCAATGGATTCGCGCAGTCCCGGCTTATCCCGCACGGCGGGCATGTCGCGGCGGATGCAGTTGATTAATTTGGCGACGCTGCGCAGCAGTTCGGATTTTGCCTCCGGCACGCGGGCACGAAGTATCCTCACCTCCTCGCGCGGGGTCGGCGGCTCAAGCCAACTGTAGAGACAGCGCGAGCGCAACGGCGCAGAAAGGTCGTGGCGGATGTCATTTGAGAGTAAGATCACAACCGGCCAGTGCGCGCGGTCGCGCACGCCGATGTCGCCAAGACGGGGGACGTGCGCCCAACCGCGACCAAGCAGTTGCAGCAGCATGTCTTCGATCTTCTCGGTGAGCTTGTCGGCCTCGTCAATGATGAGAATCGGGACGGTTTCAGATCGAGATGCGTAGTCGAACGCGGCTAACGCTTCACCCAGGATGAGATAGTCGCGCGTGAACTGCCGGCCTTGCGCTTCTTTGAGAGAAAGCCCGGCAGCCAACTCTTGTCGCACCATCTGCGTCTGCGCTTCGCGGTCCCAACTGTAGAGCACGTCGGCAAGCCCAAGCTCATCCATCCCCTGCAAGTAGAAGGTTGCAAGATTGCAGGCTTTCGCCAGGGCTTCGGCCAGCGCGGTCTTGCCGCCGCCGCGCGGCCCTTCGATGAGCCAGGGCTTGCGACTTCTCAGCGTGTGCGCGAGGTCAATCAGGATGCGGCGCTGAATGATGTAGCCGGTCGCGGCGAGCATGTCCGCAAGCTGCTCCGCACCGCTTTGCTCGATCACCTGGCGCGGGTCAAGGCTCGGCAGGCTCGCTTCATTCGGCTGCATATCATTCCCCGGACTCGGCGATCACGGCTTTCGGCGACGCGCCGCATCTCAGGCGTCATTCGCGGGAGCGCGGCGCGGATCTGTTCGACCGAGCCGGATGAGATGAGATCGGCCAGCTCGCGCTCGCTCAGGCCCGTCGAGGCGCACACACCCGTTGCGTCCGACGACTGGGCCAGGTCTTTCGCGCTTAACCCCGCGAGCGCGTCCACGCCGCGAATCTCTTGCGGCAGGTCAGTCACCATCACGTAGCCTTGGGTGTCGGCAGGCACTTCGACAAAGCCACGCGGTTGCTGGCTGGTGCGCTCGCTGATGATTCCACTCAACTCTGAAGTAACGGGATTGACCACGCGGTAACCGTAAGCGTCGCTGACGACGACAGAGTTACGACCTAAGCCACTCAGCATCAGCCCCGCGACATTGACGGCGGAAGTCCCGATGCGGCTGAAGGCACGCGACCAGGCGCTTGAGAGTGAGCGGCGGTGACCGCGCAGGCCCGCGCCGCCATCGCCGCCGAGCACGTCGCCTGTGAACTTCACGAACCGCCCCGATTCAGAATCAATGAAGCCGACGACGGCGACGAACGCACGATCATATTCGCTGCCACGACCCACACCGACGATAACCGTCCCTTTCTTCATCGCCCAGCCTTGCCCGCGCATGTCGCGCGTGAGTTCAAAACGAGTGAGTGAGCCGGAGCGCAGCGTGTAAAGCACGCCGAGCGAGCGCCCCGGAAGCATCGAGCCGAAGGATGGAAGCCCCACCCCTTGATCTGTGCGCGCGGTCTGATCACTCTCAGTCTGACGCGGCGGGAGCGTTGACCGCGTTTGATTCGAGACGGAAGCGGATTGTGGGAGCGCGCAGCGGATCGAGCGTTCGGGGTTATGCTCAGAAGCCGTTGGCGGGCCCTTCTTGTCAAGGCGCTCTGTTGTGGTCGTGCCAGTCGTCGCGGGAGAAGCCGGAATGTCCGTCGTATTCGGCGCACCAGTCGTTGTAGGAATGCTCGTCACCGGGGCGGCAACTGTACCACCCAACCCATCAACCGGAATCGTCACCGGCGCAGACGGCGAGACGCGGGAGGCAGTGGTGTTCGCGCCGGGAGCGGCAGGGACCGGCGGCACAACTTCGCCGGTCGAACTGCGTACTTCGGCTATCGCCTGCGAGGTGACATCATCCTGGCTTTGCTTTGCGCTTTGCGTCTTCTCAGCCTGCGTTCGCGTGTCGCGCACGTTGAGATTGACCGGCGTGCGGTTGCTGCCGAGCATGAAATAAAGAGCGATGGCGACGCTGGCGATGAGCAACAGCAAAAGAAACGCGCCCGTGACTCGCTTGCTTCTGCGGCGCTTGTTCGGCCCCGAAGATTCGGCGGCGAAGGAGTCCGCATCTTCCGAGTCAAAGGTGATGAACTCGTTGTCGAAAGGCTCGTTCCGGGTGACGCCCGCGCCGGGGCTGGTTGTTCCAACTGTGTGATGGCGGTTGCCGTTTCCATTCCCCGTAGATTTCATCGTCATGCTCCTGTCGAATGATTATCGAGTGGATGACGTAAGCTCCGCCGCCGCAGGCTCATCAGCCGCGTTCACCTGCGCAATTGATATGCGTAGTCGCTGGCTCGCCCCAGGATAGGCGTCTCGTACACGAGTGCGTAGTAGCAGATCGCACCCGCAGGGATCGAGCTACTTATCGCCGTCGTCTCGACGCCGAGCTTCTTGATCTGCTCGAACTGGAGCGGATTGCCCCTCGCGTCGAGCGTCTGCACGTAGATGTCGGGCGCTCCGGGCACCACCTGAATCGCCGACGCCTGAGTGTTGCGGACGGCCACGACCACCACCCGCGAGCGGTTATCAACCTCGCGCACCTGCGAGAGCGACACGGCGAGGCCATGAACGGGGTCATTCCACTTCTTAAATTGGTTTGGCGATTTAATCGCTTCGGCCAGAGCATTGCGAGCAGCGAGATCAGGATCACCGGCATCTTTCTTGTCACGCTTCAGCGGCGACTGTCGCGTATCAATCTCGGCGACTGTCGGGTCAAGCTTGATCTTTCGGGGGCGCGAACCGGAGGCAGATGCGGAGAGGGATGCAGCCTCGGGAAGCGCCCCCGACGCCGGCGCTACGCGCACCGAAGCGGCCTTGGGCTTGTCCTGTTCAGTACCGTCGAGATTGACCGCGAGACCGGCGGCGCGGCGCGCGTTGATCACTTCGCTGCGGTCATAACCGACCACACAACGATGCGCCTGTTGCGAGAGATACGGGACAGGGTAGATCAGGAATGTGACCACCATCCCCGACTGCATTTGCACGATGATCGAGGTGGCCGGGCCGCGACCGGCGTTGGTCGCGACGGACGGAGCGGCAAAGCTGCTGCCAGCTCTCATCACCAGGAAGTGGTCAGTCGCTTTCGTAGGAGATTCGTCAATCGTCACCAGTTCCGAGTTGCCGGGATGAATCGCAAAGAAGCGATCAGACACCGGGAACTCGATCATCGTCACGCCGTTTTGCGACATGCCGAGCCGGATGATCGGGTTCATATTGCCGTTCACCGCGACGTTGGCTTCGCCCGATAGGTAATCAAGCGCAGCCTGCTGGACCAGCGCCACCGGCTCAGCCGGTGTGGTCTCAGGAGGACGGCTATCGCGCTTGACGGGCGCTCGTGACCTCTTCTGTTGTGCGCCTGCCTGAAGCGAAAACGGGATGGCAATCACGAGCAGCAAGATGATTGATCTTTTAATGATGGCGAACATACTTTCCTCCAATTCCGAAGCGGTCTATGGCCTTTCTTTGGTCTATTGCGGTGGTGTTTGCGACGCCTGGCCTGATTCGGAAGCCAGTTCTTTGTAGTCGAAGGCCGCGACGAGAAATCCCGAACGCAAGTTGCGGTCGGCGCGGCGCTGCGGGTCAACCGCGAGTTTCAGCGTCAGGTTCAACTGCCGCGTCTCACGCTGCGCGGCACCGGCGATAATCTTGGTGATCTCCTGCTTGCCGATGACGCGCACGGTGTAAGGGTCACGCGCGTCAACCGAGATGTCCTGCGGCGTCCAGACCGCCTGCCAGCTCTCGGCGCGCTGCTTCTCAAGCGTGCCTTCCTGTTTCAGATAGCGCGCAAACTTCAAGGCGCTGTCTGGCACCATCATTCGGAGCGCCCGCTCGATGTCGCGCGGTCGCGTGGCCGGGTCAACCTGATAGAGGGTGCGAACGAACTCGCCGGTGATGTACTGCTTGTCGGCGCTCGTCAAGCGGTCAGGCCCTAACTGCACAGCTTCGGTCTCGCCGTAGTCGCGGTCATTGATCTCAAGCACGCGGCCTGACGAGCGATCCACGACGATGCGGTCGGGACGACGCACGTACTGGTAGAAGTTGAAAGCGAGGCTGACCAGGAGCAGCAGGACGAGCAGCACGCCCGTCGAGGCGAGGCTAAGGATCATCCGCACGTCCGCAGGGTCGCGGTGTAAAACTTGAATATCAGACGAGGCAGCCGCTCGCTCTCGCGCCGCTTCAATCTCATCTATGCCGCTCAGGTCAGCCGGAAGGTCAATGGGGTTAGCTGTGGCGCTCATATCACTCCTTTAATTGATCGGTTCTTTATCGCGTTCGTTCTCTTCACGGGTTGCTTCCACGCCGGTTTCAAGAGGCTCAGAGAGACCATCGCGTTTAGTAATCTCGATGAGCCTTAGACTCGCCCGCTCCCGCTTGAGGCCGAGCATCCAGCCGCACATCCCGCGCACGAAGAAATCGCCGAGGGCTTGAATCTCTTCGGGCGAGACATCAAGCACCAGCTCGCCGCCGCTGGTTAGCGTGTGCTCATCAAGGAAGCTCTGAATGAAATTTTTCAGTGAGCGATCTGAACTCATCGGTTTGCTTCTCTCCTGCAAGCCTTTCAACAAGACTCGTGCCAGGCTGCCAGCGGACTTGCGAAGTGAATTCTTCCTCAGCGCGTGCCATTCAATTAGGCATCCCGCCGCCGCCCGCGCCCTTCGAGCAGTGAATGGCGAGTGCGATTGGAGCGGGGGGGGGTGTGCGTTGTCACACCCCATGTGTGTCTGTGGTGTCACACCCCCTCCTCTGCAAGACAGCTTCATGGGACGTAGATCGAGCGAGTCTTAGCCGCGCTCACACGCGATTGCGGCGGCTCAGGCGGTGGAGTCACAGCCGCCGCTTTACTGATGGCAGAAGCCGAGACGTACAGGCTGATCGCGCGAGACGGCGAAGGCTCGACTTGAGAGTTTTCAGCCGGCTTATCAACAGTCGTCCTTTGTTGCTGTGATCTGAGTGGCGGAGTGCGCGTCTGAGCGACTAGGCGCACCTCGCCGAATCTGCCGACGCCGTAAGCGATGGCGGCTAACTCTCCCTTGGTAATGCGCCCATCGCCATCGAAGTCCAGGCCGCGATTCAAAGCGTAGGCGCGGCGCTCTTTGGCCGAAGTATTGAGCGGGGCCACCACCGTTTCAGGCCCTCCATCTATGATGAAGCCGCGAAAAGCTGCCAGGTAAACATCGCCCTGGCTGTTCAACTGCCCACGAAAAGGCGAGAAAAATCTTTCGATCAGCCGTAGTTGCTCAATCGGATTCATCTGTCGAATCGCCGCCGCTGTCGTGCCTAATCCTTGGGCGGTCTCTTCAATGATTTGCAGTAGCCCGCTCGCCGTCTGGCCGGGCAGGGGATTGCGCGCCGAGGGGATGAACGACGATTCGCTGGCGATGATGTTAAGCAGCCATTCAGCGCGTGTTCCGAGCCGGGCGGCGACCCGCTGTAACTCAGGTAAGAATTCGGGGTACTGGTTGAGCAATCTTTCAAAGTTAGACCGCGCCCCTCTGGCCCTGGCTTCAGTCCTGGCAGTCGACCGCGCCAACTGAGATGTCGCAGGCCTCTGCACAGCAGAAGCTTGCTCCACCAAAGCCATTACGAGAGCGAGCGCCGCAGCCGCCGTTAATACCAATCTTCTCATTCAAGTCATCCTCCGACCGCAAAGCGTGAGGCCGCCGTCTGCAAGGAGGATGCCGCTTGAGGATTCAATCGAGTGGCACAATCTTTGATGAGCAGAGGTGCAAACCCGTAGCGCCGGAGATGGTCGCCCTCCAAATCAGGTGGGTCGGGCGAGCCTTCTCAGTTGAACGGATAACCCTTAATCGAGGAGCAAGTCATGAATAGCTTGAGCCGTTGGGTAGGTGTACGAACTGACGCTTATAAAATTGATGATGAGGTGTATGAGCAGTCGCGCGCCGCGCGCATAGGCGAGCGCGCGATTCAACTGGCCGTGATCGTGCGCGCCATCGAGCCTCTGCTGGTAGTCACGATCACCGCGTTCTTGATGGTCATCGCAATGGCGCACCCGGCGTTGGCGCAGACGCCCGGAGGCAGCATCTTCGGCGGCAACGACCAGTCATTAGGCAATGGCGTGCGCGAAGCAATTAAGTGGGGACGCAATCTCCTGTTCTTGCTCGGAGTGGTCCGAGTCGGCTGGGGCATCTTCAACCTCATGACCGAGAAGGCATGGGGCCGTCAGATCATCGGCGGGCTGCTGTGTCTCGGCTTCGGCGGCGCGGTCTCTTTAATCTACAGCTTCTCGCAAGGCAACGCCGTCAACTTAGATACCGACCTCGGCAACTAGGTGGGTTTAACCGTCCTGTTACTTTCATTCGGAGGAACTGCATGAGGGCGCGACCGATCAGATCGAATATCTACCTGCCGGTCGTGCGCTTCGGCGTCGTCACGAGCGACTGGAAGTTTGTGCTGGCGGCGACCCTCTTAGGTTACGCCATACCCTTCTGGCTCGGCCTGAAAATGTGGCGTGTGCCGCTTGAGTTGCGGACCGGAATACTGGCAGCCGTCTTGAGCATCGCCTTCTTCAACTTCGTGCGAATCGGGCGGCGACCCTTCTGGCTGCAACACCACTTGCGCGCGGCTATGGAGAGTTCGCGCAAGCGGCGCACACTCCCGCGCGACCAGGTGTAGCAGCCCAGGCGAGCGTGGATGAGACAAGGAGCTTGATCGTGGAACCAATGACTATCATCGGCGGGATTTTGACGGCGACCGGCGCAGGCTTCGGCGTCGGGGCAGGAATGCGGCTGCTGCCGGTAGGACTCCGGGCGCAGCGCGACCTGAAGCGGTGGAAGGCGAGTTCTGAGGGGAAGGCTCACGAGCGCGTGGACGATCTCGCGGAGCGCACGAGAAAGCTTGCACGGCCCAGTGGACGCCGGCGCGACTCGTCAATCGCAGGCATCTACGAGGACGCGCTCCGGCACACGGACGGCGCTTACACGCGCGGGTACGCAGCCGAATTGCTGCCGACGATGCTCGCCGCCGACTCTGTGGTTGAAGCCCGCTGCGACGAACTGGCGCGGATGCTGGCCGTCGAGAAACCTCCGGGCACGGTCATCCAGTTTCGTCTCTCGTCGGGACCCGATTCCGGAAGGGCCATCGCCGCTCACCTCATGGCGCGCGGCGGCGGGGCGCTTACTCACCCGGAGGCTTCACAGCTTCACGCGATGAACATTGATTATTACCGGGCGGCCACCGAATCACGCGCTTACCGATACGGGATGCTCTCGGTCTGGGTGAGAGTGCCGGTGCGCGCGGCTGGCGACGCCACCAGCAACGGCCTCAGCGCCTTCATTCCGGCAGCCGGTCGTGAGATCAGAAGGCAAGGCATCTCACGCATCGCACGGGCGTTATGCTCAAGCTACGCCGAGACGGTAGATGACGGCGTCGTGCGCCGCGTGATCGAGGATGAGGCGGCAGCGAAAGAGCAGGCCGAGAAGGTCTTTCGCCTCGTCGAGCGTGAAAGCCCGATCAGCCTGCGCCGCTTCACTCGTGACGAGCTATGGCAGGCGGTCTATCTCGGACACCGGCAGAACGCGCGCTCCGTTCCGTTCTTGCCAGATATGCCGGGACTCGACATTCGAGATTACCTTTGCGGCGAGACGATTGACGGCGATGGCTGGTACGTGATGCACGGGTCGCATCCGGCTGCAATCGTCTCCATGTTCGTGCCGCCACAGCCGACGATCTTCGCCGACGGGTTGCGGGCGCTCACGCACCATCCCGGCCTCACCTTCAGGCACACCGTCGTCGCAGAGTTCGTCACCCTCGACCAGCGCAAGGCGGTGAAGAGATTGGACAGGCGCATTCGTCAGATTCGTCGCACGCACATTCGCGCTGACGGGCGACACCGCGAGTCACCCGAGGCGAAGGCCGCGAGGTTTGACCTTGAGAGCGTGCGCGATCACGTCACCGGCTCGCGCGAGGCGCTCGTCGAGGCGAGGTTCTACGCTATGGTCTATGGAGACCCGGCGCGCACGCGCTCCGAGTTGAAAGCCTCGCTGACGACACTCGAACAGAACTGCGAGCAGATGGTGACGGCCATGCAATCAATCCCCGGAGTTGAAGCGGCGCGGGAAGAACCAGCATCTCTGCGTGCGCTTTATCACCACGCGCTCGTCGGCGAAACAGATGCTCGTCCGACGGGCAGGGAGATCACCGAAGTAGCGCACTCGCTGGCGGCGCTCGCCCCCACTGAATCGGCATGGGAAGGGGCCAAGCGCCCGCACACGCTCTGTTCGACTCCCACGGGGAGGCTGATCGGATTGAACTTCTTTGACAGCGCCTCGATCTCATCGCCGCTCGCGCTCGTTTTGGGTGAGCCGGGCAGCGGCAAGTCCACCGCGATGGCGAGAGTCATCAATGACGTGCTTGCCACGCTGCCCGAAGCGCATGTCCAGGCCGTTGACTTCGGCGAATCGCTCGCGCCGCACGCCGATGTGACACAAGGTAGACATCTCAGGTTCAACATCGAGGACAAGCGCACGATCAACATCTGGGACTATCCGGGACTTGAGCATGGTGAGATGCCGAACGAGGCGGAGATCGCGCTTGTCGTCCTTGACGCGATGAAGCTGGCTCGCGTGCGCGCCGACGACAACCTGGCCGAAGACATCCTGACGAACGTCGTCACCGAAGTATTCAAGAATGAAGTGCCGCGAAACCGCAGAGGCGGAGTGAAGCATGAGCCGACTCACTCGCACCTGCTCGCTTTGCTTGAAACTTAGCCCTTCCCGTCGCAGGCCGTGAGAGAGCGTGCCGCCACACTGCAACTCGCGCTTGAAAAGTACCGCGATCATCCCTGGCTTGACGCTCCGACACATCCCGATTTTGCGGCAGAGTCAGCCTACGACGTTTACGAGCTTGACAGTCTCGACGCCTTCCCGCAGGACGTGCGCGAGACGCTGGCGAATCGTGTCGCCGCACGAGTGGTGCGCTCGATAGGAAAGCTGAAGGCCGACGGGACGCGCACACCAACTCTGCTCGTCTTCGACGAGGTGTGGAAGATCGCGGTGCAGTACCCGGAGATTCTCAGGGTGATTAAGCGGGGCGCGCGAATGGGTCGCAAGGAGGCGGTCGTGACGATGCTGGCGACCCACGCTTACGAAGACTTCAACGGCATTCACGACATCACGAAAACCGCCGGCATCAAGATCATCGGCAAGCAGATCGGCGACTGCTCGCGGCTTATAGCCGACGCCGGGCTGTCGGAGAACGCGGCGGCGGCGGTGAGCGCCATCAAGAACATCGCAGGCGAATATGCCCAGTACGTCTTGGTGTTAGGCTCCGGGCGACGTTGTTGCATAAATGCAGTTACGGATGAGCGAGCTTTGGTATTCTTCAATCGTGACAGAGAAGAAACCGAAGCTCAAATACCGCATCCGTAACTGGCAGCACTATAACAAAGCTCTCGTCAAAC
>Ga0307468_100000221_pt1 | contig 13574 bp, 9 predicted proteins | sample atmdna_FD_203085 | JGI IMG/M metagenome (GOLD analysis project Ga0307468, IMG submission 203085) | Hardwood forest soil microbial communities from Morgan-Monroe State Forest, Indiana, United States - atmos_gases AM2C_05 | ecosystem: Environmental > Terrestrial > Soil > Temperate forest > Bulk...
AGGCGCCAGCTAACGCTTGAACTCTAAACTGTCCCACCACGGTCATAGACCGGTTGGACTAATTGGCACGTGTCGACAAGTCCGAGACTTGCCGCGCATCAGAGTGGCAGAGCCATGGCGTTACTGAGTCAAGTATGTCATTCCCCTAATTAGGGGACTAGCCACCACCGCAAAGTATTGACTCCGCGCAGAAAATGCACCTGTGACAAAGCCTTCTGAATGGAAATGAAGATAATGGCACGGGTGATCGTGCTTGTCACACCGCGTGGGCCCGAGGGTAGTGTCCTAATCTCAGTTCTTCTCTGCGAAGTCTCTGCGAAGTCTCTGCGTCTCTGCGGTGAATAAATGGCTTCAAAACACTCACCGCAGAGACGCAGAGAACGCAAAGGCGGCGCAGAGGATTTCGAATTAGGACACTACCGGCCCGAGTAGCGTCCCAGTTTTACGGCGTTTAGAGTACCAACTTCAGTTGGGCCGGTTTATTGGGCGGCCGCGGAGGCGCCGTCTTTGGTCAGCTTGCTTTCTTCGGCCTTGCTTAACTTATCTCGAAAACCCTGAGCTATCTTTCCGACGTCGGCGGCCAGAGTTCTGTTCTTAAGTCGATTGAGCAAAACCTGGTAGTCGCCAAGCACGGCCGCATAAAACTTCAGAACCTTTTCATCGCTTATGTTGTCAGTGATGTAGGCGCGCGCTTCATACGCTCGCTGGTAGGCGCCCGCGGCTTCAGTGTCATTCGTGCCTGAATGGAAGTACGCGAGGGAATTGACCGCCTGAAGGTATTCGTAAACGAGCGTAATCGGCTTATTGGGGCGTATCGGTTTACGGGCCAACAGCTGATCGATGTACTTTGCCAGCGCGGTAACCCTTTTCCCGAGCGCTTGCGCTCGTTGCGTCGGCTGGTTTCGCTTCTCATATAACCTTGCCAATCGATAGTAGACAATGTCCTCAGTTTCCCAGTCACCTCGTTGTTGGGAGATTGCGCCGGCTTCTTCGTAGATTGACACTGCCACATCAGGTGATGCGTTCGGATCCTCAGCGTAAAGGGAACCGACCTGTAACATCGTAGCGACGTAATCACCCTTGCGCGGATTGTCCCGATAAAACGCGATCAGCTTATTGTAGTTTTCAGTGGCCTTACCGTAGTCCTTCTGGAGGCGGTAAAATCTCGCCAACTTATCGTAACTCTTCCCAAGGCTGGCGCGGTCCTCAGCCTCTCCATTGGTTCTAATCTTGAGCGCATAATCATACAGTGCCAACGCGCGGTCGAACTTTCCGACTTTGACGTATGCGTCAGCCACATTGTCGGCCAAATCATCACGGTCCTTTGAACCCAAGTCGGGAGCGGTAGACCAGCGCCGCAGGCGCGTCGAGAAGCGTTGCAACGCGGTAGACAGTTCGAAAGCGTCGTTGGCCTTTTTGATGCTCTCGGACATCTTGCCGGGGTTCTCCGACTTGTTGTCCTCCGCCTGGGTCCGGTACACATCTGCTAATTCGCTATAGCTATTAGCGATTTCCTGGCCGAACTTCGCGTAGCCTTCTTCAAACTTATCGAACTTCTCCTGCTCATCAATTAGCTTGTTATAGGCGGCTAACGTCTGTTCGTTCTTATTCTGAGTGCGGTAAAACTCCGCCAGTTCCCGAAGAGCGGCGATCTGCTCATTGCCTCCGCGATCGAGGTCCACCAGAGCTTTCAAGTTCTGTTCGACTTTGTCGGTCGCGCCCATGTCGCGATAGAGGTGGGCCAGATTAACGTATCCTTCGGCGACTCCCCGCTCAGCCACCGCTTTCAACTGCATCTGATCTTCCTCCAGATGCTTGTTGTAATACTTCAAAGCCTCAAGAAACAGCGCCTCGGCGTTCTTGAAATAAGTCTGGGGCTCGATTTTTTCGCTGCGACCGTTGCGAACGTCATAACCCTCGAGCGCGATTTCATGGTACGTGTGTCCGAGCCCGTTATAGGTTTGGAATAGAATCGCCCCAGGTTCGGACTCGGCGCGACCGCCTTTCGGCCACACCTGATCGAGGATTGCACGAGCCGTTTCGTAAGACGCTTTCGCAGACGCCAGGTTGCTCACCGACAGCCAGGCGCTGCCAACATTCGAATGGGCCCATCCAAGATCGATGGTTAGCTGTCTCACTACTTCTTTTTCCAATTGATTGCCGGAAGGCGCCAGAGTTTCTTCGAGTGATGAGACCAACGACTCGAAGCTCATTCGGGCGAGATCGTCGTCCCCGCTTTGGCGCGCTTCGAGGCCGCTCTTCAGATATTCTGCGCGCGCTGCGTTACCCTCAGCGAGCTTTCGAGCGTCATTGGCTTTTTTCGCCTGCTTCAGAGCGTTATCAGCCTCGTCCTTGGCTTTCTTCTCCGCCTTCTGCGCTGCCGCGGCTCGCTCCTTGGCAAGCTCGGTCTGCTGCAGTCGTCCTTCCTCAGAGGTCCTGAAATCGTCAACGCTTTTTTGCAGTTCTGCGCGCTTCGTTTCCAAGTCGTCCTTACTCGTCTGCAACGCGGCTGCCAACCGCTCGGCATTCGTTTGCGCGGCTTTTGCGTTCTCCTTCTCCTCGAGTGCTTTCCTCTCGCTTTGATTCGCCGCGTTCTTGCTCTTTCGGGCGGAGTTATAGGCAAAGGCCGCGGTTCCCGCAGCGGCCACGGCGAGAATTGAAATAAACACCAGCGCGAAGGTGAACCGGCGCATCCGCTGGGCGGCGCGGCTCTGCTGCTCGGCATAAAGGCGCTGCTGCTCCGCATAAAGCTGAGCTTGTTCGAGTTCACGGTGATCCCGCTCAATCTTCTCCTGGCGCGCACGCTCCTGCGCAGCGATCTCCGCATTGCGGTTTTCGAAGCTCGCGTCAAGAAAAGCGATAGCGGTGTTGAATTCTGAATGGTAGCGGTTCGCCCACGCGGCGTTCGGCTTGTGCTTAGCGCGCCAGTCGAGCGCGATTTGCAGCGCCGGATCGATGGCCAGTCCTTCTTTGCCTTCGCGGTGCAGGACGGCGGCTTCGGCCAGGCGACGATAAATGCGCGCGGACTGCGCTTCCTCGTCCACCCATCCTTGCAGCCGGTCCCAGTTGCGAATGAGACTCTCGTGCGAGATGTCGATAACCGTTTCAGGTTTCAGGTCTGTACCGGCGGACGGCATCAGGAACGAGCGTCCTCCTTTACGAAACACGTCAATTACAGCGCCCACTTCAACCGGGCTGGCATTCGCTATAGCGCAAATATCTTTCAAGCTGGTCGGGCGACGTATCTCGCGATTATCGGCGCCGCGCTCGGTTAGCGCTTTGAAGAGGAGCTCGGCGATTAGCCGGCTGCGTTCGTCCGGCAGTTCGTTAAAGGCCTCATCTGCGTGCTCGGAAAGCGCGTCGGACATGGTGCCGATTGCTTCGTAGTGTTCCAGTCCAATCGGCTCGCCATCACGGCGATGCGTCGACCAGTAGTCCCACGTGCGCATCAGCGCGTGCTGGAGAATGGGCAATTGGTCGGGGTTATCGCCTACGTCGTTCATCAGCCGGTTAACGAGCGGTTCGGTGATCTTGCCGCGGGTGACACCGACTGGGCCGGTGATGGCAAAGCGTCGTTCGTCACGCGTCATGCGCGGGATCAGATATTGCCCGTCGTTGATTGCCTCCGGCAATCCCTGAAACTGAGCGCAGTCGCCGAGAAAGTCTGAGCGCATGGTGGGCACAACGTAGATTGACAACTCGCTTTGCTGGGCAGCTTCGAGCAGTAGTTTGACGAATGCCGACGCATCGTCGCCGGTGCTCGAGGCGGCACGGGCGGCGCGAAAGCGGAACAACTCTTCGAATTGATCTACGACCAGCATCAGTTTCTCGTGCGGGTTTAGGTGCGCTTGTCGTGCGGCCTCAACCAGGCCCAGAGCGCCACGGCGCAAGGTGGCTTCGATTACCGCCTCAGCCTCAGCCGGGGACAGACCTGCGCCCGCTTCCAACAGCACGTCTTTGTCAGCAAGCGCGATCGCCAGATTGCCGATCGGATCGCTGCCGGGCCGCATAATACAGATACGCCAGCCAGAGCCCGCCCCGGCCATCATGCCGCCGCGCAGCGCCGGCAGCAGTCCGGCGCGCACGAGCGAAGACTTACCGCTGCCCGAAGTGCCGACCACGGCGAGAAAGTGCGAGCGCTGAAGCCGGGCAATAAGAGCATCCGACTGGCCCTCACGACCAAAGAACAAACGGTACTCGCTCGCCTCGAAGGGCCGGAGGCCGGGGAAAGGATTGGTGACGTCTTTCGACTGGATCATTGCATTCCTCCTTCCGCGGCCTTTACTGCACTCACAAAGTCGCGCAATTCGTTGGGATCGACTGATTTGAAGTTGCGGATGAAAAACTCTGTCCTGATCGATCGAAAGCGTTCCTTTTGCTCGCTGTCCGGGGGCCCGACGTAGATAGCGTTCGACACCCAGTCCTGCTCGCGCCCATAGCCGTAGGCCTTCTCGAGATCGTCGAGATTCTTATCTGCCCAGGGCACGTCGCCGCTGCCGAAGTAAACGAGCGCGGCGTCACACTCTCTAAGGTTTTTGCGGTGATAGTCCATTAGCGTCTCGTTGCCGCTCTGGCCCAGCCACGGGATGACTTCTATCTTCTCGCTGAAGAGGTAATCCTCGATAGGGCGCACCAGGTCGTGGTCGCGTTCCTCGCAAATGAGGTAAACCTTTTTAAGCCTCGAGTGGCGCCCGGCGCGCGTGACTGTTTTTGCCGGAGGGTTTAGCTTCTCGACAATGCGTGTCTTTAGGTCGTCGATGCTGGTCTGCAAAAGTTCGGCGCCCGCCGTGACCCGAGTCTGAAGTTCCGCGATGAAAGACTTCTGACGCTCGTCGCTGATGTCCAGGGCGGGCTTAGACAGCCCGGGCGGCATCCAGAGCAGCCGCAGAAAAGCCGAATTAGACGCGCCGTATTCGGCGGCCACCTCTTCCTGGATTCGGACCACGGACCTGGCATCGTCTTCGGGCGATGAGCCATAACGCGTGCCGACCAGATGGACCGACAAGGCGCAGCGCTCAAGGTCGGCGCGCACCGCCGCTTCGGTTTTCTTAACCTCTTCAAGCGGGAGCTTCTTCTCTGGCGACACGACGTGTCCGCGTTGCTGTAGCTCATCGCGCACCAGCTCGCGTTCATTCGCCAGGTCGGAAGTAGTCTCAGCGAGGTAGACTAACTTAGACGCGCCCTTAGACGCGCCGCCGTTGCGTGCGGCGGTCGGGGAATCAACCGCGCCGTTTGTCGAAGTCGCGACCGGTCCGCTTGCCGTCGTCGCAGTGTCACTAACCCCGGCGGTTGCGGCTTCGGAGACAGGGGGCAGCGGTTTGTGCTTCAACTCCACCAGCATGTTCGAGATTTCCCAGGCGAGCCGGCGTAGCGCAGTCCAGTATCTCTGGTCCTTGCTCGGCACGACGTCCGGGCTGAACTCAATCGGCATGTCCCCCTCCATTTCGTAGAAGGAATAGCCGATCAATTCGCGCAGTTGTCCAGGTTCCTTATCTGTCAGGTGCAGCAACAGGGGCGTCTTGATCACCTTGAAGATGCGCGAGCGATGCGCCGGCACACCAGGAGGCGGCGGAGTGTTGCAGAATGTCTCCAGCTCGAAGCGGCACCAGTCTGACTGAACATAGCGTGGCGAAAAGATGGGAACGAACAGCAGCGAATGCGAAATACCCTCTTCAAGAGCTGCGCGCAGTGGTTGGTTGCCACCCAGGCTGAACTGGTCGCGCCAGATCTTCGGCTTGTACCCGAGATTATTGCTAACCAATCGTGGCAAGCGCTCAGCGAGCAGATCTATCCAGCCCTTGAGATCGCCGGCCGGATCTTCATCGTCGAGCTGTCCGTAGCTGATGAAGATATCGTCGTTGTAAGGCATAAGATATCTTGAACCTCCGATGACGGATGAGAGATTAGGTCTGGGACCGAGGGATGTTGCCGGAGTAAACCCAAATCCTTATTTGGCGCCCGCAAAAAAGTCCTCGTGTGGCGGCCAACGAGTGCCTGGGAAGAACTCAAGCTCGGTCGAACCCTACCGGTTTGCTGAGCAAGGATAACGCCTGGGTTTTGTCCAGGGCAAGGATTCTTGCGAGCTTGGTGGAAAGCAGCCGAGTGTCCTGCTAACTTCCGGTTTGATCAGTGCTTTGCTCCGATTAGATAAACAACTGGCTTGTTACCTGGAACCGTTGCCGAGTGCATCGTGTTGGCGGGGAGAAAATCTCGATCGCCTGGCCCCAGCATATAGGTTTCATAACCCACTCGCAGTTCCAATTCGCCGCTTAGAATCCAGTGCGACTGATCTTCAGAATGCGCGTGTGGGCCATACTTTGTTCCGGGCGCGTCGCTCCACTGAAAGACACTGTAGCCTTCCTGGCTCAGACGAGTTTTCAACTCCTGCGCGTCCGGTGGAGTCGGTTCGCTCCATCTTTGTACTTCAATGTTCATGGTTACACTTTGCCATAAAAGCCGGGAAGGCGCACTGCCCCATGTCAGAAGCCCGACCGTAAGGGAGGGCAAGATCCGCCATCATCCATGCCGGGTCAAAGAGTCACAAGGATTCTGGTATTGGCGAATCCAGTCCGCGATAGGCTTTGCCCTGGAAGGCTGCTGAAAAAGTCCTGGTGGACGCCGGGAGCTTGAAATTTTGGAGTGCCCCGACAACGGCGGCGCTTTGGATTTCTTAGCATTTTCGTGTCAACGAATCCAAAGCGGCGTCGCGCGTCGCTTGCTGCCACTCCAAAGTAGTTTTTCAGCAGCCTGTTAGGTCAAAGCCTCCGCGATAATTGACCGTCGCGAGAGTTGCCCTTGCTTACGCGCGGGCTTCTGACACGCTGTTAACGTAAAGGCTTGCGATTGGAATTTGGGCGTTGGTTTGTGGGGGTTGATTTCTTTTCCGTTCGTGAAGCGGAACCAAACCATCCGCGCCACCAGCCGACCGAAGCGCCGGCGACGAGCAGCACAACCAGGAGACCCACCAAGGCGAGTTTCACCGCCAGCCGCAAGGCTCGCCGCGCCACCAGGAGAAAGAGGGCGACTGCGACAAAAGCGATCAGTCCGGTTGTGATAGCGATAGTCATATTGGAGGTCACGCATCCAGCGTGCGGTTCGCCGGCATCTGTGCCGGGTCTTATTATCCGTCGCGGTCTCTCTTTTGATATTTTGCGCGCACGGTCGTCTTGATGTTGCCGCGCACATTAAAGTCGCCTTCGACCTCCACGCTCACAGGATCGCAGGCTTGCACAAAGTCCTCGAGGATCATGTTGATTACATGCTCGTGAAAAACCTTCACTTCTCGAAATGAATTGATGTAAAGCTTCAGACTCTTTAACTCAACACAGCGTTCATTTGGAACATACTCAATCCGAATGGTGGCAAAGTCGGGAAAGTCTGAGAAGGGGCAGACGCAAGTGAACTCGGGAATCTCGAACTGGATTTTGATTTCGCGGCCCGGAAACTCGTACGGAAAAGTGTCGAGCGGATAGAGCTTCATCTCCGCGCGAGGCGTCGAGCGAATGTCGAGTCCCTGCTGGTTCGGTTCGGCTAAATTTGGTTTCGGCGCTGACATTCGGTTTATTTTAGCCCCGACGCGAAAAACGGCAAGCCGCGGGCTGGTTCTTGTCAAAAAAGTTGCGTAACACACGCGTAAGTCTTTGAAGGAGCGCGGCATTTACGCGATCGCCTCAACTGGATTAAACTGCGTCTATGGGTAGGCCGGGACATGGTACGTCAGGTTCTGGAAGGCTCTTGAGCAGGTGGAGGTTTGCATGAAATATCGGGTCCTGGTTGAACAAGATGAAGACGGCGTCTTTGTGGCGGAAGTTCCCTCTCTACCCGGCTGTATCTCGCAGGGGAACACCAGAGAAGAGGCTACGGAGAATATCAAGGAGGCGATAGCGCTGTATCTTGAAAGTCTTCGGGCTCACGACGAAGCTGTGCCACCACCGATCACGGAAGAACTGGTTGAGGTCGGGGCGTGAGTATCCTGCCGAGTGTTTCCGGTCGTGAAGTAGTTAAGGCTTTGACCAAAGTGGGTTACGAACGGGATCGTCAGCGTGGCAGTCACATTATCCTTCGACAAGAAAAATATCCTCATCGCCGTGTCGTTGTGCCCGATCACAAAGAAGTGGCAAAAGGTACTTTGAGAGCCATCATTCGTGAAACAGGTTTGACGGTCGACGAATTCAAAGCTCTCTTGTAAGGGCTCCTGTCGACCCGTTCGGTCGTGAACGCTGCCACAATTCATTCAATCCTGATAATCTTACACTGCACCGTGCGGCTCCACCTCGACACCGTCATCTGTATGCTTTGATCAGAGACGACGCTGAAGACGATTTGTCGCTCACCGGGACCATCGCGAAGTTCTTCGAGCGCGGGAAACTCGCTTAGATTTGTCCATTCGATGTACAGCGATTGATGCTGGAACATGCGTACCGGCGGGACCGGAGATAAGCCAAGGGTTCGATCACCACGCACCTTCGCCCGATAGGTTTTGCCGGCTTGAAGAAAACCCTGACACGGAACTATCAGGTGAGTTGTGTCTTCGAATCGAAGGATGTCGAAGCGATAACGGAAATACCCGTAATATTTCTTGAACGGCTTGCGCAGAATTCCGACCACCGTGACCCTCGCCCGGCCGCCATACTCGTGCGACATGATTTTTTCCACCATGCGTTTGGTTTTCTCATCATGCTGTAAATCATTAACAAAGCGTACCGCGATGGAGTCACGGTGCCCCGGGGGACAGCGGTCGTCGGTTAGATAAGAAAACTCATCTCCCGACTCCCACTTAGCTGTGATCCGCACGGCTCTGTCGTAATAGCGCTGCGGCCGTTTGACCAGATCGCAAAAATTAATCGTGGAAGTTTCCTCCGCAGCCGAGGTAGTGCCTTGTTGCGCTGCGAGTGCCGCGAGGCGGTCAAACCGTTCACTCTTTGACGAAGCCTGGATCGGAAACAGTAAGAGCAAGACGAGGGTCAAAGTCGTTTTAGCATCGTCACACAAAGACTCAAGGTATCTTTGAACGGGTGAGAGGATGTTTCTTGCGAGGTCGGACGGAGCCAGGAGCGAAGGGATCTTCGGCGCGGCGATCTACACAAAGGAGCAGAACCTTGGATTCGGTGCCGTCTGAGCCTAGAAAAACGGCTCGACAGGTAGGTTGAAAGGTGATAAAAAGGGCTCGTACCGGCTTGTCCTAACGGAAGGCTCACCCGCTCTTCTTCAGCAAACTCGACAACATTGGAGCCTCCCACCAAGTTCTATTCTTCCCTTCGTTTCAGGAGCGTTTTATGAGCGAGCATGAATCCTCAAAATCAAATGAGTGGTCACCATGGCGTGACAGGAGAAGAGAATCAACTGATTGGCCATCCTGGCTTGATCGTAGACGATATCAGGTAGGTCTGATTGTGTTCTTAGCTTTCTTTGTGCTGTATGGTCTGCTTGTTTACGTATCAGGGTCACGAGCGCTTACATCGCTTGAGCAAGCGAGCATGGCTCTAATTGGGATCGTTATTTCTGCAGTCTTCGGTGTGGTACTTGGCGTCCCGTTGGCTAAGCGCCGAGTGAAAATCGCAACCCAGCTTCGAAGAGCCTACGGGATCTGTCAAACTCTACGCAATGTGCAACGGGACGTCGACGATGCGATTGGTAGAATGGCTTTACGCGACGGAATCAATGACCCGGCAATCATCGGCGAATTCTGGGAGGAAATAGCTGGGAATATTAGAACCGGCCTTCGTGAGCCTATTTCTGAAGCGGAGAGAATGCTCGAGGATTGGGGCGATATGGATTCCGAAGAGCGACGTCGTATTCAGTCGGAAGAGCGTCGCAAGTCGGAGGAGATTCAGGAACTCACAAAACGAATAGAAACAGCAAAGAGTGTCGAAAGGGACCTCGAGGGCGTAGGGCACGTTGCCACCCGTTTGGCAGCCGCTGTACAAATCGATGAACGGCGAGTGAGAGAGCTTGAGGAAGGCGGACCAACCAGGACGCTCGGATTTGTGGCTGGGAGTGCTAAAGCTAAAGTAGATTTAGGACAGTATGAAGAGGCAGTAGCGACTTATGACGCTATTATTCGAGATTATCCGAATGTGCACTCAAACTATATTGGCCGAGCGAAGGCAAAGTATTTGGCTGGCGATTCGGTAGGAGCATTGGCTGATCTCAAAACGGCGCGAAAGATCTTTTCTGACGACCCTCTTATCGACAGACTTGAAGAACAAATTACTGGCGGCAAGGCGGTGACGACACCGCTGGACTCCACGGCTTTTAACAAAACGATTGCTGGCAATCAAGCGCTGGCACGTGGCGATGCCAGAAGCGCCGCTAGACATTATCAACAAGCCGCAGAACTCGGATGGAACCCTTTCTTCGTAAAGTTCAACATGGCGATGGTTAAATGTCTTGAAAGAGACCTTGAAGGAGCGCGGGCCATACTAAACGATCTTACTGCCGAGGCCGATTCATACATGTCCATCAACAAACAAGCACTACTTACGATTTGTGAGGTTTTGGAACACCAATCAGCAGTTCCTGAACTGGAACGGTTGAGACGTCTGATCAGTGAGCGCGTTTGGGGAGGAGGCTTTGACTATGCGAAGTCTCCTCTACGACACTTGGAATCCGGTTTGAAAGTTGTTGATAATAATTCCTCGCACAGACTTGCGCCGGTTTTCATGGCGCTTCGTGATTCCTCTGAGGAACCCGACAGACTCGACTCGCGCTCAAACGCTCTCTTGTAACATCGTTAGGCCGTCGACGATCTCAGCTGGTAACGAGTCTCGGCATTTCATTAAGGTCCTGCCGAAAAGTTGACGGCCTGCGCCCAGCTTATACAGCGTCGTAGGATGCTCACAAGCGCCCGCCGACATAACTCGATGGTGGTCGTCCGATCTCGAAGACTTTTATCAGCACCAGTCCCGCGATGAAGCCGCCGATGTGCGCGGCGTAAGCGACGCCGCCCGCCGCTGAGCCGGATCCCAACATGCCCAGTCCGCTGATCAACTGAAAGACAAACCAAAGACCGATGGCGATGAAAGCCGGAACCTGAGTTACGAAATAAGACAGCAGCACCGTCACGCGGCGCGTGGGGAACAGCAGAATATAACCACCCAGCACGCCCGAAATCGCTCCCGAAGCGCCCAAACTCGGGATTAGCAGACTGGCCTGGTTGTCGCCCGCAAAGGCCGCCGTTGAGACTACATGCGCCAGTCCCGCCAGAATTCCACAGACAAGATAGAAGACGGCATAACGAAGGTGACCGAGGCGATCTTCGATGTTGTCGCCAAAGATCCAAAGAAACAACATGTTGCCGAAGATATGCGCGATGCCGCCATGCATGAACATCGAGGTGATTAGAGTGAGGTAAACCGGAATCGGCGTCTTTTGCAGCCCCGGCACCTGGACCTCCTGGCCCGTGACTGGCTGCACCAGGACGCGATCGTCCGTGGCGATGTCCCGGCCGGTTATGATTTCTGCCGGTACGGTGGAAAACGCATACGTAAACTTGTCGTTCGAGCCCAGCCCCTGGAGAAACACAAAGACCAGCACGTTCAGCAAAATGAACACGTAATTGACGACCGGGGTGGCCGTACGATCTGTGTTTTCGTCTCCAATTGGAAAAAGCATCTTTGTGTGCGGGACCTTAGCTCAAACCTGTCCCTTGATTGTCGCGACGGTGTTTCTAAACATTCTTTACATTTTCTTTGGACGTTCAATCAGTGGGCATGGCGACGCCGGCCTGGACGATTGCCGGTCGATGCGGCCGCAGCAACTCGTAACCTTCGGAACGCGCTACGTACGTGGCGGCCGTAATGTCGCCGGTAACATTCAAGGTTGTGCGGCACATGTCGAGGATTCGATCCACTCCCAGAATGATCGCGATCAGCGCGGGATTCACGCCGATGGTAACCAGTACGCCGATGATGAAGGGAATCGAGCCCGAAGGAACTCCGGCCGTGCCGATGCCGCCGAGAATAGCGAGATAGACCACCATCAACTGTTGCCCCAGAGATAAATCTACTCCGGCCAGTTGCGCCAGGAACAGGACGGTCACACCTTCATACAAAGCTGTTCCATTCTGATTGGCGGTCGCGCCGACCGTCAGCACGAAGCTGTTAATCTCCTGCGGCACGCCCAGGTTCTCTTCTGAGATTCTTAGCGCGGTCGGCAGCGTCGCATTCGAGGAAGATGTCGAGAAGGCCGTTAGAATCACCGTCTTGATTCTTCGGAAGAATTCCAGCGGCGAAATCTTCGACAGAAAATAGATTGACAAAGAATAGACACCGAACATATGCAGCGACAGGCCGAGCAGCACAGTCACTACGAACCAGGCCAGCGCCTGCAACAGATCCAGGCCGAAACGCGCGGTGTTATTGAAGAGTAAGCAGGCCACGGCATAGGGCGCGAACTTCATGATAATTTCGATAATCTTGGCCGTGATCTCATAAAGGGCCTCGAGCCCGCGCAGGAAAGGCGCTGTGACTTTGACGGGAATGAGCGTGATCGCAATTCCAATAATCAAAGCGAAGAACATCAGATGCAACATGTTCGGCGTGCCGCCCGAGGTTGCGGTACTGGGATTCGCGGGCACGCCGGCCATGGCTGCAAATGGGTTTGACGGCACCAGGGTATCGACCACTTGCATGAGAGGCGTTTGCACCGTGCCGGATTTTTTCGCTGCTTCAACCTGCTTGGTGGCTTCGGAGCTGTAGCGCTGTTCCAGGGCTGCTTTGGTAGCCGGGTCGATGCGCGTACCGGGCTTGATTGTGTTCGCCAGCGTCAGACCGATCACAACTGAGATGGCCGAGACGACGAGACAGTATCCAAACGACTTCAAGCCGACCCGTCCCAGTTTGCGGATGTCGCCGATTCCGGCAACTCCCACCACCAGAGACGAAAAGACCAGCGGCACAACGATCATCAGCAACAGGCGCAGGAAAACCTGACCGACGGGGTTTGTGAGATTTTCGACTATCCAGACGACGCGCGGATGGTCGCCGCCGAACTTCCAGTTCACCGCAACGCCGGCAATCACGCCCACCGCGAGGCCGATCAGAATCCGCGTGTGCAGCGCAAAGCCTTTCGGCTTATCAGGCGTTTCCTCGTCGAGATCCGTCGTCACCTCACGCTCAAACGCGTCAGCATCGATGCGTGGTTGCGGGTCTTTGCGGTCATCTTCAGGCATGATCGTATCTTCGACTTTCGCGATTAGAGTTCGGCTATCTTCCCCACTTGAGTTTATCCCGCAGGACGTCAAAATAATTTCGGCTCGCCGGCTGGACCAGATTAAAAGTCGTGTTGCTCTTGCGAATCACCGCGCGATCACCGGCTTGCAACGGAAAACCGACCTGGCCGTCGAGCGTCAAAGCGACCTCTTCATTCCGGGTAATCAGGCGCACTTCGATCACTGAATCATCAGGCACCACAATCGGCCGGTTCGACAAAGTGAACGGACAAATCGGGGTGATGACGATAGCGTTCATCGACGGGTAGATCACCGGCCCACCTGCTGAAAGGTTATAGGCGGTCGAGCCTGTCGAGGTCGCCACGATCAGGCCGTCGGCGCGAAACAGGTTGACGAACTGACC
>Ga0307468_100000222_pt1 | contig 13538 bp, 8 predicted proteins | sample atmdna_FD_203085 | JGI IMG/M metagenome (GOLD analysis project Ga0307468, IMG submission 203085) | Hardwood forest soil microbial communities from Morgan-Monroe State Forest, Indiana, United States - atmos_gases AM2C_05 | ecosystem: Environmental > Terrestrial > Soil > Temperate forest > Bulk...
GAGAAGAGGCCGCGATGCTGCGCGCCGCCGGCCGGCTCTGGCTCCACGGCGCCGGCCTCGACTGGCAGGCCCTGCAGCCCGGGGAGCGCCGCTGGCGCGTCCACCTCCCGACCTACCCCTTCGAACGCCGGCGCTACTGGCTCGACCCGAAACCGGTTCAGGCCGCGGCGGCGGAGCCCGAGACGCAACAGTCTTTCGCCAAGGACCCGGACCCGGCGAACTGGTTCTACCTGCCCTCCTGGGAGCGGAGCCTGCCGCCCGGAAGGGACGCGGACCTGCCCGAGGGGAGCTTCCTCATCGTCCTCGACGAAGCCGGGCTGGGCGACGCCCTGGCCGCCCGTCTGCGCTCCCTCGGGCGCGACGTGACCACGGCGAGGGAGGGGGACGACTACGACGCGATTCTTCAAAGCCGCCTCCCCTCGGTGATCCTCCACCTGGGGAGCTTCGGCCCGCCGCAGCCGCTGCCGCCGCTGCCGCCGCTGGAGACCGCGCTCGAACGCGGCTTCTACGGTCCGCTCGCGCTGGCCCAGGCCCTGGGGAGGCTGGGCTCGACCGATCCCATCGACCTCTGGCTGGTGTCGAGCCGCCTCCACGACGTTTCCGGAGGAGAGCCGGTAGAGCCGGAGCGCGCCCTGCTGCTCGGGCCGTGCCGGGTCATCCCCCTGGAGATGCCGCACGTCACCTGCCGCAACCTCGACCTCGATACCGCCCGGCTCGACCGCATCCTAGCTGAGGTGGCGGCGCGGCCGGCGGAGACGGTCGTCGCCTGGCGCGGCCGGCAGCGCTGGGTCCAGAGCTTCGAGCCGGTCCGTCTGGCCGCGGGCAGCGACCGCGCGCCGCGACTGCGGCAGGAGGGCGTCTACCTGATCACCGGCGGCCTGGGCGGAGTCGGCCACGCGATCGCCAAGTGGCTGGCGCGCACGGTCTCCGCCCGGCTGTTGCTGATGGGCCGGACCGCGCTGCCGCCGCGCGAGGAGTGGGACGGCATACCTGGGCACGATGCCTTGGGCCGCCGCATCCGCCGTCTGCGCGAGCTCGAAGAAGCCGGCGCCGAGGTGCTGGTGGTCCAGGGAGACGTTTCCGATCCCACTCATCTCGCCTGGGCGCGCGAGCTGGCCGTCGAGCGTTGGGGGGCCGTCCACGGCGTGATCCACGCGGCGGGCGTGCCCGGCGGCGGGGTGATCCAGAGGAAGGACCGCGCCGCCGCCGCCGCCGTGCTGGCCCCCAAGGTCCAAGGCACGCTGGCGCTGGCCGCGGTCTTTCCGCCGGAAGAGCTGGACCTCTTCGTCCTCTGCTCCTCGCTCAACTCGGTGATCGGCGCCTTCGGCCAGGTCGACTACTGCGCCGCCAACGCCTTCCTCGACGCCTTCGCCGCCGCCCGTTCGCGGGACGGCGAAGGGCTGACCGTCTCGGTCGCCTGGGATCTCTGGGAAGAGGCTGGCATGGCGGTCGAGACCGAGAGGACGCGCGGGCTGCGCCTGCTCTCCGGCGCCCCGATCACCCATCCGCTGCTCGACGAGCGCGTCCAGGCACCTCCCGGGGAGGAGGTCTACCTCACCCGGTTCAGCGCCGCGAGCCACTGGGTGCTCGACGAGCACCGCATCCAGGGCGTTCCGGTGCTGCCCGGCACCGCCTACCTGGAGCTGGTGCGCGCCGCCTTCGAGCAGAGCACCGGGAATCCGACGGCTGAAATCCAGGCGACCTTCCTGGCCCCGCTCGTCGTCCCGGACGGCGAGACTTTGGACGTCTACACCGTTCTGCACCGTCAGAGGGAGCAGGGAGAGCGCTGGAGCTTCCGCGTCGCCAGCCATTCTTCTCATTGGCAGGAGCACGCTATCGGCGAAGTCGGGCCGCCTGAGAGCTCGGAGCCTCCGGCCTTACCCGATCTCCCCCTGGAGCCGGTCCCGGTCGAGGACAGCCAGGAGACGGCGGTGATGCGCTTCGGGCCGCGCTGGAACAATCTGCGCGAGGCCGGAGCGAGCGGTGACCTCTTCCTGGCGCTGCTGGACCTGCCGGCCGAATTCGTGCCGGACCTGCCCGCGTTCGCCCTCCACCCGGCGCTCCTCGACCTCGCCACCGGCTTCGCCCGCGCCCTGGACCGCTCGGTGGAAGGCTTCTATCTCCCCTTCTCCTACGCCGGCCTGCGCGTCCGGAGACCGTTGACGCCGACCCTTTACAGCGCCATCCGCCGCAAGGAGGGTACAGGGGAGACCCTCCGCTACCAGGTCACCCTCTTCGACCTGGAAGGAGAGGTTCTCGCCGAGATCGACGAGTTCGCCTTCCTCCGCGTCGATCCGAACGCCGCGGCGCCGTCCCCGGCCGCCGGGGTCGAAGTCCCCAACGCCGGCCAGGGTCTGGCCTCCGCCGAAGGAGTGGAAGTCCTGCGCCGCGTCCTGGCCGCGGACCTGCCGCAGGTTCTGGTCTCGGTCCGCGACCTCCAGACCCGTCTCCAGGAAGCCGCGGGCCTGACCGGCGAGCGTATCCTCGCCGAGCTGAACCGTCTGGAGGACGCTGCGCCCGCGGGTCCCCGCCACGCCCGTCCCGACCTGGGCTCCGCCTACACGCCACCCCGCACCGAGACCGAGCGCTGGCTCGCCGAGATCTGGAGCGACCTTTTAGGGATAGACCCGGTAGGCATCCACGACGACTTCTTCGAGCTGGGAGGAGACTCCGTCCTGAGCCTCCGCATTGTCGCGCGGGCTCGCGAGAAGGGCTTGACCCTGGCCCCCGGCCTGCTCTTCCAGAAGCCGACCATCGCCGACTTGGCCGCCGAGCTCGAAGCCGGAGCGCCCGCCGCCCCGCAAGCCGAGGCCGCCGCGGAACACGCGCCGGCCGAGCCCGAGAGCTACAAGCCCACCGACTTCCCCGACGCCGAGGTCAGCCAAAGGGACCTAGAGGCGTTGCTCTCCCAGCTTGGCGGGTTGGGAGGGACGGGGTAACTGGGCGGTGGTGCCTCCCCCCCTGGCGGGCGGGTGGTAGGGAGTGGGGGAGGTCAGGTGGGGGGCTTTTTTCTCGGAGCGAAATCAGACGTACACTTGCCGAAGGACACCGAGATGCGCGCCAAGAAGATCCCCATCCGAGTCGACACCGAATCGGCCAAGCCCCGCAGATCCCTCGAAGAGATCATGGATGAGATGAGCCGAGAGGCCCAGGAGGGAGGTCTGACGCCGGAGATCCTGGAGTCGATCCTCTCGGCCCCGAATTAGATCACCCCCGGTAAGGCTCCTCCGATCGCGGAGCCTCCGGAGCCTGCTCGTCGAGCGACTGGCGGTACTTCACGCAGCCCTGGAGGAACTGGGGCCAGCTCGGAACTACGGGGAGCGGGTCCGTCTTCTCCGGCAACAACCCCCAAAGCGCCGGGTGGTGCCAGCACAGCTCCTGCAGCGAGCTGTCGCGATGCGCGCGGATGCCCTGGCGCAGCTTCTTGACCTCCTCGATGAGCTGCTCGCGCGACATCTCTTCGAGATCGGTGTCCATGGCTCTCTTCCTCCGGGTCTGATCATACTGGCCATGCCTCGTTCTCCACGGATCATGGAACGAAGTCGGCGGAGAACGGGGCGAAGCGGGAGGATGGTGTCTCGGAGTCCCGCGACGACACGATCCCGGACCTCTCTGTCGGCTCCTGTTCCCAGGCTTCAGGTCGGTTTCCGCGGAGGATGACTTGTCGTCGCGGGATCTTGTCTTGCTTCCCGCAGGCAACGGCCCGTTGTCCCGAGCGGATGAAGTGTGATCGCGGGACAACGGCTCGCCGTCGACGAGCGTCAAGCCGGTGCAAGCGGACGATGCCTTGCGGTCTGCCGAGATCGTTTCACCACAAGGTGGCCACGAGCTGTCCTCTGCGGATTTCGAGTCGATCGACCTCATGGACCCGCAGGATCTCCGGACCATGGAGCAACTTCCTCAGACCGCGCTCCGTTCTACCGTGACGGTGCTCCATCCTCGCACCACAAGGCACCGTTCCCTCGGGACCATGAGGCAGCCTCAACGGATCGCAAGGCATCACCGGCTGAGGATGGGCTGACCTCCCGGGACCGGGAGCCGCCGTCTCCGGACAGCGCGCCGTCCTCTCGCCATCCTGGGATGAAATCCCGGGCGCTACCGGATGGTCTTGTTCGGCAGTTGCTCCGGCGGTTTGGCACGGCAACGGATCAACGGATGCACCTCCAGCGGTGGCCCGGGGATCGGCACGGCGTTCCGGCCTGCCGTAGTGTCGTAGAGGAGCGGTCCGAAGATCTCTTCGTACTTCTGGATCACACCGGTGTGCCGCCATACCACCTTCCTGCCTCGGAGGAGTTGGAGCTCGAAAGGGATCGGGACCTCCGAAGGGAGCAGAGAATTGGTGTTGACCCAGAATTTGTAAGTGCCGGGCGGCGCGGTCCCGGTCGGCCAGTAGACGTTTTCGATCGGCTGCGGGCACATGTTCTCTTCCCCGGCGTTGCAGTCGATGTCCAGGATGCCGCCACTCTCCGAGCGGCGCCCGAGGAAGTAGATGCAACTCCCCGCCGGATCCTCGACGTAGAGGTCGAGGTCCGACGTGCCGGTCCACAGCAGCCGGAACGCGATATCGCCAGTGCCCGGCTTGGCCGGCTTGGGATGCCCGGAGCACGCCAGGCTGGCGAGCAGGGCTGCACAGGAGATGGGGAGCAGGGCCTTTTTCATTCCCTCGAAGGATAGAACGGAGAGAAGGAAAACAGAACGGGCGCCGCGGACTCGCGGCGCCCGTTTCAAAAGCGGGGAGTGGAGCGTGCCGTCAGGCCGTAACCTCTTCCGCCTCCGGCACCGCCGCCTCGACGTAGCCGCAGCCTTCGGTGTTGCAGACGTATTGGGTGCCGGCCTTCTTGGTGGTCTTCTCCAGGAGATAGGTGGCGCCGCAGTTGGGGCAGGGGCGCGCCACCGGCTTCTTCCAGAGGGCGGCCTTGCAGTCCGGGTAGCGGCTGCAGGACCAGAAGGTCTTGCCGCGGCGCGAGCTCTTCTCCATCATCTCGCCCTTGCCGCACTCGGGGCAGGGGACGCCCGTCGGCTTGGGCTCTTGCGGCTTGGGACCGGTCTTGATGAGGTTCTTGCACTCGGGATAGCCGGTGCAGCCGTAGAAGGTGCCGAAACGGCTGCGGCGCAAGGCCATCGGTTTGCCGCAGAGCTCGCACGGCGGCACCTCGTCCTCGGCGGCGGCCGCGGTCTCGGCGGCGGCGCCGTTCTCCGCCTGGCCGTCGGTCCCCGCCTTGGGCGCCGGCGCGGCCATGTCGCGGGTGTACTTGCACTCCGGGTAGTTGCTGCAGCCGATGAAGGTGCCGTAGCGGCCGAAACGCATCAGCAGCTCGGAGCCGCAGGTCGGACAGGCCTCGCCGGTCGGCACGCCTTCCTTCTTGACGTTCGGCATCTGCTCGCCCGCCGTCTCCAGGTCCTGCGAGAACTTGCGGTCGAACTCGGCGACCGTCGACTTCCACTCGATCTCGCCGTCCTCGATCTTGTCGAGCTGCTCCTCGAGCGCCGCCGTGTAGCCCTCGTTCAGGATGTCGTGGAAGCCCTTCTGGAGCATGCCGTTGACCAGCTTGCCGAGCGGCGTCGGGCGGAAGCGGCTTTCGAGCTTCTCGACGTAGTCGCGGTCGGTCAGCGTCGACAGGATCGTGGCGTAGGTCGAGGGCCGGCCGATGCCGTTCTCCTCCAGCGCTTTGACCAGCGTCGCCTCGCTGTACTGCGCCGGCGGCTGGGTGAACTTCTGCTCGCTGGCGATGCGCACGCGCTCCAGGATCTGGCCCTCGGCGAGCGGCGGCAGCATGCCCTCGGTCTCCGCCGTCTCCTGGGGAGGGGTGTCCTCGTCGGGTGTCTCACGGTAGACGGCGAGATAGCCGGGGCTCTTCATGACCCTGCCCGTGGCGCGCAGCACGTAGGGACCGTTCTCGATGTCCACCTGGGTGACGTCGAAGACCGCCGGCAGCATCTGGGAGGCGATGAAGCGGTCCCAGATCAGCTTGTAGAGCTTCCACTCGTCGGCCTTCAGGTAGTCGCGGACCGTCTCCGGCGGCAGGTCGAAGCTGGTCGGCCGGATCGCCTCGTGCGCGTCCTGGGCGCCTTTCTTCGACTGGTAGCGGTTGGGCTTGTCGGGCAGTGCGTGGTCGCCGTAGGTCGCGGCGATGGTCTGGCGCGCCGCTTCGAGCGCCTCCTCGGCGACCCGGGTGGAGTCGGTACGCATGTAGGTGATGAGACCGATGGAGCCGCGGTCGCCCACGTCGCGCCCTTCATAGAGGCCCTGGGCGAGGCTCATGGTGCGCTTGACGGCGAAGCCGTAGCGCCGCGCCGCCTCTTGCTGCAGCCGGCTGGTGATGAACGGCGGCGCCGGGCGCTGCTTGGACTCCTTGCGCTCGACCTTGGAGACGGTGAAGCGGCCGGACTCCAGGTCGCGCACGATACGGGCGGCCCGCTCGCCGTCGCCGACTTCGGCTTTCTTGCCGTCGACGCGCTGGAGACGGGCGGAGAAGGCCGGCGGCTGGTCGGCCTTGAGCTCGGCGTCGATCAGCCAGTACTCCTCGGACTGGAAGACGTCGATCTCGTCCTGCCGTTCGCAGACCATCTTGAGCGCGACGGACTGGACGCGGCCGGCGGACAGACCCTGTTTGACTTTCTCCCAGAGCAGAGGCGACAGGCGGAAGCCCATCATGCGGTCGAGGACGCGGCGCGCCTGCTGGGCGTCGACCTTGCGCAGGTCGATCGCGCCGGGGTTTTCCAGTGCGGCGAGCACGGCGCGGCGGGTGATCTCGTTGAAGGTGACGCGCTTGACCGTCTCGGGGTTCTTGCCGAGCACCTCGGCGATGTGCCAGGCGATGGCCTCGCCTTCGCGGTCCGGGTCGGGCGCGAGGTAGACGGTCTCCGCCTCCTTGGCCGCCTGGCGCAGCTTCTTGACCACGTCTTTCTTGGTGGCGAGGACCTCGTACTTGGGCTCGTACTGCGGCCCGATCCCCATATCTTTCTTCACGAGATCACGGATGTGCCCCAGCGAAGCCTCGACGGCGTACTGCCGTCCGAGGAACTTTTTGAGGGTCCGGGTCTTTGCGGGGCTTTCGACGATCAGCAGATTCTTAGCCATGACGCGCTCTATCAACGCCGGAGGGGCGCTTCGGAATTTCAAGGGTCGACCAGCAAGCCGCGGACACTAGCACTGCGACGGCGGCGGGTGCAAGGGGGGCGGGCTCTCATGGGCGGGGGGTAGTTCCGTAGGAACGCCCTTCCTGTAGCCCAGGGTGGAAACCCTGGGGGGGTGGGGCGTCGCCGGGGAAGCCGCCCAGGGTTTCCACCCTGGGCTATGAAGAAGGCCGCCCTACCGAGCTTGAAAGAGCTTCTAATAAGGTAGGCCCCGCCCATACAACCCGCCCGGCAACCGCCGCACCCACCCGCCCAGCTCCAGCTCGAGCAACGCCCCGAGCACCTTGTCGACCGCGGCGTCGAGCCGTATGGCGATCTCTTCGGCGGCGGGCGTCGTGCCGTTGGGGATGGCCGCCAGGACTTCGCCGGCGAAGCCGGGCGGCGGCTCGGGGAGGGCTGGGGCCGAGGTGGGGAGCGGGGCAGAGGGGAGGGGGAAGAGCATTCCGGTGCGCGGCTGGAGGTCTTCCAGGATGTCGAGCGGATGCTGGACGAGCTTGGCGCCGTCGCGGATCAGGCCGTGCGGCCCCAGCGAGCGCTCGTCGAAGATCCGGCCGGGCACGGCCCAGACCTCGCGTCCCAGGTCGAGGGCGTGCCGGGCGGTGATCAGCGAGCCCGAGCGCGGCGCCGCCTGGACCACCAGCGTGCCGGCGGCGAGCGCCGCGATCACCCGGTTGCGCACCGGGAAGTGCCAGGTGCGCGGCTCGGCCCCGCAGGGGAACTCGGTGACTACCGCGCCGCGCTCCGCGATCTCCCGGCCCAGCCGCGCATGGCCGCTGGGATAGTCGACGTCCAGGCCGCAGCCGAGGACGGCGACGGTCTCGCCCCCGGGAGCGGCGAGCGCCGCGCGGTGGGCGGCGGCGTCGATGCCGCGGGCGAAGCCGGAGATCACCGGCACGCCGGCCGCGGCGAGCTCGCGGGCGAACAGCTCGGCGACCTCCTGGCCGTAGGCGTCGGTCCGCCGCGAGCCGACGATCGCCACCGCCGAGGCGGCGGAGAGACGGCCCCTTATATAGAGGACGGGGGGCGGCGGGGAGAGGTGGGCGAGCGGCGCGGGGTAGCCGTCGTCGAGGCGGGTGACGACGCGGGCGCCGAGGCGCGCGGCGGCCTCCTCTTCCCGGCGGGCGAGCCCGGCCGCGTCGGCCAGCGCCGCGAGCGCACGGGCCATCTGGGTGCGCGGGACTCCCGCCTCGGCGGCCAGCGCCTCCGGCGGGATGCCGGAGCCGGCGCGGCCGAGCCAGCGGTCGAGCTCCTGGCCGAGCCGGTAGACGGCCGGCCGCGACAACGTGGGGGTGGCGTTCAGGGCGATCAGGGTGTCGCGTGGGGTCGGTTGAGTCATCTGGGTCTCCTCCAGCCCAAGTAAGACGGAAAATGGAGACAAAATCGCTCACCGATCTGCGAGAGGCCCTGGCGCGTATCCCCCTCTGTGTATACTAGGCACCTTGGATACCTGGGCGATGACCCTCTTTGACCATCTCCCAGCTCCCCTCTCGGAGCGTTCCCGAATGCATAGATGGATGTTTTCGCGCCTGACGGTGCTGGTCCTCCCATGTCTGCTTTTCGCCGCCTGCAGCGGCAACAGCAGCGCCAATCCGAACCAGGTCGGCTCCCAGCTCTCCTTCGGGGTCGACATGGCGCGGCACGGACTGTGGAGCGAGGCCCTCTTCCGCTTCCAGCAGGCTGAGCAGCTGGAGCCGCAGAGCCCGCGTGTCCTCAACAACCTGGCGGTGGCCTACGAGGCGACCGGCGAGTTCGAGAAGGCGCTCGACTACTACAAGCGCGCCCTCCAGATCTCGCCCAACGACCGCGACGTGCGAGCCAACTATTCGCGGTTCGTCGAGTTCTACCAGGGCTTCCGGGCGCAAGTTCAGAAGCCCCAGGCCGGGCCGCTCGCCACGGATACGGCGCCGGGCGCCGAAGCCCCGGGCGCAGACCCTGGCCCGGTCTTGCCGTTGACCCCGCCGGGTCAGGCGCCGGTCCAGCCGGTGACGCCGCCGGAGGGCGACACGGCGGTGCCGCCGCCCGACCAGCAACCCTCTCCGCCTCCTCCTGCGTCGAGTTGACGGCTGGAGGCAGACGCCACAGTCCCCGCCGGGGGAGCGTCCCCCGTGCGGTCCGTTTCACCAGGAGGTGTGAAGTGAAACGCAGACATCCATGGATGATCGCCGCTCTTCTCGCCCTGCTCGCCTGGCCGGTGATCCCGCGCCTGGCCGACGCGGCGGTGGAGGTCCGGCTCACTCTACCCCAGCGCGCCCGGCTCAACCTGCAGGGCCGCAAGTCGCTCGCCGTCGCCCCGTTCCTCGTCGTCAGCCAGGAGGGCGAAGACCGCATTCAGGGCAGGAACATCGACGTGCAGAAGGAGTTCGAGCGCTACCTGCTCAAGGTCCTGCGGCGCGAGACCGATCTCAAGATCATTGAGCCCGGTCCGGTCGACTTCCCGGTCTACGACCTGGACCAGCTCGCTACGCAGCAAGACTTCTGGCGCGCGATCGGCGAGCGTGTCGAGGCCGACCTGATCCTGACCGGCGGCCTGGACTTCGACATCCAGGACCGCACCGGCTACAAGACCGAGGAGTACATCTCGCCGTTCAACGGCCGGCCCTACTACCGCCAGGTCCTGGTCGAGCAGACCGGCTTCCAGTACGACATCCTGATGCAGGTCTACGACGGCCGGACCGGCGAGCTGCTCTACCAGGACAATTTCAAGGACTTCCAGAGCTTCGAGGGGGACAACGCCGACCCGCTGGCCGGCATGTTCGAGAACCTCCTGTCGCTGGAGGACCGGATTCTCAACGTCTTCACCCAGAAAGAGGTGGAGGCGACTCGTATTCTGTTCCCGAACTGAGAGCGTGAAAGGAGATCTCTTGATCCGCTCAGCTGATCGCCGTCTGCTCGTCGCCGGGCTCGCCGTCCTCGGGGCGCTGCTGCTCGCCCCGGCGCTGGAGGCCCAGTTCGGCCCCCAGTGGAACGGCCAGGGCTTCGGAAAGAACAAGATCCAGTACCGCGATTTCGACTGGAAGATCTACCATTCGCCGCATTTCAATGTCCACTACTACTCCGCTGAGGAGCACCTCCTCCAGAAGGTCGTGTCGTTCGCCGAGAGCGCCTACGACCAGCTTTCGCGCGAGTTCAACCACCAGATCCAGGAACCGATCCCGCTCATCTACTACGGCACCCACTCGGCGTTCGAGCAGAACAACATCATCCAGAACTTCATCCCCGAAGGGGTGGGAGCCTTCGCCAGCCCGTCCCGCTTCCGCATGGTGCTGCCGGTGGACCTGCCGGACATCCAGCTCTATGAGCTGATCCTCCACGAGCTGACGCACATCTTCCAGTACCACCTGCTGTTCCAGGGGAGCCTCGCCAAGGCGGTGACCACCGGGCCGCCGACCTGGTTCATGGAGGGCATGGCGAGCTACATGGCCAAGGACGAGGAGGCGCGCGAGTACATGTACCTGCGCGACGCCGTGGTCAACGACCGCATCCCGTCGGTGACGACGCAGGACTTTGGCGGCTTCTTCGCCTACCGCATCGGCCACGCGGTCTTCGACTTCATCGAGGAACGATGGGGCAAGGAGGGCTTCCTCGACTTCCTCTACGAGGTGCGCAACACGCTCGGGTTCCGCATCGACCGGGCGGTCGAGCGCGCCTTCAACATGGAGGCCGAGGAGTTCGACGCCGAGTTCCGGCGCTGGCTGCGGCGGAAGTACCTGCCGGAGCTGATCGAGACCGGCGAGCCCGGCGACTTCGGCCGCATCTTCCGCATCCGGGAGAACGAGCCCACGGCTACCGAGACGTCGCCGACCGCCTCGCCGTCCGGCGACCTGGTCGCCTCCTTCAGCTACAGCGCCGGCGACCTCGACGTCGTGCTGTTCGACACCGAGAAGCGGACGCTGCTGCGCAACCTCACCAAGGGCTACTCCAACCAGTACCAGTACCTGGTCGCCCAGGAGCTCGCCCTCGGCCGCAACATGGGCCGCGACCTCGCCTTCTCGCCGGACGGCAACAGCATCGCGGTCTTCGCCAAGCGCGAGCGCGGCCGCAGCCTGCTGCTGCTCGACGTGTTGAAGGGCGGCATCCGCCGCGTCATCGACATGGAGGACATCGAGCAGCAGATGGCCCCCGCCTGGAGCCCGGACGGCCGCCGCATCGCCTTCTACGGCAACCGCAAGGGCCAGTTCGACATCTTCTCGTACGACCTGGAGAAGAACGAGATCACCAACCTGACCAACGACACGATCTACGACGGCGCTCCGACGTTCTCGCCGGACGGCCGCTCGCTCGTCTTCGTCTCGGTCGTCGGCCAGGGCTGGGCCAAGCTGTTCCGCATGGACCTCGACAACCCGGGACAGCGCTTCCAGCTCACCACCGGCGAGTCCAACGAGAACGATCCGATCTACTCGCCGGACGGCAAGCGGCTCTACTACACCTCGGACTCCAACGGCCTGCAGAACATCTACAGCCTCGACCTCGCGACGGGCGACATCAGCCAGTACACCAACGTCGTGACCGGCGCTTTCATGCCGACCGTCCTGCGCGAGCCGGAGGGCGAGGAGCGGCTGGTCTTCACCGGCTTCTGGAAGGGGACGTTCGGCCTCTATGTGACCGACGTCGACGAGCCGGTCACGGAGCCGACGCGCACCACGTTGCCGGTCGAGCCCGCCCAGGCGACCGACCTGCCCGAGTTCGAGCCGGACATCCAGGTCACCCTGGACCCGGCCAACGAAGGCAAGTACGGCGGCTTCAAGTTCTTCCTCGAGGACGCCGGCAGCTACGTCGGCGTCGACAGCGACCAGAACTACGTCGCCCAGGTGCTGATGACCTTCTCCGACTACCTCGGGGACCGCCGCATCTTCGCGCAGTTCAGCTCCATCGACAGCTTCTCCGACTTCGACATCGCCTACATCGACTACTCCGACCGGCTGCAGTGGCAGGTGCGCCTGTTCGACGACCGTACCTTCTACGTGGCCCAGGATCTGATCCGGGGCGAGACCCAGCGCGGCCGGGCCGCGTTCCAGCAGACCGGTCTGATCGGCTCGATCATCTATCCGTTCACCTTCTACCAGCGGGTCGAGCTCGGCGCCGGCTATGTGATGCGCGAGTACCTGCAGCAGGTCGTCCAGATCGGTCCCAACGGCCCCTTCCTCACTCTCCAGGAGGTCGATGACAACTTCCCGGTGGCGCAGGGCTCGCTGATCGGGGACTCGGCGCGGTTCGCGAATTGGGGGGCGTTCGCCGGACGCCGCTGGCGCCTGGACAGCTTCTACGCTCCCGACATCGAAAACAGCGGCACGCTGTTCACGAGCGTCGACCTCGATGTCCGGCAGTACATCCCGGTGACGCAGCGCAGCAACCTCGCCTTTCGGGGCTTCTTCGGCTACAGCGACGGCAACGCGCCCAACCCCTACTTCTTCGGCGGGCTCGATACGCTGCGCGGTACCGACTTCCGCGACCTGGCAGGCGAGCGGGCGTTCTTCGTCAACATGGAGTACCGGTTCCCGCTGATCGATTACCTGGCGACGCCGTTCCTCGCCCTCCAGGGGATTCGTGGCGTGATCTTCGCCGACGTCGGCGGGGCCTGGTATCCCGACTTCCAGGACTTCGAGTTCTACAACTCGGAGGAGGGCCGGCTGCAGGACGCGATCGCCAGCTACGGCTGGGGCATCACGGCCCGCCTGTTCGGCCTGGAGCTCAACTGGGACTTCGCCCGCCTCACCAACCTCGAGGACCACGGCGACTTCCAGACCCAGTTCTGGATCGGCAGCCGGTTCTAGCCCTTCCCCCTGGCCCTTGCCCCCGGACCCGGGGGTGAGGGCCTTTCTTCCTCTTTACCGCCCGCGGCGATACAATCTCTGCAATATATGCGGATCCAGGTCCTCGGGGGATACGGCGGCGAAAGCCTGGAGTGCCGCATGACCTGTCTCCTGGTCAACGGCACTATCGCGCTGGACGCGGGGTCTCTGTCGCAGTCCCTCTCCGTCGAGCGGCAGGTGGAGGTGCGCTCGATCCTCCTCAGCCACTCGCACATGGACCACACCAACTCGCTGCCGTTTTTCATCGAGAACGTCTTCGGCAAGACCGAAGGCGCGATCGACATCTACGCCTCCAGCGCCACGATCTACGCCATCCGCAAGTACCTGTTCAACAACGCCACCTGGCCGGACTTCACCCGTCTGCCCAACCACCTGGTGCCGGCGCTGCGCTTCCAGGAGCTGGAGAGCGGCGAGCCGCTGGTCATCGACGGCGTCCGTTTCACGCCGATCCCGGTCGACCACCTGGTGCCGACCCACGGCTTCCTGATCGAGCAGGACGGCGCCGCGGTCCTCTGGTCGAGCGACACCGGCCCGACCCAGCGCCTGTGGGAGGTCGCCAACCGCACGCCGAATCTCAAGGCGGTCTGCATC
>Ga0307468_100000223_pt1 | contig 13492 bp, 14 predicted proteins | sample atmdna_FD_203085 | JGI IMG/M metagenome (GOLD analysis project Ga0307468, IMG submission 203085) | Hardwood forest soil microbial communities from Morgan-Monroe State Forest, Indiana, United States - atmos_gases AM2C_05 | ecosystem: Environmental > Terrestrial > Soil > Temperate forest > Bulk...
GGCGTCGGACAAGCCTGGGGAGCACGAGCGCATCCTGGGCCTGGAGCAGCTCGACAAGGTGATCGCCATCGACCAGAGCCCCATCGGCCGCACGCCGCGGTCGAACCCGGCGACCTACACCAACGTCTTCAATCCCATCCGCAACCTGATGGCGATGACGCCCGAGGCGCGGATGCGCGGCTACGGGCCCGGGCGCTTCAGCTTCAACGTGGCGGGCGGCCGCTGCGAGGCCTGCAAGGGGGACGGGCAGATCAAGATCGAGATGCACTTCCTGCCCGACATCTACGTCACCTGCGAGGTCTGCGGCGGCAAGCGCTACGACCGCGAGACCCTGACGGTGCGCTACAAGGGGATGAACATCGCCGAGATCCTCGATCTGCCGGTCGAGCAGGCCTACGAGCTGTTCAAGAACATCCCGTCGATCGAGCGCGTCCTGCAGACGCTCTGCGAGGTCGGCCTCGGCTACATCCGCCTGGGGCAGCCGGCGACGACGCTGTCGGGCGGCGAGGCGCAACGGGTCAAGCTCTCCCGCGAGCTGTGCAAACGCTCGACCGGGCGCACTCTCTACCTCCTGGACGAGCCGACGACCGGCCTCCACTTCGACGACGTCGGCAAGCTGCTGAGCCTGCTCCACCGGCTGGTCGAGCTCGGCAACACCGTGGTGGTGATCGAGCACAACCTCGACGTCATCAAGACCGCCGACTGGGTGATCGACCTCGGACCGGAAGGGGGCGCCGGAGGGGGACGGCTGCTGGCGGAGGGGACGCCGGAGCAGATCGCGGCGGCGCCGGAGAGCCACACCGGACGGTATCTGCGGCCGGTGCTCCCCGCCCCGCGCAGGCGCCGGGCAGGAGGAAGGCGGTAGGCTCTCTGTTCCAGCTCTCCGGCACCTGCTGAAGAGAAGGCCGGTGCTCGTGCCGGCCCTCTCTTCGGAAGGGAGCGCTCATGTTCAGAAAGCTTCTGGTGGCCGCCATCCTTGTCATCGCCGCCGGTTCGGCCACCCCGGCCCCGGCGATCGAGTACCTCTGCAGCTGCAGCCTCTGCGCGGCCCGTCCCAACCTGGGATGCAGGGATGGAGGCATCGGGTACACCGCCTGCAGCACCTACTACGCCAATCACTGCTGAGGAGAGAACGCGCGCCCCGCGGAGCACCGAGGGGCGCGTCGGAGCGGCCGGCTCAGCGGTATTCGCAGCAGCCGGTCCTGGGACACACGAAGTTGCAGGTGCCGTTCGGGGCGGCGTTGCAATCGCTGTTCTTGCTGCACGGGGACGTGACACAGAGGACTTCGCAAGTCGGTGGCTCTGCGGCAACGAAGTTGGCGCCAAGGGCAAGCGCGAGCGCGCCGGCGACGCCGATCAGTCTCTTTTTCATGATGGATCTCCTTTCACCCGGAGACGGCGGCCGAAACCAGGGAAGACGGTTCACTGCTGTAGGGCCGTCCGTCTCTTTGTCCGTTTATGGCAAATTGCAAATGAGATACCAGGCATGACAGGTCAGCGGATTTTCATCTTCCTGTCACGCGATTCCGGGCTCGCGCACCTACCCAAGTAGAAGGCATTGTTGGAGTACGGTGGAAGGTGGCCCCAAGCCCCCTTCCCGATGTATCGGAGATGCAGTCGGTCTGTTCCGCGGGGGTAGTGTGTCTCTATTCGAAACAGACTTGATCAACAAAGAGACTTGGCGCCTCTGCGTGTGCGGGGGGCGTTCTGAGCCGCTCTATAGCTGCCGATAGTCGGCAGTTGACTTCTGTCCGAGGAGGACAAGGAGGTTGCATGAAGCGTCTGGTGTCAATGGCTCTCTTGTTGGCCGTAGTGGCGATCCCGGCCGGGGCTTCGACGTTCCTGGTGATGGACCAGAAGGCTCTGGTCCAGGATTCGGCGGCGGTGGTGCAGGGCAGGGTGCTCCAGATCAACTCCTTCTGGGACCCCACCGGCACGGTCGTCAAGACCGAGGCTCTGGTGCAGGTCGATGACGTGATCTTCGGCGAGTCTCCGTCGGTCGTCGTGATCGAGACCTTCGGCGGCAAGGTCGGGAACTTCTACGTCGAGGCTCACGGCTTCCCCACGTTCGCGGTCAACGAGGAGCTCCTCCTCTTCCTGGAAGCCGAGAAGGACGGCGTGCAGCGCGTCGCCGGTTACCAGCAGGGGCAGTACCGGATCGTTCGCGACAACTCCGGCATCGAGATGGCGGTCCCCGCTTTCGACGCGGAGGCCAACCTGTTGACCAAGGACGGCCGTCCGGCCGCCCGTCCGCAGGTCCTCCGTCTCTCGACCCTCAAGAGCCAGATCCGGGCCGAAGCCGACCGCGCCGGCCGTGTCGCGAACTAACCCTTCCGGAAAGGACTAGATGACCATGAAGAAGATCAGCCTCATCGCTCTGGGACTCGTCCTCTGCCTCGTGGCCGGCAGCCTTTCCGCCTATGTCCTGCTGAGCCCGCGGCGGACCTGGGACGGCGTGCCGAACATCATCGTCGACAACCGCGGCCTGGCGAGCGTCTCCGACGGCGACCTCGGCCGCACCCGCACCCGCAACGCCATTACCTCCAGCTCGGCCTGGAATGGTGCCGGCACCGGCACCCGGGTCAACGCGACCGTCGGCTCGGTGGCCTCCTATAGCCTGGGTGACGGCACTCCGATGCTCAACTTCCGTGACCCGATCGGCGCCTGCACCGGCTCCTGTCTGGCGGCGACCTTCACCGGTTACTACACCCGCCGCAGCAACGGCACGTACCGCATCTATGACGCGGACATCGTGACCAACACCGCCTATGCCTGGGCGTCGGCCGGCGAGGCGTGCTCCAGCGAGATCTATGTCGAAGGCGTCATGGTGCACGAGGTCGGCCACCTGCTCGGCCTCAGCCACAGCAGCGTCAGCGGCTCCACCATGTATCCGTCGGTCAGCTACTGCAGCAACGGCCCTGCCACCATCGAGACCGACGATCGCAACGCCATCAACGACCTCTACTAGGAAACCATTCCGTCTTTTTGTCGTAGGTCTGTCAGGGGGGCTCTCCACGAGCCCCCGGGCTTTTATGGATTGCATCGCCGCTCTGAGCCGTTACCATGAATGAGATGAACGACGCGCGGCCGAACCTCGCCGAGAAGCGGCGCATCCTGCAGCTCGAGACGCTGTACGACCTGGCGCTGACTCTCCATGCCCAGCGCCCGGAGCAGGAGCTGGTCGACGAGCTGCTGCAGCGGGTCTGCGCCGTGCTCGACCCCGCCGCCGCCGTGGCGGTCACCCGCGACGCCTTCGGCAGCCCGGTCGGAGTCGCGACCGTCGGCTGGATCGAGTCCCCGCCGGCCGGCACGGCGCTGCTCTCGACTCCGATCTGGCGCGAGCTGCTGGTCGAAGGCGGGCTCCTCGCCCGCTCGGGCGGCGAGATCGCCGGCCGGCCGTACCGGCAGCTCCTCGCCGTGCCGCTCGCCTACCGCGGCGTCTATCTCGGTTACATCGCCGTGCTCGACAAGGAGGTGCGCGGCAGCTCCGACCCCTCGTTCACTTCCGACGACCGCCGCTTCCTCGACTCGGTGGCGACGCTCGCCGGCGTGGCGCTCGACGCCGCCCGCCAGGTCGAGCGGCTGGAGGCCCAGCGCGAGCGCCTGGAGGAGGAGAACAAGGCCCTCAAAGGGCGCCTGTCCGGCGAGATCGCCGGCCGCCGGATCGTGGCCACGGCGCCGCCGATGCGCCGCGTCCTCGACATCGTCGAGCGGGTGGCGCCACGCAGCGTCAACGTCCTGGTGCGCGGCGAGAGCGGCACCGGCAAGGAGCTGATCGCCAAGCTCCTGCACATGCTTTCCGGCCGCGAAGGGGCGCTGATCGCCGTCAACTGCGCCGCGTTGCCCGAGTCGCTCCTCGAAAGCGAGCTGTTCGGCATCGAGGGCGGCGTCGCGACCGGCGTCCAGGCCCGCCCCGGCAAGTTCGAGCTGGCCGACCGCGGCACCCTGTTCCTCGACGAGATCGGCGACATGGACGTGGCACTCCAGGTCAAGCTGCTGCGCGCCCTCCAGGAGCGCGAGGTGGTGCGCGTCGGCGGCCGCCGGCCCATCCCGGTCGACGTGCGGCTGGTCGCCGCCACCCACCAGGACCTCGAGAGCCTGGTGGGCGAGGGGCGGTTCCGCGAGGACCTCTATTACCGTCTGAAGGGCGTCGAGGTCGAGCTGCCGCCGCTGCGCGAGCGCCGGCAGGACATCCCCCACCTGGTGCGCGTCTTCGTCGAGGAGTTCTGCCGCCGCGAGGAGATCCCGGCGCCGGCGCTCCGCCCCGAGGCCCTCGCCCTGATCGTCGCCCAGGACTTCCCCGGCAACGTCCGCGAGCTGCAGAACCTGATCGAGGGGGCGGTCTCGCTCGCGGACCGCGAGGTCGACGCCAACCTCGTCCGCTCGCTGCTCGGGACGACGCCCGCGGCCCAGGGACCGAGCGCGCCGGAGCCGCTCGACCTCACCACGCTGGAGCGGCGGCACATCGCCCGCGTCCTCAAGCTCACCGCCGGCAACAAGAGCGAGGCCGCCAAGATCCTCGGCGTCGACCGCAAGACGTTGCAGCGCAAGGGCTTCTGATCTCGCTTCCCGCGCCCGAGACAATCTGACGCATGCGGGACAATTTGTCTCGACACCCGGTGGATCTGCGGCAAAAGGGCCGGTTAGCGGAGTATCCGCCGCTCCAGGGGAGAATATGTGCGACAATTTGCCTCGCATCAGGTGGGGCAGCTTGGGGCGTAATACTGAAGTCTGAGATCAGACTTTCTTTGTTTTCAAAGGTTTATGAGACTGGAGGCGCGCCGGGCCGGGATTGGCAGCGGGCTTGCGATAGAGGAGCGGTCGAGAGAGGAGAAACAAATGATCGACCTGGTTCGCAAGCATGCCGCCGTCCCCCAAGTGTCCGGGAGGGTGCTGCTGTCGGTGGGCACCGTGGCCAGCTTCGGATGGTTGCTGGCAAACGATCTGATCCACCCCCTTGTGATTTACGCGCTGCAGCTCTATCTGGCGTTTTGATCTGGGGATAAACGAGGGATCATGACTAGCGACGCCGTCCTGAGGGAGGTCACCCTGGCGCTCCCTATGCTGCCCGACATGGAGATCGAGGCCAGCAAGACCGCGACTGCGATCGCTGAGTCCATGCATATGAGTCCGGATAGAATTGACGAGGTTCGAATGGCGGTCGTGGAAGCGTGCATCAACGCCTTCGAGCACAGCCGGGCCGAAGAACGGGAGGTTTACGTGACCTTCGAGGTGCTGGGGGTGAACACGGATCCGGAGAAGTTGCGTATCACGGTGCGCGATACCGGCATCGGCTTCAACCCGGACGAGCAGGCGGAGCCCAGGATCGAGGAAAAGCTCCGGTCCCAGCGCAAGAGGGGTTGGGGTCTCCGCATCATCCGTGGTCTGATGGACGAGGTGGAGATCCACTCGGGTTCCGAAGGAACGACCGTGGTGATGAGCAAGTTGCGATGAGATCGGGAGCGTGCCGATGACCGAGAGTCTGAACGTGACCGTGGACCGCCGCGATGGACTGGCGGTCATCTACACGGAGGGGTACATCAACAACCAGGGTGGCGAGGAGATCGCCCGGGCCGCCTACGACCTCCTGGACGGAGGGTACCGCGTGCTCCTGTTGAACCTCGGCGGCACCAAGATCGTCAACTCCATCGGGATCTCGATCCTCATCGAGATCATCGAGAAGATGATCGAGGTCGGGGGTAAGATGGGCTTCTGCTGCCTGACCCCGACGATCGAGAAGACCTTCCAGATCATGGGGCTCGCGCAATATGCTCCCATCTACCCCGATGAATCGACCGCCGTCACCCAACTCCGGCCCTGACGCCGGAGCCGCCGCCTCCGGCATCCTCTCCTGGCCTTCCCCTCAGACCTGGACCGAGCTGCTCGCCCTCCTCCAGGAGGAGGCGGGCGACCGGGCCTTTCTGGAACGCGCGGTCGAGCTCTGGCGGCAGGTCCAGGGGGCGGACGCCGCGGCCCTCTATCTCGACAAGGGCGGTTTCCTGGAGCGCGAGGCGGCGGCGGGGCAGCCGCTGCCCGAAGCCCTGGAATCGAGCTCGGTCCCGTCCCGTCTCGGCTCTCTCCCCCTGCCCGGCGGCCGTCTCCTCTTCGCGCCGCAGACCCTGGCGGTCGCGGACGGACCGTCGGCCTCGGTGGCGGGAGCGATCGTGGCCCTGCTCGCCTCTGCCCTCAAGGGCTGCCGGCTGAAGCAGGAGCTCAAGGAGCAGCAGTTCCAGGTCAACTACCGGGTGGTGGAGCTGGAGGCCCTCTACGACGTGGGGCTGGCGGTCACCGCCACCCTAGACCTCGACCGCCTCTCCGAGGAGATCCTGTTGCGCGCCGCCTCCCTCCTCGACGCGCGGCGCGGCGCTCTCTACATCCTGGAGAACGGCCGCTACCGCTGTACCCAGACCTTCGGCGGCGAGGCCGCCGACTCGTTCTCGGTCGACAACCCGGAGCTGCGGCTGTTCCTGACCAGCGGCGGCCCCGCTCCCGAGAACCTCCTGCCCGGGGCGCGCTATCTCCTGGGGACGCCGGTCGAGGTCGAGAACGGCCCGCGCGGCCTGCTCGCCGTGGGGGACAAGGAGAGCCGGCGCGGCGTGGGGCCGTTCCCCGCCTCCGACCGCCGCACGCTGGCCCTGTTTGCCAACCAGGCCGCCATCGCGCTGGAGAACGCGCGCCTCCACCTCGAAGCGCTGGACAAGGAGCGGCTCGAGCGCGAGATGCAGCTCGCCGCCGAGATCCAGCGCCGCATCCTGCCCAAGGGGGCGCCGCAGATCCCCGGCCTCCAGCTCATCGGCTGGAACCGGCCGGCGCGCCAGGTCGGGGGCGACTACTACGACCTGTTCCACATGGGGGAGGACCGCGTCGGCCTGGTGGTCGGCGATGTCTCGGGCAAGGGCATCCCGGCCGCCCTGATGGTCTCGACGCTGCATTCGGCGCTGCGCCTGCTGCTCGACCACAACGAGCTCGGGCCGTCGCTGCTTGAGCTGCTGAACCGCCACATCATGGACTCCAGCACCCCGAACAAGTTCATCACCATGGTGCTCGGCGAGCTCGACCTGCGCACCGGGGTCCTGCGCTACTTGAACGCCGGGCACAACCCGGGGCTGGTGCTGCGCCGCGACGGCACGGTGGAAGAGATGGGAGCGGGGGGGCTGCCCTTGGGCCTCCTCCCGGCCGCCCGTTTCCAGGCCGCGGACATTTTCCTCGGGCCCGGCGACCTGCTCTGTCTCTACAGCGACGGCATCACCGAGTGCGAGTCGCTCGACGGCGGGGAGTTCGGCATGGGCCGGCTGATCGACCTACTGCGCGAGCACCGCGACAAGCCGCTGACCGAGGTGCTGGAGACCATCCAGGTGGTCACCGGCCGCTTCTCCGAAGGCCTCCCCCAGGGGGACGACCAGACGGTCGTCATGGCGCGGCGGGAGTAGGGGCGGACTACAATCCTCCCCATGAAAACTCTCCGTCCACTCCTGCTGCTTCCTCTCTTTCTTCTCCTCGCCGCCGCCGGTCCAGCCCAGGAGGGCGGTAAGGCCGAGGTCGTCCTGCGCAAGGAGGGCGCACCCGCCTGGGCGCTCGCCATTCACGGCGGCGCCGGCACGATCCCCAAGACGATCTCCGACGCGGAGCGGGACGCCTACCTCAAGTCGCTGTCGCAGGCGCTCGCCGTCGGCCGCGACGTGCTCGCCGCCGGCGGCACCAGCCTCGACGCGGTCGAGAAGGTGGTGCGCTTCCTGGAAGAAGACCCGCTGTTCAACGCCGGCAAGGGGGCGGTCTTCACGCACGAGGGCACGCACGAGCTCGACGCCGCGATCATGGACGGCCGCGACCTCTCGTGCGGCTCAGTGGCGGGGCTGCGTACGGTCAAGAACCCGATCTCGCTCGCCCGCATGGTGATGGAGCGGTCGCCGCACGTCTTCATGGTGGGAGAGGGGGCCGAGGCGTTTGCCACCCAGATGAAGGTCGAGCGGGTGGAGAACAGCTACTTCTCGACTCCCAAGAGGCGGCAGCAGCTGGAGGAGGCGCTGCGCGAGGAGAAGCAGGAGAAGGACCGGGACACCGTCGGGGCCGTGGCGCTCGACCGGCATGGCAACCTCGCCGCCGCCACCTCGACCGGTGGCATGACCAACAAGCGCTTCGGCCGGCTCGGCGACGTGCCGGTGATCGGCGCCGGCACCTATGCCAGCAACAAGACCTGCGCCATCTCGGCGACCGGCCACGGCGAGGAGTTCATCAAGCACACGGTGGCGCATGACGTCGCGGCGCTGATGGAGTACGGCGGCCTCACGCTGCAGCAGGCCGCCGACCGGGTGATCCACCAGAAGCTCAAGCCGGGGGACGGCGGTGTGATCGGCGTGTCGCGCGACGGCTCGATCGCGCTGGTGTTCAATTCCGAAGGGATGTACCGCGGGGCGGCCGACTCCGCCGGCCGCTTCGAGGTCAAGATCTGGGAATAGCGCCCTCACTCGCGCAATGGCCGCAGCTCCGCGACCTCTTCGCTCGCCGCGACCGCCAGCGCCGGCGTGGTGGTCGCCCCCAGGAATCCCTCCCGGGTGGCGATCACCACCGGCTCGCCGCCCACCGCCCGCACCCGCGCCAGGACGCTGCCGAGGTTGTCCTCCCAGACCAGGTCGGGGAGGGCGCGTCCGAGCAGGCCGCCCGCCACCCGGCGCACGCCGCGCGCCACCGCCCGGAAGCGCAGCGCCTGCGCGTCGAAGCACTCGATCGGTTCCAGCCCCCCGATCCAGATCCCGTCGCCGGCGACGCGGACCAGCTCCGCCTCGGAGAGCGGCCCCGAACGCAGGAACAGGTGGGTGGCCATCGACTCGTCCGGCCCTATCCGGTGCGGCGTCGGCGGGCGGCCGATCTCGCAGGCAAGGCGTTCGTCCACCGCGGGGGTCAGGAGCACCCCCTCCTCGATCAGGTCCACCGGCCGGGTGGCCCAGCCCATGATGTCGAACGGGAAGGGGAGGCCGCGCGGGTCGGTCGGGTCGTCGCGCAGGCTCACCGCGCGGTGGAAGACCGGGTTGCCGAGGTTGCCGCGCAGCAGCGACGTCCCCTGGAGGAAGGCGTCGGCCGACAGAGCGTAGCGGTTGAGCAGGTCGAGAAGGCTGGCCACTGCCTCCTGCGACAGCACCGTGGGCACCGAGTAGGAAGGAGGCCCTTCGACGCCGAGGCTCTGGGGCGCCTGCCGGCGCCGCGCCCGCTCGATCGTCCCCTGCGGGGCGAGGGTCGCGAGGTGGCGGGACGCGGAGGCGGCCTGCCCGGCGCCCGGGCCCCGGCCGCAGCGGGCCTCGATCGACACCGCCGTCGCCTCGGCGGCGCGGCGCAGCCCCCGGCTGTTGACCACCACCGCCCGCCCTTCGGCCCAGCCGATGCGGACCTGTTCATTGCGCTCCGCCCAGCCCTGCACCATCTCCTTGGCCCGCGCCTGCGTCAGGCGCGCGACCTCGGGGTCGAAGAGGGCGGGGAGCGATGCGGACGGAAGGGCCTCGCCGCCCTGGGGACCGTTGGCCAGACGCGGCCGCAGCTCGGCGGCGACCGGCGGCGCCAGCCGCGCCTGGGCGAGAGCCACGCGCAGCGCGTTTTCGAGGTCGGACAGGTCCGCGGCCTCGGTGCGGTGATAGCCGATGCGGCCCGACTCCTGGACGCGCACCAGGATCGTCCGCTCGCGATACTGGAAGGTGTCGCGGCGGTAGCGGCCGTTGGTCTCGCGGCCACGGCGGACCTCCAGCCAGGCGAGCTCGGTGGCGTCGGCCGGCGAGCCGGCGAGGATCCGCTCCAGCCGCGACAGGATCTCCTCGAGGGGCAGCAGCGCATCCTGGACCGGCGACATGGCGCGCAAGTCTAACAGGGAGCGGCCGTTCGCCCGCTTCCGGCCGTGGCTTGTCCTTTGCAACCCAGGGCTGTCAGAATGGGCGGCAGAGTCGGGAGAAGCGAGTGAAATGGCCAGGATATTGCCTGTTTTGATGGGTTTTGTGTGCGGGATGGTCCTTGTTGCCGCCGCCGTACCCTCCTACGCAGAGGACAAGGCCGACCTCATTCTGAGGCACGGGGGCTTCTATACGGTGCAGCCCGCGGGCCGCGTCGAGGGGAGCCTCGCCGTGCGCGAAGGCCGCATCGTCTATCTCGGCACGGACGCCGGCGCGGACGCCCTGCGCGGCCCCGAGACACGGGTCGTCGAACTCGGCGGGCGTATGGTGACGCCCGGGCTGATCGACGCGCACTCGCACCTCGCGGGGCTCGGCGGGGCGCTGGAGCAGGTGGACCTCTCCGGCGCCGCCACTTTCGAGGAGCTGGTCCGGAGGGTGCGCGCCGCCGCCGGCCGGGTGCCGGCCGGCACCTGGGTGCAGGGCCGCGGCTGGGACCAGAACCTCTGGCCGGGCAAACAGTTCCCGGTCCACGACGCGCTTTCCGCCGCGGTGCCGGACCACCCGGTCTGGATGACCCGCGTCGACGGCCACGCCGCGCTGGTCAACGCCCGCGCCATGCAGATCCTCGGCATCGCCGCCGGCATCCAGGACCCGCCGGGCGGGCGGTTCCTGCGCGACGCCCAGGGGCGCCCCACCGGGGTGCTGGTCGACAACGCCATGGACGCGGTGGCCTCCAAGCTGCCGCCGCCGTCGCAGGAGGACCTCCAGCGCCGTCTGCGCATCGCCGCGCGCCACTGCCTGGAGCGCGGGCTGACGACGGTGACCGACATGGGGGTCGGCGCCGCCGAGCACCAGGCCTATACCGCGTTGCGGCGGGCCGGGGAGCTGCCGCTGCGCGCCGCCCTCTTCCTCGCCGACGATGCGGCGTTGCTCGACGAGTGGTTCCGGCGCGGCCCGGAGATCGACCCCAAGGCGCGGCTCCAGGTACGCGGCGTCAAGCTGTACGCCGACGGCGCCCTGGGGAGCCGCGGCGCCGCACTGGTCGAGCCCTACAGCGACGACCCGGCCAACATGGGGCTCCTCGTCGCGACCGGGGCGCACCTCCAGGAGGTGGCACAGCGGGCGGCCACGACCGGCTTCCAGGTGGCGATCCACGCCATCGGCGACCGCGGCGGCATCGTGGCGCTCGACGCCATGGAGAAGGCGATGGGTGGGGCGAAGCCCGAGCTGCGCTTCCGGCTGGAGCACGCCCAGGTGCTGCGCGTCCAGGACATCGAGCGCCTGGCACGCCTCGGCATCATCGCCTCGATGCAGCCGACCCATGCCACGTCGGACATGCCTTGGGCGGGCGACCGGCTAGGGGAGGGGCGGCTGGAGCGGGCCTACGCCTGGCGCAAGGTGCTCTCCGCCGGCGGCCGGCTCGCTCTGGGCAGCGACTTCCCCGTCGAGCAGGCCGACCCCCGGCTCGGTCTCTACGCCGCGGTCACCCGCCAGGATCTCCAGGGCCGCCCTGCCGGCGGCTGGCTCCCCGGCGAGAAGCTGACCCGCGAGGAGGCCCTGCGCGGCTTTACCCTCGACGCCGCCTGGTCGCTCTTCCTGGAGAAGGAGGTAGGATCGATCGAGGTGGGCAAGCGGGCCGACCTGCTGGTCTTCGCGCGTGATTGGATGACGCTTCCGGAGTCGGAGATTCCCCAGGCCGAGATCGACCTCACCCTGGTCGACGGCCAGGTGGTCTACGATCGGACAGGCAAGGAGAAGCCTCGTTGAACCGACGTATCGTACGCGGCGCCGTCTGGCTGGTGCTCGCGCTCCTGCCGGCCCTGCCGGGACACACCGCGCCGGCCGACGAGCTCGGGACGCAGCGCAAGATCATGGTCGAGCAGCTGCGCCAGCGCGGCATCACCAAGCCGGAGGTGCTCGCCGCCATGGAGTTTGTGCCGCGCCACCGGTTCGCTCCCGAGTCGGTGCGAGAGCTGGCCTACGAGGACAAGGTCTTGGAGCTGGGCAACGGCCAGACCATCTACCAGCCGTACGTGGTGGCGCTGATGACCTCGCTCCTGGACCTCAAGCGTGGCGACAAGGTGTTGGAGGTCGGCACCGGGTCGGGCTATCACGCGGCCGTGCTGTCGCGCATCGCGAGCGAGGTCTACTCGATGGAGATCGTCGCCTCCGTCGCCAGCCAGGCGCAGAAGCGGCTGCATGTGATGGGCTACCAGAACATCGCGGTACGGGCGGGGGACGGCTACCAGGGGTGGCCCGACAAGGCGCCGTTCGACGCCATCCTCCTTTCGACGGCGCCGCCGCGGATCCCCGAGCAGCTCCTCAAGCAGCTCAAGGTCGGCGGCCGCATGGTGCTGCCGGTGGGCGGCTTCTTCCAGGACCTGCTGGTGATCACCAAGACCGCGGACGGCATCGAGAAGCGGACCATCATCCCGGTCCGCCTCTTGCCGATGAAGGGGCAGATCCGGAATGAGAGCTAGGATTTTCCGCCGGCTCCTCGCCCTGCTCGCCGTGAGCGGGCTGGCGGTGGGTGTCTGCATCGCCGCCGAGGATTACTCGGAAGTGCGCCGCCAGATGGTCCTGGAGCAGATCCAGCAGCGCGGCGTCTCGGACACCCGGGTGCTCGCGGCCATGCGCCGCGTGCCGCGCCACCTCTTCGTCCCCGACCCCGAGCGCCGGCTCGCCTACTCCGACGAGCCGGTGCGGATCGGCTGGGGGCAGACCATCTCGCAGCCCTACATCGTCGGCCTGATGAGCTCGCTGCTGGAGGTGGGGCCTGGGGCCAAGGTGCTGGAGATCGGCACCGGCTCCGGCTACCAGGCGGCGGTGCTGTCGCAGATGGGGCTGCGGGTCTACACCATGGAGATCATCGAGCCGCTCGGCAAGCAGGCGCGCTCCACCCTCTCGCGTCTGGGCTACCGCAGCGTCCAGGTGCGGATCGGCGACGGCTACAAAGGCTGGCCCGAGCAGGCGCCGTTCGACGCCATCCTGCTGACCGCGGCGCCGCCGCGCGTCCCCGAGCCGCTGATCCGGCAGCTCAAGGTGGGAGGCCGTATGGTCCTCCCCGTCGGCGAATACTGGCAGGACCTCCAGGTCCTCACCAAGCAGGCCGACGGCAGCCTGGAGAAGAAGAGCATCGCCCCGGTGCGGTTCGTGCCCATGACCGGCGAGGTGCGCGAGGGACGGTTGCGGAAGCCCTGATCTGGCCACATTCTTGCTTCCCGGTTCCGGTGCATGTGCGGCATCGCGGGAATCTACCGCTTCCGGTCGGAACGGCCTGTCGACCCCGGGGAGCTGCGGGCCATGGCGGCCCGCATCGCCCACCGGGGGCCGGACGACGACGGCTATTTCCATGATGGGCCGCTGGGCTTCGCCCACAAACGGCTGGCCATCCTCGACACCTCGCGCGACGGCCGCGGGCCGATGTTCACCGACGACGGCCAGGTCGTCATCACCTTCAACGGCGAGATCTACAACTTCGTCGAGCTGCGGCAGGAGCTGGAGGCCAAGGGCCATACCTTCCGTACCCGCACCGACACCGAGGTGATCCTCCGGCTCTACCAGGAGCACGGCGAAGGGCTGCTCGAATACCTCAACGGCATGTTCGCCTTCGCGATCTG
>Ga0307468_100000224_pt1 | contig 13459 bp, 9 predicted proteins | sample atmdna_FD_203085 | JGI IMG/M metagenome (GOLD analysis project Ga0307468, IMG submission 203085) | Hardwood forest soil microbial communities from Morgan-Monroe State Forest, Indiana, United States - atmos_gases AM2C_05 | ecosystem: Environmental > Terrestrial > Soil > Temperate forest > Bulk...
CATGGACCATCTGCTGGACGAGATCGACGAAAAGCGCCAGCTTCTGCATCACGTCAACAAGATTCGTGAAGCTAATCCGATGCTTGGTTTCCGCGGCTGCCGTTTGGGTTTGTTGTATCCGGAAGTCACGCGAATGCAATGTCGCGCGATTTTCGAAGCCGCCATCCAGGTGAAAGGCGAGCGTAAACAGGTAACTCTGGAAATAATGGTGCCGCTGGTGTCCGTGGCCGAAGAATTGAAGCAACAGGCAGAGATGATCCATGACGTGGCGCGACAGGTGATGGGCGAGCACGGGATGAAGTTTGACTACGAAGTTGGCACCATGATCGAATTGCCGCGGGCCGCCTTGACTGCCGACAAAATCGCTGAGCATGCGTCCTTCTTTTCGTTTGGCACAAATGACCTGACGCAGACGACCTTCGGACTGAGCCGCGATGACTCAGGCCGATTCCTGCCGGCCTATGTCGATCGCAAGATTCTCTCCGATGATCCTTTCCAGGTGCTCGATCGCGAAGGTGTCGGTCAATTAGTGCGCATGGGCGCGGAGCGCGGCCGCAGTCTAAAGCCGAACCTGAAGGTCGGCATCTGTGGTGAGCATGGCGGCGATCCGCAATCGATCGCTTTCTGTCACGAGATAGGATTGAACTATGTCAGTTGCTCGCCTTATCGGGTGCCGGTAGCGCGTCTGGCTTCAGCCCAGGCGGCCCTGGCAGCGGAAGCAAAAGCGGCGGCGGAAATCGAGGCGAAAGAAAACGAGGCGGAAGAAGCGGCCGTGGCCTAACATTCTTCCGCCTCGCTTTTCGGATTGGAGCGGATCGCAGGTGGGACATTCAAATTACGTCCGCCCCGCTGGGTTGTTCCTCATGTGAGGATTGAGGGAAACTCAGCCTCCATCGATAATTATGGGCGAGCCACCAGGCGCTGTTTTTAGCGAAGTTGAACTGCTCCCGGAGGTTTTCTTCTTTGCGACCTTCTTCTTCTCAGTCGTCTTTTTCTTGCCGGATCTTTTTGTGCTTCCCATATTGATCTCCTTTCAATAAGCCAACCCCGATTACTTATGAGACTGAAGTTTTCGACGTCGCCTTGCCGGGCTTTTGAGAAAAGCAACCCGAAGCGGTGGGAGCTTCGGGTTGCCGCTGGTTTCAGTTCGCAGTGAATTCGGTATTTCCAGGTTTCCTGCTTACTGCCACCGTCGCTGTGGGGCGAATCGAATCTCTAGTTCCTGCTTACCATTTATTGCGACCCTTCGTTAATCTCCGCGTCGTTCAGACGCTGCCGATTTTGGGCTTATCTAATTGCGAGTATCGTGCCGCAGCGCAGCCGAATACGAGTGGTTTTATTAATGGGTTGATTACTCACAGGTTAGCCAGTCCACACGCCGCCCACGAAATGACAACTGAAATAGAATCAGCCTTTGCTTATATCGAAAGTGATAGTTCGGCTATCAGTTCTGATATGTTAAACTCCGCGCCAGCCGGGAGAATCGGCGCCCAATCGTCGCAATCCGACAACGCCGACCCGGCCATCTTACGCGGATGAATCCCAAACTGGTTGTCATCAATGGAGCGTTAAAGGGAACGACCTTCTCTTTGATCATGGACGAGGTTTCGATCGGGCGCGAGTCCGCCAACGTCGTCTCGCTGATGCATGCTTCGGTGTCGCGCCGTCACTGCGTGATCAGGCGCGAAGGTGGCGAGTTTCGGATCCTGGACCTGGACAGTTACAACGGCACTTTTGTAAACGGGATACCCATAAAGGACCAAAAGCTGGCCCATTCTGATCAGATCAGAATCGGTAGTCTGGCCGTGCTTTTCCTCTTGAGCGAAGACGACGACCTGACGGCGGCCAGCCTGGTGCGGCTGGATGACTCGAATGTGATCACGCAGTCGACCAAACAAGTAAGTGCTGCCGCGCTCTTACGTCCAACTGAACAGGCTTGGCTGCAGAATGAAAGAGTGGCGCGCCAGCTGGCGGCGCTCCTGAAAATTGGATCGCGGATCAATCTGTTGCGCCACATCAACGAGTTGGAGCGAGAGATTCTCGATTCTGTTTTCGAGGTTGTGCCGGCTGATCGAGGCGCAATCCTTCTGAGCCAGGGACAGAAGGATTTTTCCTCGCTTTACGGCCGCAATCGAGAGGACGATGGCAAGCAGGTCAATATCAGCCGCACTGTGGTTCATCGCGTACTAAATGAGGGAGTTGCGCTTCTCTGCAATGACATTCGGACCAGCGAGATGCTAAGCACCGCCGAGAGCCTGATGGTCGCCCAAATCACGTCGCTAATGTGCGTACCATTGATCGTTTTCGAAAAAGTCACCGGTGTGATTTATCTCGACACCAGTGATCCGATCATTCAATTCGATGAAGGTCATTTGCAACTGCTGGCGGGATTGGCAGGCATGGCGGCCATCTCGCTGGAGAATGCGCGTCAGGTCGAGTGGCTTGAAGACGAAAACGAGCGACTGCGATCGAGCCTGGCAATTGAGCACAACATGGTGGGCGAAAGCGGGCCCATGACTGAGGTCTATCGCTTTATCCAGCGCGTCGCGCCGGCCGCCAGTGCCGTGCTCGTGTGCGGAGAGAGCGGCACCGGCAAAGAACTCGCTGCGCATGCCTTGCATAAGAATAGTCCCCGGGCCACCAAACCGTTTGTGGTGATCAATTGCGCGGCCCTGGCAGAGACGCTGCTCGAGAGTGAATTGTTCGGACACGAAAAGGGCGCCTTCACCGGCGCTATTGCCCGAAAGCAAGGCAAGCTCGAGGTCGCGCACGGCGGCACCGTTTTCCTCGACGAGATTGGCGAGCTGGCGCCGCCGCTGCAGGCCAAGATGCTGCGGTTCCTGCAGGACCATAAGATAGAGAGGCTCGGCAACACCCGCTCAATCGAACTCGACGTGCGGGTAATCGCGGCGACCAACCGGAATCTCGAGGATGCAATCGAAAAAGGAATGTTCCGCGCCGATCTCTATCACCGTCTCAACGTCGTCAAGGTCACCATGCCTCCGTTGCGCGACCGCCCTGAAGACATTCCGCTGCTCGCCAGTTACTTCGTCGTCAAATACGCCAAGGAATGCAAAAGAAACGTTACCGGCATTTCGCCGGAGGCCCGCCTTCTTTTGCAAACCTATGACTGGCCCGGCAACGTGCGCGAGTTGGAGAACGCGATCGAACGCGCGGTAGTGCTGGGCTCTGGCGAAGTAATCGACGCCGAAGATCTGCCCGAACGGATTTTGGAAGCCGCCGAAGTCGGACAGGCCGGAGCGAAATATCACGAAGCAGTCAGACACGCCAAGCGCGAACTGGTCATGAACGCGCTCAAGCAGGCCAAAGGCAATTACACTGAAGCCGCGAACGCCCTGGGCCTCCATCCGAATAATCTCCACCGCCTGATCCGGCAGTTGGATTTGAAAGCGGCAATTGGGAAATAGCATAGTGCGGATTTCGTCTGCCAACTCGCGCTGCTCTCCAACTGATCCTTGCTTTGAAATTCAGGGAGGACCCGTACTCAATCTCGCTATGAACTTAAGCTGTGGGAGACTCATCCAAGCCCCAGGTCTTGAGGTCAAATTCCGAGCCGTGCACCGTCCCCGCACCGGTGGCAATTGTCAGTTTGCGTCTCCTGACGTCCTCGATGAACCGAGGATTGCTGTTTTCAGCCACGACTTTGGCAATGATTTTTCGCAAGGCCTGCTGAATGCTGGGAGGTGATTGTGCGATTTTATTTCTAATTCTGTATCTTCAGCGATTCAGTTTTTCACGTTGAGAGTTACGCTTGTTCCATACAGTCGTTTTATTTGTGTGTTCCTTTATTCCTTTCCAAAACGTATGGTCAAAACACCGCCGAAGGTGTGAACATGTTTGAATTTTGGCGCCGCCTCGCCGCTCTTGTAAGTTAAACCAAATCCAAAGTCCTTAGTCACCTGAAGCACAAAGCCGGAAGTAAACATGTTGTGCCGACTCTTTGTTTTCTCAAGCGGCAAGAAGTAGAAAAAGTCGTCGGCAAAGATATACGTGTCATTCAGATTCAAGGCGCGACGCAGAAAATTCAACGTCAACAAGGTTCTGACTCGGGGCGTCAGACGCATAACAGTATCGTGGGTTTCCGTCGAATCGCCTCCCTTGAAACTCCGGCCAATATCGAAATAGAAGTAGGGACGCCACCTGAATTGCACCGGGTCCGATGATTTGCCAAAAGGGATTCCGATCCCTAGAGCGGGAAAAGTCGGCGTTACCATATTCTCTGAGATTAGCTTGCCCACCTTGAACTTTTGGTCGGCTTCGTACTTAGCTGCGAGAGAGATGTATAGGTGGTTTATAGTGTTACGCTTCAGGTTTCTATCTATGATCGCGCCGGCTCTGAACTGCAAAGCACCCTCGGATTCGGATTCATCGCTCGTCAGATTGCCTTGCATTGAAGCTTGAAATGCGACACTGGTCCTCTGAGTCGTCGTTAACTGATTGTTGTAAATCAGCGCGAAATCCGCCGAGTAGACAGTCTTCTGGTTGAAAGTCTTGAGAAAGCCAAATTGGGCACCTTCGGTAGCATCATCTCCAGAGACGGCTCTCTGTAGAGTCAGCCCTCTGCGCTCAAACGCGTCGAAGGTCTGCGCCGCCGTTTTGAAGCTCTCAGGTTCTTCCCGGGCATTGTCGGCGAGCTTTTGGAATGGCGCCGCGCTGGCCAGCGGCACGTATTCAGCCAGCACCTGCCAATAGTATTTCTGTCCGCTCTTCAGTGTCTCCTTCGGAACTTTGATGCCCTGTGCGCTCCCGCCATCCGATATGACTTCTTTGGTAAAAACCGGCTTCGCAAATCTGTTGTTGGAAAACCGTGTCTGGTCGGTAGCGATTTCAACCACGAATTTCGTAATCGTATAGCTCTTCGTTACAGGCGGGCACGTCACAGTCGGGCACGGGTGATCTTCTGTCCAGGCCAGCGTCAGCTCGGTCATTTCGTTGGTCGCCCCTGCGATAGGCCGGCTAAGCTTGAAAGCGGGCTCAGTGAACTCCTGGGGAATGCTGGACGCGAGGTTTAGCTCCAGCGAGGAAGGCGTGATTGGCGCGGAGCCAGAGACTGCAATCAGATTCGATTGAGCGGTCTGACCCTGGTCGTTAGCGCACCTAATTTGCAGGTGTGCGATCAATTCGGCGAGTTCGCGAATCCAATCTGCCGTCAACGCATAATCAGGTGAACCTAGCGACAAAGTCGGCAAGCGCTTTTCTAAGATTGCTTTTCTATTCCGTAACAGGCCGAGTTGTTTCTGCCAAATGCCGCAATCATCGGTACTGAGGGTTGGGTCGTCTTTTCCCGACGCTCTTCCTTGAGCGACGATAATGACAGGAAGCAGCAGCATTGCACACGCTAAAACTGCAATTTCAAATGTTCGCTTCATTTTCTTCTCCTTATCCCCTGGTCGATCAAAGACTGCGTCTCCTGAAGCAGTGCAGCAAACCTGCCATCAAAATGTCCCGATCCTGCCCAGCGATTCTCTGGGGCGGTCAGCTATGCGATCCCGAACTCTTCGCAGATTGCGTCAATTATCTCGCCCACGGTCTTCGCCGTCTGGACATCGCCCAGTGTGAGCTTGATGATCACACAGTCGGGTGGGCGATCTATGTTTTGCTTAATGGGGAAGAAGAAGGCACGCCGAGCGTCAGAGTCGATGTCAATTTCTTTGCCAGGGCCAAAACGGCTGAATTTTGTAATGGAGTCGTCGCCGAGTTGCTCTCGGTAGACACCAACCACGATCCGTTCGATTTCCGGCCTCGTAAAGTTGCAAGCCATGTTGAGTCTCCTTTCCAGAAGAGCCTTAGTGGTGTCGGCGGTAACGGCTTGCGTTTTCGCCTCCGCCTTTTTCTCTTCCTTCTTATAGTTCATGAATTTCAAAATAGAGTTGAATCCTTCCGTGCCCGCGCTGATCACTAAGCCGGTGACCAGCAGATCAAGAAGATCATACTTATCAAATTCACTCTTGGACTTGTTCGCGCCCAGGTGCGCCAGCACTCTTACACTGAGCCCCGCCGCGAATCCCAGGCCCGCTAGTAACGAGGTCAGTCCAAGCACGATTCTCTTCCTTTCAATCGCGAATCTTTCCGCCAGAGGATCGAGAATCTCAAGCAGCCGCTGGGTCGCAAATCCGGCTGCAAACGCTGGAGCTAATGCTGTAATAAGGCTGACAGGTTCCATTTGAATATCCTCCAGATTTACCAGCTAGCGTTGTTGACACCCTCTCCATGTTCTCCCGTCAAGACTTCGTCTCGACCCGAGCCGCATTCATTCCTCAGGGTCTTTTCGTTTTGCTGGCCAGGTAGTCTGCCGAAGTAGTAACCGATGATTACGAAAATGATCGGCTCAAGTCTTAAAACCATCTTTTCGTCGGCCAGAGGCTGAGCCAGCCCAGCAGCGCGGCTGCGTACAACGAAACAAAAATAAGGGTGAGGACCACCATAAGCCAGTTCCTGAAGGCGCCGGACGCCGGCGGGGTGCTGGTATTCTCTTTTTCGTTGTTGGGAGCATTGAATCTTCATCGATCCTTCAAAGGGCGGTACTTAAGTTCCCTTGCAATTACCTCTTGCAATCACGACGGCGGCGCGTTATATAAGGCCCACGCTCTGCGCGAGAGGGCTGCTGGGGTTTTGACTTCGCCACGTGCGGGGCGAGGACTCACGCCAAGTCGTTTACGTCTTCACTAACTAACGCACCGGGTTAATCCGGAAACTATCAACTTGCAGTGGAGACTTTTCTTGTGGTCGGGCTTTCAAAACGCCCGAAACTCACCTTGCCATTGGCCATCCCGGGAAAGTGCATGATCGAATATGTCTTCACCGCCCGACATTACAGCTTTGCTGGTTGATTGGAGCAAAGGCGACAGGACTGCTCTGGACAAACTCTTTCCTCTAGTCGAAAGAGAGTTGCACCGCCTCGCGCATAGCTACATGCGCAAAGAGGACCCGGATCACACCTTGCAAACGACTGCACTAGTCAATGAGGCGTATCTGCGGCTGATAGACCAGAAGCATACGAACTGGCAAAACCGCGCCCACTTTTTCGGGATAGCCGCGCAGATCATGCGTCGCATTCTGCTCAACTACGCCAGAGACCGGCACCGCAAGAAACGAGGCGGGCATAATGTGCAAGTGTCGCTCTCTGAAGTCGCTATCATGTCCGCGGAAAAGTCGGAGGAATTGATCGCGCTGGATGAGGCACTCGAAAAACTCTCGGCGATCGATGAGCGCAAGAGCCAGGTGGTCACACTTCGCTACTTTGGGGGCTTAAGCGTTGAAGAAACGTCGGAAGTTTTGGGCGTTTCTTCGGTAACTATTAACCGCGACTGGAAAATGGCGAAAGCCTGGCTTTCGCGCGAAATCAGTAATGAACTCCGTTAACTGGCAACGCATTGAGGAATTGTTCCACGAAGCCTTGCAACTCGAGGCCGCAGCTCGCGCTGCATTTCTGTCTCGAGAGTGCATGGGCGACGAGGGATTGCGCAAGCAGGTCGACTCTCTCATAAGGGAATCCGAGGATGGCAATGATTTCATCGACGCGCCGGCGCTTAGTCTCGGCTTGAAGGTGATCGCCAACGGTTCGGCTGGATCGCTGGTAGGCCAAACAATCAGTCATTACAAGATTAAGAGGCTGCTGGGTGAAGGTGGAATGGGCGAAGTGTACCTTGCTGATGACGGACGCCTCGAGCGCCAGGTCGCGTTGAAGTTCCTCGCACCGGGTCTGATGGGCGATGAGTGGGCTAAAGAACAGCTGATGAGAGAGGCCCGAGCCGTAGCAAGATTGGAGAATTCCAATATTTGCGCTGTCCATGGGATTGAACAAACCGACGAGCACAGCTTTATTGTGATGCAGTACGTCGAAGGAAGCACATTGTCCTCGCTCTTGCGCTCCGGTCCGCTCAACCTTGATCGGGCGCTCAATCTGGCGGAACAAATCGTTAGCGCGCTCTCAGCCGCGCATGCACGAGGCCTTATTCATCGGGACATAAAACCGCAGAACATCATGGTCACCGCGGACGAACAGGTTAAAGTGCTGGATTTTGGACTGGCGAAATTCGTCCAACAGCAGCAAGAGCCGGGCCGCGCGGACCAATCTCTCACCCAGACATCACAACTTGGCTTGATAATCGGGACTGTCGCTTATATGTCTCCGGAGCAGACACGCGGAGAAGTTCTGGATTTTCGGAGTGACATCTTTAGTTTTGGAATCGTCCTTTACGAGATGCTCGCCGGCCAGAATCCCTTCCTACGCCAAAGCGGGCCCGCCACAATCGAAGCCATCAAAACAGACGAACCTCTGTCCCTTACCTACTTTCCCGGCCGACCTCGTGACGAACTCATGCGGATTCTTTTCAAGTGTCTCGAGAAGCAACCAGGACGGCGATTCGAGTCAACTGCTCAACTATTGTTCACCATTCAGGTTCAGCGCCAAAAGCACTTCGAACGACCCGATCCAGCGGCGCTCCAGGTCCGCCGGCTACGGAAGCGCCAGCGCGTGAGGCTTTATTCAATTGCGGCAATATCGTTGTTTGTTTTGCTTTTGGCCGGGACAGTATTCGTCTACTCGAAGTTACACGCGGTTCAATCATTGGCTCTGATGCCGATCACCAACCAAAGCGGTGATGCCCGGCTCGACTACTTGAGCGAAGGACTAACCCGCAGTCTCTTTGATAAATTCACTTACCTGCCCAGGCTCAAAGTAATGGCGCCGACCGTGCTAACGGCGCGAACTGGCGACCAGCCAAATGTCATCAACTTGGGGCGGGAACTTAAGGTTCAAGCAATACTCTCAGGTGAGATCGTTAAGCGGGGAGATCTGGCACGACTTCATTTGAAGATGCTTAACACGCAAGATGGCTCGGTGATGTGGGACCAGGAGTTTGACCTTACCGGGGCAGATCTTTTCAGCCTGCAAAATGATATTACCAGCAAAGTAACTTCGAGCCTGGGACTGTGGCTTTTCGGCAGCGACAGAAAGCACCTTACCAGGCGGCAGACAGATAATCAGGATGCGCTGAACGCCTATATGCAGGGCCGTTACTATTGGAGTCTCAAGCGGGATCGCGAAAACATTCTGACGGCCCTGAAATATTTCGATCAGGCAATCGATCTGGATCCGGCATTTGCGAAGGCGTATGCCGGCAGATCTGATTGTTACGCGCTGATGCCCACCGTGGCCTATGGGCCGCTGCCCACGAGAGAGGCGATGAACAAGGCCCGCTATGACGCCCGACAAGCGATTGATATCGACAGCTCTCTCGCGGAAGCGCACACGTCGTTGGCAAACATCAAATTGCGATACGACTGGGATTGGCTCCAAGCGGAACAGGAATTTAAACGAGCAATCGAGCTTAATCCTGAATACCCACCGGCTCACTATGGATACACCACTTTACTGGCGCTGCTGGGCCGCTTTGACGAGTCGATACGACAGGGCGAGACTGCCAGGGAACTCGACCCATACTCACCTCTCGCGGAAATGAACTATGGCCGCGCGCTCTACTACGCTGGGCGATACGACGAGGCAGCAGCCTGGTTTCGCTCGCTGCTCGACAAGCAGCCGGACTATCCACAGTTCCTTCACATGATGGGACTGGTTCTGATTCAACAGGGAGAATATGGGCGGGCGACTCAACTTCTGGAAAAACTTCATGCGGCGCAGCCGCTCCATGCGGCCGCTGCCCTGGGCTACCTTTATGGCAAGATGAATAGGCGCGACGCCGCCCTGCGCATGTTAAGAGAGTTGGAGCAATTTAGTAAGGCGCGGCCCGTGCCCCCGCATGAAGAGGCATTAGTCTTCTTGGGCATGGGTAACTTCGACGATGCTTTCGAGCTATTGGAACGAGCCTATCAGGAACGCTTCCCAAACCTCATCTCGCTCGCGACTGATCCCATCTATCATGACCTGCGAGCGGATTCCAGATTCACGGATCTGGCGCGCCGAATTGGCTTGCCACGATAGATGCCGCGCTGCTTTGAGTAACGGCATTGCGCGCGCGAAGCTTTGCGCGAAAAAAAACCCTTCGTTTGGCTCTTATTATTAACGACGAGCGCGACGCAGTGACAATCGCGTTTGAGGATGCAGACAGGGAAGCGCGTCAAGCTCGAGCCTTAATCTCTCAACGACAGATTCCGCGCAGGGACGCCGATGAGGATCGGGGTCGTGGAGCTCGGCAACGAGTGCGCTTACTCCATCTGGCACGTGACGTCTCAGCATCCCGATCCGCGGCGCAGGCGACGTTTTTGGAGGACGACCCGTGAACAGGATGTGTATGAGCACCCCGAGCGAGTAAAGATCCTCCGGTAGTCTGGATTGGCCGCGAAATTCAGCGTCCCACTCTGGCGGAGCGTAAGCAGGGGTTCCCCAGGGTTCCGGGTCCGGCCGGTCAATCCGGCAGGCTCCCTCAAAATCAATCGGGCGAAGCTCTCCCTTGTCTGTGAGAATAAGGTTGCGAGGCTTACAATCGCGCCACACCCAACCGGCTTTGTGAATTCCAGATAATAGGAGTGCTGCTTGAATGCTTCTCTTTAGCGCGGCGGCGATTGTAAGCTTTCGCTCTCTGCGCAGCAGATACTTTTCAATGTTCTCGCCTTCGATGAACTCCAGCGCGACGAAGTAATTACTCTCTGTCTGGAACGCGGAGTACATAGCAGGCACCTTGATCCCGGCGTTGAGTAAACTAGTCAGCACCTGCTTCTCGTATCGAACTCTCCAGAAGCCATCTCTCGCGTCCCAACTCGTCTCACCGTTCCGTCGACCTTCTTTCAAAACGCAAAGGCGCGGCGGGGCAGTGCTCAAATCGACCGCTTGATAGACGCCGCCTTTGCCTCTCTGGGCTAGCGCGCGAAACGCCTTGTAGGTGGTTTGCAGAGGAGTTATCGCCGACCTGGCGTTTGTATTCGCCGTCGCGTGAGCGCCATTGCGCACAAACGGATCAAGGGCCCAAGTTGGCGGCTTCTCTGAATTGCGAATATCAGGCACAAGATTGCCAGATGGATCACGGATGACATGCGTGCGTTCGTCGTCCTGATCTCCATTGTCCAGCGGTCTGAACGCTCCGTATCGGTAGAAGATGCAACTATCGGAACGATATCTCAGATCGAATGGCACACTCGGAGCTGCCATCCGGCAGGTGAGCTTGTGCAACTTTCTGGCGAGCTGCAACGCTTCACGATTTGTTCGCGGATAAATCGTGAGGAACTTACCCACCTGACTATAGCCATAGTGAATTCCGCTGTTCAGTTTCCCTAGTTCATCCAGAGCCACAGGTGCTTTGTAGAGCGCGTTGCGGCAGCGAAGAAATGGGGCCACCCGTTGCAGCGCTTCCGCCGCCGTTAACACGCTTGCGGCAAGGTGAAGTTTCCATCCCTGCCCAGGATCGTCGGAGTACGATTCGCGACTATACCGCCATATTGAACCCGGTGGAGCAATCGGAAGGTAACGGCCGCAAAGCTCGCGCCATTTTGCATTGAGGGACTCGCACAAGGCGCCTGAGTCGGTGAAAGAATTTTCTCGCTCCTGTTTCATGTCGCGTGTCTTATGATGACTCTTTGATCTAAAGAGGCATGCCTTGCAAACCTGCGATCCTCACGCGATGTAATCGCGCAAGGACCGCAGTCATGTTCGGTGATGGAAGGGATTCGAAACCAACAAACTTGACTACCACATCATTTTGCTCGGTCCCTACGCCGTCAGATTGGCGGTATTTTCAACGGTCGGATTACCATGTTGGCCGGGGGATTAGCCGGGCCTGGAAAATCGACAATATTTCCGTCAATGTTGCTGGGAAGCGGCTGTGGTAAGTCCTGAATCTTGCTCTCAACTCCCTTCAGTGTGAACGTATCTGTTTCTGCGCCACACGTACCGTTTGCAACTATGTACGCGCGCCCCTTTGGGAAATAGTCATTGGCCACGTCTGTTCGATCCGTTAGACGGCTGAGCTGTTGGAGGTTATCCGCGAAGAGGGACATATATGCCTTCCATTCAGGAGTGCCAATGCCCTCTGTGACGGCCTTGATCGCAAGTTCACCGATTTCGAAGCCCAAACGTCCGCCATTCGCCGTGTCTCGTATCACAGCTATGTGCGCTTGCAATAGTCTTTCCAGGATATGCATGACTTCTGTCCTCCTAAGGCGTTCTAGTGAAAGAGCTGAAATTCAGCTCTGTTTGGTCAAGAGTGAGGCCTGCCTAATAATTGCCGTAGAAGCAAGCCCTGGTATCCCAATCGCCAGATGCGACGGAGAAATTTGAAACTTCGGCAAAGCTAAGCCGGATTATGGTGCGCCGTATTGATCGGATCGACGACGCCGGCAATATCGAGTAGATCGGCCATCTCAAAGCGCGGAGAAAATGATTGCGCCTTTCGGCGGCTACGGAGAGGCCGCCACTCGGGAGCGTCAAATATTGAATAAGAACTATGCTTAATGATGCAGACGAAGGTTTCCGCAATGATACGGCTGCCCGTGGGACCTAGCCGCCCGTCCTTACCCATTAATTCAGCCTCCTTCAGAATGTAATACCACAGCGGCGTCTTTCCCTTTAGGAGCGGAACATCGAGGCACTTCTGGTGCGGTCCGCCGGCGATGTCAGCCGGTGATAGCGGCGTTAGCCCCATGTACTCAGCGACTTGCTCTCCTGTCGGCAACCGCAGCGCAAAACCGCGCAAGAGATTACGCACAGTAATCGATCTGTCCTTACCAGTAAGCTCATGGTGCGGATAACCTTGAATCCGATCCAGGTGTAAATCAAAGGACGGATCAATCTTTCGAGCGAAGTTGCCTCCAGGTTCCGGTCGGTCATAATCGAATTCCGTGAAGTTGTAAAAACGTCTCCAATCAATAACCCAATCGCTATCAAGAGTAGGCTTTGCACCAAGGTTGGAGCTAAAGCGCGTGTGATCAAACAACTGACAGACCTGAGGCGCGCCACCGCTTCGTGCGGAAGAGTGATAATCGTTCCATTCATACCGGTCACGAACCATGCTATGGCCCATACGGAAAGCGGCGGCGGAAAACTCGAGTGGCATGAACAAGTCTTCGTCTTTTTCAACCGTGAACCATCTGGGCTGGTGTTGAATAACACAATCAAGGACTTCTTCATCAACGATTCTGGGTAGATAGTCTTTAAGAATAATCCACTGGAAATGCCTTACTACTTCCCGCCTGGCTAGCTTAAACAACTCTCCGTCGGGACATGAACCTCTCAGCAGATCTACAACCTTATTGTGAAATGCGATGAAAGCGACATGAGTTTGCGCAGTGGCCAGATTCTCGTCGTTTCGGGGATCAATCAGTATGGCTTCTTTACTACTCTGGCGAGGCAAGTCATTCCAAAACCTTCGTTTGAGACTTGCGTTTTCGGTTGTTGGGCCGATTTTCAGTTTGACTAAGTCCGCTTCAAAAACTTTTGCGCTTGCCGGATCTTCTGGCCCATCACCGTAGAGGCTGTCGAGATCGA
>Ga0307468_100000225_pt1 | contig 13452 bp, 5 predicted proteins | sample atmdna_FD_203085 | JGI IMG/M metagenome (GOLD analysis project Ga0307468, IMG submission 203085) | Hardwood forest soil microbial communities from Morgan-Monroe State Forest, Indiana, United States - atmos_gases AM2C_05 | ecosystem: Environmental > Terrestrial > Soil > Temperate forest > Bulk...
CGCTTTCGGATACCGGTGTCGAAAAGCGGCGATTGCGATCGCCGCAGTCCAGACGAAGCCCTTTTGAGATGGTCAGGATACGAAAGTAAACTATTCCTTCAACACGTGCGCGCGACCCGCAGCAAGTCCGCGATAGGTTTTTTCTTCCCCACCCGGCCACACGACCGTCACGTCCGCAACCGTGTCTTTGCCGAGGCCCACGTGTTGCTCCTTCGGGTGCGCGGACAAGTATCCGGTCGCGCTTTGCACTTCGCGCCAGATGCGATTGCCGGACGGCGTGGTGATCGTGATGCGTGCGCCGATGGCGTCGCGGTTGCTGCCTTTCGCGGGATCGCCGATGAGCGAGAGTTTCAGCCAGTGATTGCCGAGCGATTCGCTGTGGTTCTCGAGCACGACCGCTTTCTCGTTGAAGTTGTTCACGACGACGTCGAGGTCGCCGTCGTTGTCGAAGTCGAGATATGCGGCGGAACGTGAGTTGCCGCTGAAATCGGCGCCGCTCGCGGCGGAGCGATTGGCGAGTCTCCCCTTCTCGTTTACGAAGAAGACGTTCGGCTCGCGCTCGTGCACGGAGAAGAGCAGTTCCTTGCGGCCCTGGGGCGTGTCGACGGAGAACTGCGCGGCGTAAAGCAGGTACTCGTGCAGACCGTTGACGAGATAGAGATCGTCGTCGCCGTCGTTGTCGAAATCAAAAAAGTCCGCATCCCACGCCCAACCCGTCGAGGTGTCGGTCGGATCGATCGCTTCGTTGACGAGGTAGTGCAGTTTCGATTCTGCATTCGGCGCGACCGAGGTGAAGAGATGGTTGTTCTGCACGACGCGCATCGTGGCGAGCTTCTCCGGTTTGCGCTTCATCTTCGTCTCTTCGGTCGGCATGACGTACTTCTCGTCCTTGACCATGGCCACGATGTTCGAGATGTAGACGTCGGGGTAGCCATCCTTGTTGAGGTCCGCGGTGCCGACGTTCATCGAGCTGCTCGGCAGGTCGGTGCCGAGCTGCGACGAAAGGTCAACGAACGTACCATCGTGCTGGTTGCGGTAATACGCGTTCACGCCGAAGTCGTTGCCGGCGATGAGGTCCTGCCAGCCGTCGAGATCGAAGTCGACGCTCGCCACGGCCTGCGTCCAGCCGTCGTTCTCGACGCCGCTGCCGGCGGAGACATCGCGGAACGTGAAGTTGCCCGTGTTCTTGAACAGCTTGTTCGGCGTGCCGTTGTGATTCACGCGCGCGAGATTCGGACCGACGCCTTTAAGGTAGTTGCCGTAGTAGCCGATGTAGAGATCGAGCAAGCCGTCGCGATCGAAATCGAAGGCGACCGCAGGTCCGCCGACGAGCTCTTCGCCGCCGAGGTTTGCGGTGGTGGTCATGTCGCGGAACGTGCCGTCGCCGTTTCCTTTGTAGAGGCGATGCGGCGCGTTTACGTAGCTGATGAAAATGTCTTCGACGCCGTCGTTGTCGAAATCGGCGATGAGCGGCTGGCGCGGCTCGCCCGGCTTCTCATCGGGACCGAGCCAATTGATCCCCGATTTTTCCGTCGCATCTTTGAACGTGCCGTCGCCGTTGTTGAGGTAGAGGCGATTGCCGAATCCGCCAACGATCAGCACGTCGTCGTCGCCGTCTTTGTCGATGTCTTCCGCTGCAACGCCGCCGCCGGAGAACGCAGGCGGCACATCTTCCGCGGGCTCTTTGTGCGGATCGGGCGAATCGGTGCCTTTCTGCGAATAGAGAAACGTGCGCTGAAAGCGGCTCAGCCAATCGGACGAGCGATGCATGAAATCGATGCCGCTCTTCGCGGTCGCGTCGGCGAAGAACTTCGTGCTTGTCCGCGTGGTCGTCGACGTCGATGCGAGCTTCGCCGTCGCAGGCTTCGCCGCGGGTTTCGTTTTCAGATGTTCGGCGAAGCGCTCCGCGATCCGCTTCTGCGCTTCGAGCAGGTGCTCGGGCAGCAGCGTGGGCGCGCCCTTTTCTTTCGCGATCTGTCCCGCGACGCGGAACGTGAGCACGGCGATCTGCGCGTCGCCTTCGGCGAGCAGCTCCGCCGCGAACGGATCGAGATCCATTTCCAGCGGGAAGCTCGGATGATCGATGACCTGCTTGATGAGATGCCAGTGCAAGCCGCTGTCGCGCAGCGAATCGGCGTCATACGCTTCGATGTAAATCTGCTTTTCCTTCGGCAGGTTCGCGAAGAAGATCACGTCTTCATAGATGTTGACGGTGTACGGCGCCCACTCTTCGTACACCTTCGCGATGTGTTTCTCGCGCACGATCGGCGAGCCCTCAGCCCGCGCCTTCTCCTGCGCGCGCACGAGCGCCTCGGCGATGAAATCCATGACCACGCCGGAGAAGACGCGCGAGATCTCGGCGATCTGCTCGTCGTTCTGCGGCCACGGATGGCGCGCGTAGAACGACTGGATGTTCGAATACAGTAGCGGATCGGCGGCCTCGTTGTACGTGCGGAACGAGACGAGCTTCTGGTCGATGATCTTGCGCAGCACTTCGCCGGGCTTCGACGCCGCGAGTTTCACCGACGCCGTGGTTTCGATGCGCGCGATTTTTTTCCACGCGTCGCCGATGAGCTTCGCGTCGAGTTGTTTCTGTCCCGCTTTGCGCGCGGCCTTGTCGCTGAGATTCAGTGCGGCGAGCGTGTAGATGTCGACGAACTGCTTCATCGTTTGAATCGCGTCCTGCGAGAGCGGCACGAGATTCACGCCGGGCGTGAGCAGCGCGTCCTGCTGCGTCGCGAGGATCGCGCGCAGCGCGTACGCGACCGTTCCGTACTGGCGCACGTCGCGCTCTTCGAGCACGAGCTCACTGCCGTCCGCGAGCGTCACGTGCGCGTTCTTCGCATCGTCGATCGTGAACGGGAGCGTGCGTTTGATGATCGGTTTGAGCTCGTCCGCGGAAATCGTCGATGCACCTGCCTTCGACGCTTCTTTCCACACGCCGAGGATCAGTTTCTTCTGGAGATCGACTTTGGCTTCGCGGCCTTCGTGGGAGAGCGGCGTGCCGTACATGAAATTCTCGAGACGCGTCGCGGTGGCGTCGCATTTCGGATCGCGCTGATTCTCGAGCGACTGGATTGCTCTCACGGTGGTGTCGAGGCCGAGCGCTTTGCGCAACTCGTCGTTTGCATCCTGCGCGGACGCAGAAACCGCCGCGAACAGCAGAAGCACCGCTGCTTTCTTCATCGTCACTCCAGGAGAGCTGCGAATCGTCCGGGATCGGACGTCGGGAGTTTACACACGTAGTGCTCGCAGACATACGCGGTGGCCTTCGCGTCGATCGGCTTCATCTCTTTGACCAGCGCAAGCTGCGATGGCGCGGACGACGAAACGATCAGGATGCGATTCGGGATGAAGCGCTCGTTGACGATGCGGAGGAGCGCACGCGTGTCGTCGCGGCGAAGATCGCCGGCGATGACGACCTGCTTCGGCGTCGAGAATGCGAATGCGAGTGCGGACGCGAGCTGCGGCAGTTCCGATCCGGCGACGCCGAGTCGCTGCGCGAACGAGCGGAAGATCGCGTTTGCGCGCGTGCGCAGCGTGGCGTTGTCGGTGAGCTCGGCGAGGCGCAGAAGATTCAGCGCGGTGACGGAGTTCGCAGACGGCGTCGTGTCGTCGCGCTCGACGGCAACACCGCGCAGCGCGGCGGGAACGCTCGCGCCGGTGGTGTAACGCGCGAGTTTTTCGTTCCAGAACAATTCGTCCTGCCGCTGTTGCAGTGTGACCGCGAGATCGAGCCAGCGGACTTCGTACGTGCTCTCGTACAAATCGAGCAGCGACTGGATGAGCAGTGCGTAGTCGTCGGCAAGCGCATCGATCGCGCGCTCACCACCGGCCCAGCGACGATAGAGCTTCCGCGTCTTCCCATCCCACAACTTCGTCGTGACGAACGTTGCCGCGCTGCGCGCGGCGTCCAGGTAGCGTTTCTCGTCGAATGCGGCGCCGCCGCGTGCGAGTGCCGAGATCATGAGTGCGTTCCAGCCAGTGATCACTTTGTCGTCGCGGAACGGTTGCGGACGCGTCTGACGCACGGCGAAGAGGCGTTCGCGCGCGGCCGCGATCTCGTCTTTGTGATCGCGAAGGATTTGCGGATTGCGAATCGAGAGGATGTTGCCCGCGCGCGGCTCGATGCCGTAGAGGCGCACGATGAGCGCGGACTTGTCGCCGAGGAGCTTTTCGATCTCGTCTTTTTTCCAGACGTAGAACGCGGCTTCGACGAGCTCGGGGCCCATGCCGGGCACGAGGCTGTCCGCGTCCTGTCCGGAGTTGAATGCCGCGGAGTCGGGCAACTTCAAATCGCGTAGCGAATAATCAAGCGTGTCGCGCGCAACACTCGCGAACTGTTCATCCTTCGTGAACTGCCACGCTTCGGTGTACGCGATCGCGAGCAGCGCCTGGTCGTGCAGCATCTTCTCGAAGTGCGGCTCGCGCCAATCCGCGTCGGTGGTGTAGCGATGGAATCCGCCGCCGAGCTGATCGTGAATCGCGCCCGCGGCCATCGCCTGCAATTCGTCGAGTGCGAGCGCGCGCGCCTGCTCATTCTTCGCGCGCTGCGCATAACGCAGCAGAAACGAGATCGCCATCGGCCGCGGAAATTTCGGCGCGCGATCCTGCGCGAGCGACGCGGTGATGTCTTTCGCGATCGCGTCGAGCGCGGCCGGCTCGATGTCGCCGGGCGTCGGAGTCTCGCCGAGGGCGCGTGCCATCTCGACGAGCTGCGCGCTCGAGTCGATGACCGCCTGCCGCTCGCTCGCCCAGCGATTCGAGAGAATCACGAGCAGCCGGCTGAGCGCGTCGGGCTTCATGTACGAACTGCCGACGATCGGCTTGAGCTCCGGCGTGAGGACGAAATTCGCCGGCCAGCCCGCGCTGCCGGTCATCGACTGCAGCAGCGCAATGTACGTCGCGTCGACTTCGGGATGCTCTTCGCGATCGACGAGGATCGGGAGAAAGTACGTGTTCAGCATCTCCGCAATCTGCGCGTTCGTGAACGACTCGCGCTCCATGACGTGACACCAGTGGCAGCTCGCGTAACCGATCGAAAGAAAAATCGGCCTTCCCGTCTTCCGCGCTTCGCTGAAGGCCGCCTCGCCCCACGGCCGCCAGTCGACCGGATTCGCGGCGTGATCGCGAAGGTAGCGGCTCTTCTCGTTCGCAAGGCGCGCGGCCTGTGACGGCTGCGTCTGCTGCGCGAGTGCAGCGGTGGAGAGAAGGAGGAAGAGGACAGCGAAGCGCCGGGCCATTCGGAGCGGGGAACACGTGCGGGCGGATGGGGCTTCCCGGGAGGTGGGGTGATCGGTGGTCTGTGAGCGGTGGTCGAGGGGTCGCCTGCCGGAGCGCGGTGCCGCATCGATCACCGACCACCGCCATCACTTCTTCACGACGAGATACCGCCGCACGTACTTCTCCACCTCTACGTGCAATTCGTCGGGGTACATCAGGGCCGCGATCGGACAGCGCTGGCCGAGGATTTCGAAGGCGACGTAACCGTCGAACAGTCCCGCTTCGGCAACATCGACGAGATGACGCGTGAGCGGCGGGGCGGCGGCGCGCACGTCGGCGTCCGTTACCGGTTTCTTGCCCGCCTCCTCGAGACGGCTGCGCGTGCGATTGAGGCTCGCGTTCATCTGCACCGCGGCGCACGCGCGTTCTTCCTCGAACGAAGCCTCCACTTCCACGACATCACCGATCGCTTCCTTCCGCGCGTCCGGCTCGTTGCGCAGCACGGCCTTGCAGATCGCGTAGAGGAGCCACTCGTTGTCGGCGCCGCCGTAGATCGCGATTCCCTTGTCGCTCGGCTTGCCGAGGTATCCGCGCGGCGGCTCGAAACGGTAGCGGACGAGTGGCCGCATGCCGAATGCGTCCGGCTGCGTTTCGAGAACTTTGTAGAGGTTCGCGTAGACCGGATCGTAGGAGAGCGCCGCGGCCACCGCAGCACGCGCATCGTCGGCGCGATCGAGCCGCATCAGCGCGTTCGCGGTGAAGAAGTACGCCTTGGGATTCGCGGCATCGATCGCAAGCGCCTTTCGATACTCCGCGAGCGCGGCTGCGTAGTCGTGATCGCCGAAGAAAAAGGTATCGCCGTAGAGCAGGTGCGCGATGAAATCGTTCGCGTCGAGCGCGATCATTTTTTGATACAGCGCTGCCGCCTCGGCGTACTGCTTGCGCCCGTAAAACTCCTCCGCCTCGGCGAGGAGCTTCGCCGCCTCCGGATGCCGCTTCGGAATGCCGAGCGTCCAATGGTCGCCCGATCGGATACGGGCGACCTCCATGGCGCGCGGGCGACAGGTGTATTCGTCGATCGGGTCCGCGGCCGGTTTCTCGTCGATGGTGTAGACCTTCTTCGAGCCAGCCAGCTTCGCCATGTACCAGACGGAGTCCTTCCCCGCGGCGACGACGGGAAGGGCGACGAACAGGAGGAGTGCGGCAGCGTGACGCATGAGCGCCAGTCTACAGCGATGGAAAATCAACCCGCTGTCATCCTGAGCGGGCGCGGGAGGGTGCGAAGGATCCCCTGCCGACGGAGCGCGTCTCGTGTCAGCGGAGGAGATCCTTCGCGCCCCCCCGCCGCCCGCTCAGGATGACACTAGGATGACACTACAAGGCGCTTTTCACTGCCTGCAGTTTCTCCGCGAAGCGCGCCGGATCGTAGTCGTCACGATTCTGGAGATCGGCGAACAGCGCGTCGATCGCGCGCATCATCGGGCCGCGCACGAGGCGCGGGTTGCGGCGCGTGAGCGAGGTCGCGAGGCTTTGCAACGAGAGCGCGGCCTGTTCGGCGGATTGGAGGTCGGCGATGATCGGGCCGCGGTCTTCTGCGATCGCGGTCATGAGCGCGCGGACTTCGGCGTCGCTCCAGTTGATGCGATCGATCGACGGAATTGCGTCCGCAATCGCGCGGCGCGCGTTTTCCGCGGCTTGTGCGACGCCGGCGGGATCGTTCATTCGTGCGACGCGCGATGCGAGCTGCGGAAGGAGCTCGTCGAGTTTCGCACGCGCCTGCGGCGATGTTTTCGCGACGATCAGACGCACGACCGCCCAGTGCTGCGCGGACCAGGCCGGCAATCCCGCTCGGCCCGGCCAGCCGCGGACTTGCCGCCATTGCGAGTTGCGGAGATCGTGATGGCAGTTCGCGCACGCCATGTCGGAAAACTCGGGCCATTTCTCGCCGCGCGCGTGGCGCGCGAGGTTGTCGAGCGCGTCGCGGAATTTCGTCGCGGCGCCGGTCGCCCACGCGCGCACGCCGTGCGTCGCGTTCGGATTCCAATGCGCGGGCATGGTCTCGCTGTAGTTGTCGAGCTCGAACGAAAGCAGCGGATGTCCCGACGCGATCAGCTCGTGATCGACTTCGCGATTGCGCGTGCGTCCATCCCGCCTGCGTGTGCTCGCCGCGCCAGCCGCTCGCGGGACCGTGACACGCCTCGCACTGCACGCCGTCTTCGGGATCGATGCGCACCGCGACTGCAGTTGCCGGCACGTTCGTCGAGTGACAATCGAGGCAAAGGGATTCCTGATAGGCCTTCTTTGTCAGGCGCATGTTTTTCACGATGCGCGCGGAGCGGTTGTCGAAGAGGACGTTGTACGCCTGCGCGTGGCGATCGTTGCTCAGCCACGTGAAGTATTCGTTCTGACGGATGCGCGTCGCGTTCAGCGGAAGCGTCGAGCCGTGACAGCCGGCGTTCGCGCACGACGAGGCGCCGACGTATTTGCCGGGCTCCATCGGTGCGTCCTGCGCGTGCAGCGCGAATGCAAACAGCAAAACAATCGAGATTGCCAGTCGTCTCATTCGGCACCTCTGGCCTTCGACGGCGGCCTCACCGCCGTTTCGGAGTGCGGCGGCAGCGCCGCCGCTTTTTGATCCGAAAGCGGTGGCTGTGCCACCGCACTCCTGGACTCCGAAACCGTGTAGAGCTTTCCATCGCGCAGGTAGAGCCGGCGCATTTCGTCGAGCGTCATCGGGCGCGCGCCGAGGCGGTTGAAGATCGAGATCTGGTTGCCGCTTTCGTCGACGGCGCGGTCGCGATCAAGACCCTTCGAGACCGCGAGCGCGGGGCCGTGCGTGTGGCGCTTCGCGATGAGGCGCGGCGCGGGACGCGGACTGAATCCCGCGTACGTGGGTGTCCATTCGGGCGACAGCAATTGCACGATCTTCAAGCCGTCTTTGCCGTCGGCGATGTACGCGAACGTGCTCGCGTTCGTCGACGCGACTTTGATGTCGTTCACGTCGTGCAGCTCGTCGTCGAAGACCTGATCGATGCGCGGCGACTCCGGCTTCTCGACGTCGACGATGACCATTCCCTGTGCACCACCGGCGACGTACGCGTACGTGCGCGCGATGTAGACGCTGCGCGCGTCAGCGATCGGCAGCGACGCGGCGAGTCGCGGATGGGCGGGATCGGTGATGTCGATCGAGTGCAGTCCGCGCGCGTCGGTCACGAAGGCGTAGCGGAACTGCACGGCGATCGCGTTCGGCTTGTCGAGGCCTTCGAGCGTCGCGACGATCTTCGGTTCGAGCGGCTTGTCGATGTCGATGACATGGAGCTCGTGCTCGGTGCCGATGAGGAGCCAGCGTCCGGCGATGGCGATCGATTGCGCGCCGCGAAGCGGCGAACGCCAGCGGCGCGTAATGCTCGATCCCGCGGCGTCGCGGCCGATGAATTCGTCCTGGGTGGGATTGAACGTCAGTGCGCGCGTCAGATAGTTGTTCGCGGGATCGCCGTCGGTAAGCGTCGTGACGTCGACGAGGATCAGCCCTTCTTCGCGATCGGCGATGTAGGCGTAGCGATAGAGCGGATGGATCGGCTGCTCTTCGTTCTCGGGGACGAACTGCGTTTTGCGATTCGGCGCCATCGGCATTGTCGTCGGCAGCGCGAATGCGACGGCGTTCTTTGTTTTCACATACGTTCGCTGGCCGATCGGCGACACCGGCGCAGACGTGATCCGCTCGGAGAAATCTTTGTTGTCGACGTTCGCGACGTCGTAGACCTCGAAGCCTTCTTCGCCGTTCGCGGCGAAGAGATATTCGCCGCGCAGTTGCAGCGCGCGTGCGTTGCCGTGATGGTGATGCGAGGTCTCGAGCTCGAGCTTTCGAGCGACGTGCGAGGCGTAGTCGTCGGGATAGACGATGCGCTGCAGCGACGAGCCGATCACGGCTTGCGGCTCATCCCAGCCCGTCACTTCGACCGCTTCGAATCCTTCCTCGCCCGTCGCGACGTACGCGTAGCGGCCGATGAAGTTGACGAAGTTCGTGCCCTGCAGCAGCAGTTGCGCGAGCCACGCGTTGTTGTCGTTCGCTTCGGTGACGTGGCAACTGCCGCAGTTTTGCGTTTCCTTCGCGCGCACGGTGTGCGGCACGTGCGGGTTGAATGCTTGCGACGAGTAGCCCGATGCGGCGATCGGCGGTTGCTGGATGTAAATGCGATCCCTTAGAGCATTGGTCGAGCTGATCACGAGCGCGCTCGACGAGCGCACGGGCGCGAACTTGTGGCCCTTCGTCGTGCCGTTCACGCCGAGCATGAACGCGTCGGTGCGAATCACCTGCGGGTTGTACGACGCGTAGTTGCGCGTCTCGATCCCTTCGAAGTGATTCACCTTCGTCTTCGCGTTCTGCTCCTGCGGCAGGTGGCAGCCGGAGCATGACGTCATCCACGACGTGTGGCATGCGTAGCAGGTCATCTTCGCGTCGCTGTGTGCGTAGCCGCCCGACGTGTTCTTGATCGTCTTTGCGTATTGCGAGCGCGCATTGAAATGGGGATTGCCGGGCGTGATCGTGTCCTTCACCTGCACGACCTCCCACTGCAGATCGGGCGTGAGCATCGAACGCTGGTAAAGCGCGCCGTTGATCCAGGCGAAGCGGCGTTGACCAAAGGGAGTGGTTCCGAGGCGCAGATCGGTACCGCCCACCGGCGCGGCCGGACCCGACGTGCGCAGGTTTGTGTAGCGATCGACGTTGCCGTGACAATCCTGACACTCGATCTCGATCGTGTTGCCATACTCGCCGTAGAGCTGACTGTTGCCGTGCTCGTCCTGCGAGAAGTGGCAGTCGGCGCAGTGCATCCCCTTCTCGAGATGGATGTCCTGGAGATGCACGGCTTTCCTGAATTTGTCTGGATCGTCGAACGCGACGACGTTGTCGTTCGCGTCGAGGAGATTGCCTTTGCGATCGCGTTTGTACACGGCCATGAAGTTCCAGCCGTGGCCGTGATAGTCGGCGAACTGCGTGTGCTTCGTCTGGGTGTTGAGACTCGTGACGCGCTCGAGAAACTCGACGTCGGTCCAGAGTCCGCGCGTCGCGGCGCCTTCGGGATTGTGCTCGAGGCTCGCACGCTTCTCGACGTCCGTCGGCTTGCGCTGCTGCTTCGGCCACATCAGCTCCGCGTCGGTCTCGTAGTCCCACATCGTGTAGCCGAGGTACGTGTTCACGAACGAGTTCGGCTGATGCATGTGACACGACATGCACTGGCTCGTCGGCACGGCGCGCGTGAACTGATGGCGCAGCGGATGGCCTTTCTCGTTTTTCGGAATCGTCGGATCGTTCGTGATCGAGAGGCCGGTGTTGCCGAATTGCGCGTACGACGCGGAGTGCAGCGGATCGCGATCGTTCGCGTAGACGACGTGGCACGCGGTGCAGCCGCTCGAGCGGTAGTCGCCGGGATGATCGTTCGTGCCGAGGAAGGAAAGGTGCGGATCGTTGAGCCTCGTCTTGTGGAGATTGATCAGGCCGGGCGTGATGCGCAGACCCGTGCCGCGTCCGCGATTGCCGAGGCGGATGTCGGGCTTACCCGCTTCATCGCCGCCGGCCGGATTGCCGATCTCCGGCGGAGTCGTGTTGTTCGCGATGCCGCCGCGCTCGAACGCGCGGAAGTATTCGCCGGGTTGCGTGATCTCCCATCGCGGCAACGGCACGAGCAGCGGACGCGCGCCTTTCGCGATTTCTTCGGCGGTCGGCGGACGCACGGGCTTGATCGATTGCGCGTTGCCGTCGCGGCTGTAGCTTTCGCCGAGGAACGCGGGCTTCGTTCCGACGATGCCGTTCGCGTAGCTGACGGCCGACCAGAAGATCGCGCTCGTGGTCATCGTGCTGCGCGGCACGGCGTTGACTTGTTTCTGATGGCAGCCGCCACACGTTTCCTGCGCGACGCGCAGATCGCCGGGGTTGATGAATTTCACGAACTCCGGCGATTCGCGCAGCAGCGCGGTGTACGTGCGCGGCGGATTCGCAGAGGTGGGCCAGAGCTCGGGAAAACGCGGTTGGACGTGCGCCTCGTTTTTCGTGAGCGCCGAGGCGTTGCCGCCGTGGCAATCGGTGCAGCCGAGTTTCACGGCGGGAGAGGAGTGCATGGGTTCGATGTTTTTGTGGCACGCGATACAGCCGCGGGATTTCGCATCTGCTTCGGATTGCGTTTGTTGGAGAAGGACTGAGGACTGAGGACTGGGGACCGAGTTGGATTGTCCCAGCAGGGCAATCGAGGCGAGCGCGATCAACAGTGTCATCCTTCGCACCCCACTCCACCACCCGCTCAGGATGACACCCGAAAACGCGCGTCGGATTATTTTACGGGCACTCAGGATGACACCTCGTCAGAACTGCACCGTGATGTTCATAAAAAAGTGATAGAGCGTCTTACCGCTCTCGTAGATGTCCTTGAATCCCTGCCCCGGTTTGAACGCCGCAACGCCGCCGACTACCGTCACGTTGTTGCTGAGGAGCGGGCGGTACTTCATGCCGAGACTGATGTCTTCGCCGAGATGTTTGCTGATGTCGCCCTGGAAGAGGATTTCCTCGAGCGGCTCGGTGGCGTCGAGGCGGATGTGATTCGCGGTGAAGATCGCTTTGAGGCGCGGCGTGACGTCGACGTCGAGGCCGATGCTGGCGAGCTGCAGGCCTGGATTGACGTAGTTCGGTTGTCCTTCGTCTTTGCTGCTGCGCAAAGACGGGAGGAGCGATCCGCGCTCGACGAGGGCGACGCCGGTTTGCGCGAGGCGGATGCCGAGGCGGTTGAAGAAACTGAAGCCGCCGCCGGCGAATGCGGTCGCGTCGAAGATCGAGTCGAAGCCGCGCGCGTTGCGGTCGCGTGGATTGCGATCGCCGGTCGCGTAGAACAGCGCGAAGCGCGGGCGGAGCCAGTCGCGATCGTACGAGACTTCGACAGCGGCCATCGCCGCGCCGATGCGCACGGAATCGCGATCGCGCAGCTCGGGATCGGGGCCGGCGATCGGATTCAGCGAGTCGCGGCCGAAGACGAAGTACGCGGCCTGATCGATGTTGAAGCGGCCGATGTGGCCGAGTCCTGCTTCGCCGAGGTAGGCGGCGTTGATCGAATGCGGCTTCGCGTCGCCGACCGGCGCGGGACGCACGAGCGTGCCGTTGCGGTCGTACTTCACGCCGCCGTCGTCGTGCATCAGATGCACGCTGAATTGCTGCGTGTAGCCCTTGTGAAAGAAATCCTGAAAGTACGCGTTCGCGATCGCGACCTGCTGATCGCGGCGCTCGTACAGCGTGTTGAGTCCGCTGTTCGTGTCTTTCTCGAGGCGGTCGAAGAGCGCGACGTTGTATTGCCAGCGGTTCGCGTGGAGATTGCCGAACAGGCGGACGCCGGTGTTCGTGTCGCTGAAGATGAAGCCGCGGAAATCGCTCTGGAACGGCTGCGAGCCGGCGCGGAACGAAACGAAATCGTAGTTCGGGCTGAGATCGCGCAGCTTGCGCTCGTAGAAGATCTCCTGCAGCGAGAAGTGGCTGTCGCTGCGGCGCGTGCCGCGGCGCACGTCGGGTTTCACGACGCCGTTTTCTTCGACGCGCAGGTGCGTGAAGTTGCCGATGATCGTCGCCTTGATGCGCTGCGTGACCGGTTTGAATGCCGTGTTGCCCTGGAAGAGGTCCGCGGACACGATCACGTTCTGCGCGAAGAATCCCTGATCATCGTCGCCGAAGAACGGGAAGCTCGACGGCCGCGCGGAGCTCGGGCCGGACGGCGTGGGCAGCGTGCGCGATTCGGCGAGCGAATCGGAGATGCCGGTGAGCACGAGAAACCAGTCGTCCCCTCGGAACGGGTAATCGCCTTTGAAGCGATTCTTGTTGTATGGATCGTATTTGCCGCGCGAGTGCTCATCGAGCTCGTACGGCGGCGGCGCGATGCGCCAGCGATCCGTCATCTCCTGCGCGGCGTCGGGGTTCGGCAGCTCGGGCTCGCCGTAGCGCAGCGGTTTTTCTTCGAACGTGGATTGACGCGGGAGGCGTCCGCGCAGTTGCACGCGCAGATCGGCGGTCGCGGTGGCGCCGTTCGACGTTGCGCTGATCGTGTAGACGCCGGTGTTCAGCGGCGCAGTCCAAGTCAGTTCCCAATGGCCGGCGTTGTCGGCGGTCGTGCCGCCTTGTGCGTTTTCGATTGCGACGCTGACTTGCGCGTTCGGAGCGGCGGTGCCGGTGATCGCGAACGGGATGCCTTCGACGAA
>Ga0307468_100000226_pt1 | contig 13433 bp, 15 predicted proteins | sample atmdna_FD_203085 | JGI IMG/M metagenome (GOLD analysis project Ga0307468, IMG submission 203085) | Hardwood forest soil microbial communities from Morgan-Monroe State Forest, Indiana, United States - atmos_gases AM2C_05 | ecosystem: Environmental > Terrestrial > Soil > Temperate forest > Bulk...
TTCCAGGTGAAGTGAGTTCTCTGTGCTCTCTGTGGTGAAGGCTTTTTCATCACAGAGACACAGAGATACACTGAGAATTGTTCGTCCCGAAATCGATCGTCTGTATCCGCGAGGGCATCACCCGCGAGCAACTGCTGCGCGATCTGATGGCCGGCGTTGTCGTCGGAGTTGTCGCGCTACCGCTCGCGCTCGCGTTCGCGATCGCCTCGGGCGTTCCGCCCGAGCGCGGACTCTACACCGCCATCGTCGCGGGCTTTCTCATCTCCGCGTTAGGCGGCAGCCGCGTGCAGATCGGCGGTCCGACCGGCGCGTTTGTCGTGATCGTGTACGGCATCGTCGCGCAATACGGCTACGGCGGCCTCGTGATCTGCACGCTGCTCGCCGGCGTAATCCTCATCGCCCTCGGACTCGCACGACTCGGCGCGCTGATCAAGTTCATTCCGTATCCCGTCGTCACCGGATTCACCGCCGGCATCGCGGTGATCATCTTCTCGGGACAGATGAAGGACTTTCTCGGATTGCAGATGGGGAAAGTTCCCGCCGAATTCATCGAAAAGTGGGTCGCGTACGCAGGTCGCTTCCACACGATCAGCGTTCCGACCGTGCTCGTCGCGACCGGCACGCTGATCGTGCTGATCGTCTGGCCGCGCGTGTCGCGTATGGTGCCGGGTCCGTTCGTCGCGATGTTGCTCGCCACTGCGGCGGTGAAGATTTTTCATCTGCCCGTCGAAACGATCGGCTCGCGATTCGGTGGCGTTCCGTCGACGTTGCCGCATCCGCAGTGGCCGAGCATTCCGTGGGAGCACATGCGCGATTTCATTTCGCCCGCGCTCACCGTCGCGCTGCTTGCCGCGATCGAATCGCTGCTCTCTGCGGTCGTCGCTGACGGCATGATCGGCACGCGTCACAAGTCAAACATGGAGCTCGTCGGACAAGGCGTCGCGAACATCGCGTCCGCGATTTTCGGCGGCATTCCCGCGACGGGCGCGATCGCGCGTACTGCAACGAACATTCGCACCGGCGGACGCACGCCGCTCGCCGGCATCACGCACGCCATCACGCTCCTGCTGATTCTCGTGTTCCTCAGCAAATGGGCTGCGATGGTGCCGCTCGCATCCCTCGCCGCGATTCTCGTGGTCGTCTCGTATCACATGAGCGAGTGGCGCTCGTTCGCGGGACTGCTGCGCGCGCCGAAGAGCGACATCGCGGTGCTCATCATCACGTTCGGACTAACGGTGTTCATCGATCTCACCGTCGCTGTGCAAGTCGGCGTCGTGGTGTCGGCGCTGCTCTTCATGAAGCGGATGTCCGAGGTGACGGAGATCGAGGGTGTGACGAGCGAGATTCGCGATGCTGGCGAGAATCCCGACGAGATCACGCAGGTGCGCAAACGCAAACGGATCGTCGGCGGACACGAGATCCCGATCGGCGTCGAGATCTATGAAGTGAACGGCCCGTTCTTCTTCGGCGCCGCCGACAAGCTCAAAGACGTTCTCAGCGAGATCGCGAAACCGCCGAAAGCGCTGATCCTGCGCATGCGCTACGTCCCCGCGATCGACGCGACCGGAATTCACGCCCTCGAGCAGATGGCGAAGAAGTGCAAGCACCAGGGCACGACGCTGATCCTCACCGAAATCCGCCAGCAACCGTTACGCGCAATCGTCCGCGCACGCAAGCTCGAATTTTTCGGAGGGCGGCAGAATCTCGCGAAGACGCTCGAGATTGCGCTCGAACGCGCTCACCAGGTCACGAGCTCGTAAGTATCCGCGACGCGCAGCGTTGCCGGCACTCCGCTGAATTGCACGACGTCGTCGCCGGTCGTGTATCGACGCGATTGCCACGCGCCACCGTCGAGGAAGCGATGCTCGACGTCGATCTTGTATTGATCGATGAGCAGGTAATCGCGAAGAGTGGGAACCGTCTGATAGAGCTCGAACTTCAATCCGCGATCGTATTCGCGCGTCGAGGTCGATAGAACTTCGATGATGACGACTGGATTCGTAATGGTCTCACCGTGATCCGATGTGAGCGCGACGGGCGGGCATGCGACGGTAACGTCCGGATAGGTATACAGCCCCGAGGGAGTGTTCACCTGCAGATCCGCGACATAGTAACGACAGCCGCGGCTCCGTAACCCATCAAAGGCTCTCGCAACGTTCAACGCGATCTGGTTGTGATTCCGTGTACCACCCGACATCGCGAAAATCTCGCCGTCGAAGTATTCGTGGCGGATGTTCGACATCCTTTCGATCGAGAAGTACTCCTCCAACGAAAACTGCCGTTTCGCCGCTCGCATCGCGACGATGATACGCCGCTACACTACGCCCCGCATGCGCCGCCGCCTCGATGCCGCGATTCGCGCTTTCGTCATCGGCGCGCTGGCTGCGATCGCGTTGCTGGTGATGTTCGCGTTCAGCCAGCCGCGCGTGCTCGATGTGCGCGTGCTCGCGACCGCAGCTTCCGCCGGCGGACTGTTTGCCGCACTCGTCGGGTTTCTGCAGCCGCGCGGCGCGAAGCCGATGTCGCGCGCGAAGTCGATCGTCTACGGCCTCGGCTACGCCGCGTTCGGGTTCTGGTTCTGGGCCGTGATCACGGTCATCGCGATGCTGATGACGACGCCGAGCGAGATGCAAGGTTGCTGGCCCGCGACCGTGGTGCTCCTCGCGTTCGGCGGACTCGGTACGTACATCGGCAACGCGCTGTATCGCTTCCGCATCGCCGAAGCGGAGCGGCAGCGCGCGTCGGTCGAGCTCGAAGTCGCGCGCGATCTGCAGCAGCGACTCCTTCCGCCGCGCACGTTCGAGCGCGACAGTTTTCGCATCACCGCGAAGAATGTTCCGGCGATTTACGTCGCAGGCGATTTCTACGACTTCATCGAGCTCGCCGATGGCCGCGTGCTCATCGCGCTTTGCGACGTCGCGGGCAAAGGTGTCGCGGCGGGACTCATCGTCGCGTCGACGAAAGCGGTGCTGCCGTTTTTCGCGGCGCATGATCCGTCGCCGCATCTCGTGTTGCTCGCGCTCAACGACAAACTTGCGCGCGAGCTTGCGCGCCGCGAGTTCGTTGCGGCCGTGATCGCGTTGTTCGATCCGGCGACGGGCGTGCTCGAGATCGCGAACGGAGGGATGCCCGATCCGGTCATCGGTGCGCGCGCGATTCAGGTGCCGGGTCCGCGATATCCAGCCGGGATTCGCGCTGGCGTCGAGTACGAATCGATGCACGTCACTCTCGCGAAAGGCGAGCGTGTCGTGTTCTTCAGCGATGGATTGCCCGAAGCGCACATCAGCAAACGCGAGCAAGTCGGATACGAGCGCGTTGCCGAGGAGATTGCGAAGCATGACGATGTCGACGCCCTCTTCTCGGCGATCGAATCGATCGCAAACGGACAGCGCGACGACGATTGGACCGCGGTGATGCTGCGGCGGCTATGACTCCGGCGCCGGCGCCGGCACTGCTTTCGCCCACGACGTCACGTAGACCACGCCGCACACGCCGCCGATCGTGAGCGCGGCGCCGATTGCCGCCATCGTCGAGATGCTTTCGCCGAGGAGCCAGTTGCCTAGTGCCAACGAGACGAGGACGGCGAGCTGCGAGATCACGCCGCCGGTCATCGCGTCGAGCCAGCGCAGGCTGAACGTGAGCGCAAGCTGCGCGCCGATCGCGAGGAGCGCAGTTGCCGCGAGCGAGAACCATTCATCGCCGCGCGGCTGCTGCCACGTCTTGATGCCGAGCGGCGCCGTGACGAACATGCCAAGGAGGCAGAAGCTCGTGTAAACCGACCACGAATTTTCGCCGCGCCGCGCGGCGCGCATCGCGGTTACCGCGGCGCCGGAGCAGAACGCGGATGTGAGTCCGACGAGCTCCCACACGCCGAATCCGAGGTAGTCGCCGGGATGTGCGTTTGCTCGCACGACGAGATAGATGCCGGCGAGTGCGATCGGCATCGGCAGCAGCACCTTCGGACTGATCTTCTCGTTGATGAACATCACGGAGAAGATCCCGCTGAACAGCGGCGCGGAGTAATTCAGCAGCGTTGCCACGCCGACGTGGATGTGCTCGATCGCGAGAAAGTAGAAGAGCACGGCGAGCCCGCCGAAGAAGCCGCGATACAAGAGAAGGTCGTAGCGATGGAATTGGAGTGCCGAGCGGCGATAGCGTCCGATGAGCAGGGGAGGGAGCAGTCCGACTCCGAAGCGCACAAACGCGACCTGCGGTCCGGAGAGACGCGCCGTCGCGAGCTTCGCCGCGAACGCCATCGCGCCGAACATCAACGCGGAACAGGTCATCAGCAGAAGTGCGCGTTGTGTGGCGCGGGCGTCGTGTATCGTTTCGGACGTCAAAACCGCGCAAGAGTAACAAAGGAGCGCATGAGCACCGTCACCTGCCGCGACGCCACGAAGAGGGACATTCGCGCGATCGTCGAGTTTCAGCTCGCGATGGCGCGCGAGACCGAAGAGCTCGAATTGAATCGCCACGTGCTGACGCGCGGCGTCGAGGCGGTATTCGAAGATCGCGCGCTCGGACGCTACTTCGTCGCGGAGAGCGACGGCGACGTGATCGGCTCGCTGCTCATCACCTTCGAATGGAGCGATTGGCGCAACGGACTCGTGTGGTGGATCCAGTCGGTCTACATTCGTCCCGATTTTCGCCGTCGCGGCGTGTACGCGGCGCTGTACGAGCACGTGAAGTCGCTCGCCGAGGCGTACGAGATGGTGAAAGGAATCCGCCTCTACGTCGATCGCCGCAACACCGCCGCACAAGACGTCTACCGCCGCCTCGGCATGAACGGCGAGCACTACCAAGTGTTCGAATGGATGAAGTGAGTTGGCAGTAGGCAGTAGGCAGTAGGCAGTAGGCAGTGTGCAGTTGGCAGAGGAACGACGAGGTTTTCTACTGCCCACTGCCTACTGCCTACTGCTACTGTCAACTCATCACTTCCATCCTGCATTCGCGTCCGCCGAGGATCATGCATTCGGGCTCGTCGAGTCGGATTTCTTCGTTGAAGTGCTTCGCCAGTCCCTTCACGATTCCCTTCGCGATGAAGCAGAGCTTGCGCGGCGACGTGTAGATGATCTGCACGTGATTCGCGGCGATGCGTGTCGCTTTCAAATAGGGCGGTGCGGCGTCGGCGTAACGCAGGCGCACGACTTTGTGGATCGTGTCTTCCGTTCTTGCGACGACGTCGAGCGTTCGCCACTCGGGGCGGATGAGACTGCGGAACATGCCGATGAGATCGGGCGCGATGAACTCGCCGAAATCTTCGAGCACGACGGAAGCGTCGAGCGATGCCGCCGCGCTCGCGGCGCCGACGAGCGCGACCACTTCTTCGTCGGGATAACGCTGCGTCGCGAGGTAGGTCTTGCCGCCCAGGTCCGCGCTGGTGAGGAGCATTTCCCACGCGCCGGGACCAAGTCTTGCGGTGGCGTATTTGCGCAGCTCATTGAAGATGATGCCGTGCATGGAGCGGGACCGCTCGAATCCTACTCCCGAATGTGCAACTACAATAGCCGCCATGCTGCTTCGCGACATCGTCCAACATCTCTGGAATCGAGCGACATCAGGAGGTCCGCGCATGCTGAAGCCCGGAGACCCCGCACCTGATTTCGAGGTGCTCGACAACAAGGGCAACACCCAGCGACTCCGCGACTATCGCGGAAAAAAAGTCGTGCTCTGGTTTTACCCGAAGGCCGACACACCCGGTTGAACGCGAGAAGGTTCCGGGTTCCGGGACCTCTACGATCAGTACAAAGCGAAGAACGCCGAGATCCTCGGCGTCAGCTTCGACACTCCCGAAGAAAACGACGCCTTCGCCTGCAAATTCAACTTTCCCTTCCCCTTGCTCTGCGACACCGATCGCAAGATCGGACTCGCCTACGGAGCCGCCGACAAAGCGGATGAGGTCTACGCGCGCCGCATCGCGTACCTGATCGGCGAGGACGGCAAGATCGTCGAGGCGTATCCGAAGGTGGATCCGGCGAAGTATCCGTTCGAGCAACTGGAGAAGTTGTGAATCGGTGATCAGTGATCGGTGATCAAGGAGGTGCTCCCCCTCGATCACCGACAACCGATCACGGATCACTCGTAACAGTTTCCTGCAACTATTTCCCCGCTCATCCGAATACAGCCTCCGAAGCACAAGCCTTGGAGGGTTGAGATGAGCGCACCGAAGCGGAAACGCAAACTGACGATCTTCATCGTCATCGCCGCCGTCGTCGTCGTACTCGGCGGAGTCGCGATGAAGGCGAAGGGTGGGAACAAGAAAGAAGACAAGCCGACGGTCAAGATCGGCAAGGCTGAAGTCGCCGATGTGCAGGTCAAGGTGACGGAAGTCGGCACGGTCGAGCCCGAAGTGAAAGTCGACGTGAAGTCGGCGATCTCGGGCAAGGTCGTCGAGATCCTCCATCGCGACGGCGACGTCGTGCGCCGCGGCGACGTGCTCGCGCGCGTCGAGCCTGATCTCAACCAGGCGCAGTCGCTCGCAGAGACGAAGAACCAGCTCGCATCGACCGAGATCCGCTACGAAGAAGCGCAGAAAAACTACGAAGCGGACAACAAGCTCTTCATGCAGGGCCTGCTCGCCGACAAGAGCCACCGCGATACGACGTCCAACTATCTCGCCGCGAAGCAGGAGTACGAGAAGGCGCGCGAGAAATACGTGCTCGTCGAAAAGAGCGGCATCCCCATCGGCCAGTCCGCGCAGAGCTTCACCGGCTCGAACGTCGTCGCTCCGATGGACGGCGTCGTGCTCACGAAGAACATCGAGATCGGCGAGTCGATCACCTCGGGCGTCTCATCCTTCAACGCCGGCACCGTGATGTTCAGCGTCGCCGATGTCTCGAAGATGATCGTCAAAGCGGGCGTGAACGAAGTCGACATCGGCAAGATCCGCGTCGGCATGCCGGCGAAGGTCACGCTCGATGCCTATCCGAAAGTTGCATTCCACGGCCGCATCGATCGCATCGCACCCGCGGTCCGCATCGACGACAAAGTGCGCGTGTTCGACGTCGAGGTTCGCCTCGACGCGCAGGGCCGCGAGCTCCGCTCCGGCATGACCGCGAATATCGAAGTGGTCGGCGAGCGGAAAGACAAGGTATTGACCGTTCCGGTCGAGGCTGTGTTCCAGCGTGATGAAGGCGAAGTGGTCTACGTGAAGAAGGCCGCGCCGAAAGTCGCAGATGCTGAAGCGACTGCTGAGCCAAAGAAGGACGAAGCGAAAGACGGCGAGAAGAAAGAAGACAAGGACGCGTGGATGCGCCAGTTCGACCGCCGCACCGTCGTCACCGGCCTCGCCGACAACGCGCATGTTCAAATCGTGTCGGGCCTCAAAGCGGGCGAAGAAGTCGCGCTCGAAGATCCGACGCTGCCCGCCGGCGCCAAGAAAGACGACAACGACGACTGATCCGCGGAACTCCTAAGAGCTAAGAGCCAGGAGCTAACAGCCATGAGCGCAATATTCAAATTCGAGGAGTGGCGTACGAGCGAGCCGAACGAAGCTGCACTGCCGAAGCCGCGTAAAGTCACCAGCAAAGCCCTGATCCAGCTCGAGAACATCCGCAAGGTGTACGACTCCGGCGAGAACGCGGTGGAGGCGTTGCGCGGCGTCGATGTGAAGATCGGGAGCGGTGAGTTCGTCTCGATCATCGGCCCGTCGGGCTCCGGCAAGTCGACGCTGATGCACATTCTTGGCTGCCTCGACTCCCCGACCGAAGGACGTTACTGGCTCGACGGCGAAGACGTCGCGGAGATGTCGCCGCGTCAGCTCGCGCGCATCCGTAATCAGAAAATCGGCTTCGTCTTCCAGACCTTCAACCTTCTCCCCCGCGCGACGATCTGGAAGAACGTCGAGCTGCCGCTGCTCTACGCCGGCATCAGCCGCGACGAGCGCCGCGAGCGCGCGATGGAAACGCTCCGCCGCGTCGGTCTCGACAAGCGCGCGAAGCACAAACCGGGCGAGCTCTCCGGCGGTCAGCGCCAGCGCGTCGCCATCGCACGCGCGCTCGTCAACAATCCGTCGCTGATTCTCGCCGATGAGCCGACCGGAAATCTCGATCAGAAAACCGGCTCGGAGATCATCGCGCTCTTCGAAGAATTCGCAGCCAACGGACAGACCATCATCCTCGTCACGCACGACCCCGCGATCGCCGCGCGCACCCAGCGCCGCGTGCGCATCGTCGACGGCTTAATTGCCAGCGAGGAGGACGCGTCGTGATTTTGTTCGAGTCCATCATCGACGGCATCCGCGACATCAAGGATCACTTCGGGCGCACGCTGCTGCAGCTCGTCGGCATCATCCTCGGCGCGGGCTCGATCGTGGCGACATTCTCCCTCTCCGTCGCCGGCAAAGAAGCGTCGATGAAGTTCTACAAAATGAGCGGTGGCATCGAGCGCATCTGGGTCGGCAACAAGCCGACCGGCAAAGTCACTCTCGACGCAAGGGCGCTCGCCTCGCAGGGACTCACGTACGCGGACGCGCTCGCGATCCGCAAAGAAGCGAAAGAAATCGACCTCGTCTCGCCCGCAGCGAACGAGGACATGATCCTGCGCTATCGCAGCCTCGAGAAACCGCGCTCGGTCATGGGCGTCACGCCCGCATATCAGCCGATCACCGACTTCCACGCCGCGCAGGGACGCTTCATCACCGACAACGATCTGATGAGCGCCGCACGCGTTGTCGTCCTCGGCACGGAGCGCGCCACCGAGTTTTTCGGAACGGAGAACCCGCTCGGGAAAACGATGACCATCAACGGCACCGGCTACGAAGTCGTCGGCGTGATGGAAGAGAAGTACTTCAGCTTCGATCAGAAACGGAACGCGCTGCGCTGGATGAATCGCCAGATGTACATCCCGATCACGACCATGATCTCGCGCAACGGCGGCTCGCTGCAGCACGGCAAGATCGCGTTCATGCACGTGCGCATGCGCAACATCAAGCGTCACGTCGAAGCGGTCGATGAAGTGAAGTCCATCCTCACTCGCCAGCACGGTGTCGCGGACTTCGAAGTGTTCTCGCGCGTCGCGAACCTGCGCCGCAACGAAGAGCAGAACAAGATGTACGACATCACGTTCATGGTCTGCGGCATCATCTCGCTGCTTGTCGGCGGGATCGTGGTCATGAACATCCAGCTCGCGAGCTTCAACGAGCGCGTGCGCGAGATCGGCACGCGCAAGGCCGTCGGCGCCGCGGGCTCGCAGATCTTCTTCCAGATGCTCACCGAGTCGCTGCTCGTGTCGCTGCTCGGCGGATTCCTCGGAATCTTCGTCGGCCAGTTCTTCACGAAAGGCATCTCCATGCTCACGCGCAACCCGGCCATCGTGACGCCGTCGACGATCATCAACGCGCTGATCTTCGCCGCCGGAACGGGCTTGTTCTTCGGCATGTACCCGGCGATCCGCGCGTCGCGCCTCAATCCCATCGAAGCGCTGAGGACGGAGTAATCATGCAAATCGGCGAATCCGTACGCACCAGCCTCGAAGAAGTGAAAGCGCATCCGCTGCGCTCGTTCTTCACGCTCGTCGGCATCATTCTCGGCACGCTCGCGCTCGTCGTCGTCATGTCCGTACTCGACGGCGTGCAGGCCGCAGTGTGGAAGGGCATCGACGACCTCGGCTTCGACGGTGTGTTGATCATGTCGAACAAGCAGCCGACCGATCGCGTCGAGCGCGCGAAGGCACACCTCTCGCGCGGCATGCGTGCCGAAGATGCGAAGTGGTTTGGCGATGCGGAGAACATTCGCGCGATTGCGCCCGTCGGCGAAACGCGCGCGGTCGTCACCGCGGGCACGTTCACGCGCCGCGTCGATGTGTACGGAGTCACTCCCGAATACGCGCAGATCAAGAATCGCAAGACGTCGCAGGGTCGCTTCATCACCGAGCGCGATTACCTCGGCAACGCGCCCGTCGTCGTTCTCGGATTCAAGCTCAAACAGCAACTCTTCGGCGGCGAAGACGCCATCGGCCGCCAGATCAACCTCGGCGGACGGCGTCTCACGGTCGTCGGGATCGGCACGAAGTTCAACATGGAATTCGTGAACGACGACGACATGCGCAAGGAGACCGGCGGCGCGTACGTACCGTGGACGCTCTACCGCGACATGTTCGGCCGCGCGAACGCGATCTCGTACATGCTCGCGAAGTCGACGTCGCCGGAGAAGAGCATCGATGCCGAGGATGAGGCTTCGCGGATCTATCACCGGGCGCATAACGGGATCAGCGACGTGCGCATCGACAACGTCGGCAAAGACATGCTCAAAGAGCGCTCGAACATCACGACGATCCTGCGCAACTGGCGCATCGTCTTCTTCTCGATCGCAGGCGTGTCGCTGCTCATCGGCGGCGTCGGCATCTTCTCCGTGCTCAAGATCTCGATCGGCGAGCGCCTCTTCGAGATCGGCCTGCGCAAATCGATGGGCGCGAGCGACGCCGAGATTTTCATGCAGTTCCTGATCGAGTCGGTGACGCTCTCCATCGTCGGCGCGACCGTCGGACTCGGCCTCGGCACGCTGTTCGTGAAAGTGATCTCCGGCTTCTTCCCGGCGGGCTTGCCGGTGTCGATGTTCGGACTCACCGTCGCGAGCGGCTTCGCGATCGCCGTCGGATTGTTCGCCGGCATCTACCCGTCGCTGACCGCGTCGCGCCTCGAGCCGGTGGAAGCGTTGCGTTCGTAGCGTTATCCTCGCGTGCATGCGCACGCTGCTACGAATCGGCCTCGCTCTCGCCGCCGTCATCACCGCCGCCGCGATCGTTTCGTCCCTGACCGTGACGGCGTCCGCGCAACCGCGCCTCACGCCCGAGCAGGAGAAGCAACGCGCCGAGAAGCGCGTCACGTACAAGGTCACCGACGAGATGGTGCGGCACAGCCGCATCCGCGACATTCTTTACTTCGCCGGCACTGCCTACAGCCTCGGCGTGCTGCTGCTCATTCTCGGAACAGGGTGGGCGAGAAAAATGCGCGATGTGGCCGAACGCATCGCGCGATGGCCATACGTCGCAGCGATGCTCTTCATCGCGATGTTCACCATCGTCGACACGCTGCTCGAGTTTCCGCTCGCGTACTACAGCGGATTCGTGCTGCCGCACAAGTTCGACCTTACTGAGCAGACGTTTCCCGCGTGGCTCTGGGACTTCACGAAGGAGCTGCTGATCGGAATCGTGGTCAGCGCCGTGCTCGGCGGGCTCGTGCTGCTCGCGATGCGCAGGATCCGCCGGTGGTGGCTCGTCGTCTGGATCGCATCGATCCCGATCCTCATTCTGATCGTCGTCGTCGTGCCGGTCTTCATCGACCCGATGTTCAACAAATTCGAGCCGCTAAAGGACCAGGTGCTCAAACAGCGACTGCTCGATCTCGCGTCGAAAGCGGGCATCGAAGGCAGCCGCGTCTACGAAGTCGACAAATCGAAGCAGACGAAGACCATGAACGCATACGTCACCGGCATCGGCCCGACGAAGCGCATCGTGTTGTGGGACACCATCCTCGCGAAGATGAACCACGACGAGCTCATCGCCGTCATGGGTCACGAGATGGGGCACTACGTTCTGAAGCACATGTGGAAGGGGCTCGCCTTCGGCTTCGTCGTCTCGTTCTTCGTGCTGCTCATCGGCCAGAAGTTCTACGAACGCGGCATCGGACGTTTCGGCATTCGCGCGCCGGGCGATCCCGCGTCGTGGCCGTGGTTCCTCGTCGTAGTAAGTGTCCTGTTCTTTTTCCTCACTCCGGTCCTGTCCGGCTACTCACGTTGGCAGGAACATCAGTCGGACATCTTTTCTCTCGAGCTGACTCACGACAACGTTTCGCTCGCGAGCGCATTTGTGAAGCTGACCGAAGATTCGAAGCAGAACCCGAAACCGCCCGCATTCATCGAGTTCTGGCGCTACAGCCATCCGTCGATCGCCCGGCGCGTCGAGTTCGCGCTGAACTACAAGCCGTGGGAGAAAGGCGAGCCGAATCAGTTGTGGAAAGGGAAGTGACGTGAACGAATACACCGCAACCGTGCGCTGGCAGCGCGACGGCGCGAAATTCGCCGACAACCGCTACGCCCGCGATCACGAGTGGCAGTTCGACGGCGGCACGAGCGTGCCCGCATCCGCATCGCCGGCACACGTACCATCCGGCTGCGCGCGCGCGGATGCCGTCGATCCCGAGGAGGCGTTCGTCGCCTCACTGTCGAGCTGCCACATGTTGTGGTTCCTCTCGATCGCCGCCAAGCGCGGCTTCGTCGTCGAGTCCTACGCCGACCACGCCGTCGGCGTGATGGAGAAAAACGAAAACGGCAAACTCGCCATCACGCGTGTGACGTTGAACCCAAACGTCCAGTTCGCCGAGCGCACGCCCACGCGTGAGGAACACGAAGTGCTCCACCACCGCGCACACGAAGAATGCTTCCTCGCCAATTCCGTGAAGACGGTGGTGGAGGTGGTGCTAAATTAATAGCGATGGCGACGAAGACGAAGGCGCGGAAGCGCACGCGAAAGTGGCCGAAGATCAAGATCGAGCCGGCGACGGCGTCGGAGATCCTGGCGGATCACAACATCACTGCTGCTGAAATGCGCCGTGTGCGACGCATCGTAGCTGCGGTCCGCGCGAGTGAGGCAAAAGCAGAACCTCGCCGTAAAGTCAGACGCGCGGTCGCGAAGTAGTCGTGCATGCCGCCTGAGGTAAAGCGCGTCTTCCTGAATGTACCGTTCGACCGCGCATACGAACCGCTGTTTGTCGCGCTCGTCGGGACGCTCGTTTTTCTCGAACAGAACCCGCACTGCGTGCTTGAGATCCCGGAGACCGGCGAAGGCCGTCTCGTTCGCATTTTCGAGTTGATGCGTGCGTGCCGTACGTCGATTCACGACGTCAGCCGTGTCGGGACTCCCGTTCGATTCAACATGCCGTTCGAGCTCGGCCTCGCGTGCGGAATGAAGCTCTCCAATCCCGGCGATCACGAAGTGCTCGTTTTTGACAAGAAGCCGTACAGAATCGATCGAACGCTGAGCGACTACAAGGGACGCGATCCGCTCATCCATCACAATCGGCCGGCGGGTGTCGTCGCGTGTCTTCTCGATGTGTTCGAGGCCGGGCCGTCGATTTCCGCCGCTCTCATTCGACGAAGCCTCGAAATGCTCGCGAAAACGATGCAGAACCTCAAGCGCGAGCTTGCGGTGAATTCCCTCTTTCGTCCTGCTCTGTTTCGGTTTCTTCTCAGCGCCGCAACCGATATCGGCATCAATGAAGGGCTGATTCGGCGCTGATTACACCGACGGTCGGGCAACGTCGATTCTCACTGCCACTTCACGACCCATTCGCAATTCGCCTCTCCCTTCGCGAAGCAGCGCGTCTGCTCGACGCTCACTTGCTTCACGCCGGTGAGCTGCGCGAGCCGCTCGATCCAGCCGGTGATGCGCGAACAGCCCGCGGTCTCCGACGGAAAATTCACGAGGCGGATGCGCGC
>Ga0307468_100000227_pt1 | contig 13360 bp, 11 predicted proteins | sample atmdna_FD_203085 | JGI IMG/M metagenome (GOLD analysis project Ga0307468, IMG submission 203085) | Hardwood forest soil microbial communities from Morgan-Monroe State Forest, Indiana, United States - atmos_gases AM2C_05 | ecosystem: Environmental > Terrestrial > Soil > Temperate forest > Bulk...
AGCGAAATGCCCGAGGCCTCCGCTGACCGCTTCCTCGTTGCGCGCATGTTGCGCGGGGACGAGCTCGCGTTCTCCGAATTCTTCGATGCGAGCTTCGCGTCGCTGTTCCGCTTCGCGTTGCCGCGCGTTTCGGGCGATGAAGATGCGGCCGAGGAGGTCGTGCAGTCGACGCTGTGCCGGGCGGTGCGCAAGATCTCGACGTGGCGCGGCGAGGCGTCGCTGCTGACGTGGCTCTGCACGATCTGCCGCCACGAGATCAGCAACTTCTATCAACAGCGGAAGAAGGCGCCGCCGATGCTCGACCTCACCGAAGACGTTCCCGAGATCCGCGCCGCGCTCGAATCCCTCGGCGCCGGCACATCGGAGCTGCAGCGCCGCGAGACCGCGCGCATCGTGCAGCTCGTGCTCGATCAACTGCCGTCGCATTACGGCGACGCGCTCGAGTGGAAGTACATCGAAGGCCATTCCGTCGCCGAGATCGCCGAGCGCCTCGGGGTCGCGACCAAAGCGGCCGAATCGCTCCTCACCCGCGCGCGCGGCGCGTTCCGCGATGCATTCACGGCCGTGTACGGCCGCTGGTCGGAGGCGGAATCATGAACGACGAACAGAACGACGATCCGATCGCGACACTCATTCGCCTCGCCGGCCCGCGCACGCGCGTGAGCGATGCGCGTACCGCACGCATCCGCGAAGCCGTGCATGACGAGTGGATGCGCACGACGCAGCGACGCGATCACATGCGCTTCTTCGCGATCGCCGCGACGATCGTGATCGCGATCCTCGGCGGCTATCTGACCTTGCGTCCGAAGCCCGTGACTCCCGTCGAGCGACTCGTTGCGACGACCGATCACGCGACATCACTCGACTGGCGCGGCGTGACATTGCGTCTCGACAAGGCAACCAGAATCCGCTTCGTGTCCGACGACGCGATCGCACTCGACCGCGGCGCAATCTATTTCGACGGCAACGGCGCACACCGCGAAGTCCGCACAACGTTCGGCACCATTCGCGACATCGGAACGCAGTACGAAGCGCGCCTCGATGACGCGCTGCACATCCGCGTGCGCGAAGGTCGCGTCGACTTCCGCGGCAACGTGATCGACGCCGGCAACGAGCTCGTCGCGACGAAGTCGGGAGCGATCGCGCGCAACACGATCGCGCGCAGCGGAGACGCATGGGCGTGGATCGAAGAGGCCGCGCCGCCGATGCGGCTCGAAGGGATGACGCTGCGCGACGCGCTCACTCGTATCGCGCGCGAAAAAGGTCTCGAGCTCGACGACGTGCCCAATGGTGACAAGCGATTGCACGGCGACATCGCACTCACGCCAAGCGAAGCGCTCGACGCGGCCACCGCCGCGGCCGGCGTGAGCTATCGCATCCACGGCGAGCAGCTCGTCATCGAGAGGAAATAGAAAATGCTCCGCCGATCGCTGTTTCTCGTGCTCGCGGTGTGCCTGCACGCGAGCGTCGCAAGCGCGGCGCGCTATGCCGGCCGCCCACTTGCGGACGCGCTGCACGATCTGCAGTCGCGCGGACTCCGCTTGATCTACAGCGACGACGTCGTCACGCCATCGATGATCGTGAAGCAGGAGCCGCGCGCCATCGAGCCGCGCCGCATTCTCGATGAGCTGCTGCGCGAGCATCGACTGCACGCGATCGACGGACCGCGCGGAAGTCTGCTCATCGTGCGCGACGAAGTCCCGCGGGAAACGCAAAAGAAGATCGTCATGCCGGTCGCGCTCGCGGAGATCGTCGTCACACCGAGCCGCTTCGAGATCCTCTCCGCGCAACCCGAGCAACGCCAATTCCTCGGACGCGACGAAGTGCGCGCGATTCCACATCTCTCCGACGACGTGTTTCGCGCGATCGCACGCATCCCGGGACTGACGTCGCGCGACGAGAGCGCACGCGTGAACATTCGCGGCGGTGCCGAGGATGAAGTGCTCGCGATCGTCGACGGCGCGGAGATCTACGATCCCTATCACCTCAAAGATCTCTTCCGCGCGTTCAGCACGATCGACGCGGAAGCGATCGGCTCCGTCGACGTGCTGACCGGCGGATTCCCTGCGCAGTACGGCGGGCGCATGAGCGGCGTGATCGACATCAACACGATCGCACCCGAGTCGCGCCATGCCGAGGCGGGAGTCGGATTGCTCAACGCACGCGTGATGTCGTACGGGACATTCGATGACGCGCGTGGCCAATGGCTCGTGTCGTTTCGTCGCGGCTACCTGCGCGAGATGCTCGACCTCATCAGCGTCGACAGCGAAGTCGATCCGCACTACTACGACCTGATCGGCAAAGTGCAGTGGACGATCGGCGACGCTGCGCTCGCGTCGCTGCATGTGCTCGCGTCGCGCGATCTGATGAAGACCGTCAACACGTTCGACGCCGACGCGAACGCGCGCTACGACGACACGTACGTCTGGCTGAATCTGCGCGGCTCGCTGAACGCGAAACTGTTCGCGCAGAGCGTGTTGTCGTACGGCCGCTTCGGCCGCTCGCGCCGCGGCACGTTCACCGACACCCAGAACGAGCGCGGCTCGCTCGACGATCGGCGCAAGACCGATTTCGTCGCGTGGAAAAACGACGCATCGCTCGATCTCACGCCGCGCAACGTCGTGAAGGGCGGCGTCACGCTGCGGCGACTCCGCGCACGCTACGACTACACCAGCTCCGCCACGACGTTCTTCACGCCGTTCACGATCGGCCAGCCTCCGCTGCAGCGCGATCGCGTCGCGCACGTGCGCGCGTCGTCGACGGAGCTCGCAGCGTACGCCGCCGATCGCATGCAGCTCGGCGAGCGCATCGTCGCGGAGCTCGGCGTGCGCGTCGAAAACGAATCGCACACGCCCGACGGCACGCATGTGAGTCCGCGCGTGAACGTGTCGTGGTTCGCAAGCGATCGCACGATCGTGCGCGCTGCGTGGGGCCGCTTCGTTCAGCCCGAGGCGATTCATGAGTTGCCGGTGGAAGACGGTGTGACGCAATTCGAAGGGGCGCAGCGCGCGGAACATCGCATCCTCGGCATCGAGCAACGCATCGGCAACAGCATCAGCGCGCGCGTCGAGCTCTACGACAAAACGTTCTCGCAGCTCCGTCCGCGTTTCGAAAATCTCTACAACCGCCTCGTGATTTTTCCCGAGCTGCGCGCCGATCGCATGCGCATCGCTCCCGAACGCGGCTCCGCGCGCGGCGCGGAAATCCTCGCGCGCTACAACAGCGGCCGCGCGATCAGCGGATGGCTCAGCTACGCGCACGCAACCGTCGAAGATCGTATCGACGGCGTCGACGTGCCGCGCTCGTGGGATCAGCGCAACAGCGCGAACTTCAGCGTCAACTATCGCGCGAGCGAGCGCTGGAACGTCAACGTCGCCGGCACGTGGCACACCGGCTGGCCGACCACGCCCGTGATCGCGCGCCTCGCAAGCAATCAACTCATCAGCGTCCTCGGCCCGCTCAACTCGGATCGCCTGCCGAACTACCGCCGCATCGACCTCCGCGTGAGCCGCAACGCCGGCGCACTCGGACTCTTCCTCGAGCTGTTCAACGTCCTCAACTGCTCGAACGCGCAACGCGTAGAGGCGTTCACGTTCACCCTGCAATCGAACGGCGACGTGACCACCGCTCCGATCACCGAAGCCGTGTTCGGAGTCGTGCCATCGTTCGGCGTCACCTGGAGGTTCTGATCATGAAACGCGCACTCATCATCATTCCGATTCTTCTCATCACGATTGGCGCGACGCGACGCCGCGCGGTCACGCCGCCGATGGGGCCGACGTACAACAAAGAAATCGTGCGCATCCTGCAGACGCACTGTCAGTCGTGTCATCACGAAGGCGACATCGCGCCGTTTCCGCTGATGTCGTATCGCGATGCCATTGCGCACGCGACCGAGATCAAGTTCATGACGAAGGCACGCCTGATGCCGCCCTGGAAAGCGGCCGCCGGTTGCGGCGAGTTCGCCGGCGAGCGGACGATGCCGCAGCGCGACATCGACACGATCGCGCAGTGGGTCGACAACGGCGCGCCCGAAGGAAACGCGTCGGATCTCCCAACTCCGCGCACGTTCGACGGCGGCTGGCCCCTCGGCACACCCGACATCACGCTGTCGATGTCGAAAGACTTCACGCCGCCCGCGACGCGCGACGAATATCGCTGCTTCTCGCTGCCGCTGAATGCGACCAACGATCTCAACGTCGCCGCCGTCGATTACCGGCCCGGCGATCGCGCGACCGTGCATCACGTCATCACGTATCTCGATCCGACAGGCGCAAGCGCACAACTCGACAAGACCGGTGGCGGCTACACCTGCTTCGGCGGCCCGGGCCTCGACAACGCCGCGCCGCTCGGCGGCTGGTCTCCGGGCGCGCGGCCGACGCCGCTGCCCGACGGCATCGCGATCCGCATTCCGAAAAACGCGCGCGCGATCATGCAGGTCCACTATCACCCGATGTTCGGCAAAGTCCTCCCCGATCGCACGGAGATGGGGATCTATCTCGCCAAGGGAGAGGTCCGCAAGGAATTGCATTACGCCGTCATCGACAACGACCACTTCGTCATCCCCGCCGGCGCGCAGAACTACAAAGTCGAGGAAAGCGCAACCCTGCCGATCGACATGGAGATCTACTCCGTCTATCCCCACGGACATCTGCTGCTGCAACGCATGAACGTCGAAGCCGTGCTCCCGAACGGCGACAAACAATGCATGATCCAAATCCCCGCCTACGACTTCAATTGGCAGGGCAACTACGTTTACAAGACGCCACTCTCCGTGCCGAAAGGCGCCAAACTCCACATCGAAGGCTATTACGACAACTCCACGTCGAACTTCCGCAACCCCAACGCCCCCCCGCGCGACGTTGGGTTCGGCGAGGCGAGCACGGATGAGATGTGTTTGGCGTTGGTGGGGTACGTAAGCCCGTAGCCCCGTGCGTCAGCGCGGGGCCACTCGGGGATGCGGTGGCCAAGATTGCAAAGCCCGCCGGCCTTTTCGGCGGGCGACACGCTTTGCGATTCACGCTTCGAAACAAGATTGCCTATCATTCCCACTGGCCATGAAACGAAAACAGAGAGCCACGGACGAACAGATCGAAGCGGAAGTCTTCGCAAAACGAGGGGATGCGACGGCTTGGAAAGTGCTCCCATTCGTCCCGGCATCCAAGTCGCCTCGGCCACCCTGGATGCTGCGCACAGAGCAACGCTGAGGCTGCGGCTTCTCTCCTCACGCCAAGTGCCGCCCGCCGAACCCGGCGGGCTTTGCAATCCGGGCCACCGCATCGTGACATTCCCCGGGCTTACGCCACGGGGCTATGTTTTGCCATTCCCCGCGGAGCGGGGCGGCGAGCGCGACGAGGAGGAGCAGCGCGATGTTGCGGAAGTTCATGGACGTCGATCGCGAACGTCGCCGCGGAGCTGCTCAGCGGACGCATCGCGATGGCACGCGGCGATCGCGCCGCAGCGATCGATGCGTATCGGCGCGCGGTTGCTGCCGAGGATGCGCTCGATTACGACGAGCCCGCGGACTGGTACTACCCGACGCGCGAAACCCTCGGCGCCGCGCTGCTGCGCAACCAACAATTCGCGGAGGCGGAGAAGGTGTTCCGCGACGATCTGCAGCGCAATCCGCGGAACCCGCGCTCACTGTGGGGACTCGCAGAATCGCTGCGTGCGCAAGGCAAGAGCGCAGCGAAGCCGCGCGCGGAGTTTGCGAAAGCGTGGAAGGATGGGGCGTTGAAGGTGGAGGATTTGTAGTTATCGGAACGTATCGCAATCCTCGATCCGCCCCGACTCGAACCCGCGCTGGAACCATTGCACGCGTTGCGCGGATGATCCGTGCGTGAACGAGTCCGGATTCACGCGGCGTCCCGCGGCGCGCTGCAAGCGATCGTCGCCGACTGCGGCCGCGGCGTCGATCCCCTCCTCCGCGTCGCCCGATTCGAGAACGTTGCGCTGCTGCGTCGAGTGCGCCCAGATGCCGGCGTAGCAATCGGCCTGTAATTCGACGGCGACGGAATCGCCTTTCCCGTGCTCGCTGGTGATGCCCTGCAGGTTCTGCACGTGATGGCCGATCTCGTGCGCGATCACGTACGCCTCCGCGAAATCGCCCGGCGCGCCGAAGCGCTGATGCAGTTCGTCGTAGAACGAGAGGTCGATGTACACCTTCTCGTCCGCCGGGCAATAGAACGGACCCGTCGCCGCCTCGGCGTAGCCGCACGCGGAATCGATCGAGTCGCGGAACAGCACGAGCTTCGCGTGGCGATAGCGCGGCAATTGCTGCTCCCACGTCGCCTGCGCGTCGTCGAGCACGAACGAGACGAACTCCACCTCGCGCCGCTCCTCGGGTGACTCCGCGACGGTTTCCGTCTGCGCCCGCGTGTTCTGCGAGCCTCCCCCGCTGCCGTCGACGAGCGTGAAGAAGTTCTTCCCGAAGATCAGGCTGAGCACCAGCAGCACGACTGCGCCGCCGCAGCCGATCTGCGGCGTTCTGCCAAATCCTCCACCCGAGCCGCGGCGATCTTCGACGTCGGAGCTGACGCCTCCCGGTGTCCAACGCATCGGCGGAACTCTACTGCAACCTGCCGGCCATGTGGGACAGTCTGAAGCCCTCCCTGGACGGCGGACTTATAGTCCGCCGGGTTTCGCGCAAGAATCGGCGGACTATTAAGTCCGCCGTCCAGGTGCCGTTTCCTCCCGGGCCGGTTCTGCGTCTAAGCAACCGATACGAAAGGAAGCAGCATGCCCAAGTTCGCCGCGGTTCTGGCAGTCGTCGCGTTGGTCTCTTGTCATCAGGCGAAGCAGGAAACGGTGTCGTTCAACGGGCGGCGCGCCGCGCCGAAGCCGGCAACGCTCCTGCCGTACTACGAAGTCGACGCTGCGCAAGCGCCGGCAGATGGGACTCTCAATTCCGAGGAGTATGGACGCTTCGACGAGAACCCGTTCCTCCGCGCGACCGACAATCCCCTATCCACATTCTCCATCGACGTCGATCGCGCCTCGTACGCGAACGTCCGTCGTTTCCTCACGTCCGGACAGCGCCCGCCGCGCGACGCCGTCCGCATCGAGGAGATGGTCAACTACTTTACGTATGACTACGCCGAGCCCGCGGGCAGCGATCCGTTCTCGATCACGACCGAGCTGGCCGCGTGTCCTTGGAACGAGAAGCACAAGCTGCTCCTCGTCGGATTGCAGGGCCGCCGCATGAAGACGGAGTCGCTGCCGCCGAACAATCTCGTGTTCCTCCTCGACGTCTCCGGCTCGATGATGTCGCCCGACAAACTGCCGCTCGTGAAAGACGCGCTGGCGCTGCTCGTCGAGCAGATGCGCCCGATCGATCGTGTCGCGATCGTCGTCTACGCCGGCAGCGCGGGCCTCGTGCTTCCGTCGACGCCCGGCTCCGAGAAAGCGGCGATCCTCGAAGCGATTCAACAGCTCGAGGCCGGCGGCTCCACCGCCGGCGGCGAAGGGATCAAGCTCGCGTACAAGATCGCGAAGGAAAATTTCAACGACGAAGGCAACAACCGCGTGATCCTCGCGACCGACGGAGATTTCAACGTCGGCATCACCGGCGACGGCGAGCTCGAACAGCTCATCGAGGAAAAGCGCAACGACGACATCTTCCTCACGGTCCTCGGATTCGGCACCGGCAACATCAAAGACTCGAAGATGGAGCTGCTCGCCGACAAGGGCAACGGCAATTACGCGTACGTCGATTCGCTCAGCGAAGCGCGCAAGGTGCTCGTGCACGAGATGGGCGGCACGCTCTTCACGATCGCGAAGGACGTGAAGATCCAGGTCGAGTTCAATCCAACACGCGTCGGCGCGTATCGATTGATCGGCTACGAAAATCGCCTGCTCAACAAAGAGGATTTCAACAACGACAAGAAGGACGCGGGCGAGCTCGGCGCCGGCCACTCCGTCACCGCGCTCTACGAAGTGATCCCGCCCGGCGAAGACGTGCCGAACGCGAACGTCGACGCGCTGAAGTACCAGAAATCGGATGCGGTCGCGTCATCGGAGCTCGCGACGATCAAGCTGCGCTACAAAGATCCGAAAGGCGACACGAGCAAATTGCTGTCGGAGATCGTCAGCGACGCGCCGGCCGCGATGATGTCGGACAACCTACGCCTCGCCGCCGCCGTCGCGGAGTTCGGCATGCTCCTGCGCAACTCGGAACACAAAGGACAGTCGACCTTCGAAGACGTGATGGAGCTCGCCACGAGCGTGCGCGCGGAGGATGAGGAGGGCTACCGCCGCGATTTCCTCGCGCTGGTGGCGCGCGCGAAGGGATTGGGATGAGGGGATCGAGTGATCGGTGATCCGTGATCGGCGCGGAGCACCACCACGATCACAGGGCACAGATCACCGATCACTTACACTTCGCCCGTGAACAAATCGCGTTTCGAAGACATCGAGCCCCAACCGAGCATCGACAGCCTCCTTCGCTCGGTGCAAATGCATCATGTCCAGCTCAGCGCGCTGGCCGACACGAAAGCGAGCATTCTCATCACCGTGTCGTCCATCGCGCTGACGATCGCGCTGAGCCGCTCGAACGATCCGCATCTGCGTCCCGCGCTGCTCACGCTTGCGATCGCGTGCCTGCTCTCGCTGCTGCTCGCGATCATCGCAGTGTTGCCGACGTTCGCGCCGCGCGAGATCCGCAACGTGCTGTTCTTCGGCCATTTCAGCTCGATGACCGAGGAGGCGTTCCTCGACGAGATGGAGAAGATCATGCGCTCCGACTCGGCGCTGTACGAGGCCGCGCTGCGCGACATCTACTCGCACGGCATGTACCTCTACAAAAAGAAATATCGCTTCCTGCGATTCGCTTACGTCGCGCTGCTCGCGGGCTTCATCCTCGCGACGGCTGTCGAGCTGTGGGTCATGTGGATGTGACCGCGCGCGCGAGCTCCGCGTAAACCTCGCGCACCGCGTTTTCCTCTTTCGACGAAAACATCACGCCCGGGAACCAGCCGATCTCGTTGAGATGATCGGCGCGGAACGGGAACTGGCGAATCTCCGCGCGCTCCGCGTTCCACTCCTGCGACGACACCGGCACGAGTCCGTCGTTCGGTCCGACGTGCTTCTCGAGAAAGCGCCACGACGGAATCAGCGGCGTGAAGACCTTGTGCATCTCCTCCTCGTACGCACTCACCGCGATGTAGCGAACGCCATTCGACCCCTCGGCATCCGCCGCGCGAACATTGAACGCGCCGCACGCTTCGACGGTGAGATCGTGGAAGCCGTCGAGATCGAGATACGGCTTGAGCGCGGAGACGAGCTTGTCGCCGCCCTTGCCGAGGAGCTCGTCGGCGAGGAGCGAGCCATTGTGGGGAGTGGCGATCGTCGTGAGCGACGCGACGCGATCGGCCATGCCGAGGTCCACGATCATGTGGCGCGCGTCGAGCCCGCCCATGCTGTGCGCGATGATGTGCACCTTCGCACTCGTCGTCGCCGCGAGAATCTTCTCCCGCAGCGTGTGCGCCCGCGTCTCGACGGACGCCGCAAACTCGACATGCGTCTCGATCGCCTCGAACCCGCGCTCGCGCAGATAGTCGCGGACGCCGTTGTAATAGTGCGGCCCGAGGTTCGAGCCCTTCTTCTCCCGGAGCGATACGAACAGCTCGTCGAAGCGCGCGATGCCGTGGTGGAGGATGATGGGATAGTCGTTCACGAGCTGCATAGTTACATAGTGCGTCCATCTCTCGAACAATCTGTCGCGTAGACCGGCGGAGGATCCTCCGTGCAAGCCGGATGTTCCGTGCGACCCGGCAGATTCACCCTGCACTCCGGTGGATTCTCCGTGCACTCCGGCGGACTCTCCGTGCACTCCGGCGGACTCTCCGTGCACTCCGGCCGATTCTCCGTGCACTCCGGCCGATTCTCCGTGCATTCCGGCGGACTCTCCGTGCACTCCGGCGGATTCTCCGTGCACTCCGGCGGACTCTCCGTGCACTCCGGCGGACTCTCCGTGCGAACCGCAGTGAACGCTCAGTTCACGCGCGCAGCGCTGACTTTGATGTTTCGCTTCGAGGTGCTGCGCAGGCTCTTCGGTCAACATAGGAGCAAACATTCCTGTTCCTGTCATGGGCAACGCACGCCATCAGACGTCGACATCCGCGAACGGCAGATGATTGGCGGGAGTGATGTGGACATTCTTCACTTTTCGCGACCGGATGGCCGTCGAGGCTCCGTAGACGAGCGGGACCAGAATCGCTTCCCGCTCGATCATGTCCGTGATCACTTTCCGGTTCGCCGGCGAAGGATCCGCGCGGTAGGCGACGAGCGCGGCGTCCATCTCCGGTCTATCCCAGCGAGCCAGGTTCGAAAGGTATTGGTTCTTCGTCGAAACCTGTGCCGAGTGCAGGAGCGACTCGTAGAACTCGGCGGGATCCGGATTGTCGGCGACCCAACCGGCGAGGGCCATGTCGTACTCGCCGCGCGCCAGCGTACGGAAAAAGTCTTCGGCGCTTTTCGTCACGAGGAGCTCGACCACGATTCCGTAGTCTCGCAGTTGACGCGCGATCTCATCGGCCGAAGGAAGCGGCTTGAGAATGTAAGGCCGCGGCGCCCAGGGCACGACCAGCGTCAGTCGCGGGGGCCGCGTCGCGTATCTCCGCAGCAGCTCGCGATCGCGTTTCTCGATCTTGCCGGCGGCGTTTCCCATCATCGGAGGAATGATGTCTGCCGCCGTGAACGCGAGATGATTGCGCTCGTAGTTGATCTGTGCGATCGGTGTCGTATCGATGGCGTGCTGCAGAGCGCGACGCAGACTCGGATCGGTGAGCGGAGCCTTCTGACTGTTGAAGTACAGAATGCTCGTGGAGTTGCTCGGCAACTGCATCGGCTGATAGCCGGTGATTCCGTACTTGGCGACCTCGTTGACCGAAAGATTCAAGGTGAGATCGATCTCTCCGCGCTTCGCTGCCTCGATGAGCCGGAGCGGCGTTCCATCAGCCTCCGCAGGATAAATGGCGAAGAACAGGTCATCGATGTGAGCCTTGTTCCAGTACTTCGCATTGCGCTCGAGATGAGCCACGCCGGCCTGTTGGATGGCCTGCATCGTCGTTCCCGGTGCCAGAAGATAGGGACCCGTCCCGACGAAGTTGCTCCCACGCTCCAGGACGATGGCCGTGTTCCATTGCGTGAGCACCATGTCGAAGCGAGGACTCGGCCCCGACATCGTGAACACCACGCGATCGTTCACGGCGGACACGGTCGCGCGTCCGAAGAGCGCCTTCGTTTTCGCGAGCGATCCCGCCGCGTTCTGCGCCGTGAGGGGCGTCCCGTCGGAGAAGACGACGCCCTCACGGACCGCTGCGGAATAGATCGGCCGGTCGCCTCCACGCTCCTGACGCAGCTTCTCGGCAAAAAGCCATGGCGCGATGGCTCCCGTCGGAAGCACCGTGTAGGGCGTCTCGAAGATCTGCTCGAGAACGAGCGCGGTGATCGTGTCCCCGGCCTGACGCGGATCCATCGAGCCAAGCGCGCTCAGAACACCGACGCGAAGCGACTTTCTTGCAGCGGTCGACGACGCGGCAGACACAGTGGACGAGTTGGCGCTGCTCATGGGTACAGACTAGCAGTGCCTTGCGTGAGAGCTGTTAAGGTGCTGTGAGAACTCCACTCTTCTGAACACGTAATGTTCCGGCCAGCATGAACGCGACCGCACTGTCGGAAAGCGCCTGAAGCCCGCGTGAGATCTCGCCGATGTTCTGTGTATTGATGGCGAGTGGGATATGCACCAGAAAGACCCAGCTGAAGAGCATGATTCCCGATAGCGTCGCCGCCAGACGTGCCGTTCCCGGCACGAGGACACCCACCCCTCCGGCGATCAGCGCGATTGCGGCAAAGTAGGTCCAGAACAAATGCGCCGGAATCCACGGCGGGATCAGGCTCGCTACGTATTGGGCGTACGGGAAGTGGGCCGCACCGCAATAGGCCAGAAATGCGCCGAGCGCCCACGGCGCGAAGCGCGTTGCCTTTTCGAAAAAGCGGTCGAGAGCGCTGCGCGGCGATCCGTCGCATGGAGCCGCAGCCAGGCACACACCACCGAGCAGCGCCAGCGTCATCAAAGGATCCACCCACACATACCCCATCGAGGCATGCGCAAGCGCCACGGGCAGACCGAACCCGAAGAACAACACGAGCAGGAGCGTCCCGAGTGCGATGGCCGCCGCCACAACCGTTCTCGGTACGAGTAAGCCAATGCCGATGAGAATGAAGAGCACGCCGAACAGGTAGACCAGCCACAGCGGCGGGATCCGGCCGGGATGCACCGGCACGAGGTTCACGAAGCGGCCCGTCACGAGTTGGTAGAGCCCCGACGCGACGACCGACAGAGCGAAGAAGAGCCGGCCGATCCTCAGCTGCAGCGATGGCGGTTCCGGAGAATCGAGCTCGCTCATCGCCGCGAAGCTAGCATGCAGGCGGTCTCGCGATGAGGGACAACTTGTGACACTTGCAGTGGCGCCGGTCAACGGTCATTGATCACCGCGAGATGGGATGATTGATGCCTTTCTTGGTAATACGGGTTCGAATCCCGTAAGCGCTACCAAATGAAATCCACTATCACCCCTCGTGAGTCCGCAACGGCATCCGACCTAATCAGATTGCATGGTCGTCTCCCGGACGATCAGTTCATAGGAGGGGTCGCTCAGAACGTGTCCGTCGATGTCGCTTTCGGTCCACCGGACATTGTTCATGTATGCCACGAGGTTGAGGCATTCGGCGAAGACGTCGGAATGCTCCTTGACCTGCAGCCGGATCTCGAGCGGTGTCTTCCACGGGATGTTCCGCGTCTTGCGAAAGTTGCGCAACGCCGTGATGAGGCGGATCAGTGCATCGACGCCAGTTGTTGCGTTCTCCTGAGAGTCCGCTGCAGCCGTCGGCCATGCGGCCTGCATCAGCCAGCCCTCATTACCCAGTTTCTGCCAGACGTCTTCGGTGATGAAGGGAATGAATGGATGCAACAGCCGCAGATAGGTCTCGAGCACGTTGCGGCGCGTCGCCATGGTTTCCGGAAGGGCCGCCATTGACGGCTCCTTCGCCGCCTCCAGGTAGAAGTCGCAGAACTGCGTCTGGAACGAGTGGCGCAGATCGTCTCCCACCTCCCCAAATGAATACCTCTCGAACGCGGCCGTCGTGTTGCGGACCGCGTCGCTGGCGCGGGCGAGCATCCAGCGGTTCACCGGATGCTGCGCTTCGCTCACGTTGAACCCGGGCGCCGGTTCGCTCATGGCCACGAGCTTTGACGCGTTCCAGAGCTTGTTGACGAATCGCGCGGCGCCAGTGATCTTTTCCTTGCCCACCCGCGTATCGCGGCCCGCCGAGGTACCGGCGACCAGTGCGAACCGGAGCG
>Ga0307468_100000228_pt1 | contig 13319 bp, 12 predicted proteins | sample atmdna_FD_203085 | JGI IMG/M metagenome (GOLD analysis project Ga0307468, IMG submission 203085) | Hardwood forest soil microbial communities from Morgan-Monroe State Forest, Indiana, United States - atmos_gases AM2C_05 | ecosystem: Environmental > Terrestrial > Soil > Temperate forest > Bulk...
GCGGATCACCTGGATCAATCACGCGACGATGCTCGTGCAGATGGACGGCGTGAACGTTCTCACCGATCCGATCTGGTCGGATCGCTGCTCGCCGGTTTCGTTCGCGGGGCCGAAGCGGCATCGCGCGCCGGGGATTCGTTTCGACGATCTTCCGCCGCTCGATGCGGTGCTCGTCAGCCACAACCACTACGATCATCTCGACGTCGCGACGTTGCGCCGGCTCGGCAACGTGCCGAAGATCACGCCGCTCGGGAACTCCGCGTTGATGGCGCGGAACGGCGTCGCCGGTGCGCGCGATCTCGATTGGTGGCAATCGACGAAGGTCTCCGATCGCGTGACGGTTACGCTCGTGCCGTCGCAGCATTTCTGCGCGCGCGCGATCTCCGACAAGGACGCGACGCTGTGGGGCGGCTTCGTGATCAGCGGTCCGTCGGGCAATGTCTACTTCGCCGGCGATACGGGATGGGGACGGCACTTCGAACGGATCGCGCAGCACTTCGGATCGATCCGCGTCGCGCTGCTGCCGATCGGCGCGTATCTGCCGCGATGGTTCATGAAGCCCGCGCACATCGCGCCTGAGGAAGCGGTGGACGCGCATCACGTACTTCGCGCGCGCACCAGCATCGCGATGCACTTCGGCACGTTTCGCCTCGGCGACGACGGCGAACAAGAACCGGCCGATGATTTGCGTCGCGCGATCGCGGCGAAGAACGCGAAGGACTTTCTAATCCTCGAGCACGGCCGCGCCTTCGACGCGCCGTGATTTGGTGATCGGTGATCAGTGATCTGTGATCGAGGGGGCAATTCGTAGATTGGCACCTCCTCGATCACCGACCACGGATCACTGATCACAAATCAGGGTCTACGCGCCGTAGCTGCCGATCGTGCAGCTTGCCGAGGAGGAGCGGCGCGAACAGGGCGCCGATGAAGGCGAGCGCCATGTCCTTCTGCGTGTCCCACACGTCGCCTTGCGTGCCGAGGAAGGAGTCGCCTTTCGAGCCGCTGAGTGCGGAGACCGTCCACTCGAGCAACTCGTAGGCGGCGCTGATCGCGAGACAGATCGACACGATGATGAAGTAGCGCCAGCCGTTGCCGCGCACGACGCGTTTGCGGATCAGAATCTCGCGCGCGATGATCGCGGGCACGAATCCTTGCGTGAAGTGGCCGATGCGGTCGTAGTGATTGCGCGCGAAGCCGAAGGCGTCGCGCATCCAGAATCCGAACGGCACTTCCGCGTACGTGTAGTGCCCGCCGATCATCAGGATGATTGCGTGAATGACGAGCAGCGCGAGCAGCAGCGGCGTGAGCGGGAATCGCTTCGCCGTCGCGATCACGATGACGATGCCGATCAGCGCGGGGAAGACTTCGAGGATCCAGGTGAAGTAATCGTGCGGCGCGATCGCCGACCACACCAGCACGATCACGAAGGTCGCGAACAGGAACCACCGCATTGCGGCAGCTTACTTTCGTTGGTGGCTGGTGACTAGTGACTGCGGCGGGTTACGCCGAAAATTCACTGTGCGGTGGAGGCGGACAAGCTGAGAGCATGTCCTACGTTCCGGCAACCAGCCACGCTCCGCGTCACTTTTTCTTCGAGGATTTTTTCGATGACGATTTTTTCGCCGGCACTTTCGCGCCCGCGCGCCGCGCCTCGGAGAGTCCGATCGCGATCGCTTGTTTGCGGCTCGTCACCTTTTTGCCCGAGCTGCCGCTCTTCAACGTCCCGCGTTAGACGCTTTCCTGCTCGCGCTACTTCCCCTCGTCGACCCAGCTCGATCGCGCCATCACTTCCGCGCCTTTGCGCTTCACCGTCACTTCGATCGCGTGCGTGCCGCGTTTCAGGCCATCGGGTCTGCGCACTTCGAGCTCGTAGTGGCCGGAGAGTGTGCGCTGCAGACGGTCGATGGCGATCTGCGGGAAGATGTGCGTCTTCGCGTAGAAGCCGCCGGTGTCGTCGGCGGCTTTCTTCAAGCCGACTTCGAGATCGTGATAATCCGCTTCGGTCGTATCGAGCGCGAAGATGCTCACGCGCGCGGTCTCGAGCACGCGCTGCGCGACGGTGTACTCCTTCGGCATGTGCACGCGATGGCCGAAGAGATAGCCGAGGCCCCAGCCGAGGAGGAGCATGGACTTTGGGCCGGGGATGGGGCGGAGTGCGTTGCCGATCAGCACGAGCGATTCCTCCGCGCTCTTTGCGTTCTTCATCTGATCGGCATCCATGCGCCGCGCGAGCGATGGATTGCGCACGATGCGCGGCCAGTTCGGATCGTCGATCTTCATCGCGCTCTGGATCGCGTTGCGGACCTCGTCAGGATTCGACGTGAAGTCGAGACGGAACTTGAGATGCGAGTCGAATGAGAACACCGCGACGCGATCTTCCGGCTCGAGCGTCTCCAGCATCTCGTCGATGAAGCCCATGAAATGCATCTGCCCGTGCACACGCTGCCACGCGCGTCCGAAATCGGTCTGCACGAACACGACGATCAATCGTCCTTCCGGCGCGATGACCTCGGGCGTCGATTCTGGCACCGCGACTTGCACGTCTTCTTTCTCGACACCGGCGATTGCGCGCGCCGCTGCACTTTCCGGAATCCATTCGACCGACTCGACCTTCGCGAGCTTGCCGTCGAACTTCACGACGAAATCTTCCGGCGCGAGATCGAGGATCGGATCGCCGTGGCTGTCGGTCACGCGCGCATCGATGAGCACGCGCTCGACCGTGATCGCTTCCTGCAGCTGCTGTACGCGTGACAGAGCGGGAAACAGCAGCAGCGCGAGCATGAGTCGTCGCATGCCGTGAGAATACGCTGCCATACAATCCGCCGCGCGAAAGGAAACTGTCACATGCGCCTGCGAATGCTGCTCGTTGCCGTGACCGCGCTCTGCGCGTTGTCCGCGTCTGCAAAATTTGAGGATTCGTTTGCCGACAAGACAATGCGTGTCGATTACTTCCACACGTCGACGGCGAAGGGCGACGAGATCATCGCGCTCGATCGCGTCGTCTCCGACGGCCCCTGGCCCGGCAGCCGCACGCATCTCGTCGACGCCACGAACCTCGGCAAGTACCTGTTCGAAGTGATCGATCGCGCGACGAATCAGACGATCTACTCGCGCGGCTTCGCGTCGATCTACAGCGAGTGGGTGACGACGCCCGAGGCGAAGCAGCGCAGTATGACGTTCCACGAGTCGCTGCGATTTCCGTGGCCGAAGAAGCCGGTGCAGGTCGTGCTCAAGCGGCGCGACGACGAGAACGCGTTCCAGCAGGTGTGGTCGACGCTCGTCGATCCGAATTCGCGCTTCGTCAATCCCGCCGATCGCGCGCCGAGCGGAAAAGTGTGGTCGCTGTTCGAGAACGGGCCGGCATCGGAGAAAGTCGATCTGCTCGTGATCGGCGAGGGCTACACCGAAGCGGAGCTGCCGAAGTTTCACAAAGACGCGGAGCGCCTCGTCGGCAAGTTGTTCGCGACCGAGCCGTTCAAGAGCCGCAAGAAAGATTTCAACGTGCGCGGCCTCGATCTCGTCGCGTCGAAGAGCGGCGTGAATCGTCCGCGCACGCACGACGATCGCCGCACCGCGACGTACGTCGAGTACAACATCTTCGATTCCGAGCGCTACGTGCTCACGCGCGACAACAAGGCGTGGCGCGATGCGGCGTCCGCGGCACCGTACGACTTCATCGAGATTCTCGTGAACGAGAAGCAGTACGGCGGCGGCGGAATCTTCAACGATCAGGCGACGGCGTCGGTCGACTCAGGCTTTTCCGAATACGTCTTCGTCCACGAGTTCGGCCATCACTTCGCCGGCCTCGGCGACGAGTACTACACCTCGGACGTCTCATACGAAACCGGCGGCACCGAACATCCCGAGCCGTGGGATCCGAACATCACCGCGAATCCCGAGCACCCGAAGTGGGCGGATCTCATCGAGAAAGATACGCCGCTGCCGACGCCGTGGGAGAAAGAAAAATTCGAGAAGCATCAGCGCGAGTACCAGGCCGAGCGCCGCAAGCTGCGCGAGGCGAACGTGCCCGAGTCGGAGATGGACAAGTTGTTCCGCACCGAACAGGAATGGGAGACGAAGTTTCTCGGCGCCGAGAAGTACGCGGGGAAGGTCGGCGCTTTCGAAGGCGCGGCGTACGAAGCGAAGGGACTCTATCGGCCGCAGGCGGACTGCATCATGTTCACGCGCGACGAGGTCGGATTCTGCCGAGTGTGCAGCCGCGCGATCGAGCGAATCATCGATTTGTATTCGCGGCCATAGGTACAATTCGCGGTAGCAGTGTCCCTCCTCACATTCGTGGTCGGAAGCGCGGCCGACGTGTTCGGCGGCGACTTGGCTCGCGCTGTCGATGCCGAGCTGCGGACTCGTTTCGCGCTCGCCGCGTCGGAGGGTGCGGAAGCGTATCGATCGGAGCCGGTCGACGCGATCGGCTGGCTGCATCTGCAACAGCGCGCCGGCGATCTTCTCGGGCGCGACACGATTCCCAACATCGCCAGCATTGAGGCGTATCAGGCGGTCTACATTTCAGCCGCGCTCGATCACATCGATCACGTTCCGATTCCGCAGGCCGCCGATCCGCTGCAAGTCGGCAGCGTGCCGAAGCTGCTCGACGAACTGCGCCGCTTCGCCGCGAGCGCAGCGTTGCCGACCGATGACGTCGAGTTGATGCAGCTCGCCGCGCACTACCTCGAAAGCGACGAGTTGTTCGATCAGGATCTCGACGTGCAGATGTACGTGCAGCTCATGTTGTCCGCGAAACAGGCGGCCGCGCGCGGCGACGCGCTCTGGGTGGTGACGTAACGCGAGCCCTGCATGCGATAATCGCTTGCCGGTGCTCATGAAACGATTCGCGCTCCTGGGATTTTTCGTTGTCCTCGCCGTCGCCTCCATCGTCCTCGCGCAGTCGCCCGCGCAGGCGACGCTCCGGCTTCCGTCCGGCGACCGTTCCGTTTCGTACGTCCAGCAATCCGGCCAGACCTTCTTTGCCGCGAACGACGTGATCCCCGCCCTCGGCGGCACGATCACGCCCGACAGCACCGGATACAAAGTCACGATCAACAACGCGACCGCGGCGTTCGGACCCGACAGCCGCTTCGGTGTGGTGCGCGACGAGCTGATCGAGATGCCGGTGCCGCCGCTGTCGATCGACGGCAAGCCGTACGTGCCGTGGCAGTTCTTTCAGGGATTGCTCGCGAAGGCCGCGAATCTCGACGTGCAGTTCGATGCGGCGACGCACGTGCTGCTCGTGCGTCCGCAGCAACAGAACATCGTCGGCGTGCAGGTCTCGATCGCGAACGTGCAGGGCATTTCGAAGATCGTCTTCACGCTCACCGGCCCCGCGGAGTACAGCATCATCAAAGATCCGGGCGGCTACGTCGTGCGGTTCAAGACGCCGCTGCGCGCGCCGTTTCCCGAGCAGACGTACGACGATCCATACGTCGCGCGCGTGCAATTCACCGGCAGCGACGTGCGCATTCAGCTCACCGGAACCGACATCGCCGGCGACGCGTATCAGCTCGACACTCCGCCGCGCATCGTCATCGATCTGCACAAAGTCGCGGCGCCTGCGCCGGGCGAGCAGCGTCCGATCATCGGAATCAAACCAACGGACCAGCCGGGCATTCGCACGATCGTGCTCGATCCCGGGCACGGCGGCAAAGACGTCGGTGCCATCGGACCGAACGGCTTGATGGAGAAGGACGCGACGATGTCGCTCTGCCGCAAGCTCGCCGCGTCGCTGTCAGCGAAGCTCGGCGCGCGCGTCGTGCTGACGCGCAATGAAGACGCGGTCGTGTCACTCGATCAGCGCACCGCGATCGCGAATCAGTACAAAGCGGATCTCTTTCTCTCGGTGCACATGAACGCTGCCGTCGCGCCGCGTCCGAAAGGATCGGAGACGTACTTCCTTTCGCTCGAAGCGTCCGACGAGCTCGCGAAGAAGGCCGCGGAAGTCGAGAACGCATCGCACGCGGCGAATCCGTCGTCCGACCTGAATCTGATTCTGTGGGACCTCGCGCAGCAGGATTACGTGCGCGAGTCGAGCCGCTTCGCGCAGGCGATTCAGGAAGAGATGAACAGCGCGACCGGCGTGCAGAACCGCGGCGTGAAACAGGCGCCGTTCAAAGTGCTCGTCGGCGCGACGATGCCGGCGGCGCTCGTCGAAGTCGCGTTCATCACGAATCCCGAGGAAGAGGCGAAGATTCAGAGCGACGAATTTCAATCGCAGATGGTGGATGCGCTGACGCGCGCGGTGCAGCGATACAAGACCGATTACGAAACGCGCATCGGCATCGCGCAGCCGCCGGCCGCGCCTGCACCCGCGCAAGTCGCGCCGCCCGCGACCACGACGGCGGCGCCGGCACCGGCACCGGCGAGGTCAGGGACGTAGTGCGTCGCGCAGTCGTCGTGATCCTCGCGCTCGCTCTCGTCACCTGCCGCGAGAAGAAGCCGCTCACCGCCGATCTCAATCGCGAGAACAAAGTCGCCGTGCGCCCGGTGCGGCTCTTCTACGAAACGCCCGACATGCTGCTCGCGCCGGAGATCCGCAACGTCGCCCTCCCCGAGAGTCCGAACAGCGCGCTCCCGGTCGTCGTGCGCGAGCTGATCAAAGGTCCGGGCAAGAAAGAAACGCCGCGGCTTTTCCCGGCCGACACGATCGTGCGCGCCGCCTACCTCCTTCCCGACGGCACCGTGATCGTCGACCTCGGCGGCCCCACCATCACGACGGGTTGGGGGACGGGTAGCCATCAGGAGCTGATGGCCGTTTACTCGGTCGTCGAGACCGCGACGTCGAATTTTGCGGATGCCCGCCGTGTGCGCTTTTTGGTCAACGGCGGCCCTGCGGAGACGCTTGCGGGGCACATTTCGCTGGCGAGGTCGCTTCCGCCGATGCCGTCTTTGGTGGATCGCCGCGTCGCGCCGTAATCGGTTACATTCTTGCGAATGAAGCACTTCCGACCGCCTGGTCGGGATTTCCACGCAACCGAACGTCTGTTTTGTTCGTCGTTCCGGAAAGTTACATATGTGGCCGTATCTCTTGATGAATCAATGGCTTGTCACAGTGCTGTTACATTGAGAAACTTTTCACAAAGTCGTGCGATAATCTCTCCCATCATGACATCGAATTACTGGATGGGCAGGCCGCAGCCGCTTTCTGTTTCAACAGCCTGCCAAACGTTGTACTGCCTCTTGAGCTCTTCCTTGAACCTTTCCCTCAGACCAACACGCCTCTGAGCGTCTGTCGCCGCCCCCATCCAGTAAGAGATCGACTGACCCCGCCGCAAGGCGGGGTTTTCGTTTTGGAGTGCGCGCGGCCATGCCGCCGCTTTGGGTCTTTGCCGCGTCTCGAGAACGCGCGCCAATGGACGGCCTTGGTTTGGACTGCGGCGATCGCAATCGCCGCTTTTCGACAGCGGTATGACAAAGCGGCGACAAACTACGGGACGGCGGACTTATAGTCCGCCGATTTTTGCGCGAGGCGGCGGACTATAAGTCCGCAACGCGGTTACGCGGTTGCCCGAACACGCGACCCAAAGCGGCGGCATGGCCGCGCGCACTCCACATCACTTCGCGAGCTCGGCGACCGCCTGCTCCATCAGCAGGCGCGCGTCGGCGTTGACGCCGAGCCAGCGGATCGCGGCCATGGCGACGTCCGCGGCGGCGAGGAGGCGCTCGTTCGGGAGAGGGGAGTCGCCCGATGCGACGGATTCGCAGAGGACGGTCGCGAAGAGCGCGATCGCATCCTTCGGATTGTCCTGCTGCGAGACGCCCGCGGCGAGCGTGAGGAGTGCGGTGCTTTCGCGACGCTCGGCGTAACGCGCGAGCGCGTCGGTGATGAACGATGCGAGTGCTTCGTCGCGCGGTGCTTCGCCGCCGACGTGAATTTGCTGCGAGCGCGAGCGAATCGTCGGCAGGAGCAGATCGGGCGAGCGCGTGAGCAGGATGAAATGCGTATCGCGCGGGGGCTCCTCGAGCGTCTTGAGCATCGCGTTCGAGCCGCTGACGCTGAGCGCATCCGCGGGATCGATGATGAAGACTTTGTTGCGTCCCTCGTACGGGCGCATCGTCGCGCCTTCGACGATCTCGCGAATCTGCTCGATCGAGATGAGCTTGCGATCGCCGGCGATCTCCGCGAAATGCACGTCGGGATGCAGGCGGCGCGCGATGCGCGTGCAGACGACGCAATCGTCGCCGATCGAGCCCTCGGGACAATTCAACGTTTGCGCAAGTCCCAACGCGAGCTCGGTCAGCGGTTCCGATGCCGCGCCGTACAGAATCACCGCGTGATGCAGCTCGCCGCGCCGCGCGGTCTCGAGCACACGCGCCGCCGCCGTCGTCATGCGAACACCTCCGGCGCGCGTTGCCGCAACGCGTCGAGCGTGCGCGCGAACACGTCATCCGCGGTGCCATCGGCATCGATCACGGCGAAGCGTTTCGGCTCCGCGACTGCCATCGCGAGATAGCCTTCACGCACGCGGCGATGAAAGCGGAGGTCTTCCGCTTCGAAGCGTCCTTCATCGAATTCGGCGTTTGCATTTCGCGAAACCGCGCGACGCAGCCCGACTTCTTCAGGCAGATCGAACAGCAACGTCACGCGCGGAATCTGCGCGTCGGTTGCCCAGTCGTTCAGCGTGCGTAAGCGATCGAGCTCGATGCGACGGCCGAAGCCCTGATACGCGAGCGTCGAATCGGCGTAGCGATCGCACAGCACGACTTCACCGCGCGTGAGCGCCGGCTCGATGACTTCGGTCGTGTGCTGCCGCCGCGACGCAGCGAAGAGCAGCACTTCGGCGATCGGATCGATCACCGACGCGCTGTCGAGCAGAATCGCGCGGATGCGATCGGCGAGCGGTGTGCCGCCCGGCTCCTTCGTCACGACGACGGTGCGGTCGTGCGCGCGAAGCCACTCGGCGACGCGCTGTTGCTGCGTCGTCTTGCCCGAGCCTTCGATGCCCTCGAATGTGATGAACGTGCCGGTCAACTTTGCAAGCCTTCTTTGAGTCCGCGCAGGTAATGCTCCCGCATCAGCGTCTCGAATATTTTCGGTCGCGCGAGGAGACGAAACTTTTCGCCGAGGCGGGCGGTGCGGCGCAGCTTGGCGAGCTTGCGCTCGTCGGCTAGCGTTCGCGTTTCGAGCTCGTGCACGCCGAGAAAGTGGCCGAGCTCGGGATGCTTGCGATAGAAGATCGCGCCCGATTTTCCGACCGTGTATTGCCGCCGCGCGAATGAATCGATGTTCATCGGATGGTAGTGACGTGTCACCGCGCTCGCGTTGTAATGGATTTTGAGTCCCTTTGCATCGAGCCGGTACGCGAGCTCGATGTCTTCCCACGCCGCGGACGGAAACGTCGAATCGAACGGATGCGCGGCGAGCAGCGCGCGATCGATCGAGATGTTCGAAGTGTAGAAAAAATTGAACGGCACGACGTCGCCGCTCTGAATCAGCTTGTAGCCGAACTGCAATCCGTAGTCGTTGATGTAGTCCATGAACGCGGTCACGCGCTCGCCGTGCGGCCAGCCGGTGTAGCCGAGACACGCAGCGAGCGGATCGTCGTTCGTCTCCCGATGCACCCGAGCGTGCTCGGCGAGAAATCGCGGCTCGGGAACGGTATCGTCGCCGATGAAGATGACGAACTTCCCCTTCGCGAGCGACACGCCGTGATTGCGCGCGCGTCCCGGTCCGCCGTTCGGCTGTGTGCGAAACACGATTCCGTCGCGCGACGCGAGCACGCGCTCGGTGTCGTCGCTCGAGCCGTCGTTGATGACGATGATCTCGAACTCGGGCGCACCGCTCTGATGCTCGAGCGCGTCGATCACGCGGAGCAGCATCGAGAGGCGGTTGTAGGTGGGGATGACGATCGAGAAGTACATGAATTAGTGGGCAGTAGGCAGTTTGCAGTGGGCAGTTGGCAGTGGCGAAGACCGGATCTTCTGCCAACTGCTCACTGCCAACTGCCTACTCATTATGCGGACGCGCCGCCATCAATACAAAGCACCTGTCCCGTAATTCCGCTCGCGTCGTCGGAGAGGAGAAACGCGATCGCGGCGGCGACTTCGTCGGGGCGGATGGCGCGGCGCATCGGGATCTGGCGGATCATTTCGCGTTTCACGTCGGCGTCGAGGCTCGCGATCATGTCGGTCTCGACGACGCCCGGCGCGACGCAGTTGACGCGGATGCCGCTGCGCGCGGTCTCGCGTGCGAGCGAGCGCGTCATCGCGATCATCGCGCCTTTCGCAGCGGAGTAATTCGTCTGGCCGACGACGCCATGGATCGCGGAGAGCGACGCGACGTTCACGATCGCGCCGCGGCGCTGCTGCATCATCACCGGCAGCGCGGCCTTCGTCATCGACCACGTGCCGCGCAGGTTCGTGTCGAGCACTTCGTCCCACTGCTCGCCGGTCATGTTGTACATGAGCGCGTCGCGGCGGATGCCGGCATTGTTCACGAGCGCGTCGAGCGAGCCGAAACGCGCGACGACGGCGTCGACGACTTCGCGCGCGCGCTTCTCATCGCGAACGTCCGCTTCGTACGCAGCGACGCCGCCCTTCGATTCCTCCTCGAACGCGAGCGCGGCGTCTTTCGACGAGCTGTACGTGAACGCGACCGACCAGCGGTCCATCAGCAGGCGCATCGCGGTCACGCGGCCGATGCCGCGGGAGCCGCCGGTGATCAAAACGGTTGGCATGATGAAATGACCGTCAAGGTTGAATCTGGGAGTGCCGACCCCCCAGTGTCATCCTGAGCGGGTGGCGGGTGGGCGCGAAGGATCCCCTGCAAATGCACGAGACGCGCTCCGTCGGCAGGGGATCCTTCGCACCCTCCCGCCGCCCGCTCAGGATGACACTGAGGGTGACACATCGATTCAATCTTGAAGCCACCCTAATTCTCCTCTTCGTACTTATCCTTCAACGAAGCCACCACCGCGGGATCCGCGAGCGTGGTCACATCACCCAACGCCCGTCCTTCCGCGATGTCGCGCAGCAAACGGCGCATGATTTTTCCCGATCGTGTTTTCGGGAGATCGCCGGTGATGAGCACTTTCTCCGGCCGCGCGATCGCGCCGATTTTGTCGGCGACGTGTTGCTTGAGCTCCTGTTCGAATTTCGCGCGATCTTTCGCGGCGTACTCGCGCGACGATTCCTTCACGATCACGAACGCGGCGATTCCGGTCCCCTTGATGTCGTGATGAATGCCGACGACCGCAGCCTCGGCGACGGCCTGGTGATCGACGAGCGCCGATTCCACTTCCATCGTGCCGATGCGATGGCCGGCGACGTTCATCACGTCGTCGACGCGGCCGAGGAGCCAGAAATAGCCTTGCTCGTCCCGCTTGGCGCCGTCGCCGGTGAAATAGATGCCGGGCCACTTCGACCAGTACTGCTTTTCGTAGCGCTCGGGATCACCCCATATGCCGCGGAGCATCGACGGCCACGGACTCGTGATCGCGAGATAGCCGCCGCCGACTTCGACGGGCTCACCGCGCTGATCGAGAATCTGTGCGTCGATTCCGGGGAACGGCTTCGTCGCGGAGCCCGGCTTCGTCGGCACTACGCCGGGTAGCGGCGTGATCAGAATTGCGCCGGTCTCCGTCTGCCACCACGTGTCGACGATCGGGCAGCGCTCGGCGCCGATGTTGCGGTGGTACCACATCCACGCTTCGGGATTGATCGGCTCACCGACGCTGCCGAGGAGGCGGAGCGACGACATGTCGTGCGCCTTCGGCAGCTCCTCGCCCCACTTCATGAACGCGCGGATTGCAGTCGGCGCCGTGTAGAAAATCGTGACTTTGTGGCGCTCGATGATGTCCCAGAAGCGATCCTTCTTCGGCCAGTCGGGCGCGCCTTCGTAGAGCATGACCGTTGCGCCGCACGCGAGCGGTCCGTACACGACGTACGAGTGGCCCGTGACCCAGCCGATGTCCGCGGTGCACCAGTAAACGTCTTCTTCCTTCAGATCGAAGACCCACTTGCACGTCGCGAAGCATTCGGTGAGGTAGCCGCCGGTCGTGTGGATGATTCCTTTCGGCTTGCCGGTCGTGCCCGAGGTGTAGAGCGTGTAGAGCATGTGCTCGGAGTCGACCCACACCGGATCCGATTTCGCGTCTGCGCTGGCGACGACGTCGTGGTACCAGACATCGCGGCCGTCCTGCATCGACGTCTCATCGCTTTCGTTGCGGCGCACGACGACGACCTTCTCGATGGTCGGCGCATCTTCGAGCGCGGTATCGACGGTTTTCTTCAGCGGCACGATCGTGCCGCGGCGATATCCGGTCGTCGCGGTGATGAGACATTTCGCCTGCGAGTCATGAATGCGATCGCGCAGCGCTTCCGCGGAGAAGCCGCCAAACACGACGGAGTGAATCGCGCCGATGCGCGCGCATCCGAGCATCGCCACGACGGCTTCGGGCACGAGCGGCATGTAGATCGCGACGCGATCGCCGGTGTTGACGCCGAGCGCGAGCAGCGCATTCGCGAACTTCGAGACTTCGGCGTGCAGCTCGCGATACGTGATCCTGCGGATCTCGCCCGGCTCGCCTTCCCAGATCACCGCGGCCTTGTCGCCGCGCGTGGCGAGATTGCGATCGAGGCAGTTGTACGATGCGTTGAGCTTTCCGCCCACGAACCACTTCGCGTACGGCGGATTCCATTCGAGGACGCGATCCCATTTCGTATGCCAGTCGAGCTGCCCGGCCCAGCCGGCCCAGAACCCTTCGCGATCCGCTTTCGCTTTCGCCCAGATCGCGGGATCGTTGATGTTCGCGCTCGCGCGGAACGCCTCAGACGGCGGAAACTCGCGGGTTTCCTGCAGCAGGGCGTCGATCGTCTCGTCAGCCATGGGATCCTCCGAGCGGCAGATTCTACGTAACTTCGCGGTGCGCGCGGGCGTATCAGGAGTCGAGATGAGAAAAATCGCGCTTTGGCTGGTGGTTGCGGTGATCGCTGCGTGGGCGGCGTTTTACGCGTTCGCGGAGATGCGAGCCCGCGAGTATGCGGCACGAACGTGGCCCGCGGGACTCGGCCTCGTCTTCGATGTTCCGCGACGGTATCCGCCGACGGAGATCAACGCAGAGGCGAAGAAATTGACGACGCTCGCGAGCGCGCTCGACATCGATTTCGGCGCGCGGCGGAGCGGGAAGAAGCAGCCGGAGATCAGCGACTACGTGCAAGCCGAGCTCGCGCGCCGCAGCGCTGTGATCGAAGCGCCGCCGCCGATCGTCGCGACCTATCTCGCAGATCACGACGCTGCACTTGCGGTTGTGCGGCAGCATCTGCTCGCGTCGACGCTGCAGTGGCAAACGCGTCTCGACGAAGGGATGGAC
>Ga0307468_100000229_pt1 | contig 13313 bp, 11 predicted proteins | sample atmdna_FD_203085 | JGI IMG/M metagenome (GOLD analysis project Ga0307468, IMG submission 203085) | Hardwood forest soil microbial communities from Morgan-Monroe State Forest, Indiana, United States - atmos_gases AM2C_05 | ecosystem: Environmental > Terrestrial > Soil > Temperate forest > Bulk...
TCCAGGCGGCCCGCCCCCGCGGAGATCGTGCGTTCGTCGCAGTCCGCCACACCCCAGGCACGCGGCACGCGCGGACAAGCTGAGAGCATGTCCTACGTTCCACAACGTAGGGCCGCCTCTCCAGGCGGCCCGCCCTCGCGGAAATCGTGCGTTGTCACGGCTCCACCCTCACCTTCACCACCCCTCCCGGCGTTTCCTTGATGAACGTCTGCGCCATTCCCTGCTGCGAGTCGGGGAGGGGCGGGACGGGCGGGAGGTCGTACGTGATCGTGAACGTCGCACATGTCTCGACGTGATCGATCTGCACCTCGGCGACGTTGCCGTCGAACGTGATCGTCAATCCGCTCGAGCCTTTGCGTTCGAGCTCGCTGCCTTTCGCGTCGTAGGCGCGCAGCGGCTGGATTTTGCTGAACGTCGCAGGTTCCGGCAGTTCCATGTTCTCGAGCGTGATCGATGATCCTTCGAAGCGGATGTTCGCGATCGGCTTGCTCTTCTTCACGCGCGTCGTCTTGATCGCGAGCGGAACCTTCAGCGTGATCGTCCCCGACACGCGGCTGAATTCGAGCGGTCCCTTGCCGCTCGCTTTCTGCAAACGAATCTCGTTCGTGAAGTTGTCGAAGTTGTAGATGCCGTGCTCGATCTCGAATGCGACCGGCTTGCCGCGCTTGTCGACGACGACCGGCTTCGCGTACTCGACCGTCGCGTAGATGCTGTTGTCGTTGCGCGGCAGGCGGATCGTGATTGCGGAGTCGTTGAAGCCGAACATCGCGTAGTTGCGGCGCGAGAAAACCATGATGTCTTTCTTCGCGGCATCTGCGGTCAACGTCTCGTAGTGCGGCTGCGCTGCGGAGAGCGCGGTCGCGACGAATGCGATCAGGAACATGGTGCGCTGCATCACCTCATTGTGCCTCATGGAGCGTGGTATACGTCGCGTTGCCCAAATCGACCGGAGGTACTTCGATGCGTTTTGCTCGCCGGGCTGTTGTCTCTGTGTGCGTTGTCTTGTTCCTTGCCAACCCAGATGCATTCGCGGCCATGCGGATGACGGATCTCGGCGGCCGCGAAGTCGTGATTCGACGCGGCGCCGCAAGCGTGGCCATGAAGACGGCACCGCGCCGTCAGGGCACGCATGCAAACGTCACGATCAACTCCGGACCGGACACCGACGCCGCGAACAATGACTACCGCCGCATCCAGAATGCGATCAACGCCGCGTTGCCCACCGACATCATCACGCTCAGCGGCACCTTCGATTTCACCGCGCCGAATGCCGCCACGGCCTGGGCGCTCGGCAACGACAACACGGCGTCGACCGCGGACGACTACTCCGTCTACGTTCCTGCGGGTCTGAACGACGTCACGCTCACCGCAACGTCGCTCGGCACTGCGACGATCCAGGGACCGGGGGATCTCGCCGCGGTCAACCTCGAAGGATTTCTCCTGTTCGACGGCGGTGACAATCAGAGCTGGACGATCTCGAACCTGCGCATTCTCGATTTCGATCTCGCCATCGGCATGTTCAGCGGAGCGGGCGGCGCCGACGCCTTCAACGACACGCTCATCCAGAACAACTTCATCCGTCTGGCGCCGGATCTCAACGGCACCGTTGCGCCGGCTGACGTGAATCAGAACATCGGAATTCATTTTTCCTTCGGCACGAACCAGTCGATCATCGGCAATACGATCCACATCAGCGGCAACGACGTCGGCGACGTCGTGAACAACGCCGCGGGCGTCGGCATGCAGTCGAACACGAGCGGCGGCGCCTTCTACGACGGCCTGACCATCGCCGGCAACATCCTGCACGTGCTCAACGCGCAGAACGCCATTCCGGAGACCGTTCTCGGAATCTGGGAAAACGCACATGCGCACACGAGCGACATCACCGTCTTCAACAACCAGTTCATCAACGACGCCGCCGGCAACGATCCCGCGTTGAATCTACAGCGCGGCTTTCGCGTCACGTCGCACTCCAGCGCGGGGACGACCGTCACGTACGACTCGAACCAGGTCACCGGCGCGAACATCGGATTTCAGTGGATCACCGGCTCGAACTTCGCCGGCAATCAGGCGGTCGTCGTGACGGGCAACACGGTCGCGAACTGCGCGACCGGCGTGCTCGTGCAATCGGACGGCGTCGCACACTTCAATCACAACTCGATCACGGGAAGCGGAGCCGGCGGCGGCATTCACGTCGTCACCGGAACGCTCACCGGCTCCGGCGCGAACACCAACAGCATCTTCCGCACGTTCGTCACCGGCGGCACAGGCAACGGCATCTGGATCGAAGCAACGGCCGGCTCGGTCGCGACGATGAGCCAGAACAATCTGAGCGGCAATACCGGCTTCGGTCTGCGCAATGATTCGGCTCCGTCGATCCTCGCCGAGCGGAATTGGTGGGGGAACAATCTCGCCGCACCGGTCGCGGCGGAAGTCAGCGGCAACGCCGACTTCGATCCGTGGCTCGCGAGCGGCACCGACGTCAGCGGACTGTTTGGCTTCCAGCCGTTCACGTACGCGACGACCAGCGGCACGATCACGACCTTCCTCGGCACCGGCGCAGCGGACACGGGCGCGCTGCTCGCCGGCGATCCCGTCACGATGCAGATGAACGGCGACACTGCGTTCACCGCGCTCGCACAGCTGCTCAACTTCGACATTCAGGTCGGCGGCAGCGACGACGTCTTCACACTCGGCCAAACCGGCGTGCCCACGATCTTCGACGGCGGACTTGGCAACGATACACTCGTGGGCACGAACGTCGCGCAGACCTGGAACATCACCGGCGCGGGCAGCGGCAACATTCCCGGCGCGACCAGCTCGTTCATCGGAGTCGAGTCTCTTCGCGGCGGCACCGCTGCCGATTCGTTCGTCTTCGGCGCCGCAGGAAGTCTCGCCGCATCGCTCGACGGCAACCTCGGCATCGACACGCTCAACAACACCGCGATCCCCGCGGCCACCGTCACGCCGACCGGCCCGGGCACGCTCGACGGATTCATGGGCACGGCCACGGGCGTCGGCACGACGTTCGACAACATCAACACCATCGCCGGATCACCGGCCGATCTCTCCGTGACGAAGACCGGTCCGGCAAACGCATCGACCGGCACGATCATCAGCTACACGATCACGGTCACGAACGGCGGACCGAATGCGGCGATCAACGTCTCGTTGTCGGACACGCTGCCAGCCGGAACGACATTCGCTTCGCTGAGCTCGCCCGGCGGCTGGAGCTGCACCACGCCAGCCCCGAACGGAACCGGCACGGTGAACTGCACGATCCTCTCGCTCGCCGCCGGCGCGAGCGTCTTCACACTCAACGTCAACGCCGTCACTCCCGGGATCGTGACGAACATCGCCACCGTGACCTCGGCGAACGAAGGCGCGCCGGGCAACGAGTCGGGGAATGCGACGACCACCGTCACCGGCATCGCCGATCTGACGATCGTGAAGAGCGGACCTGCGACCGCGACTCCGGGCGGCCAGATCACCTACAACATCGCAGTGGGCAACAACGGTCCCGATCCCGCGACGAACGTCGTCGTCACCGACGTGCTCCCCGCCGGCGTGACCTTTTTCTCCGCGACGCCGAGTCAGGGCTCCTGCTCGGGCACGACCACCGTCACCTGCAACCTCGGCACGATCGCGAACGGATCGTCGGCGACGATCGCGTTGATCGTCACCGTGACCGCGCCGAGCGGCCCGATCGCAAACACCGCAACCGCCGACTCCACCGAAACCGACCCATCACCCGCAAGCTCGACCACGACAACTTCCGTAGTCGCCGCGGCAATCGTTCCGACACTTGGCGAATGGGCGCTGCTCGCATTTGCAGCGCTGCTCGCGATGATTGCGCTGAGGATGAGGGTTTAGGAGTGCGGTGGCGAAGCCACCGCTTTGTGATCCGGATACGAAAGCGGCGGCTCTGCCGCCGCACTCCTAAACTCGATACACCGGCGCCCATCCATCGTGATTCGCGAACAGACGCATGCAGCGGATGTTTCTGCGATCCGTGAGATAGAAGCGGTGATACGTGTTCGCGGGGATGACGATCATGTCGCCGGCGGTGACTTCGATGCGGATCCAGCGATCGCCGTCGTCGCGCACGTCGAAGATGCCGTCGCCTTCGACGACGAGGCGCACTTCGTCTTCGGTGTGAAAGTGCTCCTTGTCGAACTTCGCGCAGATCGCATCGATGTTCGGCGTGTCGGCGCGCAGCTCGACGAAATCCTCGTCGACGTAGCCGTGCTCGCGCTTGATCGAATCGATCAGCGCCGTGCGCGCTTCGTCCTCGGACGGCACGATCCACGACAACACGCCGCGTTGCGCGAGATCGTCAGGCCCGAGGGAAGAATCCGGCTCTTCGAGTCGATAGGCTCGCATCTTCGACACCTCCATCGTCCATGCACGTCGGGATTCCCATGCGCCGCATCTCCACGCCGGCGCGGAAGAGATAGTCGTAGCACTCGGCCTGCGTCTTCGCGCTGACCCAGTCGTCGCCCCAGATGTAGACGCCGTGGCGCCGCACGAGCACCGCGTGCGTCGCGGGGTAGGCGAGGATCGCCGCTTCGAGCGAGTCCGCGAGATCGCACTCGTGCGCGGTATTGTCGATGATCGGCACGACGAGACGATCGTGATAGCCCATGCCCGCGATGCCTTTGATCATCTCGAGATGCGAGATCGCGAACTCGTTCTCGAATGCGAGTGTCGCGAGCACTGCGTAGATCGAATGACTGTGAATCACCGCACCGGCGCCGCGAAGATTGATCGCTTTCAAGAACAGCGAGCTGCACTCGGACGGACGCAGCGACGGATCATCGGGACGCGAAAGCACAGCACCATCGAGCCCGATCGTGAACATCTGCTCGGGCCGCATCCGCTCTTTCTGCACTGCGCTCGGCGCGACGACCACGCGATCGCCGCTGCGGATGCAGATCCCGCCGCCCGTCCCGCTGACCCATCCGAGGTCGTAGAAGGAGCTCGCGAGGTCACAGATGAGGGCGGGGATTTCGTCGGGCTCCATTCGAGGCATTCTAGGACATGTGGCACAGACACTCCTTGTCTGTGCGGTTGCCGCCATGCGCCGGCTGAGCGAAGATGAAGCAGCGAGGTGATCCGATGAAATCTCTCTTTCAACCCGAAGGCCAAAGCGAAATCGTCGAGCGACTGGGCGCGCTCGAAGCGGAATGCTCGCGTCAATGGGGAAAGATGACGCCGGCACAAATGCTGTCGCATTGCGCGATTGCGCTCGAAGTCGGCGCAGGCGAACGGCCGATGAAGCAGAAATTCATCGGCAAGATCCTGGTGCCGTTCATCCGCTCGTCGGTCTTCGGAGAGAAACCGTTCGGCAAGAACTCTCCGACCGATCCGACGTTCGTCGTCTCCGACGCGCACGATTTCGCGACCGAGCGAACGAGACTGACGTCACTCATCGACCGCTTCGTCGCGCGCGGCGAAGACGCGGCCGGCAAAGAAACGCATCCGTTCTTCGGAAAGCTGACCGGCAGCGAATGGGGACTGTTGATGTACAAGCACATCGACCATCACTTGCGGCAGTTCGGGAGATAGCGCCTCAGTCGCCCTTGAGTCTCCGCGCCAGCCGGTTCGCGACGATCGCAAGCACGACGACGGACGCCAGCAAGAGCACGAGATACAGCCACACCGTCACCCAGAAATTGAACCCTCCGCTGACTTCGATGACGCCACCATGGTCTCGAACCCAAAGCGTGCCCGTTGTGGCGAGGCGCCAGAAGCTATAAAGCGTCCAACACAGAACGACCGGCGAAAGCATCGCCAGGAACGCTTTGGCCGCTCGATCAGCTACTGACATACGCGTCAAGTATGTTGACGCTGAGAGGCGGCCGACGCAACAGCTGCGACGTGTCTCCATGATGTGTCGCTGAGCGGGACAGGCTGAAGCCTGTCCTACGTTTGCCTTGGGACGGCGGACTTATAGTCCGCCGCCTGGCGCGCCTAAAGCCGGCGGACTATAAGTCCGCCGTCCAGGACCGCCGCCGTTCACCCGTCCGCCGCATCCACCAGCCCCGCCACTGCCGCGCTCAGCTCTTCCACGTCGAACGGCTTGCGGATGATTGCGCGCACGATCGCTGGGTCGAGCTCCGGAAACGTTCGTGCTGCTGCGGCGGTGCAGACGATCACCGGTGTGCGGCGATTGGTCTTCGCCATGTGCGCGATCACCGAAATGCCGTCGACCGCCGGCATCATCAGATCGAGGATCACGCAGCGGAAGTCGTCGCGCTCGTTGAGCAGGTCGATCGCCATCTGACCGTTCGACGCGATGGCGCTCGTGAACCCGATCCGGCGAATGACCGCCTCGAGCAATTGCTGCGTCGGTTGGTCGTCGTCGACGATCAGCACTGCTGGCGATGATGTGGAATGCACGGCGGCACCATTTTGCAACGGAAATGCCGCTATGGCGTGTCGCCTGCATAATGACGTGCACCGAAGTCCGGAGGATCCATGTCGCTGTCGCCGAGCGGCCTCAACCAAGGCGCTGGTCGTGTTTCACAAGCCGCTCATGTCGTGAAGTTCTATGACAGCGAGGACGGTCTCTTCGCAATCGCCGGCGAATTCCTCGCCGAGGGCGTGCTCGCCGGTGAGCCGCTCGTCGTCATCGCTCGCGGCGCGCGGCATGACGCATTCACCGCGGCACTGCGCGATCGCGGAATCAACGACGATGCGCTTGCCGGCCGCCTGCAGCTCCTCGACGCGCACGAGATGCTGCGGCAGTTCATGGCGGGAACGCTGCCCGACGAATCGCGCTTCATGCAGACGATCGGCGGACTCGTGGCCTCCACGATCAAAAAGCATGGCGCCCTCCGCGCGTACGGCGAGATGGTCGACATCCTCTGGCGCGACGGCAATCCCGAGGGCGCGATTCGTCTCGAAGAGCTCTGGAACGACCTTGCCAAGCGCCACACGTTTTCGCTGTTCTGCGCGTATCCGATCGGTAGTTTCTACCGCGAGACCGATCGCGGCACGTTCGACGCGATCTGCGAGCGCCACAGCCATGTGATTCCCGCGGAGAATGTCGATGGCGCACCCGCCGGCGATCAGGCGCGGGTCATCGCACAGCTCCAGCAGCGTGCGGCCGCGCTCGAGACGGAGATTCGCCAGCGCAAGGAGCTCGAACAGGCGCTCTGCGAATCGCTCGCCGCGCGTCGCGCCACCGAGGAGGAGCTTCGGAAATTGTTCCTCGTCGCACAGGATGCGAATCGCGCGAAGGATCAATTCCTCGCCACGCTCTCCCACGAGTTGCGCACGCCGCTCACCGCAATCCTCGGATGGGCGCGCATGCTCACCCTCGGCGGACTCGATGCCGACACCACGCGGCTCGCGCTCGACACGATCGAGCGCAGCGCGCGCATTCAGGCCACGATCGTCGACGACCTGCTCGACCTCTCGCGCATCGTCACGGGCAAAGTCGCGCTCAATCGCGATCTCCTCGACATCCGCTCGACCGTCGACGAAGCGATTCAAACGTGTCAGCTCGCGGCCGAGGCGAAGAACATGCGCGTGACCGTCACGCATCGTTCTGATCGCGCGGTGGTGATGGGCGACGCGACGCGATTGCGGCAGATCGTCTGGAATCTTTTTTCGAACGCAGTCAAATACTCCAACGCTGGTGGAGAAGTGTCGGTCACGACGACGCGTGATGATTTCGACGCGACGATCATCGTGCGCGACAACGGCCGCGGAATCTCGCCGCAGTTTCTCGCGCATGTGTTCGAGCCGTTCCGCCAGGCCGATTCCTCGAGCACGCGCGGCCACGGAGGTCTCGGCCTCGGCCTGACGATCGTCAAGCACCTGACTGAATTGCACGGCGGACGTGTCGAGGCGAAGAGTGACGGCGAGGGAATGGGATCGACGTTCATCGTCACGCTGCCGCTCGTGAAACTGCAGCCGAAAGAGATCGAAACGGCCGAGGATCAGGCGATCGATCTCCACGACACGCGCATTCTGGTCGTCGACGATGACGCGTCGAGTTGCGAGTTGCTTGCCGCGGTTCTGCGGCGCTTCGGTGCGGAGGTCGACGTTGCGGCGACAACGGCTGCGGCGCTGACGGCACTTCGCAGCGCGAGCATGGACGCCGTCGTGACGGACATCGCGATTCCGGACGAGGATGGGTTCGCGCTGCTCAGGCAGATTCGATCGCTCGCCGGACGGCGCACGCCGGTGATCGCGGTGACAGCGTTGTCGGAGCTCGGCAGCGAGCGCAATGTACGCACTGCGGGATTCGACGCGTATCTGCGCAAGCCGGTCGATCCGCTCGACTTCGCGCGCGCTGTCGCCGATCTCGTGCGCGACATCAATTGAAAAACGTGCAACCACTCGGACGGCGGGCTTATAGCCCGCCGATTTGTTGTCGGTGATCGGTGATCGGTGATCGAGGCGATGCTCTTCGTTGATCACCGATCACTGATCACTGATCGCAACAGGCGGCGGGCGATCAGCGCAACTGTTTGACCGCTTCGGCTGGGCGAGGATCAGCGGGCAGCAATTTCTTCGCGCGATCGAGATACGCCTCCGCCTCGACGCGTTTGCCGAGGATCCCCTGCACCTGGCCGGCGTAAAGGTAGGCGACGCCGGCGTTGGGATCGATGCGGATGGCATTCTTGAGCAGCTTGAGCGCCGTCGTCGCCGGCGTGACGCCGAGGCGATAGCGGCACCAGGCTGCTTCCGCCGCGTACGTGCCGTTCTGCGCGTCGCTCTCGGCGGCGAGCTCGAACGACGACAGCGCTTCGCGCAGCTTGCCTGCCGCAGCGAGTGTGCGGCCGTTCTTCCACAGCGCCTCGGGATCGATGAGCGCCGGTGCGGCTTGCGCCGTGGCCGTTGCGGCCTCGCCGAGTTTCTTACGTCGCTTGATCAGCGCGTCGCGGCGGATCGGATCGGCAAGCTCGGCGTAAGCACGCGCGAGCGCGAGAAACATCTCCTGCGCTTTTTCGCGGAGGTTGTCCGGCGCGCCTTCGTCGAATTTCGATGGGAGAAATCGGTCGGAGAGCCAGAGATACGACTTGATGATTGCGACCGGCCCGTCGGTGTCGACGGCGCCGAGGAGATCGAATGCGTCCTTGCGGCGGCACGACAGATACGCGGAGATCACCTCTTCGGCCGGCGCCGCCGGCGCGCCGCGTGGCGTGGGCTCGATCGTCGCGAGCGGCACTTCAATCGGCGTCTCCTCGACCGGTGCGGGGCGTGGCCCTTCGCGCCGCGGCTCCAGCGTCGTTTCGACGATGCCGAGGAGGAGCAGCGCGTAGAGGATGCGATTGAGATCGTCGGTGTCGATGCCGGAGGTCGTGCGAAGCGCGTCGAGGCTCGTCGCCGCGCGCGCGGCGTCGACGACTTTCTGCTGCGCGGCGGTGAGGCGAAGCTCGTTCAGCGCGAAGGGCGGCTCGGCTTGGATCGCGAGGTACTTGCCGCTCACGTTTGCGACGGCGGCGTCGACGCTCTCCTGCGGCTCGACTTTCTGGATGCCGGTGACGAGGAGTTGCGGCACCTTGACGCGGAGCACGGAGCCGAGTGGCGGGACGTCGTCTGAGACCGACCACGTCCCGCTCGTCCAGCTGAACGGCTCGAGCAGTTTGCGTCCGAGGTTCTGCTGGAGCGCGCGGTAGAGCTCCGTCGGCGTGACGAGCTTGCGCTCGGTGAGGATCTCGCCGAGCGGTACCCCGCGCGACGCCGCGACCGCGAACGCCGCGTGGACGTCCGCTTCGTTCACCTTCCCCGCGCTCACGAGAAAGCGCCCGAGCATTTCCGTCGCGATGTTCGACCGGCAATCGACCGGCGCGCCGCCGTCGAAGACGATCGCCTTCTGCAGTTGTCCGCGCCGCACCTCGAGCACCGCGCTCCGATCCCCGGCCGCGAGCGCGAGGAGCAGCACCTCATACGGCGTCACCTCGAGCGTTCCGCTGCGGGCCTGGAGGAGGGCGGTGAGGTGTTGGCGGGTAGGGGGCATTGGGTGGGGGATTGTACGTGTGCCTGACCATCCCGCATCGTGGTGAACTGAGGGAGGAAAAACGTAGGACAGGCTTCAGCCTGTCCCGGTGCATTCGCAGAATCGGGGACAGGCTGAAGCCTGTCCTACGTTCTGATTGAAACGATTCCGCTTCGGGATGCACTAATGGAGGTAGGGAAGTACCCGTGCGCCGGTCCTCCTTATAGAAAGAGGTCTGTATCCCGATGGAGCTTCCGGTCCGGAGGTTCGTGGCGTTCGCTGCGTGCGCTGCATTTGTCTGCAGCGCGCCGAAGGCAGCGGCGCAGAAAGCGCCGGACCTTCGGTCTGCGGCGAGCTTCGCCGTCCTCGGCGGCTCCGTAAGCAACACGGGACCAACCGTCATCACCGGAAATCTCGCTGCCAGCCCGGGGGCGATTACCGGCGAGCGTCCCACCGTGAAGCTCGGCGAAGTCCGCAATGACCTCGGCGCGCAGGCGCAGCGCGACCTCACCGCCGCGCATGACGATCTCGATGCGCGTTCGTGCACCGAGACACTGACGGATCTCCGCGACAGGCGGCTTTCTCCCGGCGTCTATTGTCTCGCGCCGGGAACCGTCCTGAGTGGGCCGCTCATCCTCGATGCCGGCGGCGACGCAAATGCCGTCTGGATCTTCAAGGCCGGAGACACGCTCGCGACCGCACCCGATTCATCGGTGCGCATGATCGACGGCGGCAACGACAGCAACGTGTTCTGGCAGACCGGATCGGCGATCGTGGCTGCGAAGACGACGTTCGTCGGCAACATCCTCGCGAAGGGCGGGATCACTCTCGGTGACGCTGCGAACGTGTCGGGGCGCGTCCTTGCGCGCGGGCCGGTCGTATTGAGCGGAAACTTCGTGTCGCTCTGTTGCGTGCGCATCACCGTCCTGCCTCCGGCGAAGCTCACCGGAACGGTGGGTGAGGAGTACCGACAGAAGATCGAAGCCACGGGAGGCGTCGGGGATTTCACATTCGCCGTGAAGACGGGACCGCCGGGGATGAAGTTCGTGGGCGACGTCCTGACCTGGACGACCGAGCCCGGAACAGTTCCCGTGACCGTCGAGGCCACCGACGCGAGCGGGTGTGAAGGCGTCGTTTCGTTCGAGCTCGTCATCGCGCCGTGTCTCCGCATCGTGCCGCTGCCTCCGCTGTCCCCCGCGACGGTATGTGAGCCCTATTCGCAGACCTTCAAGGGCGAGTGCGGGACGACTCCGTATACGTGCAGCATCTCCGGCTCGGTGCCGGGACTGTCGTTCTCGGACTGTACGCTCTCAGGGACTCCGACGACAAAGGGCACGTTCCCGTTCACCGTCACCGTGACCGACAAACATGCGTCAGTGAGCCAGTCCTACGCGCTCACCGCCGGCTGCCCGCCTCCGATCACGATTGCTCCCGACACGCTTCCGAATGGGCTCGTAGGCGTGCTGTATACCGCGGTCATTACGAGAAGTGCGGGCACGCTCATGGTCGTCGATAAGTCGAAGCTGCCACCCGGACTGAAGGCGACGGTGCTCGACAACGGAGACCTGGTCGTGTCCGGAGTGCCGCTGAACGAGGGCGGATACTCATTCGACGTCACCGCTGCACTCTGCGACGCTTGCGCCTCAACGAAGTCATACACGATCACCATTGGGTGCCCCGTCATTACGTTGCATCCGTCCACCGTTCCGGCGACGCCTGCCGTGGCGTATCCCCTCCCACCAGCGACGATGGACCGTCCCTACAGCACGACAATCACCGCGACGACGCTGCCGGCAACCGCTCTGCCTCTCAAATTCACAGTGACCGGGAAACCGACGTGGCTGACGCAATTGCCAATCGACTCCGGCACACTCTCAGGGACTCCCGATACGCGCGGCATTTATCCATTTACGGTCACCGCGGCATTCGACGGCTCGGCCTGTAGCGCCAGCCAGGCTTACAGCATCGAGGTGATCTGTCCGGAGATCACTGTGTTGCCAACGCTTCCCAGCGGCGTCGTCGGCCTTCCTCCTTACAACGAAACCATCTCCGCCGGCGGGAGCCTTCGCACTCCCTACACGTTCGTCGAGATCGACGTGCCGCCGAACCCGTCCATGCTTCCTCCCGGACTGACGCTGGCCTCCGACGGAAAGGTGACGGGCATGCCGCTGGCGCCGGGCGACTACTCGTTCCGCGTTCGCGCGACCGATCAGGCAGGCTGCTCCGGCGATGGCACCGTGACCCTGCACATCAACGCAGTCGCGCCCGGAGGCGCGATCCCGGCGCTCTCGCACAGCGCGATGCTGGTGCTGTCGTTGGTGCTGGCGGTGGTGGGGTTCGTGGTGATTCGGAGGACCCATGTCTGAGGTAGTCGAAAGCACGCCGAAGACGCTCGAATACGACGTCTGTCTGTCGTTTGCGGGGGAAAAACGCAAACAGGTGCAAAGAGTGGCTGCCAAACTGGGTCGAAGAGGGATCAAAGTTTTCATGGATGATCTCGATCAGGCAAACATGTGGGCGCGAGATCTCGTTCAGTATCTCGGCGACGTATTCGAGAACAAGTCGAAACTCTGCGTGGCATTTCTGTCCCCCGCCTATATGTCGGGTAAATGGACTGGCCTCGAGCTCGAACATGCACTGGCACGTGCAAAAAAAGAACGTGACGCATATCTCCTCATTACGCACTTCGAAGGAACACCTGTGCCGAAGGCTCTGGCTGACAAGAGCTACGTCACGTATGAGACCCCACGGCAAATGGCGAATCTCATCGAGGCAAGGGTCGTTCTCGAACCTGCCGTGCTGCGGCGTCGACGAATGCGCCGAAAGTTGCGCATGGCGTCAGCCATCGTTGCAGGACTGCTGCTCGTCTGGGCCGGTTGGTACGTCGATTCCCATTGGCATTCGCATACGTCGGTCGTGCGTTGGCGCCCGGACAAGGGCCCCAAGGCTAGGTACGTGAATGTGCAGTTGAAGAATCCCGGATGGGAGCCGTCCACGTTGGTCGATTATCGACTGACTTTCGAGAATCTGCCTGTGGAACCGGTCGTTCTCGTCAATACCGACGATTCGAAGAAGGGCGTTCCTGCGCGAGGTTCCCTGGCCCTCAGGCTCAGTCCGAAGGAGAGGGAAGTGATTCCTGTGTGCGTGAACGGGACCTTTCCGACGATCCAGGAAATCACGAATGCATTGGACGACAAACATCGAGTCACGCTGGAGATCGGAGTTCGGGAATCCGGCAGGGGCACGGTCAACCCGCAAACGGAGCCATTGAATGCGAAGGAATTCACCGAGTTCATCGAACACTGGTGGCCACCCAAACTGCCGCCGCATTGTTAGAGCTGTATGCGTTGGCCTGGCT